>Ga0315296_10000097_pt1 | contig 87807 bp, 76 predicted proteins | sample YL17G14_18_MG_FD_203921 | JGI IMG/M metagenome (GOLD analysis project Ga0315296, IMG submission 203921) | Sediment microbial communities from Yellowstone Lake, YNP, Wyoming, USA - YL17G14_18 | ecosystem: Environmental > Aquatic > Freshwater > Lake > Sediment | place: USA: Wyoming | collected... | reverse complement strand
GGCGGAGCGGGCAAGGTTCCTCGACCACAGGGAGAAGGAGAGCGAAGCCTCGAATCGAGCAAGTTCTCCTCGCTGGGGAGAAGGCAGCGTGCCTTCGAGTCATCCAACCTGAGCTTCGTCTCTTGCTATCTATCAGGGAATCTGAGATGCTTTCCCTAGAATTTGGGAGATTGACGGAAAAAAGACATCTAGTATATGATAGAAAAACTGGAGAAATAAGATGGCTATAGATCCTCGGCTCCTTGAAATCCTGGCTTGTCCTCTTTGCAAAGAAGATGTGAAGCTTACAGCTGATGAAAAGGGCTTGAAGTGTGTCAAGTGCCACCGCGTTTATCCCATAAAAGACGGCATCCCGGTCATGATCATCGAAGAGGCAACCATTGAACCGGAATGATCAACGAAAATTTGATCCCTCCGCTCAAAAAAAATTTCTTCTGATTAGGCTGAGGCGCATCGGTGATGTGATCATGACTACCCCTGCTATTTCTGTCCTCCGAGAAGCTTTTCCCCAATCCATTATTTCTTATATCGTCGAAAAGCCTTATAGACGCTTGGTCGAGGGGAACTCAAACCTGGATAGGGTCTTTGTGGTTGAGAAAAAACAAAGTCTGAAGGATCTTGCTCGCCTCATCCGAGAGATTCGAAAAGATAAGTACGATGCTGTCCTCGATTTTCATGGAGGACCTAGGGCCTTTCTTCTGGTTTTATTCTCCAAGGCCAAGTTAAAAATTGGCTACAAAATCAAATACAAGAGTTTTATCTATGACCTCAAGCTTCCCCGCAGCCGCGAAAATGGCTATATTCACAGCGTCGAAAACCATATCAACCTTGTCCAGGCTTTAGGGATTGAGGTGGGGAAGTTTCCTCCTTTGCACCTGCCTCAAGCCCAAAAAAAAGAGGTGGAGAAAGTAAAGAAATTCAGGGAGGAGAATAACCTGGAAAGCTCCAAAGTCGTAGTCCTTCATATCAGCGCAGGAAACGAGTTTCGAAACTGGGGAGTGGATAACATAGTTGAGCTCATCGGTCTCTTGGCTCAAATCCCAGGGATAAAAATTGTTCTCATCGGGTCAGAGGAAGACAAAAAAGCTGAAGAAGAAATCCTGAGGAAGAGCTCCTTCCCTCTTCCTTCCTTGGTCGGGAAAATCAACTTGATGGAATTAAAAGAACTCATAGCCCATGCCTCTCTTTTTGTGGGTCCTGATAGTGGCCCCATGCATGTGGCTGCTTCCACTTCGACACCTATTGTCGCTTATTTTGGTCCCACTCTTCCCGCCCATTTTGCTCCCTGGCAGGCGAAAGCAAATCTTTTAGAAAAGGAATTTGACTGCCGGCCTTGCAAGCAACAGCGCTGCTTCTACCAAGACTTCAGATGCCTTCGCAGCATTAAGCCTGAGGAAGTTTATAAAGCCTCTTTGGAATTTTTAGGTCGTTTCGAGCCATGCAACTTACAAAAATCTTGAAGGGAAAAAACCTCTGGCTTTCTCTTCTTCCTCTAACACTTGCTCTTTGTATTCTCTTCTCCTTCATCTCCATTAGCTTGACTCAGACATTTCTTTTTCTCTCGCTTGTCTTTTGGCTGATTGTGCTTTTCCAGAAAAAGGCACACCTTTCTTTTCCCTCTTTCTTTTGGCCTTTGATAGGCTATGCCGCTCTGAGCCTTGTCTCTTCATTTTTTTCTGTCAAACCAGAAACGAGCCTCAAAGACTCAAGAGAGCTCCTTCTTTATCTCATTGTGCCAATAGCCTACGCAGGTTTTTCCAAGGAAAAGGAAATTTCTCGAGCAAACCTAGCTCTTTTGGCCTCAGCCTATCTGAGCACGCTCTATTCTTTCTTTTATTTCTTCTTCAAGGCTTCGCCAGGAGAAAGGATAAAAGGCTTCATGGGGCACTACATGACCCAGGCTGGCCTCCTTCTCCTCTTTTGCTCCGTAGCTTTAAGCATGGTTTTCTTCTCTCGCAACAAGATCAAATTCCTGTGGGGACTGGGATTTCTTTTTGCTCTCTTTGCCTTGACTTTGACCCAAACCCGTAGCGCTTGGATAGGAATGGTTGTCGCTTCGACGCTTATATTGCTTCTCTATAAGCCCAAAACTTTAATCATCGTCCCAGTGGCTCTGGGCCTTTTCTTTCTCGCCAGTCCTCAACACATAAAGAAAAGAGCCCTCAGCATTTTCAGCTCGAGAAGTTATTCCAACAGGATGCGAGTCGAATATACAAAAGCTGGGATAAAAATTATCCGAGATTTTCCCCTTTTTGGAACAGGCCCGGACACTGTGGACATGGTTTTTCAAAACCTCAAGTATGGACTCTCTGAGGAAGCTAAAAGGAATGTTCATCTTCACAACAACTTCATCCAGATTGCTGCAGAAAGAGGAATTCTAACTCTTCTCGTCTGGCTCATATTTTTAGGCTGGACATTTATCTCACTTTTTGGGCTTCTTAAAAATAAAGACCCTTCCCTCTATCCTTTGACTGTTGCCGCACTAGCCGCGCTCTTCGCTCTGGTGACTGAAGGCTTTTTTGAGTATAACTTTGCTGATTCAGAAATCACGACTCTCTTTCTTTACCTCCTGACCATCCCCTTTTCCCTTTTTCGAATCCAGAAAATAAGAGAGGAAAAATTCAGTTGAAAAAGAAAAGAATCCTGTTTGTTCTCCTTGCGCTTTTCCTTGTCTACATTCTCTGGCTTGGCTTTATTCTTCTTCGCTTTAAACCCAACAAGTCTTCCCAAGCTTCTCTATCAGAAGTGGAAGGTGTTTACCACATTCACTCCCGTTTTTCCGATGGCCGAAAGCCGGTGGATAAAATCATAAGAGTTGCCTCCCGAGTGCGTCTAGATTTCATTATCCTCACTGACCATGGTAAACCAAACTTTGACTCGCTTTTGTCCGAGGGATGGAAGGAAGGTGTACTCGTTCTTGCCGGATCTGAGCTTTCTGTAAGCCGCGGCCATCTCGTTGCCTTGGGCTTCAAGCTTCCCTCGACTGATTTCTCTCAAAACACCGAGCAGGCTGTTCATGAGATAGCAGCCTTGGGTGGTTTTTCTATAATTGCTCATCCCTACTCAAAGGTGCGCTGGTCCTGGGGTGAATTCGTTGGATATTCGGGAATTGAAGTGATCAATGCCAATGCCATGCTCAAGAGAAACTTCATCTTCTCTCTTCCTTATCTTCCGGCGCTTTTGATTAAGCCGGAATTCTATTTGCTCAAAATTCTCGAGGACCCAAGTTTGACCTTGAAAAAGTGGGATGAACTTAATAATTCCCACCAAGTCTACGGCTACTTCAGTACTGATGCCCACCTCCTTTACCGGCCTCTCTTCTCTCTCTTACACCTCCATCTTCTTCTTGAGCATCCCCTCTCAGCGGATTTTGAGACAGCCAAGAGGGAAGTCTATGAAGCACTTCGAAGAGGAAAATTTTATAATGCCATCGATGCAGCCTCCAAGGCCAAGGGATTTAAATTCTGGGCTACGAATGGGAATAAAATTACTCCCATGGGCGAAACCCTCTTCTTCAACTCTCCAGTTACGCTCGAGATCGAAGCTCCTTTTCCATTTGCAAAAGAAGTGCATCTCCTTCTCGATGGAAAAACCATTCTCCGCTCTTTGGAAAAGACTGTCTCTTTTGAACCAACACAGGCTGGGACTTACAGGGTTGAGGTCTATCTCAAAGAGAGGTCTCCCCTGGCTCACAACATACCCTGGATAGTTTCTAACCCTATTTTTTTAAGAAAGGATAAAGAATGATGAATTTGGATTTTGAAAAAATGCTTCGAATTATTCAAAACTTCAAAAAGAAAAGAATCCTGGTTCTTGGCGACCTGATGCTTGATAAATACATCTGGGGAAATGTCTCTCGCATTTCTCCTGAAGCTCCTGTTCCTGTGGTAGAGGTTATGACCGCCACCTCCTGTTTAGGTGGGGCAGGCAATGTCGGGAACAACCTGGAAAGCCTGGGAGCTTTTCCCCTTCTGGCGGGAGTTGTTGGTGATGACGAAGAGGGCCTCTGGATCAAAAAGAATGTTTCAGAAAGGAGTGGCATTTTCATTGATGAGAAAAGACCGACGACAGTCAAAACCCGAATCATCGCCCACCATCAGCAAGTGGTAAGAGTTGATCAAGAAAAAAAGAATCCTATCTCTCCCCAGGTGGAAAAGAAAATCGTTGACTTCATCCAGAAGCAAAAATACGATGGCCTTCTCATCTCTGACTACAGCAAGGGAATTGTCACCCCCTCTCTCATGCGCAAAGTGCTTCCTTTTGTCCAGACAAGAAAAATTCCTATATTTGTTGACGCCAAGGTGGAACATTTTACCTTGTTTCCCCATGTAACTCTTATCACTCCCAATCATTTTGAAGCCGAAAAAATTGTCAATTATCCCTGTCGCACAGACTCTGAGATCGAAAAGGCAGGCCGCCAAATCCTGTCTCAAATCTCCTGCCTCTATCTCATCATCAAGCGAGGAGAGCAGGGCATGACTGTTTTCGAAAAAGGAAAAAAGCCTGTCCATATTCCGACCATCGCCAAAGAGGTCTACGATGTCACAGGAGCAGGAGACACGGTCATCGCAACTGCTTCGCTCGCTCTTTTATCGGGAGCCACGATCCAGGAAGCAGCTGCGCTTTCCAATGCCGCTGCTGGAATCGTGGTCGGCAAGATAGGCACCGCCACAGCCACACCTTCGGAGCTCGTGGCTTCGCTTCAGAGGGAAAACAAAAAAATTAAGGCAACGAGATAATCTAAAACAGCTTACAATTTAAGCTTCAATTTTCTGTAAAAAAACTTTAATATCTTTTAGATATAATAATTTGAGCCTAAGAGAATCTTCTAAAATAAGAGCTACCTTTTTATGATCAAGCTCATAGGTGTATGCATGCCGAAAAAAATGTCTGAAAGCTCTCAAGGAATCAAGGAGTTTATAAGATTCTTGAGATAGAAAAGCAGGCCTAACCCCTTCAATTGAAATCGTCATTCTCCATAGAAGTTCTCGATGATATTTTTTCTTTTCTTCAATATTATTTTCAAAATAATCAGCAACAATGTTGAATAAGTCTTCAAAAGCACAGTAAAGATTATGAAGCTGATAAGCCAAACTTTCTAGGTTAGCGGTATCTTTTTTTTCTTTTCTTTTTTCAATTCTGGCATAAATTTTTTTTATCTCCTGAACTTGAGCCTCAATTTCGCTCTTTAAAAAACTTAACCTTTCTTCTTCCATCTTATTCCCTCTCTCAATATTTTTTCTTTATACTTATGCCCTTCAAGCTGAATGATATCAACGTCACACGCCAATTCCCTTGACAGAAAAGCCAAAGCTTGAAAAAAATCTTTATCCTTTAAACCAATAAATCCCACATCTATATCTGAAGCTCCCGAGAATTTTTCTCGCTTAATCAATGAGCCAAAAATATAAGCTTCTTTAAAGAAAACTTTCTGAGAAAGCTCATCCAGAACATCCATCACTCTGGCTATAAATTTTAACCTGACCTCTTCTCGCTGCTGTTTTTTCTTTTTCAATGCGCTGTCTATTAAGTGAGTCGAAAAATGAGTCTTCATCTAACTTTCTTTTTCCCTCAAGCCTTTTCATATTTTTTCATAAAACAAAAAGCTTGGCAAGCTATGGGTCAAATTAAGATAAAATTTATATTCACCTGAGAAGAAAAAGGTTATATAATAATGTCTAAAAGTCGATTGGGTACAAAGGAAAAATGTGCGGTGTTCTTGGAATAATCGGCAACGACAATGTTTTCCGGGATCTCTATCAGGGATTATTGGCTATCCAGCACCGGGGCCAGGATTCAGCAGGAATCACAACCTATGATGGCCGCTTCCACACAAAAAAAGGAAATGGCCTGGTCAGAGATATCTTTACTGCAGAAAATGTCCTGCGTTTAAAGGGGAATATCGGCATCGGCCATACCCGCTACCCCACCATTGGGGGTGGAAGAGGAGAGGATGCCCAGCCCTTTCAAGTGAATTCCCCTTTTGGGATCATCATGGCCCATAACGGCAATGTGATCAACTACGCCGAACTCAAAAAAGACCTTATTGATCAATACCACCGCCTTCTCAACTCTGATAATGATGTCGAAGTGATTCTCAATGTCTTTGCTCAAGGACTGGCAGAGCAGAAAACAAAAAACCTCAAGCCACGGCATGTTTACAGGGCAGTAGAAGATGTCTTTAAAAAAGTCAAAGGGAGTTATGCTGTCGTGGCGTATATCGCTGAGCAGGGAATGGTCGCCTTCCGTGACCCCTTTGGAATCAAGCCTCTTGTCTATGGAAAAAGAGACGACGGCTTTCTCCCTTCCTACGCCATCGCTTCAGAAAGTGTCTGCCTCAATATCATGAATTTTGGCCAGATCAAAAATGTGGAGGCCGGCCAGGTCATCTTTATCGACCAAAACAGAAAGCTTCATGCCCGCAAAATTGCTCATTGCCCCCACTCTCCCTGCCTTTTTGAATGGGTCTATTTTGCCCGGCCTGACTCCTTCATTGACAATGTCAATGTCTACAAATGCCGGGTCAATCTGGGCCGTTTTCTGGCGGACGAGATAAAAAAACAAAACCTTAAAATAGATGTTGTTGTCCCTGTCCCAGATTCAGCCCGGGATGCTGCCATAGAGATTGCCCGCAAACTCAACCTGAAATACAGGGAAGCCCTAGTCAAGAACCGCTACATCGGCCGAACATTTATCATGCCCGCAGACGATCAGCGAAAAACCTCAGTCCGACAAAAATTAAATCCCATTGCTTCTGAATTTAAAGACAAGAATGTTCTTCTCGTCGACGACAGCATTGTCCGCGGGAATACCTCCCGGGCCATTGTGGAATTGGCGCGCGAATGCGGTGCCAAAAAAGTCTACTTTGCCGCCTACTCTCCCCCTCTCAGATTTCCCTGTGTCTATGGAATCGACATGCAGACCAAAACCGAGTTTGTGGCCCAAAATGCAGACCTTGACCAGATTGCCCAAAAAATCGGCGCTGATAAAGTCATCTATCAAACTCTTGACTCCCTGAAAAAAGCGGTCAGGCTTGGAAACGAGAAGCTGACTCATTTCTGTGCCGCCTGTTTCGACGGAGTCTACCCAACAGGCGACGTTACTCCTGAGATCCTCAAAGCTATCGAAAACGAGAGAAAGCTTATCCAGGAAAGCCAGCTTGAACTCAACATGTAGCTTTTCCTGGTCCTCCCTTATTTCTCCAGTATTCCAGTAAATCCCTCAACGATCTCTCCAAAGGAATTTCGGGTGTCCAGCCGATCTCTTTTTTTATCTTCTGGTTATCTCCCACAAGGAAGGGAATGTCTGCTTTCCTTAATTTCCTGGAATCAGTCTGGACTTGAATTCCGGAGGAAGAAAAAGAAAGAAGAAGCTTGAGTATTTCTCTAAGAGAGATGGCTTTGCCTCGACAGACATTATAGATTTCACCTTTTTTTCCCTTTTTCAAAATGAGAAGGTAAGCCTTGACCACATCCCGGACATCGGTAAAATCTCTTCTCACATCAAGATTTCCGACTTTTATCACAGGCTCCGCCTCTCCTCTCTCAATCCGAGCAATCTGCGAAGCCCAATCTGAACAGACAAAATCCGGGCTCTGGCCTGGACCTGTATGGGGAAAAGGCCTGGCAATCAGAATGTCCAGCTTTTCAATCTTTTGATAAAAGTCGCAAAGCAGTTCACCAGCCGCTTTGGAGAAGGCATAGGGACTGACAATCTCGAAAGGGTCTTCCTCGATCAAAATCTTTTCTGAAGGCGCAAGCCCTCCATAAATATCAGAAGAGCTGACAAAAAGGATTCGGGCTTCTGGCGCAAATTGCCTCAGGGCTTCAAAGAGGTAAAAAGTTCCCATCAAATTTGTCTCGAGGGTTTCCTTTCTCACCTCCCAGGAGTGCTTGATATTGGAGATAGCTGCAAGGTGAAATATCCACCGGGGCTTGATTCTCTCTATCGCTTCAAAGACTTCCTTTTCTGACCTGATATCACAAAAGAAAATATTCTTAGCTGAAGGCGGAGGTTTCTCAGGATATGAGCATCCATAGACAGTAAACTCAGAGGGATTCAAGAGACGGATAAGATGAGAGCCAACAAATCCTGTCGCCCCGCTGATGAAAACTCTCAAGCTCAAACTCTCTCTCTCCAGAAGTTGAGCAAGTCTGTGAGGGTCTTTTTTAAAGGAATTTCCGGCTTCCAGCCTGAAAGCCGGACAAATTTTGTGCTATCAGATAAGAGAACAGGGACATCTGAAGGTCTCAGCCTCTTGGGATCGACTTCGATTCTTACATTGACTCGACTCAAGGAGAGGAGATCGTCCAAAATGTCTTTCATGGAATGGGCAATCCCTGATCCTATGTTGTAGACTTCCCCTTCTTCTCCCTTATCAAGGCAGAGCCAATAGGCCCGGGCAATATCGCGGACATCCGAAAAATCTCTTTTCGCCTCCAGGTTGCCAACGCGGATAACCGGCTCCTTCTCTTTCTTCTCAATCTCTGCTATCTGCTTGGCAAAGCTGGAAGTGACAAACACTTCTCCTCTGCGCGGGCCTGTATGGTTAAATCCTCTCGTTCTTACTGTCCTCAGGCCATAGCTTTTAAAATACTGATAGGCTAAAAGATCCTGAGCCACTTTGCTCACGGCATAAGGGCTAAGCGGCCTTAAAGGATTTGTCTCCTTCATCGGAATCTCATTGGGATAGACTTGGCCATACTCTTCGCTCGAGCCCGCCACCTGAATCTTGGGAGAGAGCTTGAGGCTCAACACCGCCTCAAAAAGATTAATCTGGCCAATGGCATTGATGGCAAAAGTCTCAGCCGGGCATTTCCAGGAAGTCGGGACAAAACTCTGGGCTGCAAGATGGAAAATTCGGTCAGGTTTTATCTCGGCCAGACACTGCCTTAAAGAAACGCCATCCTTTAAATCTGCCTCATGAAGCTCTATTTTATCCTGGATGTGGAGAATATTCTCCATCCGGCTGCGCCAGCGAACCAATCCGAAGACCTTGACATCACGGTGATTGGCTAAAATGTAATCCGCCAGGTGGCTTCCTGCAAATCCTGTGATTCCAGTGATTAATACTCTCATCAGGCCTCCTCAAATTGCGAAGCCCTAAATGGGCGAAGCAATCTCATTTACGGTTGCGGTAGTACTCTTCATAAAAAGCTTTAAAGTCGCGGCTTCGTTCCTTAATCTTTCTCCACCAATCTGTATTCTCCTGGTACCAGCGCACAGTCAGAGCCAAAGCCTGTTCAAACTCTGTCTCTGGCATCCAGCCCAGAGTGCGAATTTTGCTGCAATCGAGAGCATAGCGCTTATCATGACCCAGTCTGTCAGGGACAAAATGGATCAAATTTCTGGGCTTGCCAAGGAGCGCTACTATTTTCTCTGCAATGGTGATATTTTGCACTTCCTTGTTCGCTCCGATATTGTAAACTTCGCCCCGCCTCCCTCTCTGAACCACAAGCTCTATCGCCCGGCAATGATCTTCAACGTAGAGCCAGTCCCGGACATTCGTTCCTTTTCCATAGAGTGGCAGAGACTTATCTTCCAAAGCATTGGTCACAAAAAGCGGAATGAATTTCTCAGGATACTGGTAGGGGCCAAAATTGTTGCTCGGCCTGAGGATGATAATCGGAAGGCTATAGGTGACTGTATAGGCATAAGCCAAACGGTCTGCGCCGGCCTTGCTGGCAGCATAAGGAGAAGAAGGATAGAGAGGATCATCTTCCTTAAAGTATCCTTTATCCCGGCTGCCATAAACTTCGTCTGTAGATATGTGGAGGAAAAATTCAACATGAGGCGCGGCCTTCAAAGCTTCAAAGAGGACAAAACTTCCGTAGACATCTGTCAGGACAAACTCTCCGGCATCCAGGATGGAGCGATCAACATGGGTTTCAGCCGCAAAATGGACAACGCCCTGAACTCTTTCGAATATCTCCTGAACAAGCTTTCTATCCCTGATATCTCCGTGGATAAACTCGTAGCGGGGATCTTTTTCCACATCCTTCAAATTATCCAGATTTCCAGCATAAGTGAGCTTGTCCAAATTGATAATTCTAGAGCTTGGGTGGCGCTTGAGGAGATAATGGATGAAGTTGCTGCCAATAAAGCCTGCTCCTCCTGTAACGAGTAAAGTTCTGTCCTCGATGGTGCGCACATCAGCCATCCTTCCTCCTCCAGTCGTAGGGTATGTCATTCTGGTGAGGGTCAAGCCGCTGCTCATCAGGGTGCTCGTAATCATACATTTCTGTTGGAATGTTCATCACCATCGCTTCCTCAGCGCTGACGCACATCCAGCCATGATAGATTCCAGCAGGAATTTGAACAAGCAGCGGGTTGTGGACGCCAAGATAGAATTCGTTCAATTCGCGAAAAGTGGGCGAGCCTTCCCGGCCATCATAGAGGGCAAGTTTTATCATGCCTGAGACACAGGCCACATTGTCTGTCTGTCTTTCATGTTTGTGCCAGGCTTTGACAACCTGAGGGTAAGTCGTGGAGATATAAACCTGGCCAAAATTTAAAAAAAGACTATCATCGCGGCGGAGAATCTCCATCAGCCTCCCCCTCTCATCTGGAATAACTCTTAACTTCTTTGTTTTCACGCCGTCAATCATTTCTCCTCCTTACTTTATCCCAATCTCGCTCTTATCTCCCACCATAAAGCGGTAGGCAGAGGGTTTGGGCGGGCATTTGTAGATTTTCACCTCCCGCCCGATCAGGCTCTCATCAATTCTGCTTCCCACATCCATTATTTCGCTCCCTTCCATGATGATGCTGTGCTCAATTTCAGTGCGGATGATTCTGCATTTTCTCTGGATTGAGGTGAAAGGACCTATATAGGAATCGATAATCTCTGTCTCTTCGCCGATTATGGCCGGGCCGCGGATGATGCTATTCTGGACGAGAACATCTTTCTCAATAATTACCTTGCCATTTATTTTCGACCCAGAGTCAATCTTGCCTTGAATCTCGCTCGATATAGTCTCCAGAATCAGACGGTTGGCCTCGAGGATATCCTCTATTTTTCCTGTATCCTTCCACCAGCCTGAGACAAGATGAGGATGGACTTCATACCCGTGATTCACGAGATACTGAATGGCATCTGTGATTTCTAGCTCATTCCTCCATGAAGGTTTTATAGATTTCGCAGCTTCAAAGATATGGAAGTCAAACATATAAACCCCGACTAAGGCAAGATTGCTCATCGGGCGTTTTGGCTTTTCGACAAGCTTCACAACTTTTCCATCTCTGAGCTCTGCCACGCCAAACATCTGAGGATTAGGCACTTCTGTCAGCAGAATCAGAGAATTGGGCTTCTTCTTTATAAACTCCTTAACCAGGGATGTAATCCCACTCTTGAGGATATTATCTCCCAGATACATAACAAAAGGCTCTCTGCCAAGAAACTCTTCTGAAATGAGCACGGCATGGGCTAATCCCAAAGGCTCTTCCTGCTCTATATAAGTAATCTCGATCCCCCACCTCTTCCCATCCCCCACAGCTTCTTTGATTTCATCTTTCGTCTCTCCAACCACTATGCCAATTTCTCGGATGCCTGCCTCTTTCAGAGCTTCTATGCCATAGAACAAAACAGGCTTATTGGCCACTGGAACCAATTGTTTTGCCTGGGTAAAGGTCAGCGGCCGAAGCCTCGTTCCTTTTCCTCCACTTAAGATTAATCCTTTCATCTTAAAACCCCATTCCTCCCAAAAAATCTACGGTCTTCCCGATGTTTCCTAATCCAATGGAAAGCCTGAATTGCGTCTCAGGTTTTTCGCGAAAATAAAATATTCTCAAATCTGCCCGAAAATCAAGACATTGATAATGGTAAACAAAAGCGAAGGCGGAGTAAAGCATCTTCCGCTCCACGATATTGAAGTCAAACTCTGTCTGGGCCTCTAAGGAGAGCTTAGGAATCTTTGCCCCTGCGAAACAGCTAATCTGATGGCGATCCCATAAGCCCAATTCATACATGGGTGTTCCCTTATACCAGGCATTTACGCTCTTGAACCAGCTGACTGCGAGGAATAAAGAATCAGTGGGAGAACCCATATTGGCCCCCAGTCTGATGCTCGAAAAAGTCTTATAATAAGGATTAAAACCGGCAGCAAAGTCAAGGCTGTATTTTGCCACAGGGTAAAACCTCATGTAGCTCGAGATTTCTGAGAATTTAGGGATTTTTCCATCGACCAGGAACATGCTCAAAGGGCTATCTTCGGGAGCAAGATAGAAGGTCTCCGCTAATCCAAAGGTGAAGACCTCCCTCGGCATCTCCCCTTGCTTTATCAAGAAATGGTTGGTTAAGCCGTAGATTATCTGATGCAAGCGAAAATACCTATAATAAGGAGTGATAATCCTCTCCGCAGAAGCGATAGGGCTCCCATAGCTGTAGCTTGCAGAGGGCTCGATAATATGTTTGAGCCTGGCTGTGCCATCTTTTCCATAGTATATTCTGGAAAAAACAGGCCCGACAAGCTCAAAGTTAAGTGTGTAATTACGGCTAAAGAGAGGTTCATCCACGATTTTCCTCGTGCTGGGAGCGTAGGTTTGAAAATAGTAAGTCAAGTTTGTCTCAAATGAAGAATTAAGGGTGAGCCAAGGTATCTTGGTAAAAGGAAGGCTCAGAGAAGGAGAAAAAGCGATGCTCTGGGAACGTGTCTCTTTATTTTTCTTGTAGGCAGATTGCCAACCATTTTGCCAACGGCTGAAAGAAGAAGAGAAGGAAAAATATAGAGGGGAAAAAAGCTTTATTTTGAAGGAATTCAAGCTTATCTTCGGAAGATTGTAGGTGATGATCGAATCTTTGATCTCAGTAAAATAGGTTTCGAACCTTGAGGCTCTCATATTGAAATTGAAAGAGGACCAGGCCCTTGACAAATAAACCTGGGAACGGCGATTGGAAACAACTGCCCTCCTGAAGTTATTGTCAAACTCTCTTAAAAAATCAAAGGAACTCTGGTAGTCGACATCGGCCACTAAACTAAAATTAAGGGGAAGAGGCTGATTGTGATTGAAGCGAAAAAGATAGGCATGGGAGGGGTTTTCTCTCTCAGGATCCTTTTTAAAGATGAAATAATAGGCATTCAACTGGCCACCTGTCCCTCGAGAAAAAAGATAGCGAAACTCCATCCCGGCACCCAATCCCCTTGCCGAGTAATAATCGAGATTGAAAGTCGAATCCATATTCCTTTTTATGACCCAATAGAAACTCTGCGAATAGGAGATCCCCTTCGGGCCAGAATAGCCCAGCTGGGGCATCAGGAATCCAGTAGCTCTTTCTTTATCAAGGGGATATCTGAGATAGGGGAAATAAAAGATGGGGATTTTTTTTATGGAAAGGACCGTATTCCACATTTCGAGGTAATCCCCTTTTTTTAAATTGGCACGGGAGCAGGAAAAGTTCCAGCGGGGCACTGGCTGGGTACAGGAAGTGAGGCGTGCCTTTCGGAAGCTATAGACATTTTCATCTTTTTTCTCGATAGACTCTGCTTCATAAAAGATGGTTGGCTGGATCATGCCAAAGGCTTTTTCAAGCTTGCCCTGGGAGCTATCCAGATTAAAAAAGATTTTCTCGACACTCACCACCTCTCCCGGCGACTGAAGAACGACATTCCCTTCAGCATAGACATCCTTGGTTTCTGTGTTGAGCTCAATTTTATCGGCAAAGAGCTTGATATTCTTGTAATGGACCTCGACATTGCCCGAGGCGAAAACTCGATCTTTGGTCTTTTCCCAGGAGCGGGCGATGATTTTTATTTCAGGAAGAGTGGAACTCTGCTCCTGACTGAATAAAAAATTGGCCATTAAAAAGATAGCCAAAAAAAGAATAATTATAGAGTAGGCAGGAAAAAAAGCTGCTTTCTTTCTTATCATTAATCAAATATTTAACACAAGCCCCTAGCGAGAATCAACACAATCAGCAGTTTTATAGGATAAAAATTTGACATACAATTCTTGCTTGTGATATATAAAATTCAAATCTTTCAATAATGAATATAATGGTCATGGGGGGAGGAAATGAAAAAATTGACTTTTGCCTTTGGTGTTATCTTTTTAATCTTTAGCTTAACCTGTAAAAAGGAGCCTTCAAAGAAAGTAAAATTTGAAGCCGCCCAAATAGTAGGTGCAGAAATAGACCTTCAAAAAATTCAAAACCTAACTGGCGTCCTGTGCAAAATCTTAAAAGCCGAAACAATTGGTTACACGCCTCTTCATAAATTCTATTGGATCTGCCTGGGAGAAAAGACAAATCGTGAAAAAGTTGAGGAACTAGCTGAGACAATCATAAAAGAAACAATTGCTAAAAAGCCAAACACATTTCATAGCTTTACGATTCATTTCTTTTGCGAGGAAGAGCTGGCTGAAACTCCAGAAAGATCAAAATGCTTTGCTCGAGCTAATTTCCTTCCTGAAGGGGATTGCCTCAAAGTAGGAAAGATTCCCATTGATGATTATAAAAGCTACAAATTAACCTTAGCAATTTTTGAATAGAGAAAACTTCCCTCGAAATTTAATATGAAGTATAATAGCTTGAAAAATTGAAAAAAGAGAGGAGCCCATGAACGAACACGAAGATGAAATACAATTGATCGATTACCTGAATGTTATCTGGAAAAGAAAATGGCTCATAATAATTCCCACCTTCTTCTGCGTTGTTTTAGCCGGGATTATCAGCTTCCTTTTGCCTAAGATATGGGAAGTTGATATCATAATTCAGCCGAGTAAATTTCTTGCCCATAGTGAACAAGGTCAATATACAGAAGTTGTGGTCGTCGACCCTAAACAATTAGTAGGGCAGATTAATCAAGAATCTTACAATAATTTAGTTGCTGCTGAATTAAACTTGGATATAAGACAATTCCCGAAATTAAACGCAGAAAATTTAAGAGATACAAAGCTGGTAAGAGTTAGTGTAAGAGAAAAAGACGTTGAAAAGGCTAAATTAATCCTCAGTTCCCTTTTTAACCATTTAAAAGGAGAGCTAGATAAGAAAATTGATATTGAGATAAATAATATTGATACAGAAATAAAAAATATTGAAATAGAAAAAGAACTAAAGAACAAAGAAATTATAATTCTGGAGAACAAATTAAAAATTATTGAAAAAAGAGAAAAAGAAATTATCGAAGAAATGAAAGAAACTAGAGAAAGAATTGAGGCTCTTGAAAAAGAGCAACTGAGCACACTCAACAAAAAAGATAAAAGTGAAAGTGAAACCTTAGGATTACTCCTTTATTCCAATGAGATTCAACAAAGCCTGAGATATATTAATTCGCTAAATGAATTGCTCAGCGAGAAGAAATTAGAACTAGAGAACATAAATCAAAAAACAAAAGAAAATGAACAATATATCGAAAGGTTAAATAGTACGATTAAAAATTCGATAGAAAAAAAGGGAAGAATAGACTATGCTCAATTAATCAAAGAACCCACATCTTCTCTTTACCCTGTTTCCCCTAAAAAGAAACTTAACATCTTGATTGCTGGAATATTAGGGCTAATGATATTCACTATACTTTCTTTTTTCCTTGAATATATTGAAAAGCAAAAAGCTATAAAAAAGTGACCTCATATTGCGAACTATTTTCATGCTAGAATCACGGCAAAACCACATTATTTATGCCACTTCTTGACGTTCCTACCCCTAATGATTAAAATATCAAATAGTTATGCTGGGCTCCAAAAAGAAGAAAAAAATGATTAAGTGCAAATTGATAGACCAATTGCACGAACTCATCTGCTGCGACATCGTCTGCAACCTCAGAAGGGAAAAAGGGACTTGAGGGGTGTTGAACAAAGCAAAATTCGTGTCAATCTTTGCAATTTTTGGCTATTTACTTAATAGATGAGAGATACAGAAATGGATGAGATAGGCAAAAAGAGTTTTTCACCTTGCTCGCCTGTCTAGTATTTCCAGTTCGTGTGGCTTATAAGTAAAAAAGTGAGGTTGGTCTTGAGCATGAAGGGCGGTAGCATATCAATTTTTTCAAATATCTTTAAATAAGAAGAAACACGAAATTCAACAAAATTCCAAATGCATGTGAAGGAGTTTAGTAAAGATGGAAAAACATATTGCGCTCATAGGTTGTGGATATTGGGGAAAAAACCTTGTTCGAGTTTTTTACGAATTGGGTTCCCTTTATGCCATCTGTGATATCGACGAAAAAAAGCTCAAGTTATTCAAAGAAAAATATCCAGATCTGAATTCAACCAGCGACTATAAAACCCTATTAAAAAATCCCAAAGTAAGGGCTGTAGCAATATCCACTCCTGCCGCAACACATTACTCTCTGGTCAAAGAAGCTCTTTTAGCAGATAAAGATGTATTTGTCGAAAAACCTATCGCTCTGAATTACAAAGAAGGAGAAGAGCTTGTTTCCTTGGCCATAGAAAAAAACAAAATTTTTATGGTGGCACACATTCTGGAATATCATCCAGCCATAAATAAATTAAAAGAACTCATCGATAAAGGGGAACTCGGAAAGATCAACTATATCTATTCAAACCGGTTGAACCTTGGAAAATTCAGGACAGAGGAAAATATTCTCTGGAGCTTTGCCCCCCACGATATTTCAATTCTCCTTTACCTTTTAAACGAAATGCCAAATGAGGTTTCCGCTCACGGTGGAAATTATCTCAATCCCCACATCACCGACGTGACAGTCACCAATCTCAATTTTCCAAGTGGAACAAAAGCCCATATCTTTGTCAGCTGGCTCCACCCTTATAAAGAACAAAAATTAGTAGTGATAGGCGATAAAAAAATGATGATGTTTGATGACGTCAATCCTAAAGAAAAGTTATTCGCTTATGATCATAAAATCGATTGGATTGAAAGGCTGCCAGTTCCCCGACTTGGAGTTGCTCGGGCAATAGAGACTGAAAAACAAGAACCTCTCAAAAAGGAATGTGAACATTTCCTTGAATGTATCACGTCCCGAAAAACACCAAAAACAGATGGTCCTAAAGGACTGAGAGTCCTTCAAATTCTAGAGGCCTGTCAAGCTTCGCTCAAAGAAAATGGAAAAGTTTATCGCCTCACCAGAGAAGAAAAAAAGAACTATTTTGTCCATGAAACTTCATTCGTCGATGATAATGTCGATATCGCTGAAGGGACAAAAATCTGGCATTTCTCTCATGTCCAGACGGGATCTCGCATCGGCAAAAATTGTGTTCTGGGACAGAATGTTAATGTCGGCAACAATGTGATCATCGGAAATTTCGTCAAGATCCAGAATAATGTCTCGATCTACGAAGGAGTAACTCTTGAAGACTATGTCTTTTGCGGTCCTTCGATGGTTTTCACTAACATCATCGATCCCAGGAGCAAGTATCCTCAAAGAGGCGCTCAGTTCTACAGGAAAACGCTGGTCAGAGAGGGTTCCTCCCTTGGCGCCAGCTGCACCATTCTCTGCGGCCATACCATCGGCCGTCATGCATTCATCGCGGCTGGGGCAGTGGTGACCAGAGATGTTCCTGACTTTGCTCTCGTTGTTGGAAATCCAGCCAGAATTGTCGGATGGATGAGCGAAGCCGGAAAAAAACTGATCTTTGATAAAGACGGATATGCCTTCTGTGAAAAATGCCAAAAAAGTTATAAACTGGAGAAAGGAATAGTGAAGGAGGTTGAGGGAAGCGGCAAAAAAGAGAAAACTCAAAACAGGGGGAAAAAGCGATCCCCCTTCTAAAAAGAAAGGAAACCGGAATGCAGATACCTCTTCTCGATTTAAAAGCGCAATATGTGACGATTAAAGAAGAAATAAAATCTGCCATTGAGGAGGTCCTGGAATCCCAGCATTTTATCCTGGGTCCAAAAGTAGAAGAACTGGAAAAAAATATTGCTTCTTATTCTGGAACAAAATATGCCTTGGGTGTCTCATCAGGTACAGATGCTCTTCTGGTTTCGCTCATGGCCTTGGACATTAACACTGGCGATGAAATTATCACTTCTCCATTCACCTTTTTTTCAACTGGAGGTGTCATTGCACGGCTTAGCGCTAAACCAGTCTTCGTAGATATTGACCCCGTTACTTACAATATAGATCCTCAAAAAATTGAACCCGCTATCACAAAGAAAACAAGAGCTATCATTCCCGTGCATCTTTTCGGCCAATGCGCAGAAATGGATCCAATCATGGAAATAGCTACGAAACATAACCTTTATGTCATTGAAGATGCAGCTCAATCAATCGGTGCCGAATACAAAGGCAAGAGAGCTGGTTCTATGGGAGATTTGGGAATATTTTCATTTTTTCCTTCTAAGAATCTGGGTGGGTATGGTGATGGTGGAATGGTTGTAACAAATAATGAAGGGCTTTGCGAGAAGGTAAAAATCCTGCGAGTTCATGGCTCGAACCCAAAATATTTTCATAAAATAGTAGGTGGAAATTTCCGGCTGGATGCCATCCAAGCGGCTGTTTTAAACGTCAAATTAAAATATTTAGATCAATGGTCTCAAAAACGGCGGGAAAATGCGGAATATTATGATCACCGATTCCAGAATCTCGGACTCGGTCCAGATCTTGTCGTCCAAACTCCCTCAGCCGTCTATAAAAACAGCGGCGATAGAAATTATCATATCTATAATCAATACACAATCCGGGCGAAAAAGCGCAACCAGCTTCAAAAGTTCCTTAAAGAAAACGGAATCGGAACAGAGATCTATTATCCCCTCTCCTTACATGAACAGGAATGTTTCAAAGATTTAGGCAATCAAAGAAGAGATCTGGTCGTCTCCGAAGATTGTGCGGCGAGCGTCCTATCGTTGCCTGTCTATCCGGAACTCGATGACGAAAAGAAGAATTTCATCACAGAAAAAATATCTGAATTTTATAAGAACGAATAATTTGAGAATCGTTTCGGTCTCTTTTTGCTTTCCCTTCCGATTTAAATTAAAATATTAGAAAGAAAGACGATGTTAACAGGAAAAACGGTCCTTATTACCGGGGGGACCGGTTCGTTTGGGAAAAAATTCACAGAAATTGTCTTAAAAAATTTTAAAGTCAAAAAGCTGATTATTCTCAGCCGCGATGAACTCAAGCAGTTAGAAATGCAGGATGAGTACTCTGAAGAAAAATACGAGGAAATTCGCTATTTTATCGGCGATGTTCGGGACAAGGATCGCCTCTACCGAGCTTTCGACGCTGTCGATATCATCATCCATGCAGCCGCTTTGAAACAGGTGCCAACGGCTGAATACAATCCTTTTGAAGCTATTAAGACAAATGTTCTGGGGGCGGCCAACATTATCGATGCCGCGATAGACCGAAATGTCAGTAAAGTCATTGCGTTAAGCACAGATAAAGCTGCAAATCCCATAAATCTTTATGGGGCTACAAAACTGTGTTCGGATAAGCTTTTCGTGGCCGCCAACGCATATTCTGGTCGACACCGGACCCGATTTAGCGTCGTTCGATATGGCAATGTTGTCGGGAGCCGAGGCAGCGTGATTCCCTTCTTTTTAAAAAAGAAAAATACAGGGGTTCTTCCGATTACCGACGAAAGAATGACAAGATTCTGGATCACCCTGGAACAAGGAGTCTATTTTGTTTTGAAATGTCTCGAGATCATGCATGGAGGGGAAATCTTTATTCCTAAGATTCCTAGCATGAAAATCGTCGACTTGGCCAAAGCGATCGCTCCTGACTGCCGGTATGAAGTCATCGGAATTCGGCCCGGAGAAAAATTGCATGAGGTTTTGATCCCGGAGGACGATGCGAGAAGAGCCTTAGAATTCGAGGATTATTTCATCATTCAACCGGCATTAAATTATTGGAACATTGAAAATACGAATTATCTCCAGGGGAAACCCTGCGCCGAAGGTTTCCGGTACAGCAGCGACGCCAACACCCAACGGCTCTCGTCCTCGGATCTAAAAAAGATGATTTCCCATCTCCTGAAATAACATGGACAAAAAAACCCATTATTCTTATGGAAGACAATTCATCCACGAAGAAGACATCCAGGCCGTTGCGGACGTTTTAAGATCGGACTGGCTCACTCAAGGCCCCTTGATTCCTCAGTTTGAAAAAGCTCTGTGTGAAAAATTAGGTTCTCAATATGCTTCTGTTGTATGTAATGGGACCGCCGCTCTGCACCTCGCTGCTTTGGCATTAGGATGGAAAGGCGGAGATGTCGTTCTAACAACTCCCATAACATTCGTCGCCAGCGCAAATTGTGTCTTATATGCGGGCGCAACACCTGATTTTGTCGATATCGATCCTGCTTCATATACGATCGATATCAACTTGCTTGAAGCCAAAATCAAAAAAATTAGAACAACGGGAAATAAGATTAAAGCAGTCGTTGGTGTTGACTTCGCCGGGCATCCTTGTGATTGGGAATCTCTTCGATACCTCGCCAATAAGTATGAATTTCGATTGATTAATGATTATTGCCACGCGCTGGGAGCAAAATATAAGGGAGAGATATCCTACGCAGTGAAATATGCCGATGTCGCCATATTAAGTTTTCATCCCGTCAAACATATCACGACCGGAGAAGGGGGAGCCATTCTTACAAATGATGCCAGCATCGATCGAAAAATCAAGATGCTTCGGAATCATGGCATCACCAAAGACGAACAATTATTAGAAAAAAATGAAGGTCCCTGGTATTATGAAATGCATTTCTTGGGCTTTAATTATCGGATTACAGATTTCCAGTGTGCCCTCGGCTTGAGTCAGCTCCAAAGGCTTGATCAATATATCCAAAAGCGGAGGGCGATTGCGAACTTCTACAATGATGTTTTTGTCAACTATGAAAGATTCATTATTCCCGGAGTTTCAAATATCGTCGAACATGCTTATCATCTCTATCCGCTTCAGATCAAATTTGATGAAATCTCTATCACAAAAAAAGAGTTTTTCGAACGGATGAGAAAAAGAAAAATTTTATGTCAGGTTCATTACATTCCGGTTCATCTCCAACCTTATTATCGACAATATTTTCAATACAAACAGGGGGATTTTCCGCTAGCAGAACAATTCTATGAAAGAGAAGTGTCTATGCCCCTCTATCCTTCTTTAGAACAGGAAGATTTAGACTACATTTCAAAATCTATTTTAGACTCCCTCTCTCATTAGATTTATTCGTGATGAATGTCTTTTTGGTCACAGAATCCATAAACAACTCAGGCCTCGGCCATCTCACCCGATGTCTTTCCCTCTACCACGCCTTTGAAGAAAAAAACATTACTCCCAAAATGATCATTAACAGCGATGTCGCTCCGCGCGAAGTCGTGGGCCGGGCGAACATCCTTCAATTCAACTGGCTGAAAAACAAGAATCGCCTTTATAAAATCCTTGAAAGAGCCGATGTTGTCGTTGTGGATTCCTATCTGGCCGGATGGGATTTCTACCGGACGATATCTCGTCTGGCAAAAGTTCCCGTTTATTTTGACGATAATAAAAGGCTCTTTTATCCTTCCGGAATCGTCATTAATGGAGCTCTAAACGCGGAAAAATTAAATTATCCTGCCAAAGATTACATTCGATATCTCTTGGGACGACAATTTATCCCCCTCAGAAAGGAATTTTGGGAGATTTCCCCTAAACAAACAAGAAACAATATCCGGACGATTCTCATTTCTCTTGGCGGGAGTGATTCAAGAAATTTAACCGCTAAAATATTAAAAAGCGTGAATAAATCTTATCCCCATCAAACCAAGAAGATCGTGATCGGATTTGACTTCAAAAATTTGAAGGACATCGAACAGGCAAAAGATAAAAACACAGAACTTGTTTTTTCTCCCGATGCGGAAACCATGAAAAAACTCATGATGGAGGCTGATGTCGCCATTTCCGCTGCCGGGCAAACACTCTACGAACTGGCCCGCATCGGAACTCCCGCCGTGGCGATCGCTGTGGTGGGGAACCAACTCAATAATGTCAAAGCCTGGGAGGAAACGGCCCTTATTAAATATGCCGGTTGGTGGAGGGATAAAGAGCTCATCAATAGAATGAAGGCTTGTTTAAAGGAATTAGAGAATAAAAAATTACGACGCGATATCTCATACAGGGGGAGGATCCTTGTTGACGGCCGAGGAAGCAAAAGAATCGTCAAAACGATCCTTGATACCGTATGCCAAGATCAAGGATTTTACGTTCGGAAAGCTAATCTCCAAGACGCAAAAAACGTTTTTGAATTGTCCAATGATGTCTATGTGCGACAAAACTCTATCAATAGAAACAAGATCCTCTGGTCGGCTCACCTGAAGTGGTTTAAAAATAAGATAGCGGACAGCCATTATGACTTTTTTGTAATTTATAACAATACAGATGAGTTCATAGGACAGACAAGGTTTGAAATCTTGAATAACTACGCTATTATCAGCATAAGCGTCGCTGAAAAGTTTCGAGGGAAAGGACTCTCATCAAAAATTTTAAATAATTCTTGCCAACATGTCTTTCAAAGTCATCGGTCTTTGAAAAAAATATTAGCCTACATAAGGCCAGCCAATATATCATCCATCCACTCTTTTAAAAAAGCAGGCTTCACTTTTTTCAAAGAAGAAAAAATCAACAAAGAAGAATTTTATGTGTTTATTTTAAATCGGAGAGGTTTTAACATATCCCGCCATGAACATTGAAATCGCACAAATAAAAATCGGCGATGATTATCTTGCTTTCATCGTGGCTGAATTATCAGCTAATCATCGTCAGGATTTCACCGTTGCAGTTAACACGATCAAGGCTATGAAAGAAGCTGGGGCCGACGCAGTCAAGCTGCAAACATATACGCCGGATACGCTGACGTTACAATGCCAGAGTGATCATTTTCGAATTAAGCAAAATACGATCTGGGATGGGAAAACGTTTTATGACCTTTATCAAGAAGCGTATACACCCTGGGAATGGCAACCCAAATTGAAAAAAATCGCCGAGGATTTGGGACTAATCTGTTTTTCATCTCCATTTGATAAAACTGCTGTTGACTTTTTAGAGGAGATGAACGTTCCCTGTTATAAAGTCGCCTCTTTTGAAATTACCGACATTCCACTGATTGAATATATCGCATCAAAGGGGAAACCCATCATTATCTCAACGGGAATCGCAACACTCGCTGATATCGAAGAAGCCGTAAACGCGTGTAAAAAAAAGGACAACTACCAAATTGTCCTCCTCAAATGCACCTCGGCTTATCCTGCGCCTTTTGAGCATATCCATCTTCGAACCCTTCCAGTTCTCAAAGAAGCTTTCCAGACGATCGTCGGCCTCTCCGATCATACCCTCGGAATATCCGTACCTATTGCCGCCGTCGCTTTAGGAGCCAAAATCATCGAAAAACATTTTATTTTAGACCGGAAGCTTGGCGGCCCCGATGCTGCGTTTTCTCTCGAACCCGAGGAATTTAAAGAAATGATAAATTTGGTCAGAGAAGCAGAGAAAGCTTTGGGGAGCGCCAAATTCGAGCTTTCAGACAAGGCTAAGAAGAGCAGAGAATTTTCTCGCTCGCTTTTTGTCGTTAAAGATATCAATGCAGGGGATATCTTTACCGAAGAAAATATAAAATCCATAAGACCCGGATATGGATTACACCCGAAATATTTTTATGAGATTTTAGGAAAGCGGGCCAAGAAAGCCTTGAAAAAAGGCACGCCTTTGAGTTGGGATTTAATGGATTAGGTCGCCCGGAGATCCTAGCTCATATTTTATATCAAGAAAGACTTTCAATGAATAACAAAACATATCAAGAACGAGCTTGGAGCAGCCAATTTGGCAAAAACTACACAGATAGAAATATCTTTAGCCCTATGGAGCTTTATGCCTTTTATAAAAAAACTTATGGCATCAGCCGGACCGAAATGAATAAGAAGTTCCTAGGCAGGTTGAATAAGAATATGAAAATTCTTGAAGTTGGTTCCAATGTAGGAAATCAACTTCTGTGCTTACAAAAAATGGGATTTAAAAGGCTATTTGGCATTGAAATATCAGACTATGCCGTTGAACTTTCCAAGCAACGCACCAAAAATATTAATATTATCCAGGGGTCTGCCTTTGATATTCCTTTTAGAGATGGCTATTTCGATCTAGTGTTTACGTCAGGCCTTTTAATTCACGTTTCCCCAAAAGATATAAAGCGAGTGCTTGACGAAATTTACAGATGCGCGAGCAAATATATTTGGGGCTTCGAATATTATTCTGATATTTTAACGCCAATTACATACAGATCAAAAAACAATCTGCTATGGAAAAGAGACTTCCTTCAGCTTTATTTAAGAAAATTTCCTCTTTTAACCTTGGTAAAAGAGGAAAAATACAAATATCTCTCTAATGATAATGTCGATTTTATGTTCCTGTTGAAGAAGAGAATCTAATCTTGAGCCTTCGTCATAAAAGGGTTGCCATCGTCCAAGCGCGCATCGGCTCCACACGTCTACCGGGAAAAATAATGATAAAACTCGCAGATATGCCTGTCCTCTGGCATGTCGTTCACAGACTCCAGCATGCAAAAAATATTGACGATATTGTTGTGGCCACGACGGGTTTAAAAGAAGACGATGTCATCGCAAGCTTTTGCTTGAAATCCAATATTCATTATTTCCGTGGGGATTCTGAAGACGTCCTCTCGAGATACTATGTCGCGGCCAAGAAATCCAAGGCCGAAATCATCATCCGCATCACATCGGATTGTCCTATGATTGATCCTGAGATCGTTGATAAGATCATTGCCTGTTTTGAAGCCAATCAATCGCCGGGCAAAAAAATAGATTATTGCAGTAATACTATTGAACGAACGTATCCACGAGGCTTTGATACTGAGGTCTTTTCCTTCAAGGCTCTTTCAGCAGCCTATCACAAAGCCAAGGATTATTTTGAACGAGAACACGTCACCCCCTATATTTATCAAAATCCAGGACAATTCAGCATAAAGAGTTTTAGGTCCCCGAAAAACTATTCCCATCTGAGGTTGACGCTGGACACCAGCGAGGATTATCAGCTTCTGAAAAAAATCTATGACCAGCTCTATTCCCGCACAAAATTGTTTTTATTTAAAGACATAAAAAAATTGTCTAAGAAAGAACCGGAATTATTCGAAATCAATAAAAATGTCGTTCAGAAAGGACGATAATAAGAGGGAGCAAATTGTCATGACCTATTTCATTAGATATTGCAAAAAATGTGTTATGCCGGAAACAAAGCCAGATCTTTTAATCGATGAAGAAGGCATCTGCAGCGCCTGCCGTTTTTTTGAAAAAAGAAAAGTGCTCGATTGGGCAAAAAGAAAAGCGGAGCTGCAAACAATTCTTGATCGCTATCGTTCAAAAAACGGCGAAAGATATGACTGTATCATCCCGGTAAGCGGGGGAAAAGACAGCCATTTTCAAACGATCAAGATGCTGGAGCTGGGCCTCAATCCTCTGTGCGTCACGGCAACAACAGATCATTTATCCCATATCGGAAGGCAGAACATTGAAAATATAAAAAAAATGGGAGTCGATTATATGGAAGTAACGGCCAATCCCGTCATTCGCAGGCGGATCAACCGCTTAGCGTTGGAACAAGTCGGAGATATTTCGTGGCCGGAACATGTGACAATATTTACGATTCCCGTCAGGATGGCAGTTCATCTTCAGATCCCCCTCATCATCTGGGGGGAGAATTCCCAGAATGAATACGGAGGGCCAGCGGCAGATGCCGACAATTACGTTTTAACAAGAAGATGGCTGGAAGAATTCGGAGGGCTCTTAGGGTTGCGTGTCACCGATTTGATTGGACAAGAAGGAATTGAACCTCGACACTTAATCCAGTATACGTATCCTTCCGATGAAGATCTAAAAAAGGTGGGCGTGACAGGCATCTTCCTGGGATATTATTTTCCCTGGGATGGTTATCACAACGCGCTCATCGCCCAAGCCCACGGATTTACCACCTATCACAAGACGATTGAGGGCTCCCTGGTCAATTATGAAAATCTCGATAATTGCCAAACGGGAATTCACGACTACTTTAAATTTTTAAAATTTGGCTTCGGCCGCGCCACGGACTTAGCCTGCCTGCACGTCCGAAGAGGACGAATCGCGAGAGAAGATGCCATTGACTTGGTCAAACATCACGACGGTAAGTTCCCTTGGTCCTATCTCGGATACTCCCTTGAGGAAATTCTCAAAGAAATCGACATGACCGTGGACGAATTTATTAGAATTTGTGACAGGTTTACGAATAAAAAGCTCTTTCTCTGCGATTCGCGTGGGAATCTCGTAAAAGATAAATATGGAAACCTCACTAAAATCAATTATGATAACATCGTCCCGTGAGCCCAAAATATGAAAACCATCGCGATCGTTGATTACGGGATGGGAAATTTGGATTCCGTAAAAAGAGCTGTCGAAGAATGCGGAGGCCACCCCATCCTCACAAATAACGCCCTGGATCTGGAGTCGGCTAGCAACATCATCCTGCCAGGCGTAGGGGCTTTTACTCAAGGCATGCAACATATTTTAGCGCTTGGACTCGATGAAATGATTAAGGAACAAGCGCTGATAAAAGGCATCCCCCTCCTGGGGATTTGTCTCGGAATGCAATTATTAGCGTCCGTTGGCTATGAGGGAGGCCAAACCCAAGGCCTCGGACTTATCGCAGGAGAAGTCCATCGGTTCAAAACTAATCTTCAGGAGCGGATTCCTCATATGGGGTGGAATGAAATCAATGTCCTGAAGCCCTCGCCCCTTCTCAAGGGCATATCGACGGGATCCAATTTTTACTTTGTCCACAGTTATCATTTTATCTGCCAGGATGAAAATAATCTTCTCGCCACAACGGATTATTGCGGCACATTCGCCTCGGTTGTCGGAAATAACAACATCTTTGGTGTTCAATTTCATCCGGAGAAAAGCCAGAAAGCCGGTTTTAAGCTATTAAAGAATTTTTTCTCTCTCTAAAATGATTGATGCTCAAAATAAGAATCATACCGATCTTACTTTATAAAAGTCCGACCCTGGTCAAAGGAGTCTCCTTCGCCAGCTGGCGGCGCGTGGGCAGCCTCATTCAGGCTGTCAAGGTTTACAACTTGCGTGAAGTTGACGAATTGGTTTTCCTCGATATCATCGCCACCGAGGAACATAGATCTCCGGATATCGACTTGGTGGATGAGTTCGCCGATGAATGTTTCATGCCATTGACGGTCGGTGGTGGCGTAAGAACGATCGAGGACTTTAGGAATCTATTAAAAGTTGGGGCCGATAAAGTGTCCATAAATACGGCCGCCGTAGAGAATCCTGAATTGATAAGTTTGGTCGCCAGCAAATTTGGGTCTCAATGCGTCGTCATTTCGATCGACGTCAAACGAAGCCTGCGGGGAGAATATGAAGTTTATACTCATTCAGGGAAAATACCGACGGGCAAGAATCCAGCCGTTTGGGCCAAAGAAGTCGAACAACTTGGCGCCGGCGAGATTCTATTAACTTCCATTGATCGAGACGGAACCATGTCGGGTTATGACATCGAGCTGATCCAACGCATATCTAAACAAGTAACGATCCCGGTCATCGCTTCTGGAGGTGCCGGTAACTATGAGCATATGGCCTCCGCTTTTACGGAAGGAAATGCCTCAGCTGTAGCCGCAGCGAGCATTTTTCATTTCACGCAGCAAACTCCATTAGAAGCGAAATTCTATCTGAAAAGCAAGGGGCTCGACGTCCGCCTTTGACTACTCCGGAAAGCGCTCTGCAGGACATCAAAAAGAGATAAATTTGGAAGCAAAAAAAATATCATCGATTCTCGGGAATAAGGCAGAACCTTTCTCACTAGAAGAAGCCATTTTAAAGACCGGAAATGAACAAGTCTCCAAGCAAAGCTCATTAACCATGCTCATCGGAATCTTTGCGGGAGGGAATTTCATTTCCTCCCTCTTGAGGTTGCTCGGCGGGCTTCTCATCGCAAGAATTGTCGAGCCTTCTATTCTGGGATTATTCAATGCAATCGGCCTGGTCCATGGATACGCCCCGCTGTTGCAGGCAGGCATTCTCAACGGCTTGAATCGGGAGCTCCCCTATTACCGCGGTAAAAACGATCATCAGCGCGTTCAAGATCTGGCCGCATCGGCAAAAGCATTGACTTTATTCTTAAGCGCACTTTTAGCCAGCGTTTTGTTCGGGATTGCGGTCTTCCAATTTCTCCACAAGAATTATGTTTTAAGCGCGGGTTGGATGGCTTATTCTTTGACATCCTTCTATTTATTTTATGGCCAGCTTTATTTACAGGTGACGTATCGGACTTTTGGAGAATTCACGCGTTTAACTTTTTTTAACATTATTTTTAACGGGTCGGCTCTTCTTTTTGTCGTTTTTGTCTGGCTCTTTAAGTTTTACGGATTGTGTTTGCGCGCGATCTTGTCATCTTTTTTAGCCCTCGGCCTTTTCTGGCTGTGGCGGCCCCTTAAGGTTCATCCGAAGTTTTACCCCCGTCAGCTTTGGCATTTATTTAAAATCGGAGCCCCCATCTTCGGAGTGGGCCAATTAAACATCCTCTGGACGCTTCTGGATTCAACCCTCGTTTTAAAATTTCTGGGAATAAAGGTTTTCGGTCTCTATGCCTTAACGACAATGACCATCACATCTCTGCAGATTTTGCCTGATGCCGCTTCGAGCATAATTTATCCTAAAATGGCTGAGCAATACGGGCGCACAGGAAAATTGAAAGATATCTTAAAGATCGCCTATAGCCCTGTCCTTCTGATCACCCTCGGCATTATTCCCGTCATAATTCTCGGTTGGATCCTCATGCCTTCTTTCATCAAATGGGTCCTACCGAAATATATGGGAGGGATCGCCGCCGCTCAATGGGCATTGTTATCTATCCCCATATTATGCTTAGCCTCTGTCAACGATGCTTTTAATGTCATTCGAAGACAAGATTTATATCTCCTCACGAATATCATCGGGATTTTATCCTATGGCGGATTTTTATTCTGGAGACTGCGCGGTGGAATAGATCTCGTCTTTTTCCCCCAAGCGATGCTTTTGGGAAGATTTGTCTATATTATAGCCTGCTATCTAATTCTCTATTTGCTGGCAATACGTGAACGCTGATTCTTAAGTCATGTTTCTGGCCACAACCGCTTTAGAGTCTTATTGGAATACCGAAGAACCCCTTGTTTTCTTGGGAGAATGGTGTTGCCGATACGACCGTCGCCACATCTGGGAACCTTTACAAAGGATCATGCTTCCCAATCCTTGGGATGATAGGCAAATATTCAAAGATGCGTATCAATATGTCTTGGAGACAACTAAGGATGTAATTTCATCCTTATCCCCTGTCATGAATCAATTACACAAGGAAGACCTTGGCATCCGTTCGTGGCAAATTATACTAGGGCCTTGGCTTGTCTGGTACGTCACTGCCCTCTATGACCGCTATCTCCGTCTTAAAGAGGCTTTGAACCGTTGGCCAGACCTGACGACATGGGGCTTAGAAGAATTGGCTTTTTTGACGCCTAGAGATACTTTGGAAGCCTTTTTTTTCCTTAATACTGATTTTGCTAACTTGCAAATTTGCACTCAAATATTAGACGCTCTAGGGGTCCGCTTCCCGCGCCGCCCCATGAATCATCAACCGTTGAACTTTCGTGAGGCCGATCGGCAAAGAAAGGGAAACGAAACAAATAAATTCAAAATCTTGAAAAGGAAAGCCCTGCGGTTCATTCTACGTCAAACCGCAAGGATAAATCCTTATCATCCGGTGATTATTCGGAATGCGCTTTTTTCTGGATCACAGGAAATCCAATTGATTTTGAAAACCGGCCTCAAAGCCTGGACTGTCAGCGATAAAATTGAATCGTTCTCTGAATTCAAAATCGATCCCCTAATGAGGTCCCGTCTTAACGGTTTCATAAAAGAAAAGGATGAGTTCTCCAAGATCTTAAATAAGATGCTGCCTCGAGCAATCCCCATTTGTTTTGTTGAAGGATATAAGGACATTCAAAATAAAATCACTAAACAATTTCCATCTTCCCCAACCGCAATTCTCTCCGCGGGAGGCTGGCATTATGATGAACTTCTCAAGGCTTGGGCTGCCCAATGCCTGGGAAATAATACAAAAATATTATGTCAACAACACGGAGGGGGATACGGAAGTAGCTTAAGCTTGTTTTTATATGAGCATGAACTTGCCATAGCCGATAAGTTTTATTCCTGGGGCTGGACAAGTACGGCCTATCCGAAGAAAGTCCATCCTCTTCCTCCCGCCCACTTATTCAGGTCAGAACTCTTGAAAGCTAATCAGAAAAAAGAGATTTTATTCGTGACAACAGTTGTCTACAGATATTTTAATGAATTTTCTCCACTGGCTGGTTCGATGCAAAAGTATATAGCGTGGCAACAAAGATTTATTGATTGCCTTCCAGGAGAAATCAGAAAGAACCTTACCGTTCGACTCCATCGTCAAGACTTCGATTGGTGTCTCCAAAAGAGGTGGAACGACCGTTATCCTGACATAAAATGCGAATATTGGAAGGTTCCTTTTCGTCAGCGATTAAGCCAATGCGCTCTTTATGTTTTTGATCACAACGAAACCACTTTCCTGGAATCCCTCTCGGCAAATAAGCCGAGCATATTATTCTGGGACCCGGAGATTGTCGAACTGAATCCTGACGCTTCCCTTTACTATGAGGAACTTAAGTCTGTCGGGATTCTCCATGATACACCTGAATCTGCCGGTGTCGCTGTTAGCCATATCTTTGGCCAAATTGAAGCCTGGTGGAGTCATCCAAGAATTCAAACTGTCAGAGAAAATTTTTGCCGCCGCTTTGCCCTAACATCTCGTCACACCATTCATGACTGGGCCATTGAATTGAAACACCTAGCTCAGGAAAAAGCGTCACCCTAGAATGGGAAAAATATCTAAGGAATCAGGCAACCCCCAAGGATATTCGCTGGCTCCATTGAGGAGTGAAATTCGAAAGACACCTTTTCCTGAAGAGGGTTCCATCTGTGCGATTATAGTGACCTGCCAACCTGATGGAGACTTTCCGAACCGCCTAAGACAAATAGTACCCCAGGTGGGCAAAGTGATTATTGTCGATAACGGTTCTGATGAAACTTGTTGGAACATGCTAAAGAAGACGCGATTGGGCCAGCCAAACGTATATCTGCTTCGGAATCATCGCAATTTAGGAATTGCCGCGGCGTTGAACATGGGCATCCGCTATGCCTCCGAAACAGGAAGCGAATGGGTTCTGCAGCTTGATGATGATTCGACGCCCTCGGAGACAATGGTCCAGGAGATGATTGCGGCTTATAAAACATATCCTGGAAAAAACAAGATTGGAATCATTGGAGCGAATCCTGTTGACAAAAATACTGGAGGTTCCGCTTATAAAATCAAATGTCTTCATAAGCCTTGTATTGAAGAAAAAGTCATCATTAGCTCCGGGAGCTTAATTCCCGTAGAAGTCTTTAACCAAGTCGGGCCGCTGAAAGATGATTATTTCATCGATGGCGTAGACCAGGAATATTGTTTAAGGCTAAGGAAAAAAGGATATGGGGTGATTGTGGCCTGTCAAGCAAAGATGATGCATTCTCTGGGAAGACCCAAGGTCCACAAATTTCTAGGGATGTCCCTTATTCCTGCAGATTACTCCCCCTCACGCTACTACTACATTTCAAGGAACAGCCTTTTGATGACAAAAGAATATTTTTTCTCCGAGCCTCATTGGATCATTCAACATCTCATGGGATTCATAAAAAGGCTGGTGAAAATGTTGTTATTCGAAGAAAATAAGTGGGTAAAAGTCAAAAGCATCACAAAGGGAATCTGGCATGGCTTGATAGGAAAGGCAGGCCCCCTCAATGAAGATCCCGTTTAAAAGAGAACATAAGAAAGAATGGAGCATTTCCTGAGAATAAACAACTCCCAAAGCCGAGTCATACTCCTCCTTTTCTTAAGTACAATAATTCTATTTTCAATTCTATTTTCGTCCTCATCTGCGACACAGCTTGATCCATCCCGCTTGTCTTCTATAACAATATCCCCAATGATTCTTTACGGACAGAGTAAAGCCAGAATTTTAATATCCGACAAAGAAAAAACGCCCATTTCCTCGGGCCTCAAAATTGAATTTCTGCTTCAGTTATCCGACAAGCGGCGGATTTTCCAGAGAAAAACGATTGAGAGCAAGGATATCGCTTCACCGACCACAATTGATTTTCCAATAGACAACCTTAAGCCAGGAGATTATGACCTCGTATCCTCGATTTATAGCAGGGAAGGAAAGATTCTTCGGCAGGAAAAGTACCATTTTAAGATGCCTCAAAGGCCATGGTGGTTCAGATCAAAAATAGGGATGACGGATGACGTAATACCGCCATGGACGCCTTTAAATATCGAAAAGAAATCCATGGGAAGATCCTCCCTTGCGATTGAATGCCTGCAACGCGTCTATGAATTCGGCCCTCTCCCTATGATTAACCACATTGAAGCAGCTCAAAAAGAAATTCTTGCGGAACCCATCAGGTTTATGGCTAGGATATCGGGCAAAGACGCTCTCTGGGAAAACGCATCGACGCAATTAAAAAAACAGACGCCTTCATCCGTTCACCTTCTCCAAATGGCTTATGGGAAGGGGATGCATGTGAATGTTGATTTGAATATGGAATATGATGGTGCTATTAAAGTCGAGCTGAATTTGAATCCGAGTGAATGTGTTCAGCTTGAACAGTTCCTCCTCCGAATTCCATTAAAAACGGAATATGCCCGATACCTATATTTTTTCCCAAGCACGTGGCCCGGAAACATTAAAAATGCATCGACAGTGCCTTCCCACGATGTGACGGGCCCCTTTTTACCCTATTTTTGGATCGGTGACGACGAGCGAGGATTAGCGTGGTTTGCCGAATCCGATGAAGGCTGGATCCACGAAGATCCCAATAAAGCCATTGTGTTCACGAGAGAAAACGGCCAAGTGGTCATTAATATTTATTTTATTCGAAAATCCGTCAAAATCGGTCCTAAGGAAAAACTTCAAAAACTTTCTTATTCATTCGGATTACAAGCCACTCCAGTCAAGCCCATCACAACAACCGTTTGGGATTACCGGATCTCTCACATCACCCAGAATGCGTTCGGCAACGTCCGATTAAAAGTACCGGACATAGCGCTTGATCAGTTGGCTCAAGCCGGGGTTAAGACAATAGTCTTCCATGAACATTGGACGGACATTGAGTCATACTATGAAACATCCCATGGCGATGATTTAAGGAACCTCATCAAGCGTTGCCATGAGCGGGGGATGCAATTTTTGCTCTACTTTGGGTTTCTTATTTCAGACATGGCTGTTGAATGGCCTTATTTAGGCAATGAATGTACGGTCGGCCTTGTCCCACAAGGCTATACACCCTGGAATTATCCTCCTCAGCCAATCCAAAACGCTTATCGTGTCTGCTATAAAAGTGTATGGCAAGACTGCTTGGCCGCCGGCATAGATAAGGTTATGGAGGAATACGATTGTGACGGAGTATATTTGGATGGATGTCAATATGTTTGGGATTGTAATAATCTAAAGCATGGCTGCGGATATTACCGTCCGGATGGCACGATTTCGACCACGTACCCCATTTGGGCTGTTCGCCAATTGATGAAACGAATCTATAAAATTGTAAAATCTCATAAACCTAATGGACAAGTGAATGTTCACAGTTCTTCGTGCAATGTGATCCCCACTCTTGGTTGGGCAACCAGCTATTGGGACGGGGAGCAATTCAATTATATAAAAAATGCCGTGCCTGTAACCGAGGTGATATCTCTTGAAATGTTCCGAACGGAATTCATGGGAAAATCATTAGGGATTCCCGCCGAGTTTTTATTGACCGGAGCCTTCCATTTCAAAGAGGCATTGGCGATTACATTGCTTCACGACGTCCCCATTCGTCCCGTCGGTATAAACGAAAATCTCGGTCTGATGTCCTCTCTTTGGCAGCTCCGGGATCGATTCGAAACGACGAAGGCTGATTGGCTGCCCTACTTTCAAAATGCCGATTATGTGAAAATCGAACCGGGAGGTTGTTTTGCCAGCCTCTATCGTCATCCCCAAAACGGAATCCTCGTATTCCTCTCCAATCTGTCCAATCAGGAAATGGCAGTCAAGGCCAGATTCGACTTTGAACGCCTCGGTATCTCGGGAATTATAAGAGCTGTAGACGGGTTGTCGGGCTATCCTATCGCCATGAATGACGATATCCTCCAGATTGTTCTTCTAAAGTTGGGTTGGAAGGCGGTCTGGCTAAAGAAATGAGCAAATGAAAATGTTTGAAAAGCTTAAGAGCGCTAAAACTATCCTAAAAGAACGTGGACTATCAAATTTTGTTTCATTCATACGACAGCGCCTAGCGCGGGATTTGGCGGGCAACAAGCTTTCAAATTATTTTCCTATAATGGGCTTTTATCAGCATCCCGACGGCGAAATGATCACTCTATATGCCTGCTATCGAGATTACCTGAAACCCGTGCATTTTTTAGCCCATACTCATGAAGAAGGATATCAGCTTTATCTCCGGGGTAACGGAGAAAAATATGTTGTGCATGCCGGTTTAAATGGAGCTATGCAGTTTCTCTCCTTTGTCACGAACGATCTTCATATAGATGTTCATGGGAAAAAGATCCTTGATGTGGGCTGCGGGGATGGCGCACTCGTCTATTTACTCGCTGCGAAGGGAGCCGACGAAGTCCACGGAATCGATGCCGATCTTTCTGTTCAGAGTTATCATTTACAGTACCGGGAACTTTTTAAAAAAGCGTTAATCCAATTTTTACAATTCCCCGAGGAAAAAGTCGGAGAAATAGAAAAGAAAATAAAAATATTCCAAGACGACATTCAGTCGCCTCAAATTAATGATCGCTTTGATATTATTTTCAGCAACTCTGTGCTGGAACATATCCGCGACCTGAAAACAGGGCTACGAGCCATGCGTGAACTTTTAAATACGGGCGGCATAATGGTTCACAAATTTAATCCTTTTTACAGCGAAACGGGAGGCCACGAGTTTTGTATTTTAGACTTTCCCTGGGGACATGTCCGTCTTTCTCTGGATGAAATCGCACATTATTTGGAAACTTATCGGGCATGGGAAAAAGACAAAGCCCTTGAAGTTTTTGATCGATCATTCAATCAGCCGAAGTTGACATTACAAGAAATTGATGAAATCGCCCAGAATCTAGACCTCAAATGTCTTTTTGCTTCAGAGAAAAGAACCTGCCGGTGGAAGCCGGATAGTCCTCCTTCCCATATTCTTTCTCAGTGCCGGCGGACTTATCCAAACATAACTTGGCGCGATCTCATGAGCGACAGTGTTACGAGAGCGTTTTTAAAACTATGAACCTGATGGCTTTATTTTTCACGCTTGTGGCGATTACGATCGTCATCTGGATTTTTTCAGTCTTTAATCATCATCCAAACCTAGGCATTTTCTTTGTCTTCTTATCCATTCCGTTCGGGGGCGTCGTGATATCCAGCTTTGGAAAAACGCCAAATTTATTTTTTGGAGCCGCACTCTCCGCCATTGTCGTGATGGTGTTTTATCTAAAAAAATTTATACAGGGTGAATTTTTTAATGACATCGTTATCAACGATTTTTCTCGTAAAAAGAAATCCCTTCACTTTTTAGTTTTAATTTATCTCGCCTTTTGTGTGTTGTCACTTCTCCAAGCGTGGGATTTATTCCGTTCCGCCTATATTGTTGTCACCCGCATTCTCGTCCTAAGCACCTTTCTAGCGGCTCTCCATTATGCCCAAAATTATACTAGCCGAATATGGCTATTGCGAGCTACCAATGCAGTCGGCATAACTACGGCAATCATGTATCTATGGAACGGCATAGTGGTATATGGGGCCTCTAGCCTGGCAACATTAGCCGAGGAAATGGCTAAAAAAAGGAATATCGCAAAAGCCGGAATGTTAGGATATTCCAATACAATCGCTTCAATTTTGGTATTAACACTAATGTTGACATCGGCTTTGATATTTATTCCTGGGAAACACAAAAAGGACCGTTTCCTTGCAATTGTCGGCGCATTCATACAAGCAACGGCTCTGTTTGCCACTTCATCACGGGGTGGCGTCATTTCTTTAGCCGGAGGGCTTATTGTTGCTATTCTTTTGAATTCTCGCATTATTCGTCAGCCAAAATGGATTGTCAGAATCATTGCCACATTTGCCGTCGGATATCTCTTCTTTATCTCAATTCCAAAACCCCTTTATGAACGTTATGCTCTTTATTTCTCAGAGCCGGTTTTGACCATGCATAGCATACAAAGATTAGAACTCTTTCAATCTTCATGGCGAGCGTTTTTAGAAAATCCGATTTTAGGAATTGGGATAGGGAATGTTGGATTTTACGATTTGTATTTTGGGACGGGGGCAGGATCGGAAACTCACAATTTATTTTTGCAAACCTTGGGAGAAGAAGGGATCTTTTCTTTTATTCTATTAAGCCTTATCTTGTTCGTCTTGGGGCAGAGGCTTTTACGATTGAACCGCAAGTCCTCAAATTTTGCCCAGACAAGCGTCTCTGCTGCCTTTTTCGCGACAATCATAAATGCAGGAATCGAACCCTCATTTTGGGCAACTCAATTTGCCTATTTTTTTTGGATCAGTATAGCTATTTTGACGAGCAGTTGTCTTACAGATACGTCTGACAAGATAATTCAACCGAATATTCTAAAAAAGCGAGTCCCAAATGAATAAAATTGAATTCTACCGGCACTCCATAAATGATGAAGACATCAAGCAAGACGTGTCTGTTTTAAGCTCGATATTTATTACCACCGGTGATGTCGTTCGGGATTTTGAAAATAAATTTCAGACATATCTCAATATTCGAAATGTCATCGGCGTCACAAGCTGTACGGCGGCTCTTTATTTAAGCTTGCTGGCTTGGGATATAAAAAAAGGCGATGAAATGATCACGACACCGCTGAGTCTTTGCGCCACAACAAATGCCATCCTCCATGCCGATGCAATTCCTGTTTATGTCGATGTGCAAGAATACACGGGCAATATCAATGCTGAACTCATCGAATCCAAGATCACCAAGCGGACCCGGGCCATCCTTCCAGTCCATCTCTGCGGCTTACTTTAAATATATCGTCGGGATTATTGACCTGGCGACCGAAACTGGTATTATCAGGAATGTTGGTCAGCATAGCAGTTATAGGCATTGGTGTCTGGTCGTGGAAAGCTCTTCCTGAAAGTGTCGTGGACAGGGTTTACAGAACATTCGATGCTCTTATAGTCGCAATTTGAGCAAGGTAATTGGGCCGGTAACCGCGCGGATATATGGATACTGGACATGGCCCATGTGATGGAACACCCTCTCCTGGGCATCGGCCTGGGGAATTAATGGCAGAAGTAAAGTTTGTTGGGAATGAATGAATCCTCTCATATTCTCTATCTTGATGAATGCTCGAGTCCGCGGTTCTTGGTCTTATTCCTCTTATGGGGGTTCTTTGTTGCTCTGAGTCTAGTTTATATCGGCCTTGGTGTTTCTCTAAAGCGGAAGCGGATTGGTTTGTTGCCGCCGATTTGATCAGCATCTGTGTGGTGGCTTTGTTAAATGCGTTTCAAGCGTCGAGTTTCTGGGCCCATAATATGCCACAATTTTCTGGATGTTGATGGCGATGGAGGGCGCGTCCTTACGCATTCAGCGCGGCAAGCATTGCTCCCTCATACCTGATGAATTTCGGAGACTAATGAATTATGCCTGATCTTTCTATCATCATCGTTACTTACAATTCCGAAAAGGACATTCGCCCCTGTTTGAATTCAATAGCCGAAACAAAGGGTGGCCTGGCAATCGAGCTTTTCGTGGTGGACAATAACTCCCGGGATAATACCGTGGCGGCGGTCCGGAACGAATATCCCGCTGTAAGGTTGATTGCCAATGATACCAACACCGGTTTTCCGGGCGCAAGTAACCAGGCGATTGTGCTGGCGCAGGGTAGATACATCTTGTTGTTAAACCCGGATACCGTCGTTCATCCTGGCGCGCTCCAGGCGATGATGACGTTCATGGAGAAGAACCCGGACTGCGGCGCGTGTGGACCGGTATTGGAAGATCAAAGTGGGAATGTCATACCTGATCTACGAAGGCCCACATGGTTATCATACTTACTGACAATGATTCGTATCGATAGACTTTTTTCTGCTGAAATACCTGCTCGATCCCTTGAAATAATATCCGGTGTTTCGTTATTAATCCGAAAAACAGTGTTAGAAAAAGTAGGGTTACTTGACCCCAACCTATTCTGGTGTGAAGATGTTGATTATTGCGTTCGAGTAAAACGTCAAGGATATTGTGTCTGCAAAATACCTGAAGCACGTATAACGCATCTCTATGGGCAAAGCGCAAAGAGTAATATTGGCTTAAAAATGTACGCGATTAACGCAAGTCTTATCGGCTTTGCACATAAGCATTCGTCCACAGTAGATCGTTTGCTTCTATTTATACTTATAACGATAGAAATTGGAATGAGATTATTCAAATGGTGGATTACTTCATTAATCAGTCCTTCAGATAATAGTATTGCTCGCAAACAAGGGCTAATGCGAGTGATGAAGGATCTGCCGATTTTATTCCAAAGACGGCATTGGAGCTTGTAATAAGGAAAACCGATATGAGATCACTTAGAGAATTTCTTTATCTTGCCCGCGATTTCTGGCGTTTTCAGACTGGAAATGATTATTTTCGCCAGCCGCAAGGGCTGGGGATGTATTTTCAGGATAAGCGATGTTACTATAACGACCTACGCGGTAAAGCGCTGTGGAACGGAGCATTCGTAGAGAATGTACCCGCGCTCTTTGTTCCATCATCGCGGACAAACATCGTTTCACCCTGTATGGTACTTCTCTGGGGGCTTGGCAATTTGGACCGTTTTTTTCTGGAAAAAGATCCCGTTTTTGCTCAACATGTCCAACATGCCGTATCTTGGCTACTTGCACATGTGCTTCCGGAAGGTTATTGGCATAGCGATATTATTCGGTCTGACCCCGGACACTATTACTACTCCAACAATAGCGCGATGAATCAAGGATTAGCCCTTTCATTTCTGACGCGAGTTGTTGAAAACCAATTGGTGGATGCATCGCAGGAAAAACAAGTGCTTGCTTTGATGCAGAAGGTTTTTTTGAATATGTTGGCGCCAATCCAAGAAGGCGGTACAACCTTATTGCGAGGAAATGATCTCTTTTTATGTGAGTTTTCCAGAAAAGATGGAAATGTGGTTTTGAATGGTTGGATTTTCGCCTGGTTTGGGCTTTTTGACTATGTCACTTTTAGTCATAATCCCACGGCAGAAAAAATTTCTAATCAAACCGTTGAAACAATGCAACTATGGCTTCCAAAGTTTCAGCTTCCCAATGGATGGTCTTATTACGATAGTAGTGGTAGATGTTGTTCGCCACATTATCATTATTTACATATTAATCTATTAGATGCAATGTATCGAATAACCGGTATCACTGATTTTCGTGAGAATATGAGAATATTACAAAAAGCGAATACACTTTTGAACCGATTGCGTTACACATTCAAAAAAATAATGGATAAAATGTTTCGTGATAGCGAAGCGTATTCCAGCCAAGCATGAATGCGTAAATAATATTATGTCTGCATTTCGTATGTACAGTCTGAAGGTATCTCTTGAATATTGCCATTTTATCCAATGCCGCGTCTACGCATATCATGCGGTCGGTTACCACTCTTGCGGAACGTGGTTCTGAGGCACATTTTTTTACTTTACCTGCAGGTGAGCGGGAAGAATGTGAAAAGTATAATACCCTCAAATCGCACAATGAGGTAACGTTGCATGTATTGCCGTATGGCGCACGGGGGATACTAACTAAACTCGCTGGCAGCACGACGAGTGATGAAGAAAATTCAACCTGATTTATTGCATGCGCATTATGCCAGAGGTTACCAAACTCTAGGACGCTTGAGTGGCTATCTTCCTTATATATTGTCCGTGTGGGGAGGTGATGTTTTTTCCTTTCCAGATGGTTCATTTTTAAATCGTAAGCTTTTAGTGAAGATCTTGCGCAGCGCCGGTTGGATATGTTGTACCAGCCATGTGATAACGGACCGTACCCGTGATATTTACTCGCTGCTGAAGAATCTGAGCATGACGCCTTTTGGTATTAGGGAATATCCTTTTCCCTTGTCTGAATTCCATCGACCTCACAAAAGGGACGCTCAAGCTTGAGGTTTTTGTTGCGGATAACAATTCACAAGATGAGACTATAGATACTGTTCGTTCTCGATTTTCCCATATTTACTTTATTACCAACAAGGATAATGTAGGATTTCCTGCAGCGAATAACCAGGCCATCAGGAAAACAAACGCCAGATATATTCTTTTACTCAATCCCGACACGATCGTTCGACCAAATGCACTTCAAGAAATGGTTAAATTTATGAATAAAAACCCTGTATACGGTGTCTTCGGTCCAAAACTCGCCGATGAAAACGACATTGAAATCCCCCATCTACGAAGCCTATCTTTTTGGACATATTGTGCGTCTCTTCTAGGAGAAGAACGTCTTTTCAGAAAATATTTGCCGACCCGTAAAGTCAATTATGTCTCTGGAGCAGCGTTAATGTTTCGCCAAGAGCTCATAGACAAGGTATGTTTATTGGACGAAAAGCTCTTTTGGTGTGAAGATATGGACTTTTGCCTGCGGAGCATTTTAAAAGGACACCCTGTCGGCTTTGTTCAAAATGCCCTGGTCATTCATCTTGTGGGAAGATCAGGATCTTCCAACTTGACGCTGATGTTGGAAAAACAATATTTCAGCAAAATCGCTTACCTTGTTAAGCACAATGAGCCCTTAGAAACGAGGATGATTGTCCTTTTGTTTATGGTGGAAGTGGCGGTGAGATGGCTCAAATGGGAGATCCGTAATGCTTTTAAATCTTCCGAGGAGTCACATATCAGAGTCAAGACTTTTGCCAGACTATTCCGTGAAATTCCAAGCCTATATAATCACTTGAAGTTCAGCAAATCCGAGTCTTGATTGTGTAGTTTAAAATCATTTAATAAAAAATTTCTGAAAAATAGGGAGAATTACATATGATGGCGGTCATCCTTGCAGGTGGCAAAGGGACAAGGCTTAAGCCTTTCACGATGACTATACCCAAACCCCTTCTACCTTTGGGGGATGTCCCGATTTTAGAAGTCGTACTTCGGCAGTTGGCGGGTGCGGGGATCTCAAAAGTGATCATTACGCTAGGACATATGGCTCACCTTTTTTCAGCCTCGATTGGAAACGGATCCCGGTTTGGGCTCGCGATTGATTACTATCTCGAAGAAGAACCCCTGGGGACTGCGGGCTCCCTTAAGCTGATAAAAAACCTGGAAGAACATTTTCTGGTGATGAATGGGGATTTGCTGACGAATTTCGACTACAAAGACTTTTTCAAAGCCCATATCAAAAACCGAGCATGGGGCACTATTGCTATTCATCAGCGCTTCGTAAAGATCGATTATGGCGTCATCCGGCCTACGAAGAATCATCTTCTTGGAGAATATATCGAAAAACCGACAATCCCCTATTACGTCAGTATGGGCATCAATATGCTCTCACGAAAATGCCTGAATTTTATTCCGGCCTCGGGCAAATTCGATATGCCCCAATTGATGACGGCTATGAAAAAGGCGGGGAAAAAGGTCGGGTGTTATGAAACGGAGTGTTATTGGCAAGATATCGGACGTTTTGAAGATTACCAACAAGCCCAAGAAGATTTCGTGAATCATCCAGATCGATTCATCCCAAAAAAAATCTGATAGCCATGCGAAAAGCGTTGATCACGGGTGCCGCCGGGTTTTGCGCCGGGCATCTTGCCCAGACATTAATACAAGAAACAGACGTCTTGGTCATCGGTTGCGACATTTCCCCAAACCCGTTCGCCTTGAAATCTTTTCACGAGTATTCTTGTCTCGATATCGTCGATACAAAACGCATGGAGGAACTTATCCATAAGCAAAAACCCGATATCATTTTTCACCTCGCCGGTCTGAGGAGCGGAAATCCCATCCACATTTATCAAGTTAATGTCTTAGGCTGTATGAATGTTCTCGAAGCTATAAAAAAACATGCCCCGCAGGCTCGTCTAATTGTGGTGGGTTCAGCGGCCGAATACGGCGATATACCGACAGGAAAAATGCCGCTTACCGAAGATCAGGAATGTCACCCAAGCGGCCCGTACGGGCTCAGCAAATACTTTGCGACTCTGGCCGCTTTAGACTATGCCCGGACGATGAAGATCAGGTGTGCCGTCGTCAGGCCGTTTAATATCATCGGGGCCGCAATTCCTCCGTCCTGTGTCATCGGAGCCATTCTGGCGCGGGCGAAGGAAGAAATATTAAAATCACCGATCTCGACATTAGCCGAGAATAAGGAACTTTGGATCCGCGTCGGCAATGTCGACACCGAGCGCGATTTTATCGCTGTTGAAGACGTGATCCAGGCCTACATCAAATTGGCTGAGAGCGACTGCTGGGGTGAAATTTTTAATATCTGCACGGGCATTCCGAGAAGCATCAGGAGTGTCGTACAGGACCTTTTATCGAATTCCCCGCAGCGAATTTTTCTTCGCGTCGATCCTGATCTCATGCGGCCCGACGATGTTTCCACATCCTATGGAAGCTACGAGAAGGCACACAAAGCGTTTGGGTTCAAGCCCAAGGTCAGCCTTTCTCTTGCTCTAAAAAAAGCTTGGGATTACGCAATGGGAGATGGCACTCCATGCGTTTAGGAATCTTGATGGCGGTCAATTCCCCGTGGTCATGTGAGGTCGCGCTCCGGCTTGCCGAAATCGGTCATGAGATCCACGTGATTGATTTTGCAGATGTCTCTGCAAAAAAAGGCTATTTGAATGGCCTTCAAAAAATATATGACTCCATTGAACACGTGCTCAAAGAACACGGCGTTCAGGTCCACTCGATAAAGGCGGCCTGCAAATCTGACCTAAAATATTTCTTATATAGGACTTCCTTACGGAAAATATGCCGTCGCAACGGACTTCAAGTATTGCTCATCCTGTACGGGGGAGGGTTTGCCACGCTGGCTTTTTTAAGCGGTTTTCGCCCTTATGTCATTTTTACTGTCGGCAGCGATGTCCTTTTAATCCATAGACTAAAAAAACTCATCGGTTGCATCGCCTATCATTCCTCTGAACTGATTTTTGCCAACGGGATGTTCCTTGCAGGAAAAGCCCAAAAATCGTATGGCCTCAATAATGTTATTCCTCTATATCTCGGCGTCGATGTCGATAAATTCAAACCGCCGAGTTCTCCAGTTCAGGAGCCTGTCATTATTTGCACGCGAGGATTTCATCCCATTTACAACAACGGATATCTCATCAAAGGCTTAGCCCGTATGAAAAATGTGGCGTTTCCCCGAGTTGTTTTTTCTTCGGCTGGACCGCAGCTTGCCCAAGTGAAACAGATGGTCTTCGCGTTGATCCCCCAAGAAGCCAGAAGCAACATCATCTTCTCTGGCGGTGTCTCTTCCCAGAAAATTCTCGAGCAATTGCAGAGTTCAAGCATCTATGTTTCCTTATCGCATTCAGACGGGACGTCCATTTCTCTTCTAGAAGCCTTGGCCTGTGGATTGTTCCCCATTTTATCCGACATTCCCCAAAACAGAGAATGGATTGATAGCAAGCTGGAGAATGGATTGCTCGTTCCCCTGGATCAGCCTCAGGTTTTGGCCGAAGCGCTTGAACGAGCGATTCTTGATAAAAACCTTCGCCTGAAAAGCTCTGTTATAAACCGACAATTGATCCTCGAACGGGCGAACAGCCGAATCAATATAGCAATCTTAGCCTCTCGGCTGGAGCAAATTGTCGCGAAGCAAAAGACGCCACAACCTGTTTCACAGAATTGAAGGCGATTCTGAAAACTCTTAGAAAGGCCAAAAATAATATGATCAACTTCGCTCATAGAGATGATGAACTCGCTTTCTTAGTCACGCAACGAAAGCAGGGTCTTTTCGTCCAAGACCTGGAGGAGCATTCGGAGCAGATTAGGAAAAGCCTAAACAACAAACGCGTTCTGGTCATTGGAGGCGCAGGAAGCATTGGCTCTGCGACGGTCAAAGAGATCGCCCGATTTGAGACCTCTGCCCTTCATATCATCGATATCAACGAGAATAATTTAGCGGAATTGGTTAGAGATTTGAGAAGCTCGACCGACCGATTTGCTTTAAACGATTTCCGAACTCTGCCGGTTGATTTTGGATCTCCCATAATGCACAGATTTATCCTCGAACAACCGCCCTATGATTATGTTCTCAATTTTGCCGCGTTGAAGCATGTCCGAAATGAAAAAGACACATATTCGTTGCAGCAGATGTTTGAGACGAATATTTTGAAACCCAAAAAGCTTTTCGCTTGGTTGGCAGCTAAGGAAAGATCTCTCTCCTACTTCTGTGTTTCAACCGATAAAGCGGCAAACCCCGTCAATCTTATGGGCGCCAGCAAAAGGCTCATGGAGCACATCATTTTTTCAAAAGAAACGACGGCCAGAGTCTTCACAAAAGTGACTTCGTCCCGCTTCGCAAATGTCGCTTTTTCGGACGGGAGCCTTTTATACAGCTGGCTTAGGAGATTAGCAAAAAAACAGCCGCTGGCTGTCCCCGAGGGGACTCGGCGATATTTCTTGTCTTCTCAGGAAAGCGGAGAGATCTGTCTTTTAGCCTCGACATGCACTCCCACGAACCATATTTTGATCCCTCGGCTGGAGCCTGATAAAGACCTCCAAGATCTCGTATCCATTGCCAAATCATTTCTCAAATTTCACGGCTACGAACCGCATTTTTGTAAAACGGAATCCGAAGCCAAGGAAAGCCTCAAAAGCGATATCCCCCGAGGAAAATATCCCATTGTCTTGACCCCTCTCGATACAACGGGAGAAAAGCCTGAGGAGGAATTCGTGGGCGTCGGAGAAAAAACAGTCGAGATCGGGATGAGAAACTTACTCACCATAGAATATGTGCCTCCCAAAATGGGAAATTTAGTCGAGCTCCTCGATCAGTTAGAGCATTGCATCTCTGCTCCGAGTCGTCCTATCCAAAAACAAGATTTGATCGCTCTCGTCTCAAGGGTGGTTTCTGAACTCTGTCATGCTGATAGGGAAAAAGGCCTAGATGATCGCATGTAAATGAGACTGCGCTTCTGGTGAGGAAAAGAATTGAACATTTGGCTTGTCACAATTGGTGAACCTGTTCCCGTCGACGAAGGCGCGCATGACCGGCTTTACCGCACAGGCTATTTCGCCCATTTTCTAGCAGAGCAAAGAAATAATGTTACTTGGTGGACGTCCACCTTCGATCATTTCAGAAAGAAATATATCTTTCCTGAGGAGGCCGAACTTCAATTGAATGATCATTTAAAAATAAGATTCCTGCGGGGGTGCCGCTATAAGAGAAATATTTCTCTCGCAAGATACCGGAATCATCGTCAGCTCGGAAATCGATTTCGCTTGCAGGCCCAAAAAGAGCCGCTTCTTCCTGATATCATCGTCGCTGCCTTTCCGACGATAGAGCTTTGTTATGAAGCCGTAAAGTTTGGACAGGAAAAAAATATCCCCGTCGTTCTGGATATGCGCGATATGTGGCCGGATATTTTTCTAAATTTCGTCCCCCATCCAGTCCGGCTTTTAGCTCGGACATGGCTCCGCCATTCCTTTCGACAAGCGGAAGAGGCCTGTCGGGGCGCTACAGCCATCATCGGAATCACAGAGGAGTTTGTCAAATGGGGAGTAAAACGCGGCCATCGTGAAATCACAATATTAGACAGAGAATTTCCCATGGGATACTTTTCTGAAAAACCGTCTGAATCGGATTTGGCCAAAGCAGAAAAAGCATGGCAGGATCAAGGCATCGGAGTTGATTATGGGCTCCATCGAGCCATTTTCATTGGAACATTGGGCCGACAGCTTGATGTCGAAACGATCATTTCAGCGGCAAAGATCGTTTCCAAGACTCAAGCGCGTTGGCAATTCATCATCTGCGGCTACGGCGATCGCACGAATAAACTCAAAAGACAAGCAAAGGGAGTGGCCAACATCATCTTCCCCGGCTGGATCGATAAAGCGGCCATATACACATTGTTCCGTCGCTCCAATGTCGGGCTGGATCCATTGCCCAATCGATATGACTTTTTAGCCACGATTAACAACAAAGCCATTGAGTATTTGAGCGCGAAGCTTCCCATCATCTCCAGCCCTAAAAAAGGCGTTCTTGCTGAGCTAATCGCCAAAGAAAATTGCGGTCTGAGCTATGAATATCAAGACTCTCAAGGTCTGGCCAAGATTTTAGTCGAATTATCATCCCATGAAGATTCCCTTAAGAAGATGTCTGACAACGCTGGGAGGCTCTTTAATGAAAAGTTCAGGGCTGAAATAACCTATGGGAAAATGATGGAACACCTCGCCGAGGTCCTCAGGTCTTATAAAAACAACAAATCTTCCTTGTCAAACAACGGATTATCTGCCTAAAATAAGGCGTTAAGTTGGAAAACCATCTAACAAAAAACTAAAAATTTCATATTTTACGGGAAGAAAATTGATTGGCGAAAATGATGGACGGCAGGTTCTGTCGCGATTCGGAGGCTGGACCTGAATTGATCTCGTAATGATTTAGACGAATGTATGCTGTCTTTAAAAGAACGTTCGATATTCTGTTTTGCTTGTTAGGATTAATTCTTTTATTTCCGCTTCTTCTGGTCTGTGCTTATCTCATCAAAAATGAAGACAAAGGCCCGGTCTTCTACAGAGGCATACGCATCGGACGCGGGGGGAAGCCTTTCAATATTTTCAAGTTCAGAACAATGGTTGTGGATGCTGAAAAAGTTGGGGGGTCTTCAACAGCAGATGATGATCCGCGAATAACCAAAATTGGAAAATTGATCCGTAAATACAAATTAGATGAGTTGCCACAGATTATAAATGTATTGAAAGGAGAGATGAGCCTAGTGGGACCAAGGCCAGAAGTTAAGCACTATATTGATATGTTTACAGAGGAAGAAAAGGCCATTCTAAGCGTTCGCCCAGGCATTACCGACTGGGCATCTCTATGGAATTCAGACGAAGGAGCAGTTCTTGCCGGAAGTCCTGATCCCGAAAAGACATATATGGAAAAAATTAGACCTGAAAAAATTCGACTCCAGTTAAAATATGTCAAGGAAAGGTCATTTTTTGTTGATGTGAAAATAATTTTTATGACTTTAAAAACTATTTTATTAAGCCGGAGTTCCCCTCTAATGGATCGCTAATAAAAGAAAATTTATCTAAAAAGAATATTATTACAGCACGTTATAGAAATGCAAGGATTTATGATTTTAGCCAAAAGTCCAAGATTACAGAAGTAAAATGAAATATTCGAACAAATTTTTAGAAAATCTTTACAGAACAATGATTCGAATTCGATTCCTTGAAGAGAGTCTTGTAGAGCCGATCGTTAATGGAGAAGTAAGGTGCCCAGTTCACCTTTATTCAGGGGAGGAAGCAATTGCCACCGGCGTTTGTGCTGCTTTAGAGGAGAAGGATTATATTTTTGGTACTCACCGTTCTCATGGACACTATCTAGCTAAAGGTGGCAAGTTGCCTGAACTTATAGCAGAAATTTTTGGCAAAGAATCTGGTTGTTGCCGGGGAAGAGGAGGTTCGATGCACCTTATTGAGCCAAAGAAAGGAATAATGGGTACGGCTCCAATCGTGGCTGGGACAATAGCTCTGGCAGTTGGTGCGGCGCTTGCTTTTTCAATAAGAAAAGATAAGCGAGTAGTGGTAAGTTTCTTTGGAGATGGGGCAACAGGTGAAGGGGTTTTATATGAATCATTGAACTTTGCGGCTCTTAAGAAACTGCCGATTATCTTTGCGTGCGAAAATAACCTTTATTCAACACATATGCCAATTAAAGAATGTCGGCCAAGTAATAATATCTTTGAAATTGGAATGCCCTTCTGTATGGAAAATTACAGAATAGATGGTAATGATGTCTTACAGGTATATGAGGCTGCAAAAAAGGCGACTAATAAGTGCCGCAAAGGGTATGGCCCAATCTTTTTGGAATTTATGACTTATCGCTTACGGGGTCATGTCGGCCCAAATGACAATATCCAAGGAAGCCATACAGATATCAGGCCAAAAGAAGAAATAGAAAAATGGCGCAAGAAAGATCCGCTTAAAAAATTTGAACGATTTTTAACTATGAATAAAATTTTCAATAAAGAAGATTTAAAGGAAATTAAACAACAGGCTGAAAGAGAAGTCAGCGATGCTTATGCTTTCGCTCACAAGAGTCCTTACCCAAAAAAGGTAGATTTAACGAGATATGTCTTCAAAGAATAGAAAACTCCAGTATAGCTTAGCTATTAACGAGGCCCTACACCAGATGATGGCGTCTGATAAATCAGTTTTTCTGATTGGGCAGGGAGTCAAGAGTCCCTGGTACGTTGGTAATACCTGCCAAAGTTTATTGGAAAAATTTGGACCAGAACGAGTTATCGATACTCCAGTTTCAGAAAATGCCATGACGGGGGCAGCCGTGGGCGCCGCAATTGCCGGCATGAGGCCAGTAGTTGTCCACCCGAGGATGGACTTTATGATGTATGCATTAGATCCGATCATAAATGAAGCAGCAAACTGGTATTATATGTTTGGTGGGAAACGGTCAGTACCGATAGTAATTTGGGGGATAATAAACCGAGGGGGGGAACAAGCCGCACAACACTCCCAAGCACTTCATGCTTTGTTCGCTCACATCCCAGGATTAAAGGTCGTGATGCCATCAAGTCCTTATGATGCTAAGGGATTGATGATTGCAGCCATTAAGGATGATAATCCAGTTATTTATATTGACGACCGCTGGTTATACAAACAGGAAGGAGTTGTTCCCGAAGAAATTTTTGAGGTAAAAATAGGCAAAGGTATAATAAGGAAAAAAGGATCTGATTTGACTCTAGTAGCTGTATCTTATATGGTATTCGAATCAATTAAAGCCACTCAAGAATTGGCGAAAGAAGGAATCGACGTAGAGTTAATTGACCTTCGGACAGTTAAGCCGCTCGATGAAGAACTTCTACTAAAATCCATTAAGAAAACGGGAAGGATGATCATTGCTGACGGAGGCTGGAAGACCTGCGGAGTAGCTGCAGAAGTACTGGCTCTAGTTGTGGAGCATGGATTTAAATATCTCAAAGCTCCTATTAAAAGGGTAACACTTCCTGATACGCCTGCACCAGCCAGTCGGACGCTTGAGAAAGAATATTATAAAAGCAGCGAAGATATTATTCGAGCCGTTAAAGTATTATTGGATAAAAAGTAATCAGAAATAGGATAAATACAATGCGCTATAAAGTACCTTTTGTAGATCCTGCAAAAAATTACCAATTAATTAAAAACGAGATTGACACCGCCTATTTTGAGGTTATGTCAAAAGGTGATCTTATAGATCGTGGCCATCTCAAGTCCTTTGAAGAAAATATAGCAAAGTTTGTTGGGACAAAATATGCAGTGGGGCTTAATAGTGGTTATGGTGCCCTTCACATATCTTTAAGAGCAGCCGGCATTGGCTCTAGAGATGAGGTTATTGTACCAGCACATACATTTGTAGCCACATGCTCGGCAGTTGTGAATGCGGGTGCCACTCCAGTACTAGTTGATGTTGCCAAAGATTTCAATATTAATGTTGATAAAATTGAAGAGGCTATTACCTCTAAAACCAGAGCAATTATCCCTGTCCATCTTAACGGATATATGGCCAATATGCCTCGAGTGATGGAAATAGCAGAGAAATACAACCTTGTTGTTGTAGAAGATGCATGTCAGAGTCTTGGAAGCAGCATAGATAGGAAGGAAGCTGGATCCTGGGGCTTGACTGGATGCTGGAGTTTCTACCCTTTTAAAATTCTTGGAGGATACGGCGATGGTGGGGCTATCACCACTAATGACCCTAAAGTTGCCCTTTTTGCAAGGCGGATGAGATACAATGGAGAGGATCGAAAAACAGGGGAGTATTACGGTCATGGGTTTACCTGTTTGCTTGATAATTTGCAGGCCGCTTTCCTGGATGTAAAACTGCGCCATCTCCCTTCATGGATAAAGAGGAGAAAACAAATCGCTGAACGTTATAGGGAAGCTTTTTCTGGGATCTCAGACCTCATGCTTCCTCATTATGATAATCCTCGTTTTGATCATGTCTACCAGAATTATGTTGTGAGGTCAAAACAGGGCGATCGTTTCTCTGGTTATCTAAAAAAGAAAGGCATTGAAGTTCTTATTCAATTCCGCAAGCCCTATTACAAGCATAAAGCACTCAAGCTAGCTGACATAGGGTTCCCCGAGACTGAGGCACTCAGTCGTGAGGTTTGTTCATTGCCGATGACCGTTGAAATAGATGAGGAGCAGATTGATTATGTCATCGGGACTGTAAGGTCTTTTTATGGATTAGATTAAAAAAGAAAAGAGATAATCATAATGGCGCTAAAAATAAGCCAAAGGGCTGAACAAATAGTCCAATCTGAAATAAGGGCAATGTTCATAGAATGTGAAAAGGTGAAAGGCATTAATCTGGCACAGGGCGTTTGTGATACTGAAGTTCCTCTACCGGTGCGGATGGGTGCTCATAAGGCAATAGATGCAGGAATAAACACCTATACTCGGTTTGATGGCCTGGAAGCACTAAGGAAGGCAATTGCCAAAAAAATGCGTGAATACAACGGGATAATCGCAGACCCAGAATCGGAGATCGTCGTCAGCGGAGGATCGACTGGGGCATTCTATTGTGCTTGCTTAGCATTGCTGAATCCTGGAGATGAAGTGATATTGTTTGAGCCTTATTACGGTTATCATTTGAATACGATTTTAGCCGCTGAAGCTCGCCCGACTTATATTAATCTGCGACCGCCTGATTGGAGTTTCCAACCAGAAGATTTGGAAAATGCGGTCACAGCACATACGAAAGGGATAATAATTAATACGCCTGCAAATCCTTCAGGCAAGGTTTTTACCCCAACAGAGCTTGAATGCTTAGCTGATTTTGCATCTCGCCACGACCTATTTGTATTCACTGACGAAATTTACGAGTATTTCCTATATGACGGCAGGCAACATGTTAGCCCTGGTTCGCTTCCCGGGATGGCAGAACGAACCATAACTATTTCTGGCTTCTCAAAGACTTTCAGTATCACTGGTTGGCGCATTGGATATTCTGTGAGCCATGCAAAGTGGGCACAAATGATCGGTTATCTTAATGATTTAATTTATGTCTGCGCACCTGCTCCTTTACAAATGGGGGCAGCTCAAGGAATTTTAGAACTAAAACCCGATTACTATCTTGAACTTTGCGCTCAATATGCCAAAAAACGAGATAAAATCTGCCAAGCGCTCTTAAAAGCGCGATTAATCCCTTATAAACCGCAGGGTTCTTATTATGTGCTTGCAGACATCTCTCACCTCCCTGGAAGCTCAAGTAAGGAAAAAGCCATGTTTATTTTGGCAAAAACGGGTGTTGCAGGTGTTCCAGATAAGGCTTTTTTCCATAAAGCTCAAAGATCTCAACTCGTTAGATTTTGCTTTGCTAAGGAGGATAAGGACTTAGATGAAGCCTGCATGAGACTTGAGAGACTGGGCTCATATGCTTGAGATTTTTTATATTTTTTCAGAGTAATAAAGAGGCTTCATTCATGGGAGAATATTCTACTGTCACTGAATTACCAGATCATAAAGCTTCAAAAGAACAGATAGAAAGATTATTTCATCGATATCATTTCGCTCTTTCCTTTTGTAAAGGAAAAGATGTCCTGGAAGTTGCTTGTGGGGCAGGAATAGGTCTGGGATATCTGGGAAAAGTAGCAAAAAAAGTCGTTGGCGGAGATATCGATGAAAATATTTTAATATTTGCTAAGAAACAATATAATGGAAGAAATAAAATTGAACTTAGAAAATTAGATGCTCAAAAATTGCCTTTTCCTGATAAAAGCTTTGATGTAGTGATATTGTACGAAGCTATTTATTATTTGGCTCAACCTGAGAAATTTATTGAGGAAGCTTTTCGGGTCCTTAAAAAAGATGGAGTGTTTATCATTTGTTCAGTGAATAAAGATTGGCCAGATTTCAATCTCTCTCCCTTTAGTACAAAATATTTTTCTGCATCAGAATTATATTGTCTATTGAATGTTAAGTTTTCAGATGTTAAGCTCTATGGGGCTTTTCCTATCCAAGCAGATTCCCTAAAAGGCAAAATAATATCTCTGATTAAAAGAGGGGCTGTGAAGCTTCATTTAATACCAAAAACAATGAAAAGAAAGGAATTTTTCAAGCGCCTCTTCTTTGGAAGCTTAGTGTCAATCCCATCAGAAATTGAAGAGGGACTGGCTGAATATATTCCGCCAGTCCCCATCTCCTTTGATTCGTCCAACTCCCAATTTAAGGTTCTCTATGCTGTAGCAAGGATTTGAAAGAAAAAAATTTTTCATGAAGCCAAAAAAAGTATTGTTAACAAAGACAAATCAATTTCTCATAGATATCTTTATTTTTATCTTCTCTTATTTTGCAGCCTTTTTTATAAGGTTCGAAGGCATCCCTGATACGATTAATTTGAAACAATTATTAATCCTTTTTCCTTATGTTGCCTTGGCACGACTGTTGTGTTTCTACTTTTTTTCTATTTATTCGATTGTCTGGAGATATATTTCAATTATTGATGCCATTTCCATATTTAAAGCCTCATTTCCAGTAACAACAATATTATTTTTAGGAAGAATATTCCTACCGAATAAGTTCCCTTTATTAAAACTTCCTTTAAGTGTCATTGCTTTAGAATTTCTATTAGTGCTCATTGGAACTCTCGGAGTGAGGATGATAAGGAGACTCACCTCTGAACTCTCTGAAAGGGTGAGACTTGAAGATAAGGGAGGAAGCTTAAAAAAGAAGAGAACGCTGCTCATAGGAGCTGGCGATGCAGGAAACATGGTTATAAAAGAATTGAGACAGAGAAAAGATCTGGCAATAGAAGTTGAGGGATTTATTGATGATGACCCAAGAAAATTTAATACAGTGATTCAAGGATTAAAAGTTTTAGGCAACACGACACAAATTCCAGAAATTGTCAAAAAACTCAATATTGATGAAGGCATAATCACTATCGCCAATGCCTCATCAAAGGATATAAGGCGAATTGTAGATGTCTGCAAGGGAACAAAGATAAAGGTAAAAATTGTCCCTGGATTGTTTGAAATATTGGACGATAAAATCAAAATAACAAAAATCAGAGAAATCAATATTGATGATCTTTTAGGAAGAAGCGTCGTCAGTTTTAAACATCATCTTCCTGAAGTTACAAACCACTATAAGAATAAGAGAATACTGGTGACTGGAGCAGGAGGATCCATAGGCTCTGAGCTGTGCCGACAACTTGCTACTCTATGGCCAAAAGAGCTAATTTTGATCGATAAGGACGAGAATAGTATTTTTGAAATAGATTCTGAATTGAACTCAGAATTTAAAGAATCCAAATATAAACTGAGCCCATTGATTGCGGATATCAGAAATTATGAAAGGCTCAAATTTCTCTTTGAAAAATATCAGCCAGACGTGATCTTCCACGCTGCTGCTCACAAGCATGTGCCATTAATGGAATACAATATCTCAGAAGCAATCCTCAATAACGTTTTGGGAACTGGGAATGTCGCGCATTTAGCTGATAATTATAGAGTGGAAAATTTTGTTTTCATTTCAACGGATAAGGCTGTCAATCCAACGAGTATCATGGGTGGCTCGAAAAAAATTGGAGAAATCATCATTCAAGAACTCGCTTCAAAGAGCAAGACAAGATTTTCCTGTGTGAGATTTGGGAATGTTCTGGGCAGCCGGGGGAGTGTCATCCCTTTATTCCAAAAGCAAATTGCCCAAGGTGGGCCAATCACCATAACTCATCCTGATGTGGAAAGATATTTCATGTCCATCTCCGAAGCCGTTCAGCTGATCATTCAGGCCGGGACAATAGGGAATTGCGGCGAGATATTTGTTCTCAACATGGGAGATCCAATAAAAATAAAAGATTTGGCCAAAGATTTGATCAAATTATCCGGATTTGCTGAGGATGATTTCGAAATTAAGTATATCGGTCTAAGACCGGGAGAGAAATTATTTGAAGAAATTTTGATTGATGAAGAAAGAACGAAAGTCACTCAATTTGAGAAGGTATTTATTGCTCCTCCCATCGAGATTAACAATGAAATATTTACAAAAAAATTAACCGATTTATTGAAAGCAGCTCAAGAGTGTGACGAAAAAAGAATTGTCGTATGTTTAAAAGAGATGGATCTTGGATATAACAGCGAAAGACGGGAAGATTAAGTTAAGAGTGTCGGCAAACTTTTCTTAGAAACTCTCACTTATAAACAACAATCAAATAGTAATGGACAAAAAAAATAGGCTTATTTTCTTGTTAGCCTCTGTAATCTATGCCATAAGTCTTTACATTTTCTATGTAAGATATGTCCCACTTGTAAAAGACTTTCAGATAGCTTTAGTTCCTATTACTTTTATTGCTATTATCTTAACCTCAGTTAATATCCAATGGGGAACACTCTTTTTTATTTTCTGTTTCCCATTAATAAATAACCTTCCCTATTTTTTCGGTCTCTATGAGCCTCTTCCCCTCGCTCCAACAGCCCTAGTCTTATTTTTATTCTATTTTCTAGGTTGGTTATTCTATAATACCGTGCACAAATCTGAATTTTATCTTAAATATCCAATTTTTAAGCCAATAGTTTTATTTTTAATAATTATTTTTGCCTCTGGAATTATTACCTTTTTTCGGTACGCAAATTTTTATCCTTTTTTAAGCGATTATGTCTATGAGCTTATGACCAATGCATTCGGAGTAACTGCTGGCGGAGCTATAATGAGCATCGTATTTAATTCCCTGAACTATATCACTGGCTTGGCTTTCTTTTTCATAATTTTAAGTACGGCAAAATCAAAAGAATTCATAAGAAAGATAGTCATTATCCTTTGCTTAAGTACTTTTTTATCTTTGGCTTTTGGTTTGTTCCAACATCTGAAAAATATGAAATTAGGAAATAACCCAATAAGTATTACCCAGGAATTAATAAATGCCACTTTTAAAGATGGTCTTTCTTTTGGTGCTTACATCGCAATTATCATTCCACTAATTTTGGGCGCATTTTTTGCTTTTAAAGCGATGTTACGAATATTCTCTTTCTTTATCATAATCTTATCCTTATATATGATATTTTTTACAGGTTCGAAAAGCAGCTTATTGGCTCTCGTCCTCTCTCTACTCCTCCTTTTATTCTTATCTTCAAGAGTTATTTTTCATTTGATAAAATCAAAATCTCTTTCTTTAAAAAGAATCAATTTATCTTCTTTTATTATAATTGTCTTAATTTTCGCAATAATACTTAGCTTATTGTTCCTTGAGAAAAGCATACTTGAAGAAATATCAAAATCAAGGACTACTTCAATATTTAAATATAAGATTCATCTGAGAAACTTAAAAGTAATATTCAGTGGAAGGGCTGATACGCTTTGGAAGATGGCAGTTCTGATGATTAAAGATTATCCCTTAACTGGAGTGGGGATAGGTGGCTATATTATCGAGTCATCCAATTATTCTAAAATGTATAAAACTCCTATCGGGATTCCTGAATCGGCTGAGAACTATCTTCTTCAGGTCGGCTCAGAATTGGGCCTCGTAGGAATCCTCTTGGTCCTCTGGATTTTCTGGGAGATTGCAAAACAGATGAGGCGAAGCTATCTGAAAATTCCAAACAATGATAAAAATAAATTTATTCTCATCGGAGCTATTGCCGGAGTCCTATCATTCTTTTTGATTATTCAAACTCATACCTTTATCGGAAGTTATGAGATCAAGTACACCTTCTGGCTTTTGGTTGGGCTGATTTTCTCCATGGGGAGAATTGCAGAAGTAGGAGACAAAAAAGAACTGAAGATTGAGCAAGAACAAAAACTCCACTGGAGCAAAGGTCTCAAGATCTCAAGTGCGGTTCTTATCCTTCTTTTCGCTGGAGTGCATCTCTGGAAGTCCACTCATTCTCTTTCTCTAAAAAGCCGGACAGAGCAGTTTGGCCTGGAACAGGATTTTGGCCTCAACAAATTAGAAAAAACCAATGATGGGAGAGAGTTTAGATGGACAAGAAGCTATGGTGGATTGACCATTAAGATAGAAAGACCAGTGATTGAGATTCCACTCCTCGCCTCTCATCCGGATATCAGGCGAAATCCCATCAAGGTCAAAATTTACCTCGTAAAAAATTTCTTTAAACAGAAAAAATTATTAGGAGAATTAACTTTAACCGAGAGCATCTGGAAAACCTATGAATATTCCATTCCAGAAGAAGTCAACCAAGAGGTCATCCTGCTCATCAAAGTGAGCAGAACCTGGAATCCCCTCAAAACTCTGGGAGTTCCTGACCCGAGGAATCTTGGAGTGGCCATAGGAAAGATTGGGTTCAGGGATCTCTCCTCAATTCGAGGAAAAAACTGAGACAATCTAATTTTTTAGCTTTTTGGCTGGAGAGAGGTAGCATCTCTCATGAAGAGTATCGTCTTGCATGTCATCTGGAATTATATGGTTCCTATTTTTCATCTGTTGGAAGCCCTCATCCAGCGATAATCAGATTAAATTGTTGAAAATGTCATTTCCGATAGTATGTGATTAAGTCTAGAATACGTTCTCTATGAAAACAATTTGCTGACCGAGATCCCTCAGAATCGGATTTTCTTTTCTTAAAAATAGAAGTTTATAAAGAATTTGGCTTTTGCCGGGATTATAAGGTTGAAATTGTGCCTGTAAATATAAACGCAATAATAAGAGTGTCATCGCTTAGGTTAAAAATCAAATGTGTTGCTATGGCTGGAATTTAATAAAATTTATTCAGATAATTTTTTTGCCAATTCCTTAAGCAATCCAGTATAAAGAGAGAGCCGCGAGTATACATCCTCTGCATACTTCTCTTTGTAGATATGGACGGTAAGATTGCGGTCGTCCAGCATCTTCAGCCAATTTTCATCATAGGAAATCAGATTTAACTGATTTGAAATCTTCTAAAAGAGGAAAGTCAGTTAACATATTCGACGTGTTTTAGAGCTTCCCTTTTGAATTCGGAAGAAACTTTTTTAAAGTCAACGAGGTCAAACTTATAAAGCGTAGGCAAATTATCCAGTTCCTCCTCTATTTGCAATTTTATCTTTGCTGATATTGCTTCCGAGCCTTCGATACCAATATCAATGTCTGAGCGAAGAAAACTGTCTTCTTTTACCCTTGAACCGAAGAAGTAAACCCGATAAGAGTTTAAATCCAGGTATTTGCCTATGATGGCTAAAATTTGCTTCTTTAATTCTTGTGCTGAGTAATATTCAAGTTTCATAATTTTTTTTCCTCGCCGAATTCTACCACAGTCCAGGTAAAACTTAAAGATTTTTTATTTTTGCCAGAGCATAAAAGAGCGGTTCGATGAACTGCTTTTTTTATTTTGAGGGAAGGAATTGCGGTATTATTAGGAAGCGGTGGCACTCCCTACGTCTATGCTAAGAGGCAGCTTCAGCACGCACTCCTGGCCGCTGAAAAAGATATACCTGAGAGTATAATACCTGAGAGTATAAAAATGGAAAGGTCTATTTTTGTGATAACGGAATCATCAACCAATTTGGGAAGATAAACGAAGGAGGCATGTTAGAAAACGGCGTTTTTTTGAATCTGCGAAAGTATGGAAAGATCCATTATTATCAGAGGAGAAGCGGGTCAGAGATTGATTTTGTTTTGCCTGAAAAAAGACTGGCTTTTGAAGTCAAGAGGCGGGGGAACGAAAAAGACTGGCTCAGATTGTCGAGGTTGGCTTTCTCGTCGGGGATGAAAGCGAGCTATATCATTTCCAAAGATTTTCCGACAGGAAAGGGAATTATTCCTGCGCAAGACCTTTAAGCCAATAAAAAGAAAAGGCACTGGGCTGGATATTCCACCAAATACACCTTCTGGCTGAGATCACGCTATCCAAAAGCGTGTGGGAAACCTATCAATACCATATCGCAGAAGAGTCGGCCAAGAGGTCATCCTTTTGGTCAAAGTGAGCAGAACCTGGAATCCTCTGAAAACACTGGGAGTTCCTGACCCGAGGAATTTGGGAGTTGCAATTGGAAAGATGAAGTTTAAATAAAAAGCAAATACAAAAGTCTGAGTCTAAAAAACTCTAAAAATTCTTATTTAGGTTTTTAGATCTAATCAAGAAGAAGCGGCTCTTCAAGCCGCTTTTTTATTTTAGGAAGAGAATTAAACGCTGGCTTTTATAACCAATTTAGCCATTTTTACCACAAATTCGGCATCTTGAATGGCTTCCTTAGCATCTTTTAAATCGTATTCCTCGGTCGGAATAAAATCGACTTCACCATAAAAAGCAAATTCTCTCTCTTTTCGTAGCCTCTTCGAAATCGAAGCCAATCTCCGAGCGCTTTTAGACACCTCCTTAGGAAATTTTTTTCTAAACTCAACGATTAAGGGACCAACATCATGCCATTTGGGAGGTTCAACTCCGATTTCTCTCAACATCCCCTTCAAGGATAACTCCACCACCTCTTGAGCTTCCCTGATTACGTCAGAATAAGCCTTCTCCGTTTTAAGGAGATGCAATACTTTTAATCTCTTTGTCGCTTTTAGGAGATAACTTTTAGCCAGCTCGCTATTGGTCATATCTCGAAAGTTTCTCCCCGCCTGTAATCGGGTTTAAGAATCCAATACCACCTGTCCCCGCGTACGATTCTTTTAGCTCCTAACTTATCCAGCCTTTTCTTAAATCCCTTAAGATAATTTGTGAAAAAATAATCCTTATCATACAGAATACTGAGGTCACAGAGCATATCCAGAAAAAGAAGGCTTCCGTGGTCGACTTCTTCGGGTGTTTTAAAAATCGGAGAAAAATACGAACGAATTCGTTCCCGCGCCAGTTTCCGGAAATCCTCCTCTAAGGCATCCTCTATCTCTTCAAACTCCCTGACCCTTGCCAACCTCTTCTTCGAGAGGTCTTCTGCAATGACGAGGATGTCAATATCAGATTCAGCAGAATTCGTTCCTGCGGCCCATGAACCAAAGACAGCCAAAGTGACTAGTCTGCGGCCGTAAAATTTTTTAGACAGAGTCAATAATTTTAGAAGTAGAGACTCAATTCTCTGAGGCAGCTTCTTCTTCATTTTAATTGTTTTAATCCTAACACATAAGTCACCTTTCTTCAATTTCCAATTCCCAATGATTTTCTTTTCCCAGATCAAGAAACCAATAAAAAATATTTTTAAAGACATGAATTGTCAAAAAAAGATCGTCTCAAATAAAATTTCCGAATTCACACCATTATTGTTGAGCAAAAAGCCTTGACATGTTCATGCTTATGTCTATATAATTAGTCATAATAAATGACTAATTAGGAGGACATATGAAAGGTACAACTGTTAGCGTTGCTGAAGGGAAGAAGGGCTTCTGCCGGTTGATCCAAGATGCTCTCGAAAAAAAGCAGGATGTTATTGTCACAAAGCGAGGAAAGCCTGTAGCGGTTATCGTCCCTTACGAGGAATATCAGCACTCAAAAAAAATAGAAGGATACAGGAAGATTATGGAAGCAAGAAAGGCCTTCTTAAAAGCAAAGATTCAGGCAGAAGAAGTTTTCAGGGAATCAAAAAGACAGTTGGAAAAACGAACATGAAATGTGTCGTGATAGACGCAAGTGTTGCTCTGAAATGGTACCTTGTTGATGAAGAATACGGCCCAAAAGCTATCGGTTTATTGGATAAATACTTATCCAATGACTTGGATATTCTAGCGCCCTCTTTATTGGAATACGAAATAATTAATGGATTAATAATAGCTCAAAAAAGAGGAAGAATTAAAGAAGAAAAAATCCTTGAGGCTATAGATGGGTTCATAAGCTTGGAAATTAAGCTAAAAAATCTTCATCTCTTTTATCCCAGGGTTTTAGATTATAGTAGAGTCTATAATCGATCAGCCTATGACGCCAGTTACCTGGCTCTGGCGGATGAGGAAGGCACAATTTTTATCACAGCAGATGGAGAGCTGTATGATGCTGTCAAAAAAGGCTTGAAATGGGTCAGATGGTTAGGGGATATATGAAACCCAATAAGCTATTTTGGAAAATATATTTTGAAAGTTTCTCCCCGCTTGTAATCAGGTTAAAGCACCCAATACCATCTTTCTCCCTTACGACTGACAATAGTAGACAATGAGTGGATAATGAAAATGAAATATAATAAAATAACGGACATGAACAGACTTAAATTTAAAGAGTTGGCGAAATACTTCTCTGCGAGGAAAGAGGTGAATTTTGTCTATCTTTTTGGCTCTTGTGCAAAAAATAACAGCGGCCTTCTAAGCGACATAGATATTGCCATTTATTTAAATGACAAAATAAATGAAGAGGAAAGATTCAATTTCAGGCTTGCACTCATGGCTCAAATTTCCCATTTATTGAAGATGGAATACATAGACTTAATTATTTTAAATGATTGCGATATTTCTCTAGCTCATGAGGTAATTTATCACGGAAAGCCCATTTATTCGAGAGACGAACTGAAGCGGATTCGCTTTGAAGCAAAAGTTATGAGTTCGTATTTTGATAGAAGATATTACTATGACCGCCATGCAAAGCTTCTCATAGAAAATATTGCCAGGGAGGGAATTTTGTGATTGACTATACACTTCAGGGAGCTATTTGCCGATACTTTCAATTATCTGTTGAATGCATCATCGATGTTGCCGAGTTGCTTATTAGTTCGTTAGGGTTACGCAAACCTGCCACTGCATTTGAGGCGATTGAAATTCTTGGAGAAAATAAAATTATACCTTTAAACTGCCCTAGAAGATCAATTTACAGAAAATCGCTGCTTTGAGCTTACTTGTTCTCATGCTTCCTTTCTTCCATTGCCGTGGGCTTATTCTTCGGTTATCTCCTCAATAAACGCTTCAAAACCCATCCCTGGCTGCTTCTTGCTTTTACAATCCTTGGCACTGCTTCTGGTTTTTATAGTTTGATATAAGGGCTGAACAGGTTTAAGGATTTCTAGTGCCAATTAAAAGAGTTTAAGGTTTGTTCTTTGTATTTTTTTCATAACGGCCTTGACCTTTGATCAGTAAAGTGTAACCTAATAGTAATAAAATATCTTACCTTTAGTTCATAAAATGAGAAAAGGGGACAATCAGAGTCTAGCCTTTAGAAAATATTTAAGAGATTACTAATGCCCGAAAAAGCGCTGAGAAATTTGGGAGTGGCCATAGGGAAGATCGAGTTTGGGGATTTATAAATTAAACCAGTAGCTCATCTTAAGAAGAAAAACATTATCGGAGGGTGCAGTAAAGAGACTTCGAAGGTCTTGTCCCAGGGAAAAAGAGCCATATTCGGAATATTTGTTTATGCCGTTTGACCAGACAAGGAACAGTATAGATCCTGGAAGGTACTCCCATCTCACCACAAGATTCAAACGAAATTGCTTGAAATTAAAATCAGGATTTGTGAACGTGAGCTCTTTCCCTCCGGCTCCCAAGGGAAAGAAATGATAATCCTTATCCTGAAGAGAAATTTCTTCGCCTTTAAAAATATGCCAGCGATCTTCGTAGTTTTTGGCGAGTGGCTGGACAACCTGCTTAAACTCACTGTATTTCCCGGCAGAAATGTAGGGCTGGCTGTAAAGCTGAATGCTGAGATTAGGGGTAAGAGTGTAATCGATCCTGAAAGTCATCGCAACCGTCTTTCGATCGATACGGCTGAGAATAATATAAGTATTATCCTCTGTGCTTTTTTGTGTTACATACTGAAGAAAGTTGCAGGTTTGATCAAAGCTGGGCTGCAAGCTGAAGTGAAGCCTATCTGATGAACGAAGAGTAAACCCAGAAGAGATTCTGTAAGATCTTGCGCCGTCATCAGATTGAGTAAAATTTCCACTCATGGTCATATAGAAATCTTTTCTAACGTCACTCGCAAAATCTCCTCTAAGACTCCGATTTCCAGGAGTAAAAACTGATGGCCCGCCTCGGAGATAATCAATTTGACGGCTTTCGAAGCCACGGGTAATGTTAAGAGTGACATTCCAGTAATTAAGAAAATTAAAAGATAGGCGGAGACTTGCTCTTGCTTCTGTATGTTTGGGCGAATAATCCCATGAGTTTCTTATAGTCAATGATATATTATAGTCTCTGAATATTTTTCCTGGTTTATATTCTACATAGCTCACCTGAGTATTTTGATTGATCCATTCTGCGAATCTCATATATCCTATGTCGTTCACTTCAAAGCCAGGACTTCTTGTCAATCCAGATATAGACCAACGCCAATGTCCTCCTCCTATTTTATTCCAAGAAAAAGAGGAGGCTAAGCCGGAGAGAGAGGTTCGAGTAGGATCTACTTCGATATGAGGAGCATCTGGCCGTTGGTAATAACGGGCAGGGGCTTTTTGTGCTAGCAATATGGCTTCTTCACTTCCTTTGATGCGACTTCCAATAAGAAACCCGACGACTTCATATGTATCTTTTGCCCATCGATGGCGGAAGTCAAATCCACCGCTGTATGCGGCCTTACGAAGGAAGTTCACGCTTTCATCCTTAATGTTTCTATTCACTGCAGTAAAAATCAAACCAATAACGCTCCTCCCCTCTCTTAATTCTTTTTGTGCCCTCCCCAGAAAATAATTTGTAAGTGGTTCAACCGTCTCTTCTTTTCTTTCTCCTCCCTTTGTAACAATACCCGCCTTTTCTCTTCCTGTGAGAGCTTCCATAATTCCAATAGTCCAGCCCTGGGCTGACTTGCCGGTGAGTTTGAAAGCGCCCAGTATGGTTGTGTTCTCTGGCATTTCAACATATTTGGCAGAAGAAGGGTATCCTTGTGGAACTCGTCCGATCCTTCGCGAATAAAAGAGAAATTCCGAGCTAGATCCCCCATATTCAAGAGGAAAACTTAACACATTTTTTCCCTCGATGAAGAAAGGTCTCTTCTCCGAGAAGTAAATTTCATGAGCGGTAAGGTTAAACTCTGCCGGGTCTGCCTCGACTTGACCGAAATCAGGATTAAAAGTCGCATCCAGAGTTAAATTGCTGCTCAAGCCATGCTTAAGATCCAGACCAAGGCCAGCAAAATAGCCAGATCCTCTACGGAAAGGGTTGTCTTTTTCAGCAGGTTGAAAAGAACCCTTTCCAAGACTATAAGGAAGAAGCTGAAGTCGCTTCGGTGAAGGAATCCCTTGGATTCCTTTTAAATCTCCAAAAAAACTGACAAACCTGGGAGATCCTTTAGGAATATGTCTCCAATAGCTTATTTCTTTTTTATGGGCGATTTCGCGGCCCGCCTGGAATCCCCATGTGTGGGATACCTTCTCAGGAAACCTTAGCTGACTGAATGGAATCCTGAATTCGGCCGTCCACCCTTGCCCGTCCTGTGATATTTCTACATCCCAAACCGCATCCCAATCTCCATCCGTTCCAAGGTCATTAGACCAGTAAACATCCCTTTTGACCCCACAGGGATTGACAGAAAACTCAAATGCTGTCAAGTGATCGTGATAGCTATCAATCCAGATTCTGACCCAATCTGAGGGACAAAGGGAATCTCTTCTGGCCAGAATAGCCTTGATTTTTTGGGGCTCAGAGTCAAACGCACGAACTCCGATGAAGAGAGAATCCCCGCTGTAGAGAATTCTAACTTCTGTTCTTTCCGTAGCGACTTGTCCTTCATCAGGATTCTGTTGAATAAAATCCGTCAAGATGGGAGCTCTTTCCCATGAAGCTTCATCGAGCCTGCCGTCTATTTTGATGGTGTCTCGACCTAAATCTGCTGCAAATGCTATCTTCTCATCAAAAGACATTTTTTCTGAATCAGATTTCTCTTTTTGTCTTTTGGAAGCTAAAGACGCAAATGAAAGAAGACAAATACCCAATAGAATAAGAAAGACTTTTTTTGATTTTGCTTTTAATTTATTCAATCTTGTATGAAACATTTTGATGAATCATTATTTAACGTTTAAAGTAGCAAGCTTTCTTTCCTTCTTTAGAAAACGAACACCGTTTTCCATCCAATCCGGAGCTGGAGTTCCTTTCAAATAGTGGTCGAAAAACTGCTTCATGCGAATCTGGAAGTCTTTCTGGTTTTCCTCCCTACCAAGATGGTGGCCCTCTCCAGGATAAGATAGGAATATGACCTTTTTACCAAGATGGCGCGTTGCGTTGTAAAACTCCAGAGACTGCATCCAATCCACTGATCCGTCTTCTATACCATGGAGGAGCATAAATGGCGTCGTGATTTTCTCGGCCTGCCGCATTGGGGACTGACTAAAATAAAGTTCTGGGTCCTTCCAGGGATCTGTTCCCATACGGCCCTGACTGACCTCATAAAAAGTGTTTTGGCCAACGCCAGTGCCTTTAAATAATTGGTTGTATTCAATACCAGGACCAGCACTTCCTGCGCCTGCAACAACACAAGCAAACATATCAGTTTGAGTCAAAAGAAATTCTGCTTCATAGCCTCCCCAACTGTGACCCTGGAGGCCGATGCGCTTTGGGTCCGCATAACCAAGCTCTATCACTTTTTTCACAGCACTGAGGGTGCAATCTAGAGCGCAGAATCCAGGCTTGCCAATCGTATATACTATATCCGGCATCAGCACTAAATACCCATCGCTGGCGTAGGCTGACATGTGGGGTCTGTCGTCATAAGTAGGCATTGAATATTGATGATGACGTTGAGACATTTTCTCATAAAAGTAAACCACCATGGGATATTTCTTGCCCTTCTCATAGCCTGCTGGCAATGTTAGAGTTGCTTGCAACTTATCCCCCTTGCTATTTTGGTAATCGATCAGAACACGGCTTCCCCAGGCGTATTCACTCTGTTGGGGATTGGCATCCGTCACCCTTCTTGGGCTTTTAAAGTCAGTATTGCTGACATAATAATCAGGGAAATCGACAAAAGTCTCTATGGTATAAATGATCTTATCAGCGTTTTTCGCCTTGAGCGGAAGGCCAATCGATTTGTCCTCATAGATGAGCTTCTTTGGCTCATTTCCTATCTTGAGCGAACAATAGCCAGATTTTTTCGTCCATTCTCCATAAGCTGATAAAACCAAGGGTTTGGATGTATCGACGAACTTTTCTTCCGGATCAAGATTGACATAGCGAAAGCAAATCTGTTCACGGTCACCCATTCCCTTTGTTATGTTTTTAGGCTCTCCGGCACCAAGAGGGAGACTCCAGAGATCAAACCTGTGGTTTACGATCACGCTTTTGCCATCTTTTGTCAATCCTGCAACACCGTACGCCGGTTTCTCGTAGGGATGATCATCCTCTTCGTTAACAAAACTGACTGGGGCTTTTGCAGAGATATTTATCGTTTTTCCTTCTCGAATGTTATAAATCCAAAGTTTTTTGCCATTCAGAAAGAGGAAATAATTGTTATCGGGTGAAACGCCAAGGGTACGTCTTACGCCTTTAACTATCAACTTGCGCTCTCCTGTAGAAGTATTTACGAAATAATAATCAGCCTGCATGGTCTCCAAGTCTGAGAAATAAGGCTTGTCATCCCGTCCTATACCCCAATTGCCGTTTTTGGTAATTGTTATCGTCCGCATCTTCTCATCAGTGAGCCGAATAAACCGGTTGTTTGCTAGGAGAAAAACAGACCTATAATTAAAATTGCGATCCGCCTCGGCTTCAGCCATTTGAACCGACTGGAGTCTTTCATCCTTCCAGTGCCAGACATCCACATTTGCCATCGGCTCTTCACTCTTTTCCAGCTCTTTTTCCTGTTCTTTTATCCCACAAAATATCTTCGAATTGTCCTCACTCCAGAATAAACACCCTCTTTCAATCCCTCCATCTCTTCCTCTTCTTCTCTCCGGGAATCTCTCAGAAATAACCATATTTTCAGGAAAACTCCGGTCCTTAGCTGGATCATATTCAATTCTTGTATACTTACCCACAGCTAAATCAACAAATGCAAGCAGGGCATTATCTTTTTCCATGAATTCTTTTTTCTTGATCCCTTTTAATACAGCAAGGGCAGTCCCTTCTTTATCCCAGACTATCCGGTCATAATCAGCCTCACCTGCGTCCAGTTGCTTCAGTACTCCTGAACTGAGTTCAATCAGATAAATTCCGTTGCCTTTTTTATCTGCGGCATCGATCGTATAGGCAAGCATTGTACCAGGTTTATTAAATTTAAAATCCGATACGTTTCCCATATTGAAAAGAGAGCCTGTCATCAAATTGCGGAGAATAAGATCAGTTCCGTTATACTCCGCATCCTTATCTAACTTGGCCTTCATAACCGCAAAAAACTTGGAATCTTTTGAAAAACTGAATTTTGAAGCATTCTCCACTTTGTATTTCTCGCCGGTGGACAAATTTAGCAGCTCTGCTTTAGTGGGAACAGGTTTTTTCTCTTTCCTTAGTTTTTCGGCCTCTTTCTTAGGGAGGCCGATCATGTAAGCCACCCATCGCGCATCCTCAGAAAATGTAGGGCTGGATGCGTAAGCGATCTCATGAATCTTATCACCGGTCAGACTCTTCATATAAAGGGTATCGTCTCCACCGTTTGGTCGCAAGGCATAGCTCATCCAATTGCCATCTGACGAGATTGAGGGAGAAACAATGTGTTTCCAGCTCGGATAATCATCAAGTGTCAGTATCTTCTTTCCCGTTTGTGCGGATAGTGCAGCAGAAAATAAAAGAACAAGAATAATGATGACAAATGGTCGATATTTTTTGTTTAGTTTCATAGTGCTCCTCCTTTAAAAATTTGAACTTTCTATATCATATCTGACATTGATAAATCAAACTTCGAATTTTTTTCCGCCTTGACAATTGGCCACTCTCTCTCTATATATATTGAAAGAAAATTGTTTATGGTATAAGAGTAATTTCAAGTCGCCAATGGAAACTAAAAAGTTTCGAACTTAAACCAAAAAGAAGTCCAGATCAAATGATAAAATTTTCGCGTATTCAAGTTCTTATCTTAATTCTTTTTTTCATTTCAGGGGCCTGTGGATTGATTTATGAAGTCGCATGGCAGAGAATGCTTGGTTTGGTATTTGGCAACACTACTTTCGCTACAGCTACTATATTGGCTTCCTTTATGGGTGGATTGGCGCTTGGCAGTTTTTATTTTGGGAAGGCAGCAGATAAATACAAAAAACCTCTCAAGCTTTATTTCTACTTGCAGGTGGGTATCGGAATATTTGCAATTTTATTCCCTTTTATTATTTCAGGATTAACCAATATTTATATTAATACCTATCAGCATTTTCATACCACATATTATCTCTTCAGCTTATTAAAATTTGTCCTTTGTTTCCCTGCTTTGCTTATCCCTGCTTTCTTAATGGGTGGTACTCTACCAGTTATTAGTAAATTCTTTGTCAGACAATCTAAGAAATTAGCTTGGGGTGTAGGAAGCCTTTATGGTAGTAATACTTTGGGGGGAGTTATAGGGTGCTTCTGTGCTGGTTTTTTCTTTATTGTTTTGTTAGGAGTTAAAGAAACAACTTATGCCGCTGCTGCTATTAATATCTTGATAGCTTGTACTGTTTTGGTCTTGAATAGATTCTCAGACTCAGATCATTTAGGAGATAATATTGAATTAGAACCAAAAGAGAAAAGTAGAGAAGCAGCAAAACATCAAGTATCTCCTGCATACATTTTTCATCTAGTTTTGTTCGTTTATGCCATGTCAGGTTTTTGTGCTCTCGCTTACGAGGTACTTTGGACAAGAACACTCGTTTTCTTTCTAAGCAGCACTACCTATTCTTTCACTATTATGTTAACGACTTTCTTATTTGGTTCAGCGCTAGGTAGCCTTTTTTTTGCCAAATTCATTGATAAACAAAAACACTTGTTGAATTTATTATCACTTATTGAAATACTTATCGGATTATTTGCTATTCTATCTATTTGGTTATTTAGCAAATTAGGAGACCTCACATCAAATTTCTGGATCAGTCTGGGCAAGGGTTGGTATGCTACCGTGGCAGTATACTTTATTTGTTCTTTTTCAATAATGTTTATCCCCACTGTACTTATGGGTATAGCATTTCCATTAGTAGGCAAAATATATACCAATTTTAAGAGGATAGGCCGTAGCATTGGTAATATCTATTCTGCGAATAGTCTGGGTTGTGTTTTTGGCTCTTTTGCAGCCGGCTTTATTGTGATCCCTTCAATAGGAATTACCAAAGGCATTATATTAATAGCCTCGCTTAATCTCATTTTGGGTGTAATACTTATAATCTCCAATCCATCTACGCCATCTAAAATTAAATGGTTCACTATTGGAGGCGTAGTGTTGATCATTGGCGCCAGCAGCATAATAATTTCCTCACTTAAACCTTTGGGCCTTTATAGTCCTTGGTTTGCAGATCTAAAAAGAGGAGGAAAAATTCTTTTCTATAAAGAAGGCATTGCAGCTACAGTTTCTGTACATCAATGGCCAGCCGATCCTTTTGATAATAAAACTTATAAGGTATTAGAAGTTGACGGAATAAATGTGGCTGGAACTCATCCTGCGCTGCGCACTACACAAAAACTTCAGGGACATTTGCCCCTTCTTCTTTATAAAGCTTTTAGTGGAAAAGACCCCAAAAATGTATTCATCCTGGGATTGGGAAGTGGCGAATCATCCTACGCAATAACTTGCCATAAAATAAATAAAGTGGATTGCTCAGAACTTGTTCGTGCTGAAGTAGATGCCATTCCTTATTTCCAAGAAATTAGTGGAAATGTGTTTAGCAATCCCAAATTTCATTTAAATATAGGAGATGCGAGGAATTATCTTTTGGCTGCCCAGGAAAAATATGACGTAATAGAAAGCGATTCTGTGCACCCCATGATAGATATAAATACTTATACCAAGGAATACTTCCAGTTATGTGAGAAGAAACTTTCTGAAAAAGGCGTTTTCTCGACCTGGATTCCTTTATTTAGCTTATCTGAGCAAAACTTTAAGATTTTGTTGAAAACATTTCAATCCGTTTTCCCTCATTTAACAGTTTGGTTTGCTCCTGTCTACAAGAATAGACACGCGCTTCTCATAGGAACAAAGACGAAATTAAAACTTGATTTTCAATTATTGCATCAGGAACTGCAAAATCATGAAATTCAGAAAAGTTTAGAAGAAGTTAATCTAGATGATATATTTAACCTTCTTAGTTGCTTTATCACAGATGAAGATAAAGTGGGCAAATACATTGACGTTGAAAATACAATAATAAACACAGACAATCGCCTCTACTTGGCACACTACATTCCTAAACAAAAATTAGTGGGAGAACAAACTGTCCCCAAGATATTGGAAATCATGAATGTGCTGAGCACACCTATTTTCAATTATTTAACAAATATGGGAGAAGCCGAGATAAAAATAAAGACAGCCTTGAGAAATTGTTTAGAGGCAAGAAAGCATGTTATCCAAGGAATTGCTGATGATTGCAGGGACGATTTAGAAAACGAAATCAGTGAGTTTAAAAAAGCTCTGGCTATAAATCCTGAAGATAATAATGCCAAATATTTGTTAGGGCTTGCCCAGAGTAAAGAATACCTTGTTCAAGGATTAAGATTTCGCAGGGCTGGCATCATAGAACAATCTATTCAAGTGTATGAGAAAATATTGGAAATTTTTCCTCTTTGTGCAGAAGCACTCTATAATTTAGGAAGTGCCTATATTGATAGAGGCGATTATGTTCGAGCAGAGGCTGTGCTCCAACGAGCCTTTAATATAAATCCTCAGAGTGCACAAATATATAATGACCTTGGAGCCATCTCCATGAAGACAGGTTTATATGACAAGGCTGAAAGCAACTTCAAGAAAGCCATCCAGCTAGACACTTATTATATGGTGCCATATGGTAACCTCGGCAGGTTGTATTATGATAAGGGTATGTATAAAGAGTCAATAGAGCAGCTCAAAAAAGCCATTCATGTGGATTCCAGGTATATAGAAGGCCGCTATATTCTGGCTATAATTTATGCTGAAAGAGGAAAATATGAAGAAGCCAAAATTCAATTAAAAAAGATTTTGAGAATTGCTCCTGGCTTCAAACAAGCCCGTTTTGCTTTAGAGAACCTGAAAAAGAAAATATTAGAAACTAATTGAAATAAACGGAAAGATACACTTCTGATTGGAAATGATTTTAAGTTATTAAGCTCTTTTTATTCATTCTGGAACAGGTTACAAAAAAAGGGAGAATAAAATCTCCCTTTTTTTGCCGGAATATTAGCAATTAATAGTAAACACGGAATCCGACTTTTAACGCTCTCCCTGAATTAAACGCTGTAGCCTTTCCAAAATTTGTACTGGTAACTAAACCCGTCACACTTGTTTCTCTTCCTTGGTTTAGAGCGTTATAAATATCAACTAATAATCCAACTCGAAAACCTTCTCTCAATGTGAAATTCTTCTGTATCCTTACATTAAGATCTACTGGATGAGGTAATTGATTGGAGCCTGGTTTTTCTATATACACCTGGGATTTAGCTACATCTGGTCCCGTTACATACCTTGTCCATCTGCTTCCGGAACTGATCATGAGGGTTGGACTGATCGAGATATCCAGTGGAAGAATAAATGTTCCGAACAATTTAAAATTATGAGTGGGATAAGCAACAACTTCTCCATTCCAAATTGACCTCTTCTGATAGTTTGGATCTAGGCCGTTGACAGTCCAACCTGTAACAAATAGCATGTCTTTTGTCTGACTGAATACATAAGAACCCGCAAGCATCCAGTTGTTTGAAAATCTTTTTTCAAACTGAAACATAAGACCTACAAACGATTTCTGGGGCTTATAAGCCATGTAACTGTCATCAATTGTAGGATTGGTTACAAGGAACTTAGTGCCTTTAGTCGTATTGTTGAATACTTCTAAAGAAAGGGCGTTTCCTTTTTCATCTTTGCCTGTAAATGGTATGATCGTAGAGGTATAATTAGAGATTATCCTTGCCAGAAAATCTCCCCATTTTTTATAAATAAAGGATACTCCAATTGAAGTATCTTTGAACAACTCTTTTTCTATTCCAACAGTGAACTGGTCCATGAAAGGCATTTTTACGTCTGGATCTATTGTTGCTGGATTAGAGTAATTATATCTGAATATCTCAACTTTTGACCCGTTTGGCAAAACTTCATAGATAACGTAATCATCGTATCCAGTACTCGCTGTTTCCCACTGCATTGTACTCAATTTGTCATTGTATCTTCCATAATGGCCTTTCACAACAGTTGCATGGTCTCCGAAAATATCCCAGGAAAGGCCTATTCTTGGTGCGAACGCACTCGTTTTAAATGGAGTCGTACCCGTCTCTTTTATAGATCCTCTATAAATATTGTACCGTATTCCAGGATTGATCGTTATTCGATTACTTATTTTCCACGCGTCCTGAGCAAAAACCGAGAATCTCATGCCTTTAGGGACTACTTCATAGCCGTATTGATATGCATAATTATGAAATTTGTGGTCACGAAAATTATAAACGTTATCTCTGTAAAAAAAACCACCGTTGTAACTACGCTCTTGTCTCATAGCCAAACTTTCATATTCAACGCCAAATTTAAAATCATGAGATCCCTTGATAAAATTGTCGGCATGATGGGATAAAGTTGGACTTGCTGTAAAACGATAAGCTTCCAGCCCCTCGTAATGATCGTAATTTACACTGTACATTCCTGTGCGAGCATCATAATGTCCAGATACATCCCTGCCTTTATTTCTCCCAGCGCCTCCTCCACCGGCATAGCCCCCTATATACGACGTCATCCTCGGCGATCCTATCCTAAGTTCCCCATAAGTTCTCTCTGAGAAAACTTGAAGTACGTTGACATTAAAGATGCGATCGGGCGCATATTCATAGTGGGTCGCTTCTACAGGTCTAAGAACACCTAACCCTCTCTGGTCGTATATAAAATCGTGTGCTGATTGACCAGCCGAAATTCTAGTATTTTTGGCAAGTTGCCAGGTCAGTTTCACAAAGTACTTAGGCTGTTTTGAAGTGAATATTTTCTCTTGTCCAGCATATTTAGTGTTTGCGTCCTGGAACGGTTTCAATTGGCCGTAAAACCAGAGCTTATCCTTGATAATTGGGCCCCCTATATCAAAATGCACGTCAAGTGACGAATACTTAGGGGGGGCTATAAACAATGAGAATTTGGGTTTACTGATATCGATGTTCTTTTGTCGCCAATCAAAATCTTGATAGGCGATGTCTATCATCCCACTAAAAGTATTTCCACCGCTCTTTGTAATCATACTCAATACGATGCCCCCAAAGCCATCATATTCAGCCGGAGCGCCCAATCCCTGCGCTCTTGCTTCAGAGTAGGCATGGTAGTCCACGATTCCCCAATCAGCTCCTGATTCCGGATAAGAGATCTCAACACCATCCATTAAATAAGAATTGCCTATCCTACTTGGAGCACCATAGGCCGCAGTTCCCACAACACCAGGAGTAAGACTTATTGTCGAATATGGATAGTTGCTGCTGCTGAAAATGACGTTTCTCAATACCTCTTGATCTAGGCTGACAGTCCCAACTTGAGAATCTTTGACATCAATAAGCGGCGGTTTGGCTATTACTGTAACCTCTTGTTCAACTTTTCCTATGTTGAGAACAAAATCCACAGTCAAAGTCTGTCCGACAAACAGACGGATTTCCTCTCTTCTTTGAGGAACAAATCCTGGGAGTGAAGCATCGATGCTATAAGTTCCTGGTTGGAGTCCAATGAATCTGAATGTCCCGTTCGAATCTGTAATCTTACTCTGAGTGCCTCCAATCATGTTAGGAGAAGCAAGCTTAACGTCTGCGCCAGGAAGAAGATTACCCTCCTCATCCGTCACCTTTCCTTCGATACGAGCCGTACTACCGGATTGCGAAAAAGAGATGCTCGATAGGGCAATAAGCACTAAAGCAACGATGAGTATTTCTTTTAATAAAATTTTCATTAAGGCCTCCTTTTTTGCGTCCTTTATCTTACGAAAATTTGCGCTTTCCTTATTCCATTGACTCTTTATTTTCTGTTACCCTATTTATCACCTCCTTTGATATGTGGATTTTCAATTTTTGGTGTCTAATTCGCCACCGTAGCACCTATCTTCGTCTGGAGAATATTATTGAAGAATTTGATATTGGATTTTTCCCTCAGTTATACTGCAGGACGCAAGATCACAAAGATAAGGGAACCCAATTAGGAACACACCACCAACCAAGAACCTCCCAAAGAATTATGGCTGTAACCGTTAATCCTATAAGCGTATAACCGATAGTTTCGCCTTTAATAGCACCTCCGTATATATTCCTGCTAGCATTTTCTGATTGCCGCGCTAAATATTCCAATTCTGAACCAGTCAATGTTCTTACAGCAGTTCTAACTTTATTCGCACTATAACCCCACTTGGCTAATTGTTTTTCAACATATTCATTAGCAAGAAAATTATCAATCTTCTCAATATTGGCTAACCGAGCATTACTATATGCCACTATCGCTTCTCTTAAATCTTCAGTTGGCAATAGACACTTCTTCAAGCTTTCCCTTTCCATTGAACTAACATTATTAGCCAGCAAGTTTACATGGAAAAAACCGCCAAATAAGATAAATACAACAAGATAGCTAAGTAATTGAATAAATAATGCTTTTTTTGCCATTTGTCCTCCTTTCTATAGCTTTTTATAAGTTTTGTATTATTATCAAAAAAAATCTTGCTGTCAAGCATTTTCTTACTGGTGTTAGCTAAAAATTAAAAGTGCACTTTTAATTTTTAAATGACATAAGAGCCTATTGAGGATTGACATTACTTTTTTCCAGTGATATATAGTGCTGCTGAAAATGAGGATATGAAAATCAAAAAAAAGGAAAAAATTATTTCAAATGAATAGCGCAAATTCCTATCCTTGTGTCTTTTTCTGTGTGCATGTCTAAAAGCATAAACCGTTTAAGCCTTATAATATCTTTAGCAGGAGGTAAGCTATTATGATTAGAAATGGATTGAAAGTATTTGCCGCATTTTCCATCGCCCTTCTTTCAATTTTCTTGTTTTATGGGAATGCTGACGAGCTGACAGATAAGGTAGATAAGATCTTTTCTAAGTGGGATTCTACTGAATCTCCAGGAGTCGCTCTGGCAATCATCAAAGATGGTAAAATCCTCTACAAGCGAGGCTACGGGGCAGCAAATCTAGAATACAATATCCCTATCACTTCTAAAACAGTTTTCATGATAGGCTCAACTACCAAACAGTTTACTGCTATGTGTATCGCACTTTTAGCTGAGCAAGGAAAGCTATCGCTGGATGATAATATACGCAACTATCTGCCAGAAATGCCGAAGTATTCCTCTCCAATTGCTATCCGGCATCTCATTCACCACACCAGTGGTGTTCGAGATTCCGATATTTTGCTGTGGTTGTCTGGCAAGCGCTATGGTGCTTTTACTACAGATGAGGAACTGCTTGAACTGCTATCACACCAGAAAGAATTGAATTTCAAACCGGGAGAAGAGCATCTCTACAGTAATGCGGGCTATTTTTTGTTGTCACAAATTGTCAAAAGAGCCAGCGGTCAATCCATGCGGAAGTTTGCTGAGGAAAACATATTCAAACCGCTGGGGATGTTGAATACCAAATTCGTTGATGACCATACGATGATTGTAAAAAATAGGGCAACAGGCTATTCATTAAGAGAAAACAGCGAATATAAAATTAGTATATCTAATGCGGATTACGTCGGTGATGATGGTATTTTCACTACTGTGGAAGATCTGTTTCTCTGGGATCAGAATTTTTATAACAATAAGTTAGGAAAAGGTGGCCAAGGATTGATCAATCAGATTCTAACTCCAGGTGTTCTCAATAACGGCAAAAAACTCGATTATGCTTTTGGCCTTGTTGTGACGCAACACAAAGGTTTGAAATTAATCGAACATGGAGGAGCCTGGATGGGATACAGAGCCCAAATGATAAGATTTCCGGAACAGAAATTTTCGGCGATCTGTTTAGCAAACTTCTCTAACATAAATCCTAGTGAGCTCTGTTTCAAGGTGGCTGATATATATCTTGCCAACAATTTTATAAGGGAGATAGAACCAAAAAAGCCGGCTGCCCAACCCAAACCTATTATCCTGACTGAAAAACAGCTGAAAGATAAAGTTGGAGATTACTACGACCCCGAATCTGGGCAATTAGCGAAATTTTCAATTGAAAATAAAAAACTGACGCTTCACTCCATGAGATACAATGTCGTTCTGTCTCCAATCACTGAAACAACGTTTGTTTCGCTAGATGCTCCCGTAGAAATTTCCATAGATTTCTTGGAAAAAGAAAAGGAAATCAGAGCGAAAATCGGACGTGGAGAACCTGTAATATTGAAATCCATAGAGAGAATTCCTTTAAATCCTGCGCAGCTTAATGAATATACGGGAATATACTACAGTGATGAGTTTGAAGTGATCTATAACATCACAATTCAAAATAATATGCTTTTAATCAAAATTCAACATGGAGATTTTACGATTCCCTTAGAGCCAGTTATCAAGGATAGATTCCTGGGTCCTATGCAGACTTTTTTTAATTTTTTCCGCGATGAGCAGAACAAAATTAAAGGTTTTACCGTAAAGGCTGGTCGGGTAAGAAATATAAAATTCATTAAGGAAATATCACTCAAATAGAAATCAAACAAAAGGGAACAATAAAGTAAGTTTATCGATTGCTTTCATAGCATTAGCTTAGACAGGATTAAATTGCATTTAACTTGAGAAGAAACGAGTTTCCTCTATACATTGGCCTTTCTTTCCTGTATATTGACTGTTTAATAGCTAGAGTATAAGAATAATTTCAAATCGGTCATAGCAAGTTTATATTTTAACGTTCTTATGCTAAATTTGTTATTCAAAACTTAAAACAAAATCAGGAGCCGGTGGATGCTTTTTTATGTATTTTTGTTATCTCTTCAATTGAATTTACTTGCTTTTGAAAATTCAAATCGAAATAATTCTTACTTTATTGATGTCCCTTTTATAAAACAAGAAAATAATTTTTGCGGCGCTGCTTCTCTTGCCATGGTTTTTCAATATTGGGGAAAAAACATATCCCAATATTCAATTGCCGATAAGATCTATATAAAATCGAAAAAAGGTATAAATAGTGAAACCCTAAAATCTTTTTCTGAAGAGAGTGGATTTCTCGCATTTATTTATAGAGGAGAATTAGCAAACATCAAAGAGAGTATTAAAAAAGGGAGGCCTTTAATAGTGGCTGTTAGCTCAGAAGCTTCCAATGGTTTTCACTATATTGTTATAGTAGGTTTTGACGAAAACTTGTCCTTAATTTTAGTAAATGATCCTTATGTTGGAAAGCTCGAAAAAATGAAATTTCAAGAATTTATTGTCAAATGGAGAAACTCAAATTATTGGACGCTTTTAGTGCTGCCTAAATAGCAAAAATATAAGGAATAAACATTTACTAATGACAATAGGCAAAAACAAAAAAATTTATCTCCTCCTTTTGTTTTTTAATTTACTCAGGATCTTCTGTTTCAGCCAAAGTTTTGAGGAGCTTTATGAAAAAGGATTAAAACTTTATAATGAGAACAACTATTTTGAAGCAGAAATCTATCTAAGAGAAGCCCTGAAATTTGGAGTAAAAAAAGCCACAATTCATTTTCTGATTGGAATGTGTTTTGCTTTTCAAAACAAATTAGAGGAAGCAGAAAGAAATTTTCTTATTTCTTTAAAATTAAATAAGTCATTTGAAGAGAGTTATATAGAATTAGGAGGACTATATTTTAAGAAAAAAGAATATCAAAAAGCAGAGCAAATGATAAAAAAAGCAATAAAAATTAATCCTGAAAATAAATATTCCCATGACTTTTTGGGAACTCTTTATTACATAAATGGCTTAACATATTTGACATTGTATGAATGGAATAAAATAAATAAGCCTGTACTCGAAAACCTCCTTATAGAAAGTGAATATTTTAGTAAGAAAGAATTTTTATTTAAAGAATTATGCTTTAATCCTGGACAGATAATTAAACCTTCTATGCTAATGGAGAGCTTGGAAAGGCTTGGAAGAATTGGAAATATTTCGAATATTTCATTCAGCATAATTCCCAAAAAAGAGAATAATAATAATTATAACCTCCAATTTTCCTCTTATGAAGAAAAGGGATTCGGTAAAAATATTGTTTTTTTCTTCATTACTTTGTTGAAAGATATTTCTCAGAAAATGCTTCACCTCGACTATAAAAACATAAATGATATCAATATCAATGCTTATTCCACTTATAGTTTCGATAAATTTAGGAAAAAATTTCAGCTCTTGTTAAGCTTTCCCCGGTTTTCAAAATTACCATTCTACTTTTCTGTTGATTATACTCAAAGGAATGAATTATGGAATCTTCATAATTTTATCCCCGATCAGGCAAAAGTGGAACGATGGATTAAAACTAAAGAATTTACACTTAAATTTGATTACATTCATAATGATAAAATATCTTATTTTCACTACCTGAAATTAAAAATTCGAGACACGAGAAATGATTTTTATCCAAGCGAAAATGAAAGAGCTCTCTTTTCCCCTCTAGTGAAAAATATTTTTAAATATGGAGGTGAGTTTAAGTTTAATCTAATTCATAATTTGCCAAGAAATTTTAATTCAGATTTTTTGCTAGGATATGAAATTTTATCAGAGAAAAATGGCTCTGACTCAAATTTTATAAAAATTTTATTGACCCTAGAAAATATTAAATTAGGGAGGAGAAACTTATCTGAACTTGTAACGAGCAGCTTATTATGGAGACTGAAGTTAGGATATTCTTCACAGAGAATTCCTCTGGAGGAAAAATTTAATCTTGGAATTGGACCAGATACAAATCACTACTTAAGAGCCCATAGTAGCACTTATAGAGGAAAACGAGGAAATAGCCCTTTGGTCGATAAATTTATACTATCAAATTTGCAATATGGCCATCACCTATTCAACTTATTTCCGCTTAGAGTAGAAGGTGGAATATTTATAGATTTCGCAAATCTTTATGGAAAAAAATCTATCAATTATAAGGACAAATTTATTATTGATGTCGGAGTTTTTGCAAAGTTTTATTTGTTTAAATTTCCTTTCATTTTATCCTTTGGCCAAAATTTTAAAGAAAACATAAATTGTCTTTATTTTAGTTCAGATCTGAAATTCTAAGCTTTTTGAATGTATAATCAAAAAGAAATAAAATATTGAAAAGGTGAGATAAATGTTACATTTAGATTTTGCGTCCTTCAAATTTCCTCCCTCCCCCAGAGTCATTCGCGTATTGAAAATAAAATTGAACAGTATCAATGAATACCCAAATGAAAGTTATGTGCAACTTAAGGAAAAACTAGCTGATGTTTATAAGCTAAACACCCAAAATTTTTTGATCGGTAATGGGTTGGACGAAGTTATTGATTTGATAACAAGAGCTTTTGTTAGGGAAAGGGAGGAAGTGATAATTCCTTTCCCGACTTTTTCTCAATTTGAGAAAGCAGCGATAAGGGCTAATGCCACAGTAATTGGTATCAATTGTATGCACAGAAATTATGAAATTAAAATTGATGAAGTTTTAAATCGTGCTTCAAAAAAAACTAAGTTGATTTGGATCTGCTGCCCTAATAACCCCACAGGAGATCTCATTCCAAAGGAAACTATTCGAAAGATTGCACAAAATGTAAATTTCCCTGTTGTTGTTGATAATGCACTTGGTGACTTCAGCGATGATTCTATTATTGATTTGATTGGCATAAATAACATCGTCATTTTAAGAACATTTTCTAAAGGTTATTGTTTAGCAGGATTAAGGATAGGCTATGCAATTGCAGATTTTGAATATATCAATAAAATTGAATCGATAAGACAAATTTTTAATGTTAACAACCTTGCTGCCGAAGCTGCCATGGCGGCTTTAGAGGATCAGAAATATTATGATAAATTGTGGGCTGAATTCAAAAAAGAAAGACAAAGAGTAATAAAAAACATAAAAGAAATTGGAATTAAGATTACAGGAAATCAATCAAATTTCATTCTTTTGGATTTCGGAACAGAAATACGAAGCAGAGATGTTTATGAAAAACTATTGCAAGACGGAATAAAAGTATTTCCCGGTTGGGATGAAGAATTTTCTGGTCTAAGCGCCAGGTTCTTAAGAGTCGTCATTGGAAGAAAAGAACAGAACACTATTTTTTTGACGAGTCTTAAAAAAATAATGAAGACTTAATATTCAACTCAAACCAGAAGTCCCAAGTGCAAGTTGTAAAATCAATTCCTCAATTATAGGCCAAGAAAGCTTCTCTTTTTTATGGCAAATAATTGTGAAACCAAGTGTTGGAAATACTCAATAATTTATTTTGTCCCTGCCCTCTAATTATTGGAAGAGGTTTTCTGCCGAAGAAATATAAGGTAATCTTATTTGTTTTCCGTTAACAGGAGCAATTTCCCGTTAAGAGCATCATTATATTTGCCTTTTTCGATGCTTATATTTCCATTGACCATCACGTATTCGATTCCCGAGCTGTATTGGTGCGAATCTGCGTGTGTAGCGTTATCCCTGATTGTTTCAGGGTCGAATATGACAATATCAGCTTTATAACCTCTCTCCAGCCGTCCTCTATCCTTCATCTGGAGAAAAGAAGCGGGGAGGGAAGTCATTCTTCTCACGGCATCTTCCATGGTCAAAACTCCTTCTTCTCGAACATACTTTCTGAATACCCGTGGAAAGCTTCCGTAATTCCGAGGATGAACCGGATTTTCAGGATTATAAGCCAACGCGCCTCCGTCGCTTGAGAACATCAGCCAGTCCTGCCTCATAGCCTCTTTCATATCATCTTCTGACATGGCTCCAGTGGCGAGGTGGATGTCGTCTCTTTCCTCTTTAAATAATCCTTCGAGAATGTCGAAAGGGTCTTTCTTTTGTTCTTGTGCGAGTTCTGAGAGGACTTTTCCAATCAGATGAGTGTTTTTCTTTGCAATTACAACTGGAAAAGAATCCCAGCCCCATCTCGCTATAGCACTTGGTCTGTGGGGAAGTCCTATAGCGGTTGCTTCTTTGATCTGAGCCCGTTTTGATGGATCAGACAGAGCTTTTACCAGCTCATCCAGATACTGCACTCTCAACTTCTCCCTCTCTTCTTTCGATAAATTCTGATCACGCATCTTTTTTCTGAGTTCTGTCAATGGCTCCATGTTCTCCGGAACACCAATATATCCTGAAATGGAACCTGATGAAGCCGTGTCCCAGGGGTACATGTCCGCTACAACGTAAATTCCTCTTTTCCGAGCATCGTTGACCAGTTTCACAACATCTTTCATCAATCCCCAATAATTCTTTCCGCACAATTTGAGATGGGATATATCGGCCCGAACACCGCCTTCTTCGCTAATTCGGATGGTTTCTTTGACAGCCTCAAGTACATGCTCTCTCTCACTCCGCTTATGAGTGCTATAAGTTCCACCAAATTCGCCGACGACTTTTGCTAAGGCGATGACTTCTTCGGTATTGGCATAGAGGCCAGGGACATATTCTAAACCCGTACTCATACCCCAGGCACCTTCTTCCATCGATTGACGAAGAATCTTCTTCATCTTCTCAATCTCCTCCGGTGTAGCCTCACGCGGTTCCATCCCCATGACAGATTCTCGGATCGTACCGTGCCCAACCAGATAAACAGCGTTTGTCCCAATGCCCTGCTTTTCCCATTTCGCCTTCGTCTCCGCCACTTTTAATGATTCCGATCCACCGCAGTTCCCTGTCACGACCGTTGTTACACCCTGGGTCAGATAGTTGACGTTGGCTTTGGTATCAGGTTCACCTAAGCCCCTATCGCTGTGAGTGTGTATGTCGATAAATCCAGAAGAAACGGCCAGCCCCTTCGCATCGATGGTCTTAGTAGCAGTTTTTCCAGTGAGATTTCCGATCTCGACGATGGTATCGCCTCTTATTCCAATGTCGCCATAAAACCAGGGATTCCCTGTTCCGTCAACAATCTTTCCATTCATTACAATAATGTCAATTTTTCCAGGTTCTTTTTTAGCGCAAACGGTAAAAGAAAACATCAAAACCATCAATGCACAGAAGACCATTAGCCAGCGTTTAAACATTTATTTCCTCCTTTCTTTAAAATTCTTATTCATGTTCTTATATAGAATAAATTGGAGTTTGTCAACCTTTTTGCGGAAGTTTTAGTCTGACTTGACAAGTAAAGTTTTATTTGATATTAAATAAAAAAAAGGAGGAGTAAATGGAGAAAAAGCTAGGGGTATCTTTATTAATCAGTATTTTAATTTCATTCACTATGGTTGGTGGTTCTTTCCATGCATATCTGCTTGCTGATGATGTTAGTTCAGTAGAGAGAGATATTTTAAAGAAGCATCTATTAGCAACTGAAGGACTAAGTGAATCAGTAATGGCATTCAGTAAGGCTCGGTTAGCCAATATTGAGAAGATTGATAATTTTCTTGCCAATGAATATGTCGAAACACAATTAGCCAAGTGGGGTTATAGTGCGAATAGAGTCAGAACTGCTGTAAGAACATTGACTAATGCAGAGTTGGAATATTTAGTGCTCCAATCAGAAAATGTGATTAGGAATTTCTATGGAGGTGCTAATACAGGCAAAATCTGGGGATTGGCAGGCCTTGGAGCTGTTGTTTTGATAATCGCTGTATATCAATTTTTTGATTGGCCCCTTGAGAAATCAAAATCATGATGCCATAGTGTTCGAGTTTATGAGAAAATAGATAGAAATTGATGGATTCTGAGCGAAGGGGACTTTGGAAGAAAAAATAATTTTGACGGGAAGGAGATTCTTAATTTTTTCTCCTTAGAGGAGATTAAACATAATTTTTATATCAGATATTTCTCTAATTATCAATATGTTAATAATTTTAAAGAACAGAATTTATATCAAAGGAGGTGATAAATAAAGAGAAGGGTAAATTAAATGAAAGAAAGGGAACTTAAATCTTAAGAACCAGGAAAAGAGAAAAGGCATAAATTAAGAAAGGAGTAAAGCATGAAAAAATATTTACTCACATTGTTCGTTGGCACTTTAGCACTTGTTTTTCTCTCGAGTGTCTCCTATTCACAATCAAGAGAAACGGGTGCTCTCGAAGGCAAATTGATAGACTCAGAGGGTAATCCTCTTCCGGGAGCGGAGGTTAAAATCTCTTCTCCCAACATGATTGGAGGCAGTCGGAGTAGAGTTACAGAGGCGGATGGCAAATACAGATTTGTTGGACTGCAACCAGGGACTTATGCTATCGAGGCTTCAATTGCAGGATTTGCTTCCGAAAGAAAAGAAGGCATCAGGGTTTTTGTCGCAATGACTGTGACTGTTGATTTTGTTCTCAAAATAAAGACATTGGAAGAAGAGGTCACGGTAACAGCCACTCATCCCCTTATTGATGTCAAAGATTCACAAATGGCTACTCGCGTATTTGATGATAAAGCAATAAAAGATATTGCTTTTTCTCGAGAAAATTATTTGTGGAGTATAATAGATCTCGCACCTGCTACTACGCCAATTTATCATGGGAGTACTGCTTATGGTGGTGTTGGGAGGACGGATAATGCTTATTTGGTTGACGGTGTTGAGGTCTCTGAGCCAACAAGAGGAAGGACATGGAGTATCTGGGACAGCAATGCTTTTGAAGAGGCAAAAGTTCAAGGTCTGGGCGCTTCAGCTGAATACGATGGTTATATGGGCGTTGCACTGACCACAGTTACAAAGAGCGGTGGAAATACTTTTGATGGGATGGGACTATTATACTACTCAGATTATTCTTGGCTGCAAAAGAACGTCGATGTTACAGAGCCCAAATACAGATTGTTTAAAGCGCCTTTGGGGCAGCGCTGGTATGATATACGTTTCAACATGGGAGGACCCATTATTCTCGATAAGCTCTGGCTTTTTGGTTCAGTAGTGTATTATAACATTGGTTCTTCATTGTGGGATTCACTTGCTAATAAAATACAAAAATGGCATCAGGATCAGCCTTCATACCAGCTTAAACTTACCTTCCAGGCTACTCCATCCACTAGAATTGCGACTCTTTATCATTTTGATGACTATCGTTACGATAATACAGGCGCGAGTGTTTTTAGGCCCAGAGAAGCACAGGGTTTTGAATATTGCCATACTTATGTCTTTAATATCAGCGGATTTCATTCTTTCTCAGACAAGACATTCATGGAAGTTAAGTTTGGACTGACGGATGATGGAAATGCGTATGGTGGTTACCAAGGAAAGGATGTATCTGGACGTTATAATGCTTACACAGGAATGTACAGTGTAAATTCTTCATCTTACGACACATATCCTGACCTTCGTGATGTAGTAAATTTATCCATTTCCCACCATGCTGATAATTTTATTAAGGGATCTCATGATTTTAAATTTGGTGCTGAATGGGAGAGAATAGAGACAAAACGAAACTGGGGCTACAATGGTGGCTTCTGGTATGTAGACCAAGTTTATAGCTTTGCTGATCATAAGTTCCACAATTTTGCTTATCAATACTCCTGGTCCACTGAACCTATTGGTAATAGAGTATCGTTCTTTGCTCAGGATTCGTGGAAAGTTGCTGAAGATTTAACAGTCAATCCTGGAATACGATATAATGCTTTCAGAGTTCAACCTCGGGAAGGGCTTGCTTTCAACATGAGTGGTTTTGCACCAAGAATAGGCTTTACCTGGGATATTTTTGGAAAACACACAACTGCTGTAAAAGCTCATTATGGAAGATACTTTGATAAATTTAGCACTTCGAAATTTAGCGACGCAGGTGGTCGTATAAATGATAAGGTTATGTATGAAGTCATGCCAAATGGCTCAAAAGTTGAAGTATTAAGAACGAATTTATCTAATCCAGCCAAAATTGATTCAAAAGTAGGTTTTCCTTATGTAGATCAGTTCACTATTGGAATACAAAGAGAGCTGATGAGAAATACTTCTGCTGGAATATCCTTTGTTTGGAGAAATTGGAAAAATTTTCTTTACCGGATAAACTCAGGTGCGACTTATAACCTAGTTCAATTTAACTATAAAGATGAGAAGGGAATACCGGGCACAGCAGTAGCATACAATAAAACTTCTCCTTCTTCAGCGGATAAGTTCTTACTTGCCAATCCCAAAGCAGGTATTTATGATTCTATAATTGCGGATCCCCAAAGAAAGTGGTGGGGTCTCATATTTGAGTTTGAAAAGAGATTTTCAAATAGGTGGATGATTAATGGTTCCTATACATTTAGTAAGTTAACAGCAACCTCCACAAGCGCCGATCCAAACGCCCAACTGAATTCGCTTTGGAATGGAAAACCTGTTGCTTATCCATTTCATAATGTTAAAATTTATGGATCAGTTGTTTTACCATTTGAAATCAGCTTCAGTCCCACCTTTGCGTATGTAACCGGAGGCAGGTGGACAAGAAACGTAACAGCTCCTGTCAGGGGAAATCCTACAAGAAATATTGAAAACCCAAGTATAAATAAATATTCTGATGTAGTAAATTTTGATCTAAGGGCAGAAAAGAGTTTCAAATTTAAAGGCGATTTCCGAGTAGGATTTATAGTCGATTTGTACAATGCTTTAAATTTAGCACAAGATACAGCTAAAGTAAGCCTGGTAACCAGTCCTAACTATGGATTGGTAAACAATTTTAATTTAGGGAGGCAGCTCAGGGTAGGAATACGATTCTACTTCTAATTGCGATAAAAAGATAGGATTTCATATCTTCTTTTAAAAATCTTTCAGGAGACAACTGAATGAATCTACAAAAAAGTGACTTTCAAAAAAAGCTTTGTAAAGCTGCTCTGGCATTATTAATAGTGCTGCTCTGGGGAAAAAGTGCAGGCTTTTCTCATCCCGTCGATGCCACAGCTCAAGTTTCAGAAGAGATCAACTGGGACCAAAGGATTGATAATCTGTTGAAGGTATCGAAGGAAGGAGATATTATCTTAACAGCGGTAGGAGATATGATCTACAATGAGGAGATAAGCCAGTTTACAGAGCCTTATTACAGAAATCTCTACCGCATACTCCAAGATGCAAGAGTATCCTATGGCAATCTAGAAATGTCCCTGAATGAAAAGCCAGAGTTACAAAGAGGAACGTATCAGTTTGGCATGGGCAGAAATTTTGCCTGGGAGATAGTTAAACTTGGTATTAATCTCGTCAGTTTAGCAAATAACCACGCATTAGATTATGGTACGGAGGGGCTTAAAGATTGCCTCCGTATCCTTCGGCAAAGTGGTATTAGGTATGCAGGCGGCGGCTTAAATCTGGCGGAGGCCAGAGCGGGGACCCGTATGCAAGTCCTAAAAACAAGGTTTGCCTTACTCTCCTTTTATGTGCCCGGTCGCACCACAAATCCCAACGAACCCTGCATCTCTACTATCGAAGCCCCCAGGGTATTGATCAAGAAGGAAGATGGCAGTGTTGAATCTACTATTGCTGCCTCAGAAGCAGATGTAAAGGCCATGGAGGATGCCATTGTCCTGGCTAAGAGAGCGGCTGATATCGTTATTGTCCATTTTCATATCCACGACCTCAGCCACTCCAATGCGGTAACACCTCTAAGCTCACGGAGTGCGGTAACTCCTATCCATTCTCTTCTCGCACACAAGGCCGTTGATGCCGGGGCTGATATCCTCATAAACAACGGACCCCATGTTTTGAGAGCAATAGAGATTTATAAGGGAAAGCCGATATTTTACAGTCTGTCGAATTTTGTCTATCACTGGAAAACACCAGAAAAAATTCCTCCCATTGTCTTTGAACGGGAAGACGAAACTTATACAGGTGTAGTAGGGTCAGACCCTAGCCTTAGAGGTATTGATGTCCGAGAAGAGTCGGAAACAGTTGTCGCCAGGTTAACCATCAGGGAGAATAAGGTTAACAAGATTGAGCTTATTCCGGTGACCATAGATGATCGAGGACCTCACATGGGCGACCCCAGGCTAGCGAATGATAAGCGAGGGAAGGAGATAATCGAGGTGCTTCAAAAACTCTCGCTGCCGTATAAAACTAAAATCAGCTACAAGGATTGGTATGGTACAGTAGAATACTAATACAAACGCAATAATAAAAGTGTCATCGCCAGGAGCGAAGCGACGTGGCGATCTCACAAAATTACTTTAAAGAGATTGCCACGCTTCCTTTGGTCGCCCGCAATGACAATGTAATAACATTTACTGCGTTTATATTAGTAGGAAACTTTGATAACAAAAATAGCTCAGTCAAAAATCTAAAAGTCTTTTTTTAGACTCTCCAATATTTCCTTCACCTGTTGAGCTTGAGGAGAATCCGGGGCAAGCTGGAGAAAAGCCTCAAGATGTTTTATAGCCTCCTCTTTCATTTGCTTTTTGTAATAAAGATAGCCCAAAAGAAAATTCGCATAAACATGATCTGGACGAAGGCTGTATGCCTTTTTTAATTTTTCTAATGCATCATCTAGCTTATTTTCTTGAATTAATTTCTTGGCTTGCTCGAAATTGATATCAGCCAGAATTTGTATGCATTTTACTTCTTCTGGCTTTAACTCGAGAGCTTTCAGAATGGCATTCTCCGCCTCATCATATTTTTGCCCCTGAAAGAGCAGAATTCCAATGTTCATATAGGCTTCAGCAAAATCTGGTTTCAACTCAATCGCCTTGCGGAATGCTTGGATGGCTTCCTCAGGCTTATTTTCTCCCACAAATTTTGTCCCATCTTTAAAAAATGATACTGCCTCCTTTTCCTTTTTTTGTTCCGAAGTCTCCTCTTTGGCTAGTATGACTTCAAGTTTCTGAATTGCATTGGAACGCAGTTCCAATTCGCCTGTATAGCTTTTGTATCCCTCTTTTTTTACCGTTAAAGCGTAATTTCCTGGAGGTATGAGGCCGGAAGAAAATTCCCCTTTTTTATTGCTCTTCGAATAAAATATTTGACCGCTGTCTACATGCTTTAATTGAATTTCTGCTTTTGGAATCGGTTCTTTATCGGGATTTTGAATCGTCCCTTCTAATCTGGCACTTGCTTGTTCAATTACCTGAGCATCATTAGCTTTGGGGAACACCAAAATTAAAGAAATTAGACAAAAAAATGATAAATACTTAATTGTTTTGGTCGTATGCACCATTTCCTCTCCTTATTAAAATCTGCTTTCAGAAAGTTTCTAAAGCATCTTTATTTAATTTTATCATTTTCATTCATAATCTCTTTTCTTCATTCAGTGTACTATATTTGGATAAAATCTTAACACAGGAAGAAAAAAAATATTCCTTGGCACCGGGTAAGCATTCGTTCTGACTTTCGGTTTCTCAATTATTGGAATGTCAAATGTCTTCTTTCAAAAATAAGCTACTGGCTTAATATTTAAAAACATAGAAAGATAGCGTTATTTGTTTTGGTTTATCAGACAGCGCTTTTGCCAGTTCACTTACATACTGCTCTCTCAGCTTCTCCCTCTCTACATCTGGCAAATTACGGTCCCTCATCTTTTTTCTAATTTCTGTCAATGGTTCCATATCGTCTGGAATATTAAGAATCGACATGATAGGCCCTATTGGTGCTGACTGGACATAGGGATACTGATCAGCCGTGACGTAAATTCCCTTTGCTCGCGCGTCATTAATTAGGGTCTGCTGAAAAATTCATTATCTCAAAATAACTTATTGATATTGCTTAAATTGTATGATACACTGCAGGGGAAATCGAAAGTCAAAATGCAAGGTTTTCGGCATCAACCCCCCAAAAAC
>Ga0315296_10000096_pt1 | contig 87973 bp, 79 predicted proteins | sample YL17G14_18_MG_FD_203921 | JGI IMG/M metagenome (GOLD analysis project Ga0315296, IMG submission 203921) | Sediment microbial communities from Yellowstone Lake, YNP, Wyoming, USA - YL17G14_18 | ecosystem: Environmental > Aquatic > Freshwater > Lake > Sediment | place: USA: Wyoming | collected... | reverse complement strand
CCGCGAAGACCGTTATCCCGAGGAGGTCGACTCCGACCGAATACTGAGCCCCAATGGAGGTGTGGAAAACGAGCTGCCTCATCCCATCGACAACGAATGTGATGGGGTTGTATCCAGCGACCGTCTTGAGCCACTCAGGCATGAGTGCGATCGGTATCAGCGCGCTGCTCGTGAACATGAGCGGGAAGTTGAGCAGGTTGATCAAGCCGAACAGTGTCTCCTCGCTCTTCACAATGAGCCCGAGCGCCACGAAGAGCGCTGCGAGGCTCAGCCCGAGGAGTATCAGAAATACAGCGATACCGAGAGCGTCAAGAATGCCGAAATCGGGGCTGAACCTGAGCCCGCTCAGGCCCGGGATGAATACGAACAGCGCGGCAAGCACCAGGACCACAACCGCTTGGAGGAGCGACTTGACCACCGTCGAAACCATGCGCGAGATCGGGATCGATGCTCGTGAGATAGGTGCCACCTGCAGCTTTGCCAGGAACCCGGTCTTCCTGTCCCATATGAGGGAGACTCCGCTGAAGAGCGACCCGAACAGTATGATGAAGGTCGTCTGGCCGACGGCCATGAAAGAGAAGTAGTCGGTCGCGCCCCCGAACACCTCCCTGATATCGACACCAGAGGAGCCCTGGGCCAGCTTGCCAATGTTGAACGCCTGCCCGAACAGGAGCAGCCACATCAGGGGGGTCGTGAACACCAGTATGATCTGGCCGGGAGTCCTGTACCACCGCCTCAGGTCCCGGACGATCAGTGCGTAGGTCTCGCCGAGCATGAGCTCACCGCCTCTTCCCGAATCGGCCTTTCTTCGCAGCTGATACGCCTGGCTTTCCGCCGTTGCCCTTGTCCTCATCCCTCAGTTCCCTGCCCGTGTACTCCATGAATGCCTGGTCGAGAGACGGCTTCTTGACGGCCACATTCAGGACCGCGACCTTCCTGTTCCAGAAGCCCTCGAGTATCAGCGGGAGGGCCGCGTTGCTCTCAGGCACCTTGATCCTCGCCTTGTTCCCTGAGCACTTCCCTTCGAGCAGAGTCACTCCTCTGATCGATTTGATCATCTCCAATACGTCCATGTTACATTCGGCGATCTCGACCTCGATCACGTCCCCGCCTACTGCCTTCTTGAGGCCGTCTGGAGTGTCAAGAGCGATTATCTTGCCATGATCTATGATGGCGATCCTGTCACAGAGGCCGTCCGCTTCTTCGAGATAGTGAGTCGTGAGGAAGATGGTCATGTTCGACTCGGACCTCAGCTTCCGGATATGCTCCCAGATGCTAGTCCGGGTCTGGATGTCGAGCCCGAGGGTCGGCTCGTCAAGGAACAGTATTTTCGGCTTGTGCACAAGCCCGGTTGCGAACTCCAGCCTCTTCTTCATGCCTCCCGAATATGTCTTGACTATCCTATCCTGGGAATCAGTCAGGCCGACCAGGCTAAGGAGCTCGTCAGCCCGCTTGCTAGCCTCCGCGTATGGAATGTGATACAGCTGAGATTGGAGCTCGATGTTCTCTCTGCCAGTCAGCTCTTCGTCGGAGGTCAGATCCTGGGGAACCAGGCCGATCCCCTTCCTCACCTTGCTGGCCTGGGTCACGACGTCCATGCCCAACACCTCCGCCCTGCCACCAGTCGGCAGCATGAGGGTATTGAGGATCGAGATCGTTGTGGTCTTACCCGCCCCGTTAGGGCCAAGGAATCCGAACACCTCTCCCTCTCGGACGTCGAACGTGACGGAATCGACCGCTCGAACATCGCCTGGGAAGATCTTCTGCAGATCCTGAACATTGATGACCGAATTATCCGAAGACATGATCCAATGCGCCCCGCTGCATGACTGCGTTCTACCGTCAGTCGAAGTCTGTGGGATATACTTTGCCTCGAAGAAAAACAATTCAGGGGTCTAGGTACTGACTTGGCATGCCATCGGCCAAAACCGTGGAGTTTCGAACAGCGAATTCGGCGGCGCAGTAGAGAGAGCAATCAGAGGTTTGGCTCGGTGCAATAATTCTCTGATTGGAAGATAGCCAGGCATTCAAGTATGCACACGGCTAACTCTGTCCTCCTCAGCCAACAAGTACGCTCCAAATCCTATAGCCCAGAACATTGCAGGATAGAAGATCATCCGCTCCATACCGCCTGCGCCCAGACCAGCGTATGTGTTGCCAGCGAAGAGGGCCAATGCCGAAAGGCCGATCAGGCCGAGAAGAATGAACAAATACGACATAGGAGGCCGAACCATCTTGCTGGAGTAGATTACTGCCAAGTTCCCGAAGAGGAAAGCCAAGAGAGCGAACAGGGCATGCACCTCGGGAATGTAGTCCTCATTGAAAACTCCGACACCAATGGCCCCTATTCCGGACAGCGCGAGGAACAGCCAGATAAGTGATTTCCTGGGCCTGAGCCGCAACAGGGCCGCGGTCACCAGAGCCATCAACCCAAAAACGATAATGGCACCCGTGAAGATCAAACGCGAGGAAGTCGGGCCAACCCCCAAATCGCTGATGTAGTTCTGAGATGTGCTGTATCCGGGATACAGAAACTCGGCCAGATGCACCATGAATAACATCTCCAGGCCTCCGATGAGAAGCCAGAAACCAGGGGACCGCAGATTGACCATGAAGCGAATACGTCGGCGATACATAATGGTGATTCCCATGGTGAGAAGAAATGAACGGGAACAGAAAGAAGAGGGAGTTTAGCTCGGTGCAATAGTCATTTGGCAGTCGAAGAGCCGGATCTTGCGGAGATGGGTTCGGACTGCTGAGGTACTAACAAAAAACCGGTGCTCATTCCCGACCAAACAATATTATAGCTGGTTTGATTCTCCTTATATAGTCAGTATTCGGGGGAGAAGCATGAAAAACACGAAGGACTCTAGGCCACGTCATCCAGTCATCGAGAACGATCTAGAAGACCTGTCAAGATCTGTTCGACAGCCGCTCTCTTCTGGGAATCAACATGGGTCTCAGGAAGTTTTCGTGGAGCCAGGTGCAACCGGGACCAAGCCACGTGATGAGACAGTCAACATCCTCAGTGCCAGACACAAGAAGACCGACAATCTCATCGAAAGCCTTCAGCGGGCACTCAGGGAACAAGCCGTTTCCAGAATGCCCGAGTCGAAGCAGTCGATCCCGTACAGCAGGCTGTCCGGCGCGAGGGCGTCTCGGATAGGGCGAAGACACGACTCCATCCAGGAGCATTCGACAAAGATCGTTCAGACTCGAAAGAAGGATGATCATATTCAAATCGCCCGCAGTGTGTCGAAGATAGAGAAACTCGTTCCTCTCTCCGAGGCGCAGGGAATCGACATGTCCATGGTGGTCAGGAACATCGCGGATGCGAAGGCTGCCCTCGACCGGCGGAGGACCACGAAAGCAAAACGCGCGGTAGCAAGCGCTGACAGGCACGCAAGGGATGCCATATCACAGAGGTTTCCGTCGCTCATGCGAGAGACGAACGCCTCCCTCAAGCAACTGGAGAAGGTGTGCGGGAGCGCGGACGCTTTGAGACAGCTCGCGGACCACGCCAGGACCGCCCAGAAGAGGAAAGAGTACGCTGAGGCCCTTCGATCATTGACCGAGGCGAGGAAAGGTATACTGGAGGCTGAGAACGAGACTGTCCTCAGGATCATCGCCGATGCAAAGGACAGGTTCGTGATGGCGAAGAAGGCGGGACTCAACATCGACGAGGCGGTGAACCTCCTGAACAAGTCCAGGGACATGCTCAGGCAAGGTGAGTTTGAGGAGGCTGTCAGATGCGCGAGGGAGGGCAGTAAGGTCGTGGAGACCTCGTTCGAGCACAGCCGAGATGCCCGGATTGCTCTTATGGAATGCATCAAGGCCGTCAAGCTCACTGAGGCCCTTGGAGCCGATGTCCAGGAGATGAACGGGATGTTGGCGGAGGCGAGGAGCCTCTTCAAACAGAATGACCTGGCGACGTTTGAAGAATGCTCGCATAGACTACTCGACCTCGCCAAGAACGCAGCCTATGGCAGGGCCGCAGAGTCGTACGAGCTGGCCGAGAAGGCATTGACCCTGGCGAAGAAGGCAGGAGTCGAGGTGTCGGAATCGGAGGAGAAGCTCCGGAGATCGAGAGAGTGCCTCGACAACGACGAGCTGGCAAAGAGCCTCTCGATGGCCTGCTCGAGCATGTTCGAGTCGTACTCCGCTCTCGAGAACGCGATGGATGACAGGCTGAACAACATCGATGAGTTCGCGAAGGGCATAGAACGTGAGGTGGATAGCCTGACGGAGGTCCGGGAGGCGATCGATAACTCCAAGGAACGGAATCTCGAGAACCTGAGGAAGTACGTAAAGCTCTCGGAGGAGATCATCGGGGATGCGTACGAGAGCGCGGCCGCGTATTCTTGCGTTGCGCAGGACATCGTGAAGCAGGCCTATGAGAGCTCGGTCCAGATGAGCCCCTTCAAGGATTTGGCAGGGAAGAACACTGGAAGACTCGAGTTGTCCTCCGGGACCGCGTCGACCAACGAACTCCGCTTCGAAGACAAGAGACAAAGGCTCATCGACCTGTATCTCACGGGGAAGGTGTCAGAGAACCAGCTTGACAAGCTCCTGCTGATGATCGATTCGAGCGTCGTGAAGGACAACCTCGTCTAGTCTAGACCTTCTGAGAAGAGGGCGCGATTCCCGTAGGACGGGGCGAAGCCAAATACCCCTAAATACTCCAAAGCAGTTTATCGCGTGGCAAAGCTCGTAGCCGGACGCCAGCATGAGGAAGTGGACAAGAAGAGACAATATCGATCATTCGAACCACGAAATCAAGACCTGAGGTTGCTGCTGATTTCGCACCATATGTGATTGCCCACTGACGGTGGAACTCGGATCTGTCCGGCCAATCAGGTCATAGAACGAGGAGGCAGAGGAGATGGAGAGCAGAAAGCGGGGCATGGGATGGCTGCCCGACTATCCGGACATTCGAGACTACACATTCGAGAGCAAGGAACTGCTGAGCACGAAGGAAATCCATGCGCTTGTCACGCCCATCGGTCTGCAGAAAGCACGCCGGACGACTCTGCCGTCGTCCGTTGACCTCAGGAAATGGTGTCCGCCCATCGAGGACCAGGGCGAGATTGGATCCTGCACCGCGCATGCGGGCGTTGGCATGGTCGAATACTACGAGAAGAGGGCTTTTGGGAAGCATATAGACGCTTCGCGGCTCTTCCTGTACAAGACCACGAGGAATCTCTCCGAACTGCACGGAGACAGCGGCGCGTCAATCCGTTCCACGATGGGGGCACTCGTCTTGTTCGGCGTCCCGCCTGAGAAATACTGGCCGTACAGCGACAAGGACCCTGATTTCGACAAGGAGCCGAGTGCTTTCTGCTATTCGTTCGCAGAGAACTACCGGAGCATTAGATACTTCAGACACGACACGCCTGGACTCTCGGAAGAAGCGGTCCTCGAGAGTGTCAAGAAAACTCTCGTCGCCGGCATTCCCGTGATGTTCGGCTTCACCGTCTACAACTCGATCGATCAGGCGAACAGCACGGGCAAGATACCTTTTCCCTGCAGCAACGAGAGAGTGTTGGGAGGACACGCTGTTGTCGCTGTGGGCTACGACGACAAAATCGAGATAAGAAACGCAGACTGCGACGTCTCGGCAAAAGGGGCAATGCTCATCAGGAATTCCTGGGGTGAGGGATGGGGGGACGTAGGCTACGGCTGGCTGCCATACGAGTACTTGCATAGAGAGCTTTCGGTTGACTTCTGGTCGATGCTCAAGCAGGAATGGGTTGATACGAGACAATTCACGATCCAATGAGGACGCTCGGTCAGAGCCACATCGACACAGTCGTTCGAACCCGTCCACGTCGCTACGCACAACCCAAGAAAAGACAATAGGGGAGGGATGACTATCCTATCAGCGGAAGCATGGCGAAGATAACGACCAGTTGCACGATGGTGTTGCTAGTCCTGTTTCTCGCCATCGGGATTCAACCCGAGACCGTCGCATGGAGCAACGGTGGCTACTCTTCCGACCCTGGCAATCCCGATTATGGCACCCATGACTGGATCGCTGATAATGCAATTGCGATTCAGACAATGGACGCGAACTTCTTGAAGACCACTTATCACGCCCGATTCCTGCTTGGAACAGAGGCTCCTGATAACTCCGCCTACATAGGTGACAGCACGAACCATCACGTCTACTACTACTCATCCGGCGACCTCCAAGATGGCAAGAGCGCCATCAGAGCGTCGCAGATGTACCAGATCGCTCTCGGATACATGGCCTCTCAAGATCTCGATAATGCCGCATACTACACCGGTGCGATGACGCACTATGTCGCCGATGTCGGCGTCTTTGGGCACACGATGGGAAGCGGGACCGACTGGGGGGCGGAAGACCATCACTCGGACTACGAGAACGCCATCGAGTCAATGACCGGTTCTCTCAGTTCGCCAACAGGAGTGTCCCTCGGCGACTCCGACACCTATGCTGCAACCGTCGATCTCGCCAACATAGTCACGTTTGGTGGAGGCGCAATAATGCCCAACATCTGGATGGACAACAACTACAACTGGGCGGATTCCACATTTGTGACGAGCGCAATGGCCTCATTGAATAGCTCAGTCGCAGCTGTCGCTGCCGTGGTCAATCATCTGCTGGTCGAGGCCGGTGCCCCGTCCACATCACCAGACCCGCAGGCGCCTCAGCCTCCAGTATCCCTCAGAGCCACTGTGATTGGTGCCAGTATCGGTCTTTCGTGGTCGCCTCCCACGAACGACGGGGGTCGAGCAGTCACAGGCTACGAGATATTTCGCGGGACTGATCCGGACAATCCGTCGCTTATGTCAACCGTGGCCGACTACGCCCGAAGCTGGACGGATGAATCCGTTGAGAAAGGCAAGACCTACTACTATTGGGTCGTCGCGGTGAACTCAGTTGGTTCAAGCGGCATGTCCACGGTTGCGTCTGCAACCATCCCGAGAGAGCAAAGCTCATTCCTTCTACCGATCTCGGTCTCGTCTGCCTTGCTCGCCTTCGCCGCTGGGGGTGCCATGCTGTGGCGGAGAAGGGCTCGGAGCAAGTCACACCCCTGAATGGGACATATCTTACTCCCTCCAGCCGAGAATGTCATAGGGAAGAGAAGGAGCGCAAGAAACGCCCTGTCACTTCAAGTTGGCAATGAACCGATGAGTGAAATCCCTCGCCACGTCCAATGCGTCAGGCGCCAGCGGTCCCTTGAAGCCCGTTACCGCGACGTGAAGCACATCCGGATGGACCCCGAGTCCCTGCGCCTTGGCCTGGTCCCGCATCCGCGTCGCTGCGCTCTTCTCCACTCTGGCGAGCCAAACCTTGCGCTTCTCCTCGTCTTCCGACATAGGCCCCACGGTGTCAAAAGTCACGATCGGCCTGTTCTTCCAGTACTCCACGTCCAGTCCTTCCACGAACCCTTTGGCCTTCTTGGTCATGCGCCCCATCCTAGTGGGGGAACCGACGAACATGAAATCTGCTTCGATCTTCTTGGCTTCCCTCTCCCCCAGATTCAGGGTGTCTGCTGAATGTCCATCCGCTCTGATTTGCTCTGCTATCGCCTCTGCAACTTGCCTCGTGTTGCCATAAACACTGTCGAAGACAACGATTCCTTTCATCCTGATTCCTCTGGTGTGCAGATGGGCTTGCCAGATATATCAATTTCCGAGCAAGCTAGGAAGGTTGTAGGAGGCTGAACTGGACTCCCAATCCGCGCAGTGTCTGTTGACTACGCCCGAAGAAGAAGCCCGGTTTCAGAGATCTCACCCCTCATTCGACGGATGAGCATCAGCCTGCTATCTCATTCTATGGGAGTAGGCCAGCGCCCCTTAGCTCTTGCGTGATCTTTTCGACGGCAATCTCGACGTCCTCAGGCTTTCGCGCGCCGGTACACACCAGCTTCCCGCTGCCGAAAAGCAAAACCACGACCTTCGGGACATCGAGCCTGTAGACCAGACCAGGGAACTGCTCGGGCTCGTACTCTACCTTCTCAAGACCAAGGCTGATGGCTATCGAGTTGAGATTGATCTTCGCCCCGAGGTCGCTTGAGGCAACGATGTTCTGAACCTCTATCTTGGGCGTGGTCTTGATCACGATGCCCGCGGCCTCGATCTGCTTGACCACCTTGCTGATAGCTGTCTTCACCTGCTCAAGGCTCTTGCCGCCCGTGCACACGGCCTTTCCACTTCTGAAAAGCAGAGTCGCCGTCTTCGGTTCTTTGAGCCGGTAAATCAAACCCGGGAATTGCTCAGGGTCGTATTCCGCACCGTCAAGTGCAACCACGATCGCCTGAAGATCTAGCTCCGTCCCGAGAGACGTTGAGGCTACAACGTTCTCTATCTTGATGACTGCCATAGACTCGATACCGGCCTTACTGTATTTAAATAGTTATTCACGTAACGAGCCCATAATCGATGATGCAGGTCGAAAAATGAGGTTTGAGAGACCGACAGTGGACGTACTTCATCATTGGACAGGTCACCAACGGGGGTCAGTCATACTCCTCGATGGATGGTCTCCCGGCGACAAGCTCGAAGATGGCTACTTCCAGAACTTCAAGCGGGACCTCCTTTCGGGGGCACTAGCCTGCGACACGGCGCCGCGATCACTCCTTTCCAGCTCTTTGATAGCGAATTCGCCGGTTTCGAGGAGCGAATACAGGTCAACTCCCGTCACTCCTAGGAATATCTCGAAGATATCGTCGTCGGCTATTGATTTGTCCGATAGATTCAGTCCCAGTTCCGAGAGGAGTTTCTTTCCGAAATTGGTCTTGATTGCACCATCAACATTCAGATACTCTCGGACCTTCTCCCCCTTCTCGTAGAGGGCAAAGCCGTAAGTCTTGGATGATGCTTCGCAGATCATCCCAATCACTCCGGTCGAGTGCTTTCTCGAAAACTCCTGGCAGGATCTTGCGTCCGAGAACATGGCCCTCTCCTGGTCATAGATGACGGTCCAGCCAGCGCAAGGAACAACGGCCTTCAAGACTCTATTGTTGCCCATGTCCCAGTTCTGCATATGCTTTGAAAGTTCACTATCGCAGTGGACCTTCGCCCTCTCGCCGAGGACGCGGTACCCGAACATGCCGAGGGTCTCGTTCAAATGCTTCAGGTGCTCCTCCTTGAAGGCCATCACGCAGATATCAAGATTCATCCCTGTTCATCTCCCGCGCCGCTGTCGAGGCCGCGCAGAATCTGCCTGCAAAGTACAAAGAACTTGCCATTCACGTCATTGGAAGACGCCGTGGACAGCAGCCGCATGTGATCATGAAACCCTACCATCCAATGAGAGAAACGGCCCTCGATGCGACTCACCTAGAACGATTCTCCTCTTCGTCAAGCCCCTCTATCCCCTTCTTCAACCTTCCGGTCGGCAGTGAACGTGTCCGAGAACATGGTTAGAAGAGTTCATATGCCCCTTCGCGCAAACCGTTGCTGAGCAGGGATGATCCCACAAGTCAAATCAACCCGGATTCATCTCAGCTAGTCGCGAGAGAACATGAAGTGTCCAACTTGTAAGACCGAAAACGACGAGACTCAAAGTCGATGCCGCAAGTGCGGCAGCCAGCTCACGGCAACTGCCGCCAAGCCAACTAGCGTTGCGAATGAGACTCCTCCAAGATCAGCTGCAGTCTCTCCGGACGATGTCGCCAGGAAGCTGAAGATGGACTATTCACGTGCCGCAAAGGACGAGGCGGACAGATATCTCGAGTGCATTCAGCAAATCAGCGGCCAAATAGTGAAACCGAAGCACGATTCCAGGCAGCTGGTCGACTTCGCTGCAAAACTGATCTTCAAGCAGTTCCACATCAAGGAAGTGGCGATCGGCCTGAGGAGCGCATCGGACGGCAGGTTCAGATATGTCGCGATGCAAGGCATGAGAGTAAATATCTGGGCACAACACACCGGGCTGTCGTATGCTCACGATACCTTCTTCAGCAACAGCAAGTACAGAGGGACTCTCATAAGCAAGCTCACCAAGTTGCTTCTTGCGGAGGACGAACCATACGACGAAGTGGATAAGAAGACCTACAGCGAACACCTCATGCGCTCGTCGAAGCGAAGAACACTAGATGACAGCATAGAGGGCGACTACCTCGACACTCTCATCTACGGGATCGACGGCGGTCTCATCGGATGGATAGAGATATCCGGGACCTGGGACGACAGGCTCCCGAGCGCAAGGGCAATTAGGGCAATTGAAACCGTCGCGAACTTGATGGGGATTGCCCTATCCCGTGATCCCGCAATTGCGGGCATGAAACAACCCGATTCCGGCAACCTCCCACGCAACGGGTGAGATGAAGTCCCTTGGAGAGGAATACCTCACCTCATACCCAAGAAAGAAAAACAGACCTGGCGACAATGAGTTGGCTAGGTGCGACAATCGCTTCATTGAGAGTCGACCGGATATCTGAGAATGGCAGGTCTCAGCCTCCAATATCGTTCGCAACTCAGATGCCGTCCCTAGAAACGACAGCGCAAAGCTTTTGAGTAGCCGTGACAGAATACCGGAACCCTGAGAGAGCCACGAACCCGGAAGGAATTGATGAAATGGAATATCGACAATTCGGGACGACCGGCTGGAAGGTCTCGGCGCTGGGCTTCGGATGCATGCGTTTTCCAACGACCGATGGAAAACCACTTAGCCAGAAGATAGATAGGCCAGAGTCCACTCGGATGGTCCGACATGCCATAGATCACGGAGTCAACTACATAGACACGGCCTATCCCTATCACGGGGGGAAGAGCGAGGTTCTCCTTGGCAACATCCTGAAGGCCGGCTACAGGGAAAGAGTCAAGCTGGCGACGAAGTCCCCTGTCTGGCTCATAAAGAAGGGAAAGGATTTCGATACCTATCTGAACGAACAGCTCATGAGACTTCAGACAGACTATGTCGATTTCTACCTCTTCCACGCGCTCAACAAGAAGAATTGGCACAACGTCGTCCTGAAGCACGGCCTTCTCAAGAGGGCGGAAGCCGCGGTCAAGGCGGGCAAGGTCAGGAACCTGGGATTCTCGTTCCACGATGACTACAACGCCTTCAAGGAAATCGTCGACGACTACGACGGATGGTCGCTCTGCCAGATTCAGTACAACTACATGGACACGGAGAACCAGGCCGGGACGAAGGGGTTGAGATACGCAGCCTCGAAGGGATTGGCCGTCGTCGTGATGGAGCCCCTCCTCGGCGGACGACTGGCGACTCCCCCAAAACCCATCAAGACCATCCTCAAGAATCAAGGCAAGGGAATCAAGCCTTCGGATCTGGCACTGCAATGGCTATGGAATCAGCCAGAAGTCTCGGTCGTGCTGAGCGGGATGACGACGATGGGCCAGGTGAGGGGAAACCTCAGGTCCGCGAACATGTCGGGGACGGTCTCTCTCGGGAAGGATGGACTGAAACTCATAGAGAATATCAAGAAGAGATATCGCGAGCTGGTCCCCATCCCGTGCACGAAATGCAGCTACTGCATGCCGTGTCCGAACGGAGTGAACATACCGAGGAACTTCGAGGAGTATATCGACGGATTCATACACGACGATGTTCGGACGGCCCGTTCGATATACTCGAGGTTCTTCAAGAAGGAGGAACGGGCCAGCCAATGCACGGCGTGCAAGAGATGCGAGGCGAAATGCCCGCAGAAGATCCCGATCAGCGAGCTGATGCCAAAAGTGCACGGCGTCCTGGGAAAAGGCCAACCATATCCAAAGCTAGGATAATCCGCCTCGATCGTGTGAACACTCATATCGACTGGAAGATCCTAACGGCCGTGTGGCAAAAGAACTTAGGGGAGCGAAGCCATTGAGAAGAATACCAGGGGGTTGTGACGATCTCATATCTGAAATTGCCAAAAAGCAAGAACCGCAAAGTGAAGGAACACATTAGGAGGCATCGGAAGGGAAGGCCGAGCAAGCAATAATGGCAAAGGCGACCAGAGACCGATCACCCGAGAGAGTTCGCCTTGCACCATGCCTATGTCCGGATTTTGAATATCTCTCTCAGAGAGAATCGTGGCGCGGGCTCTTCTCCACGCTGCGCCCTCCTCGCCAAATAGGCTTCCCTCATTCTCAGCACGAGGAAGAGCCCTGGAACCACGAGCAGCGCCTGACTGTTCTTCGACACCACGACTAGCAAGACCAAGGACACGAGCAGCATCCGATTGTTGAGGCTCTTCAGTTTCAAGGCCGCGATAACCGAGACCAGTACCAAGACCACGCTTATGATGGTGGACAAGTGGTCGGACAGCGGCAACTCCGAGAGGAACGTGCCCCCGGACGACGTACCGACCCTGGCTCCGGCGCTCAAGTGGAAGAGTACCGCGGACTTTATGACGTTGTCGATCCCGAAGGGCACCATCAACCCTATTCCGATCGCGCCGCTCACACCAACACTGGCCGAGACCTTGGCGAACACACGCCAGTCCCTCAATTGAGCCCGGAGCTGGAGCTCGTAGAGGACGAAGACGACGAATGGAATAATCGCGTAGATCTTGGTCATGACCGCAAGTCCAAGGACAATCGCGGCAACGCTTCCGTTGTTCGATCTGAGTCTCGAGTAGAGGTACATGGATGCGACTATCAGCAGAAACGTCAGAGAGGCATTATCGAATGAGTAGAACAACATCGCGATTCCGGCTATTGGAGCATAGAACCGCCACTTCACCTGAAGCATGTCCTGCAGGATGATGAATGCTGCGGCCGAGAACATCAGGTTCGCCGCAACGAACCAGAAGGGCATCCCCAGCCCACCTGCCAATACATGAATCCCGTAATAGACAATGAGGTCCAGCGACAGGTAGTTGTATGGACCAAGGGACCATGATGGATGCGAAGTGTATCTGCCCTCGAATCTCGGCACAACGTCGTGGCTATACGGATTCACACCACCGCTTTGGCTCAAGACCGCGGAATCCACCGCATTGGGTATGTCGTGCATGTCAGCGAGCTGGTCGAAGCAGAGACTATAAGCGACCGCGAAGCTCAGGAACATTGTCCATAGAACCAACACCAGGCTGGTCGGATGGGTTTTCGCAAAGGAGATCAGCCTGCCAAATCGTTTCGGGCGCTCGCTGAGCAAACACAGAAGAAGAATGGACAAAAGGACACCGTTGTAGAATATGTCTAGCAAATCTGGCACCAACTCAGAGTCTTAGCATCCCGGCCGCCTAGCCCCCCTGCGACCGTGCACCCATCATCCTGACGCCCACAAAAAGGTTTCTACAGCATGACTCTGCATCTCGCTGTCGAAATCTGGAACGCGAATCTTTGAAATCGAGCGAAAGAAAGATAACTGGATGGTAACGACAGAGGGCGATCCCGAGATACAACAATTGAATAGTCATGTATCGCCATATCATCTCGTGGAGACGCTCTGATGAGATGCCCCCGGTGTGGCAAGAGAATAGGGTTCAATCAGAGGGACAACGTCTGCCCGAAATGCGGGGCCTGGCTGCTGAGTCGCCCCCCGAGCGAGCATCAGCTGCGGCACATGCAGAAAGGGCCAGGAAAGGACGACTTCCTCAACGATTTCCCTTGGATCGGCGGATCTCCTGGAAGGAGAGCCTTGGCATTCACTGCCGTCTGGATCATCTCACTCGTCTTCCTTGCATACGGGGCACTTACGCTGTTCATCACCAGGCATTTCGTCGTGGCCGTCATACTGATTTTCGTGATAGCCATCGTAGGCACTTTGCCCAAGTTCTTCCTGATAGGGTCGAGGATCTAGTCCTCGGCATGGACCACACACAACCATCATGACAGTTTCATATCAGGCTCGCTGGGTCAGTGGAACGGTTTCTCGAGCTTGCTGACACTGTATTCCTTGCCGTACTCCGATAGGAGGCTGTCCATCCTCTTTCTCACATCAGGCTCGAAGGGCTCGGGTACATGAGAGTCCAGAAGTCTGGCCGCGCGCTCTTTCGCGCGCCGATTGGTGTCTCTGGATCCTGAGGCTGTCCATTGCCTTCTTGTAGCCCTGTCCGACAGCTTTGGCGCCAGGTGCTCCTTCTTGAATTGTTTCAGAGTCTCCTTGTGCTTGAGGAAGTTCCCCAGATGTCCGATCTTCGATATGACATTGACAGAGAGAGTCTCCTCGTTGACCTCTATGCCTTGAGCGATCCTGCTCGCGTTCGAGGCGATCTCGTCGTCGATGATCAGCTGGACAGGCGATTGGCAGTTGAATGTCTCCGTCGAACCCATGAACAGCTCGGCGAAATCCGCGCCCGCCAACACTGCCGTCAGAGCGGACTGCGTCTTCTCGTATGTGGTCTGCGCATCGACCGTCTTCGAATCGCTCTGCACGCCCACATCGCTCGGGAGCCCGTAGTGCTTCGCCAGCTGGACGGAGCCCGCGCCGATCAGGGAGAACTCAGGAGCTCCCGTGGCGGCTATTCCAGACCTCATATCGAGGGGACACGAAACCGAGCCGTAGATCATCTTGGGAGCCTTCGTGGCGCACCTTGCAATCGCGACTGAGCTAAGGATCTCCGCGTTCTGCTGAACGAGGAGCCCCGCGAGTGACGCTGGAGCGGTCCCTCCTGCGAGAGCCATGACCATCACAAACACTGGTGAGTCCAGCTCGGCGTGTCGGAGCAGCGTCTCGATCATGTACTGGTCGTGTCCGAGCGGGCTAATGGGATCGATGTACCCAGGGAAGACATTCTTTCGCCCCAGCTCACGTCTGTCGCCGAACAGTATCTCGACTATTCTGAGCATCAGCTCCAGCTCTGCTTTGTCTCCGCTGCTTCCGTAGGTCAGTTTTGACGAATTCACCAAGCCCGCCATCCACATGACTATGCTCATGGCTTCCGGAGGCACATCGTGCGGGTAGATCGGGATGTCACCAAGAGAGCAGGAGTCCAGCGCGTCCAGCAGCCTGCAGGTCAATATGCCGTCCTGCAAGGTGGAGCTCCGAACTTCCCCGGTATCGGGATCCAAGAAGAAAAGGCACTGCGACCCAGGGCCGAACTTGGTCCTTCCGTCGACCATGTCGACGGAGTGCTTGTCGCTCCTCGCGTGCCACCTCCAGTTCTTCTTACAGCTCTTGACCGCGTCCATGACAGACGATTCGGACATGCACACGATCTTGGCCTTCTTGTCAACTTCGTATCCATTCTTCTGAAGGAGGGCGAGTGTTTCCTGAGAATCTACGAAGATCCCTGTCTTCTCCAGGACCTCCATGGTGGCACCATGGATTGCCTCCAAGTCGCTTTTGTCCAGCAGCCTCAACCTTCTCTTGTCCGAAACCATCTAAGAACCTCCTTCGATGACAGACGGGGAAAACTCGCTCGCTTCCAAGGATCTCTGTAATTCGCAGACATATCCGCCCGCGGGTAGAAATGCCTTCTCATGGTCCGGAACACCAGAAAAGGCAATAAAGACAGCGGTGCTATCAGTGTCCATCTAAGGCTGACGACAGCGACCATGGCATGACTGCGGCGGCGTTGCGCAGTCGTTTCCGGAGTGCTTGAGAGAATGGTGGGAATTGTAAGTCCAGAATCTGTCATCCGAAAGCTCAAGTTCGACTATCTCAAAGCGAAGAACGACTCTCACTTCAAGTCAATGGAAGTGATGACTTTGCTCCTATCGCGCCTTCAGAGATCGCAGTTCGTCGTCCACGACTTGATCCAAGAGGCAGCGAACCAGATCCAGAGACAGTTCAGGTTCAGGTACACGCTGATAGGCCTCCGCAGCCTCTCGGACGGGCTGTACCGCTACGAGGTCATGTCCGGCATGCGCCCAGATGCCTGGACAAGTCAGAAAGCCAGGACATACAAGAGGACGGACTTCGAGCTGCACACGCAGAACTACAGTGCGGGGGAGCTAAGCAAACAATCGAGAGTCTACCTCGAGGAGGTCAATCCCCTCGGTGCGACGGACATGACTGTTCTGAACCGCCCTGTGCTTCACGGGACGAGGAGAAAGGGAGAGGACGAAGCGCTCGAAGCGGATTTCATCGACACGCTCATCCTGGGACCCGCGGACGATATACTCGGATGGATCGAGTACTCCGGAACCATCACCAACGAATTCGCTCCCGCGATTGCCATAAAGAGCATAGAAGTGATGGCAGGAATCCTCTCGATTGCTCTGGTGTCTCAGGGCTATGCAATCCGGTGACTGTCGGTGGGGAATCCTTCCTTGGTGCAATAACCCCCTGATTGAGAACCAGCTAGACTCTCCGTTTCCAACACCGCTCATTGCGAGAAAGACAAAAGTACTAAAAGGCTATCAGGAGCGAGATGTGTCGCATGGGGGTCTCTGAATGAAGGTACTAGTGATAGGCGCGTCTGGACAGATCGGAGCTTGGACAGTCAAGGATTTGGTCGATCACTACGACGCAGAGGTCATAGCAGCGGACCTCAGCCTCGAGAGGGCCAAGAAGCTCGCGCAACAGGTGGGGAAGGAGAATGTCACACCCATCAAGCTCGATGCGACCGACCCTGCAGCAGTCAGAGCTGCCGGCAAGGGGGTGGACGTGATCCACAACTCCGCCTGGTATGAACTGAACATCAAGGTAATGCCAGTCGCCATAGACCTCGGCGTTCACTATTCCGATCTCGGCGGCTTCTACGACTACACCTTGGAGCAGCTGAAGTACGACAAGAAGGCGAAGGACGCAGGCGTCACGTGCGTCCTAGGAATCGGGAGCTCCCCAGGCATCACGAACGTCTGCGGCGCGGCAGGCGCGAGGAAACTCGACTCGGTCAGGGACATCAGCATCTACTGCAGCTGGGGCACCAAGGTCAAGAGCGACAACGCCGCTTTCCCAACTTACTCGATCAGGACTGTTCTCGACGAGATAACCCAGCAACCGGGCATCGTTGAGAACGGCAAGAAGAAAAAAGTGCCGGCCCTCTCGGGCATGACCGAGGTCCTGATGCCAGAACCGTCGGGGAAGGTCGTCGCGTACTACGTCAAGCACTCGGAACCTGCGACGATGGCGGACTTCATCGGCAAGGGGACCAAAAACGTAAGCTTCAGAATTGGTTTCCCCGCGAACGACTTCACCACCTTCAAGACCCTAGCGCAGCTTGGCTTCGGAAGCACGGAGAAGATCAATGTCGGAGGCTTCGCAGTGTCCCCGAAGGACTTCATCACGGCCATGTATCTGAAGTCAGTGGAGGCTTCTAGAGAGGCGGGGCAATCAGTCGAGGACTTCGACTACTTCAGGATAGATGTCGACGGCACAAGGGACGGCGACAATGCAAGGGTGACCTACTATGTCAAGACGTGGAACGACCTTGAGAAGGGCTTACCATCAGCAAGGGACACCTCAGTCCCCCCGTCAATAGTCGCCGACTGGCTCGTGAAGGGCAAGATAGACAGGAGGGGCACGCTGCCACCGGAGGCGTGCATCGAGCCCGAGCCGTTCTTCAGGGAGCTGGCTAAGAGAAAGATACTCGTGGAGGAGGAGATGCAGCAGACCAAGGCATACTACTGATGCTTCCCTCACAACTCAATTGTCGCATGATTGAAAGATGGCCAGATGCTCGAGTTCGCAAACGGTTTCCTGCACAAGGGTTTTGCTGAAGAGATACTCCGTGGGACAATCTAGGACAGACGACCAAGCCGGCTATTGAGACCGGCCCTCGCACCAATTCTACGGATGAGGAATAGTTCGGAACTCAAGGCGAAGTCAACTCGGATCGACGGCGTGGCGTACCGAGAAAGGCCTGCGGTGAGGTTTGTAGGGAGCCGTGTTCATACTTGAATGACTGGCTACTTTTCACTCAGGGGATCATTGCACCGAACAGGACTCTCTCGTTTTCGCTTCCTTATCGAGGTCTTATTGGGAATTCATATCAGCGCATCCTCTCAAGGATGGAGAGGAGCGTTGCGTAGGAATCCCCAGCTCGGTCAGCACAATGCATTCTTCTATGTAGGCAGGTGTTTCGGGGGACAGGGAAGGACAGCTCCAAGAATCCAAGGACATGAGGAGGATTGAGGTAGAGATGATGGATTCGGCTCTGCGCGAAGAGATCAAAGGAGCCCTTGTTGTCGCTCTTGGTGAGAACAAGGTGCTCTGGAAGCCTGCCGATTTGCTCCCCTACGCAGCGGATAACTCCCGAATGAAACCCGAAGAAGTGTTCAAGCACCCTCCCGACCTCGTGGTCCTCCCTGAGTCCACGTCCGAAGCCCAGGCGGTCGTGAAGCTCGCGGCAGAGCACAAGATCCCTCTTATTCCAAAGGGCGGGGGATCCAACAGGACGGGCATGCTGATCCCCATCCACGGCGGTATCGTCATAGACACCATCAGGATGAACAAGGTGCTCGAGGTCAGCGTTCCGAACCTCTATGTGACAGTCCAGCCAGGAATCACGCTCAAGGAGTTGGAAGGGCATCTGGCCGAATACGGCCTCGCGTTGAACCAGGAGCAGGGTTCGTTCAAGGTGGCGACAGTTGGGGGAGCGATCTCCACTGCTGGCTTTAGCAGGAAATATCAGAAATACGGCACCATCTCAGACCGGATAATGTCCCTCGAAGTCGTTCTTGCTGACGCAAGGGTGTTGCGAACAGGCCCAAAGGTCCTCTACACCTCCACAGGCTACAGGCTTCACCAGCTCTTCGTGGGCGCGGAGGGCACGCTGGGGATAATAACGGAGGCGACCTTGCGGGTCGAGCCCATTCCCGAGTCGACTGAAGTGCTTTTGGGATTCTTTGACGATATCTGGGGGGCGTATGTTGCCGCTCTCAGAATTACGGCGTCTGGCGTAATGTTCGTGGGCGCTGACCTTAGCGAGCCAGCGGACCCTGAGACCTTTGGAGCGCCTCATGGAAAGAGAGCAGCCTTCTGCGTATCCTTTGAGGGTTCGAAGGGAGAGGTAGAAGCCGACGTCGACTTTGTCAAAGGGATTTTTCGAGAGACTGGTGGCTTTCTTGCAGGCAGGGACGATGCGAAGAGGCTGTTTGACGAATTCACACAGCAATGGTGCGGGGACAGAGCCATCTTGGGGCCTGAAGATGAGACGACCGCCTATGTCCCGACGGAAAGCGTCAGAGAGTTCTACGACACACTGTGGAACAAGATAATGCCGAAGTACGGGATGGGGCCGGTCCCCGGAAACAAGTACGGCATTGACATCGGTCGTTACAGCATGAGTTACTGTCGATTTTGCATCCACGAAGGGGAGCACGGATGGGAAGACTACTAGAGCGCACTGGTCGAGATCGCCAGGCTCGCCGTGGCGCTCGGAGGATCAGTCTCCAGCTGTACCGGTGTGGGCCTGAAGAACAAAGACGAACTGGTTCTTGAATTCTCAGATGTGGCTCTGAAGATGATGTGGAAGATCAAGAGTGAATTCGATCCGGACAATATCATGAATCCGGGAAAGAAGCTACCTACACGCAAGAGTGGCCGTCCCGCGAATGGTACTGCTCAAGCCTAGGGTGTGCAGCGAGCCGGATTTGAATCGCACATCTGGCTTGTTTTCAATCGGACGATTATTGCGCCGAGCTGGACTCATCTCCCTCCCTCGGTCTCTTTCAAGACTAGCTCCCCTTTCCTGAGGACTTCTCTCTCTAGTGTGGGGACTTCGTGTTCCTTCAGTAGCTTCTTCGCAATCTTGCGCACCTGAGGCAGCATCTTGCTAGACAATGTAGCCTCGATAGATAGGTTGCTTCTATCCCAGACTTTCAACTCCTTCCTGAAAGTCCTCCCGGTGTGAGCATGCGAGAGGTAGCTGTTGCCATGTCCGACTTGCCTCATGACGTCTAGGGCAATCGTTCTGTCGTCGATCGTGAAGTCTCTCAGGAACGCCCGGAAATTGTCCCACACGATCGAGTCCAGCACCATCTGGTCCAATGAGCATCCTTTAGCATTGTCGAGTCCGCCGATTCCGGAGATCAGATCGCTCCCGGAGAACGCGCTCGAGGCATAGGCAAAAGCCTCAGACAGCGACACCTGAATGCCGGGCCCCCTCCCTCCCATGCCCCAGTTGGCTACCATGCAGGGTCTCCTGTATCGTCTGGCCATCTGCCCCGCCGCGGCAGATATCAGCATACCCTCGGGTGCGTAGAAGTTGATGGCTCCAGTCATCAAGTCCACTGGCATCGAGCATGATCCGTATATGTGAGGCGCCCCGGGTGACGCACATTGGGATATGACGATACTTGCGAGATTCTCGGCGTTCAGGTTCACGATGGTTCCTGCCAAAGTGACAGGTGCAGACATGCCTGAGATAGACATGGAATGGCAAAGAACAGGAACCCCCGCTCTTGCGAATTCGACCTGTGCCTCTACGGCCCCTTTATCAAAAGACAAAGGGGAGATAGGGTTGGTGGCGCAGGAGAATATCGGCCTTCTTCTGAGCTCCTCCTGTCCGCCGACGATAAGGGACGCGAGCTCTATCATTCTTCTCGCATCGAGAGCATCGGTGCAGTCCCCCTGGACATGTAGGCTGCAGTTCTGAAACGCCGTCCAGAGCTCGTATAAGTTGTGACTTCTTGATGGGACGTCGGATATCGTCACGATAGGCCAGAAGAAGTCTACCGCATCAAGCGCATCGGCGAGTCTTGCGAATTCTGCAAAGTCATTTCTGGTAGCGTTGCGCTTCTCGCCTGTCTCAAGGTCTCTCATGTAGAGAGTGAGACCGTCTGTTGTGAGATGAGGCGCTCCTGTCGTTGGCACCTCGATGTCGTTCGCGCTGTCCCTCGCGCACATCTTGAAGCTGGTTGGCGCGCTCTTGAGCGCATCTCTGACCATGCCTTCGGGGATCCTCGCGATCCGATTCTTCTTGTCAACATTCGCTCCCGAATCATCCAGAAGCGATAGGACGGATTCGCTCCTTACAAGCACCCCGATCTCGCTCAGAGCCTCGAGACTTTTCTCATGGACCAGATCTACTTCGTTCGAGCTCAGGAATCTTAGTCGCGCAGCTGCCACTTCTCTTTCCTCCTTCGTTCCCTCGCCGATCTATTCGTCGATTCCCACTTCTGGGCACGGTCCAGGAGATGGCAGTCACGTGCGGCGCACCATGACGGTCAGGCCTTTGCGGCTTCATTCACTATCTGATCGAGTCTCCCCCGGATGTCTCTGTCCAGCATGACGGGCTCGTGGTTCTTGAGTATCCAGTCGGCCTTCTCCTTGGCCAGTGTCAGGTCATCCTTCTTTCCCTTCCTTTCCCACTGTTCGAAAGGCTCGGAGTTGAAGATCAAAGACTGGTAGAACTGACGCACCTCCATCATGGTTGCCCTCTCCCCAAGGTAGCTTCCCTTCTTAGGGCCCATTCCGAGGATGCCGACTTCCCTGATCATGTCCAGATGCAAGCTCTCCTTCGTGACAGGAATCTCGCGGCCGGCCGAGATCGCCCTGCCGACCATATCATCGTCGATGATCATCTGCTCGTAGGAGAGCACAGTCGAACAATCGAGCATCCCGATTCCATTGTTGATCTCCTGGCCGAATAGCGCGCTGGCAAGGGCTAACATGCCATTCTCAAGCGAGCTCTGCATGCCCGGCGTTTTTGCGTTACATCCGATGCCGCCATATGACGGCATCTTGACGTATCGGGCCATCTCGCCCGCTGCCGCGCATAGGACAAGCGCTTCTGGCGAGGCCAACTGGATTGCACCTGTCCGCGGGTCCATATTCGAAACGACCGAGCCATAGATAACCGGTGATCCTGGGGTATGCGCTTGCATCGCCGCTGCCAAGGCCAGAGTCTCAGCATGGTTGACAACCAGATTCCCAGGGATCGTCGCTGGTGAGCTGACCCCCATCATCGCCATTCCTGTGATGTGCACAGGGACCTTTGCCGCCGACCAGACCATCGCTGCATCCGTTGCATGTCCGTCGAGAGTTAGGGGGGACATCGTGCAGACCATTGCTGACATGATGTGTCTCTTCATTAGTTCCTCGAACCCGCCTGTGATCTCCGATGCCATCTTGATCTGGAGTTCTGCTTCTTCAGCGGTCGATGTGGATTCGCTGAGAATGTGCTTCCTCGTGATGCCGAACGACTCCTTCATTCCAACGAGGACGTGTATTCTCTGAGGGACGTCCGAGGGGACAACCATCGGCTCATATATGCTGAGGTGCGGCAGCCAGTCGCTGATGATTGCGGTGTTTGTTATGTCTTGCAGGACCGAGAGCCTCCTGCTGCGGGTTTTCTGATCCCAGACGCTGATCCCACACCCATCGGTCGTGTAGTAGCAGTGCCGGCCGTCAAGAGGAAGGTCATACTCCTTTTCGCGACCCGCCAGTACAATTCCCTGCGGTGCTTTTGAGATCAACGACTTCGTCAAATCCGTCGGGAACTTGACGACGCCAGTTCTCTCATCGACAATAGCTCCTGCCTTCTTGAGTGAGTCGCGGGCCACCTTGCTGTGTATCCTGACACCTACGGTTTCCATGACGTTCAGGCCGGCTTCGTGAATCTGCTTTTTGTCCTCTTCTTTCAGTATTGCCACTGGCGTCCTTACTCTGAATCTCTCCGAGAATTCCTCCATGATCCTTCCCCCTGGTAGTCTTCCTTAGGGACATTTCACCATTGATGATAAGGATTTCTGTGGTCATCTCAACTGCATTCGGAAAGGCTCCTTCTTGAAATCAAGAAAAGGATCTATGGCTTGACCCCGATGCATACAGCTTGTTGGCACACTGGCATCACCTTCATTTGATTCACCTTCTACCAGTTCTTCCCATTGGGACCACTTTCCCAGAAAGGCAATATACAAAGGAATGCATTGGATATCCTACGATCCGGGAACCCGTCGTCCCGAACCGGCAATAAGGTATGACCTATGGGGCCTGAAGTCGCAGTCAACACCGAGATAATCAAGAAGCGAATGTGGCTCGCCTATCAATACGCATGCAACAACCCAGCCAACGAGCGTATGGACTGCGTCCACGCGCTGATCACCAAGCTCGCAGACCCAGACGTCGACATGCACATGTTCCTGCAAGAAGCGGCTGACACCATCAACTCGAAGCTGGCAATCAAAGAGACCACCATAGGCCTGAAATCGCCTTCGGACGGGATGTACAGATACGAGGTCATGTCAGGTCTGACCGATTCCGAGTGGGATGCCCACAAGCGCTTGTCCTACAAAGACGAGGACTTCCACAGCCAGGATGTCTACAAATCCATGCAGATTAGCAAGTACACGCGCCTTCTGCTCGCGGAGGACAACCCATATGCAAATGGCGAGGAGACCACCTACGAACGTGATCTCATGCTGCAGTCGAAACGCAAATCCCTCGACGACACTATCGAGGGAGACTACCTCGACATCTGCATCTTCGGGAAGGGCGACGACCTCCTCGGATGGATAGAGATCTCCGGGATGAGGAACGGCAGATTCCCCGACACTGAGACGATCAAATGCCTGGAACTGCTCGCATCCGTCATAGGCGTCGCCCTGGCGAGACACTAGGGGCGGTGAAGAGAAGGCCAGACGTTCGAGTTCTCACAGATCATCATGAGCAACAGACTCAGTGAAGAAAGACGGCGGAAAAGGTTTGACGGAGCTCCCCCTCTTCCGCACAATCGCATCAGATGCTCCCTTCAGACATCACCAATCCCTCGCCGCCATCACGATTCCTGCCTGCTGAACCATTCCGCCCTTTGGACATCGACAACTGCTTAACCCCCTTGCGCAATCTAGCGGTCGGACGTATGGGACAGATGAGAGTCGTTCAACTAGGATGCGGAATAACCGGCCTCGTGTGCGCGGAGTACCTCGAAAAGAACCCGAAAGTGGATGAGCTAGTCCTTGCCGACATGCGAACAGACGCTGCGGAAGGAATGGCTCGGCGCGTCAAGAGCGACAAGATATCGGTCGTCAAGACCGACGCCTCGGACAAGAATGCACTCAAGAAGCTGCTGAGAGGCACGGACCTCGTCGTTTGCTCGATCACATCTGAGCTGCTCGGGAAAATCGGTGAGGCGGCGATAGGAAGCGGAGTCAACTATCTCGATTTCAGCTTGTCTGTGGACTTCATCAAGGAGTTCGAGGCGCTGAGAGAGAAGTGCACAGACAGCGGCATTACCTACATCACCGCAATGGGGGCCGACCCGGGAATGTCGGACGTGTTCGCCAGATATGGAGCGGATATGCTCGACAGCGCTTACGAAGCTCATGTCAGAGACGGAGACAATGCCGTTGCGAAAGGATACGACTTCTTCACTCTCTGGTCGCCCTTGGACATGGTCGAAGAGGCGACCACGCCAGCGGCTGTGTGCAAGAACGGCAAGATAAGCTACCTGCCGCCCCTCCACAAGAAGGAGACCTACGAGTTCCCCCAGCCGATTGGTCCCCTGCCCGTATACAACACGACCCACGAAGAGACATTTCTCATCCCACGATTCATCAAGGGCATCAAGAACGCGGACTTCAAGATCGCCATCGACGATGAGTTCGCAGCTAAGTGCAACATGCTGCGGAAGATCGGGATGCACAGCAAGGAGCTCGTGGATGTAAAAGGCACCATGGTCAGACCCTTGGACGTGGTTGTCGCCACAATGCCGAGACCCGTGGAACTTGTCGGAATGGTCAAAGGCTCGGCAGGTATCGTCGTTGAGATCCTTGGCAAGAAGGACGGCAAGGATGTCATGGCCAAGGTGTGGACTACCCTGTCTCACGAAGAGGCCTACAGGATATGTAGGAGCAATGCCACTGGCTACCTGGTTGGCGCGGCCGGAGCCGTCGGAGCCGAAATGATAATCTCTGGCGAGCTCAAGAACAGGGGATTGCTCGTGCCCGAGCAGCTTCCTGCGAAGAAGTTCATCGAGAGGTTGCCCCCAAAGAGACTGGAGGCAAAGAGCAAGATCACACCTCTCAGGTGACACAAGGCCGAGACTCCAACTTCGGTCATCTCTCGATTGTAGTGGGTTCAGATCCTCCTTGCCTGAGCAACTACAGAGAGAGGAATGATCAGGGCTCCGCGCAATAATCAGTTTATTGACGAAAACGCAAAGCGAAGAATCGCTGAGGGAATAACGAAGGTCTTCGAGAAGGAGAATGTTCCTCGCGACGCCGTCACCGTGATAATGCAGGGGATCCCGAAGAACAGCTGGGCAAAAGCCGGGAAGTTGTGCTCTGATTGAGCACCCGGGAGAGGCCTTGTAGCGTGAGTAAAGGTCTTACGGAAGGAAAGGCTCAGGATGTTGTCTTCCTCTTTTGTCGCAGACAAGAAACAAGGAGGGCCCCCCACAATTGCAGCAACCGCGACCGTAGTCTCAACAAGCAACAGGGTGTTGGAAGGAGTCTCTGTCTGTATTCTCAAGCTGTCGACACAACATTTAAGCCAATATCTACCTTGACTCCCTCATGCCGTCGTCGAGGGGACACGCATGCAGTTGAACGAGACCGTTGGGGGGCAGCTAGAAATCCTTTCAAAGAACGACGTCGGCAGGATCCACGCTGCCACGATGAGGGTCTACGAAAAAGTCGGAATCAAGATATGGTTACCCGAGGCTTTCAGGCTGTTTCGGGACGCCGGCGCGAAAGTCGATGAGAAGAACACGATCATACATCCGAGCGAGAGCTTCGTGAAGGATGCTCTGAAAAAGGCTCCTAGTGAGTTCTTCCTTTACGGTCGGGACCCTTCCTACAAGCTGCACATGGGAGGCAACCACGTGCACTTCTCACTCTGCGGCCAAGGGGTCAAGGTCCAGGATCTGGATGGGAAGGTTAGGCTCGGCACGCTGAGGGACGTCGAGCAGATGGCCAAGCTCTCGGATTGGTGCGAGAACATCCACCACACGTCCATGATGACGACTCCTTGCGAGGTCAACCAGAGCGCATTCCACCTATACTTGCTCTGGGCGAACCTGAAGAACTCCAGGAAGACCACCGATGGTTACGCCTGGACAAGACGATGGTCTGAGGAGGACATCGCGCTGGCCGTGATCATCAGAGGCGGAAAGGAGGAGCTGATGAAGAAACCCTTGATGATCGGGTTCGTCAACCCACTCAGCCCGTTGCAGCTGTCCAGGGAGCTCTCAGAAGGAGCGATCTACTGGGCCAGGATGAACCAACCGGTTCTCTACGCGCCCGAAGCTCTCTCGGGTGTGACCGCACCAGCGACGCTGGCTGGTCTTCTGGTGCAGCAGAACGCCGAGGTCCTTTCCGGCATCATGCTTGCCCAGCTCGCGAACCCAGGAGCTCCGGTCCTATATGGGACCGTGTCTGCCGCACTCGACATGAGGACCGGTATTCCTGCACTTGGTGGTCCTGAGGTCGGTCTGATCAATCTCGCGACGGCACAGATAGCCAGGCACTACAAGCTGCCATCCAGGGGAACAGGAGGGAACACCGATTCAAAACTGGTGGATGCTCAGGCCGGGGTAGAGTCCGCTCTCGGCATATACGCTGCTGGTCTCGCGGGCATCAACTTCATTTACGATTCCGCAGGCTCTCTCGATGGAAGCCTCGCCACCTCCTATGCCAAAATCGTCTTGGACAACGAGGTCTGCGGGATGGTCTCGAGGATGCTGAAGGGGATAGAGGTCACCGACGAGACTCTGGCTGTTGAGGAGATATGCAAGGCCGGTTCGAATCCCAGCTACATGGGGACGATGTTCACAATGAAGAAGTTCAGGCAAGAGCACTTCATCCCCCAGCTTATGGATAGACACTCCAGGGACGCTTGGGAAGCTGCTGGAGGCAAGAACATAGTCGACGTGGCCACTAAGAAGGCCAGGCAGGTGCTGAAGGAGCACGAAGTCGAACCCTTGGAGAAGCATGTTCTGAACGAGGGCGAGGCTTACATGAAGAAGCTGATCAAGGCCTATGCTTGAACAATGAAAGTGAGCCTCTGCGATTGACTGTGCGCAATGCGGCAAGGAGCTACCTATCGGTGTGCACCGTCCGCAACGACGACAAGGGAAATGTCCGAAGAGAAGGAAAAAGGTTCAGCTCGGTGCAACAATCGCTTGATTGACTCTCGCAAATAGTCTAATAAACAACATACCTCATTGCGAGCAGGCGCTAGAGGCGCGGGTGCTTTCTGATGCTCGGAAGAAGACAGCAGGAAGAAGATCCGGAGACCACGCTGGCGAGATGCATAGTGCTCTTGGATGACATTCGGGCCTATAGGCGGAAGGATATCAAGCAGGTCGAAGCTCAGTTCGCTCCTCTCAAGAAGGCGCGCTTCAAAGATATCTATGACATGTGGGTGAAGGCGCGTCCGTCTGCAGAGAAGATCGTTGACATGCCTCTTAAGGTTCCTGGCGTGAGACAGTCGATCAGTCGGCTGGCTTGGCTTGGGGTCACAAACAAGGTTTTCCTCATATTCCTAATGCTCTTCGTCGCCTTGTTGATAGTCCCTGTCTGGACACGACCTCTAGGGCCGAGTTTCCTTGGGGTAAACGGTTTGCTCTACGCGGCATTCTTTGTGCTCTTAGTTGTCGTCTCTATGACTGTCTCGACCGTCATGGATTACCGCATCCGAAAGAAGATCATAGCCTACGAGAAGTCCACAATGGACCAGTACGCTCCAGCTAGGGAAAAGATGAAGGAGTGCGCCAGCAGAATAATGACGACACTAGCAAAAGAAGTCAGCAGGAGCAAGAAGGATCCAAACGACTACGGGCTCGTTCTCTACTTCGATGACTACGACAACCTGGAGGTCGTGAACAAGTGGAAGCCCAGGAGCATGTTCTTCTTCAAGAAGTCCTACAATCACTTCCAGGTCATTCCGAAACCATGATGTCTGCTTCGAGTCTTGGTGTTTATGTCTGGGATTGAAAAGGAGAGAGGTTTGTGAAAAGGGTTTGTTACCGATCCGACCTGCTTACGCAGGCGGCAGCTCCTTCCAAGCGAGCTTGAAACCCTCTGTTTCCTCCAGTGGCGGATCCAGAGGAAACACCATAGACCGCCGAAGATCCATATCGTTACGTAGATGATTCCACGCAAACGATATGGCTCCCAGAGCTGGCACCGTGAAAAGTGATAGATCAGGATGGCGACGAAGGCGATGTTGACCAAAGCCGTGATGGTCAAAACATAGATCGGATATATCCTGAACTTGTACGGATACACCTCTCATATGGCTCTCGCTTGGCGTGTTAGTATCAGATCCTCACGTTTGTAGATGACGACGTCCCCGTAATCACTAACGTTTTGTGTCCGGAAACGAAGCCGTCCAGGTTCCCCGTGCCGCCTTATCCATGCGTGAACAGATAGTTCTTGAAGCCCTTCTTGGTGAGGTTGATGAGAACGCCTCTCACAATGCCTTCCCCGTATTCGCTCCCGGGGTTGACACATAACGTCCTGCCGAGGTTGCACGCGCCCATCGACTCGTGGATGTGCCCGTGGAGCCCAAGCAGCGGCTGATACTTCATGATGGTTTTCCGGACCGCCTTGCTTCCGGCCGAAATCATCTCGCTCTGGCCGCCTGATGTCCGCACCTTCAGGTCCTTGGTTATCTTTGGGGCCGAGTCAAGGGGCGTGTCAATAGGAGGGCAGTGCATGTTGAATATGCAGTTCCGCATGTTCTGTACCGTGGCAGCCATAGCTTCGATCTTCTTCTCGAGATCCTCCTCGGAGGTCTCCCTCGGGCTGTTCCACGGTGTCGGGTTGCTCCAGCCCATGCTGATCATCTCATGGTCTTCATCGACTTGTACGACCTTGCCCTCTGGGTTCTGGACATAGGTCGACTTGTTGAGGATCTCGTCAATGATGAATCGGTCGTCGTTGCCTGGTGTGATGAGAACCTTGACTCCATTTCGCTTCAGCCGCTCCTCCGCGATCTTCAGCCACCTCTCCATCGTCTCTCCCATGAGCCTCGTGAAGAGTGCATCCACCTTCTTGGGGTCAGCGTTTAGTTCGTCCATCTCAGGCTGTGTCGTAAGATACGGGTAGTAGCCAGAGAACCTGATGTTCTTGACGAGCGCGTCGCACTCCTCCTTTGTGCGGGTTATCTGCGACTCACCTGCAAACTCCGAGACGCGGCATCCGTCGTCTTGTTCTATGAGCGGAATGATCATCTTGCCTGTGACATCCCCGCCGAGGATGAGCACATCTGCGTTGTAGAACCCCGCGGCATTTACGAATTTCATGAAGCATCTTTCGGAACCATGCACATCGGTCGTGAAGAATACCACTGTCAAACCGTACACCTTCTGGCCAATGGGCAGGTAACTCGCTAATGGTCTCAGGTGATTTATTCCTTTTGCTCCTAGGCATCTCTCCCCTCCCTGTCACAGCAAGTCCAGCAAGTGAAGGAGGCAAAGCTGAAAAAGACCGGCTCTCATACCCTTTACCGTCGGTTGGCCCAGATGCACGAGGACATACTCATAGCAACGGACCAGATCATGGAGGGCGCTAGGCGGAGTGGACTCACCGTCCGTCTACTGGGTGGAACTGCGATAAGGTTCAGGTGTCCAAGCGCCACGCACAGGTCCCTCAACAGGAAGGTACCGGACATAGACCTCATCACCTACAGGAAAGGTACTAAGAAGCTGAGCGAGATGTTCGTCGAGCTTGGGTTGGAGCCAGTGAAGATGTTCAATGCGCTCCACGGGGACAAGAGGATGCTTTTCACCGACGTCAAGTGGGAAAGACAGGTAGACGTTTTCATCGAGACGTTCGAGATGTGTCACAAGTTCGATTTTCGGAAACGCATGCTCTTGGACGACGTCACGCTGCCGCTAGCAGACCTGCTTCTGACCAAGCTCCAGATAATCGAGATAAACGAGAAGGACTACAAGGACGTCATCTCCCTTTTCATGGACCACCCGATTTCTGAGAAAGACGACAAGGAGAGCATCAACGCGGCGTACATTGCGTCGCTCTGCGCCAAGGATTGGGGGATTTGGCGAACAATCACCCGCAATCTCGATTGGACCCGCACATTCCTCAAAGGCATGGACATAGAGCCCGACAAGAAGGAACTCGTGACGTCGCGGATCAATTCGCTCCTGGAACGCATCGAGAAGGAGCCCAAGAGCATCCGGTGGAAGATGCGGTCCAAGATCGGTGACAGAGTGCTCTGGTATGACGAGCCGGAGAAGGTCGGGAAGCTCTCTGTCAGTGGCTAGAGATTGTAGCTCTTCGTAGTCTTCTTGATGAACTCGTCGATCTTAGCCTGGACGCCTTTCTCGATCGGCTCCACCTTGTGCTCCTTCAGGATCCATTTGGCTTTCTCCCGAGCTTCCTTGGAGATGTCCTTGCCCCCGGCCTTCAGCCAAGACTCCCAGCACCTGCGGTCAAACAGCGTCGGCAGGTAGTGCTCCTTCCTGAACATCCTCGCTGTGTGAGGCGTCCCGAGGTAGCTCGCGGACGTCCCAACTTTGCATATCTCGTCAACTGCCAATGTCTCTTCGTTGACATCTATTCCTCTGAGTATCCTCGAGATCATGCCAGCGATCTCGTTGTCTATGACCAGCTTCTCATAGGAGAAAGTGAGCGTGCCGTCCAATCCGCCACACGCATCGTAGATGAAGTTCATGCCTGCCAGGGCCGCCATCAGTAGTGTGATCGCAGTCTCGGCACCAGCCTGGGCGTCCACCAGCTTGGAATCCGTGTTCCCGCCTGTGCCTCTTCTGGGCAGATTGTAGTATCTTCCAAGTTGGCCGGCCGCTATGTTGATCAAACCAACCTCGGGCCCGCCCAATGCCGGCGTCCCAGTCTTCATGTCCATCGCCGCGGAGACCGTGCCGTAGAGCACGGGGGTCCCCGGGTTCGCGAGTTGGGAGACCATGATTCCCGCGAGCACCTCTGCGTTCTGCTGGACTATCAGACCAGCTAGGCTGGCGGGAGCAGTGCCGCCCGCCAGAGCTTCGGGGGCATAGAGCATCGGTTGCCTGTATTTCGCATACACGAGCGCCCCATCGATCAGCTCCTTAGAGAGCTGCATCGGACTGACAGGATTCATGAATCCCAGCAGCGGCGGTTTCTTCATGACCTCTTCGTAGCTGCCTCTCAGGATGGCCGCCATGTCAATCGTCTCCTGGGCCTTCCTCGCGGTCCACGAGAATCCATCGGTTGTCTTCACGGAGTTCTTCCAGTCCGCGTTTATGCAGTGCAGATGATAGACCTCATCCGGCACATCGGATGGAGTGACTGTCATCAGGATGTGATGTATGTTCTCGAGGTAGTCCGCGATCCTCGCGAGGTTCTCGACATCGGCCAGCTTTCCCGGCCTGATTCTCCCGTCCAAGTCCTGAACCCTCACTGCCAGCCCCGCAACTCCGAAGTGCACCTTGTTCCCGCTGTAGTCGAGCTCGTACTTCGGGTCCCTTCCGTACATCTTGAACTTGGAAGGCGCTTTCCGGAGTGTCGCCTTGACGAGGCTTTCAGGGATTTTGACCATCATTGTTTTCTTGTCAACGTCCGCGCCAGCGTCTGCGAACAATTTGAGCGCAACCGGTGACCAGACCTTCACTCCCAACCTCCTGAGGACCTCCATGGTCGCGCCGTGTATCTTCTCAACATCACTCTTGGACAGAATCCTGAGCTGACCGCCTATTGGTTCCTTGATTTGCACGATGATGCCCCGCGCTAACTCCGCAACGTCAAATGCGGATATCCAGTTGTCGCCTGCAGCATGAGCCATGAACCAAGAAATCAAAAACGAAGAAAGAAGTTTGAAGGGTTTTGCTTCTTGCGGGTTGCACCTACTCAGGCGGCAGCTCCTTGAAAGCCAGGTCGATGTTGATGCCCTGCCTCTTCCTATACCACCTGACTATCCAGTAGTACGCGAATCCGGTCGCAGCGATGCCGAACGTCAGGTACAGCGAGAAGTACGGTATGACTTTGCTCCATTTGTCGCTCGCACCTAGGTTCGGATCGATGAAGAAGTAGTACAGGCAGAGCAGGTCGAACACCACCCATATTATGCCCGCGATAGCCACGATCGGGAAGCCGGCGATCTTCCAATTCACCCCGGAAGCCTCGTACATCGGCTTAGTCCTCTTCCTGAATGGCAGGACAACGGCCGCAATGCCGACGAACAGGAAGAGGGCGAGCATCTGCCCGACTTGGGCGGAGAAGCTCTGCTGGTAGCTGAAGGTGAGCGCGTACACGACCAGGTATATCAGGTTGACTATCGTGAAGAATATGATCGCGTTAATCGGCGTGTGCCACCTCTCGCTGACCTTTCCGAACCAGCCCGGTAACAGCCTGTCGAAGGACCAGGCAAGCGCAGCCCTGGTCTGACCGAGATAGGACAGTGCTGGGTACATCAGGAGCCATCCTATCATTCCGATGCCCATCACGCCAGCGATCGCACTGTTGCCCGTGATTATGGCCGGGTAGAAATCAAACCACTGACTGGGCATGCCATAGGCTGTCGTGCTGTAGCCGTAGAACTGCGAGTAGGTACCGATTATGAAATTCTCGCTCAGGGTCTTCGCCACCAGGACATACATTATCATGACAAATATGCCCCCGATGACAACCCCACCCATGTTGCCAATGAACGCAGTCTTCTTCGCTCGTTTCAGTTCACCGCCCATGAACGCGGAGAAATAGGGATACGCTAAAGTCCAGAATGCTATAGGCAAGATCCCTAGTGTCAGCCCCCAATTGCCGAAAGGCAGGCTCGATGGATAATCGTCGGTAGCATTGGCCACCGTTGTCTGATAGTTCGCTGCTCCCTGCTGAGTGGCATACACATCCCACTTCTGTTGGAAGTCCGCGTTGCTTGTCATCGCGAAAACCACTGCAGCGACAATCAGCATAATGAGTCCAATGATTGCGCATGCTGCCTGGATTTTTAGATACACCTTGAGGCCAAGAGCCAACATCATTCCAGACAGAACGACGACTGTTACCGTGATGGCGAGTGTTATCGGGTTGTCTGGGTGCGAGAGGTCGCTCGCCAGCGTGAGCAGGGTGGCGTTGTTGTTGATCACGCCCAGCATGCCAAACAGGTCTCTCAGACCCCAAGTAACGACCCACGTGGCGAGAATGGCGCACCACGCGACGTTCCACACGACCCACATCCAGCTGGACATGAATCCCAGCGAAGGGTGCAAGGCTCTGCTGACGAACACATAGTCTCCGCCGCTACGTGGCATCACCGTAGTCAGCGTTGCGAAGCAGAACATGCCGAACATGCAGCATATCATCGCCACGAATATCCCCAACGGGACGTTCGCTCCAGGGTAGACGCCGGGTCCCCAGAATATGACCCATGCCACCCCCAGCCCTACGCTCATGTTCAGGAAGTTCATGAAGAGCGCGTCGGACCATTTCATCTCCCTGACAAGTCCCGTAGCCTCTCTAAGGAAGACTCTCTTCTCGCCCATCTGCAATTGCTGAACCGGTTTCTCTGCCATAACTCTCCGACCCCTGAGAAAAGGCTCTCCTTCCCCGCGGCCAGAATCGCAGTACGTTTTATATATATTCTCACAACGGAGCCCGCGCCCTCACGTTCGTCAGCTCCGGATGAGGGATTCAGCCCGTCTCACTGGGTCAGCAGCAGATCCATGTCTATGTTGCCGCCCGTGATTACGATCGCGACCTTCTCCCCTTTATCGAAAGTCACCCCAGACTGGAGAAGCAGGGCGGGACCGACAGCGGCCGACCCTTCGATGACTTGGCGCTCGTTCTTCAGGACCCACATGATCGTGTTCTTCAGCTCCTTCTCTTCGGCGAGCAGGATGTCGTCGACATATTTCGAGACGTGGTCGAGCGCCATCTGCGATATCTGTCCCGCCAGACCGTCTGCCAAAGTGGGGATCACAGGTATCTCTATTACCCTGCCAGCTTTGAATGACTCCCTCATGGCGTGCGCAGCGGTCGACTGAGCTCCCAAGACCCTTATCTTCGGGTTAACGGTCTTGGCCCACAGCCCAACACCAGTGCTCAGTCCTCCACCACCAATCGGCACGATGATAGTGCTGATGCCGGGCACGTCCTCGAGCATCTCGCATGCGATCGTGCCTTGGCCTGCCATCACGTGATAATCCTCGGTGCCCGGTACATAGATTGCTCCCGTCTTAGCCTCGATCTCGTTGCAGTGGGCAAGTGACTCGTCGAAGTTCGCTCCTTTCAGAACAAGGTTTGCCCCCAAAGCTCTGCACCGTTCGATCTTGACTTTCGGAGCCTTCTCCGGAACCACCACTGTAGCCCTGACGCCCAGAATCTGAGATGCGAGTGACACCGCCAGCGCGTGGTTCCCTGACGACGCGGTGATCACGCCTCTCCTCCGTTCCTCCGGCGATAGCGAGCATATCTTGTTGTATGCTCCCCTGAATTTGTAAGCGCCGGTCTTCTGTTGGTTCTCCCACTTCAGATAGACTTCCGCACCGCTGACTCTGCTCAGTGCCGGTGACAGTATGAGAGGCGTTCTGTTCGCGACTCCCTGCAGATTCTTCTTTGCCTTGAGAACATCGACTGCTGTGAGGACCATATCATTCGATAGAGGGCCATCTCGGACTTTAAACTTGCCGAGATGTCCAGTGTGGAGAGAGGTTTATTACATTCCACCGCGATTCCGATATCCCTCGCAAAGCGGTCATGTGAGAGGCGAAAGCCCGCTCCATCTTGGCCTTCCGTCATCGCTCGCATTCCCGTCTTTTGTCGAGGACAGCCTCGGGCAGTTGGGTTATGCAAGGAGGGACCAAAGTCATGGGAAAGGAAACGCAGCGGATTCTTGCTGAGATTAAGCGCGGATTGAAAACTCCGACGAAAGAGGAGGTCGATCACGCGATGGCTAAGTGGCTCTTCGGATCGAACGCGGACAAGATAATGGAGCATGCGCCTTGGAGCTTCGTCCTCCTGCGGCTCATGTGGAAGAAGGGGGAAGAATATTGGGAAGAATAGCCGACGCGATGGCCGCGCTGGACAGAGACAAGCTCCTGATCGCGGTAAAGGATGAATTGAAGTCTAGCAAGGGCCCCCTCGAGCTCGTGGAGGAGGCGAGGAAAGGTCTCGAGCACGTGGGCTCGGAGTTCGAGAAGGGGAACTACTTCCTGATGGAGCTGTTGTGGGCTTCGCAGATATTCAAGGACGCAATGGAGATCATCGGACCCGAGATCAAGAAGCACCACGAGACTCCCGCTGTCAAGGGCAGGCTTGTCATGGGTACAGTGAAAGGCGACATCCACGACCTCGGGAAATCCATCGTGAGGGACCTGCTCACCTGTTCCGGGTACGAGGTCGTTGACCTCGGAGTGGATGTGCCGCCCGAGGCATTCGTTGACAAGATCAAGAGCGTCAGGCCGCAGGTGCTCGGGCTGTCCGCGCTTCTGACAGCGGCCGCGAGCCAGGCCTCGATCACGATCGATGAGCTCAAGAAGGCGGGCCTGAGGGACAACGTAAAGGTGATAATAGGCGGCGGCATAGTCGGAGAGATCAAGACGGGCGAGTTCGGCGTGGACTTCGCGACGACGAACGCGAGCGAGGGCATACGGGTCATCGAGAAGTGGATCGCGGAGGCAAAGCAGGGGTGATGGTCCATGGAAGAAGTGATGAACAGTTACGAACGGCTTGAGCTCGCCTGGAACCTGAAGGAGGCCGACAGGGTGCCCGTGGCGCCCGTCAACTGCTACATTCTGCCTTGGCTTGGAGGGATCAACATGCGTGAGATGTTCCTCGAGCCGGACAAGCTCATACAGGCAACCATCACTGCCCGCGAGATGCTCGGTGGCGGAGACAACGTTGACCCCAACATCACGACCCTGAACCATCTGGGCATGTTTGGCAGGGCCGGTTGGGACCAAGCCACGCTCGACTGGAGGATATGGGACGACTTCCCGCCCAAGGGAAACCTGCCGAGCCTGTACGAAAAGCAAATGATCGTCGACTACGACGACGTTATGAGAAGAGGGTTCGCGCCCATATTGTACAACAAGAACGTCAGCAAGCAACTCTTCAAGCGGAGCATAGAGGACAACCTATTCTACGAGTACGAGTATCCGAAGACATACGCCGCGGCATGGAGGAAGTATGTCGAGCAGTACGAGGTCCCACTGCTCATGGGCGGAAGGGCCTGTCATCCATTGGACATGCTCCAGTACTATCGTGGGATCGCGAACCTAACGAGGGACATCTTCGAGCGACCCGACAAGGTCATGGAGATATGCGATTGGTGGGTCGAGTATGAGACAACGCTCGCTATGAGAGACGCCATGATCATGGGCGCGGGCGAGGTCCCCGGGGCAGAGATCATATTCTTCATCAACGGCGGTCCGCCTGGTATGCCCCCCAGGATATTCGACAAGATCTTCTGGCCCATCGCTAAGAAGATGATCGACATCTTCGTAAAACACGGGTTCAAGGTCCACAATCATTGGGACAACGACCTGACGCCCCACCTGAACACCATGAGCCACATGGCCGACGGCCTGCCGAAGGGGAAGATACTGCTGGACCTCGAGAAGACGGACATGAAGAAGGCGAAGGACATACTCGGAGACAAGGTCTGCCTCTTCGGGAACGTGCCATCATCCATCCTCGCGTACGGGACCCCGCAGGAGGTCGACAAGTACTGCAGGAAGCTGATAGATGACTGCGGTGCCGGCGGCGGTTATGTGCTGTCGACAGAGTGCGAGACTCCTTGGGACTCGAAGCCCGAGAATGTCAAGGCAATCTGTGACGCCGCGAAGAAGTACGGGCAATACAGGCGTTGAAAGAAGCTAAGAAACGGTCTAGCGGATAAGCCCAACCGGACCCGGCAGAACGACACTTGCCGGATCCTATGAGAGCCTCGATGGAATTGGCGTTTCTTTTGCTGGAGAACGCACCAAACCCTTCTCATTCCCTTGTCTATGGCCTTTTCCAGCAGACGGAAAGCGCCACTCAGGATGGTTGTTCATGTCCTTTCTCAGGGAGAAGGGAGCCAACCATAGACAGCGCCCCATGGTGGCAAACTGGACACTGGGGGGCATGTTTCCCGAACAGAACGTGGCACACATTGCACTCATACACACTAACCAACCTTTCACTCTCCATAGGGGTGAATGCGATTCCTAGGATTTCGGATTTGTCCTTCCCTATAGCCTTTTTTCGGATGTGGCGTGAATTGCGGTATGAACACAGCCGGCTCCGACATCACATATGCCAGCTAAAAGTCAATCGAATAGAATTGGGTCTCGGGAGAATGCACCAACCCCTTTCGTCCATATCTTCAATGCCTGCTGCCAGGATTTCTTGCATTCATTGCCAATATGAGTTCTGGTGACATCACGCTTGAAGAGTCCACATCTCACGGAATTGAGCTTTAAGCCTCCGTTGGGCGGCTCATTGCAGACCAGGACTGACAATACCGCGGCCGACAGGCTTTTTTCCCGATTCGCCCTACGGCGCGTCACCAACTCACGCCGACAGCGAGGTTTGAAGGACATGAAACCAGAGAATAGAGTCTTGGTGCTCACGAAGGAAGAGATCGAGTCCGTGCTGACCATCGAGGATACCATCGAGGTCGTCGAGGAGGGGTTCAAGGCATTCAACTCGGGAAGAGCGGTTGTCCCCTTCCCTGTAGCTCTGCAGGTCCCCGACCACAATGGGGACATACACATCAAGCCCGGGTACATCAAGGGCTATGACACTTACACAGTGAAGATTGCCTCTGGCTTCTACGACAATCCCAAGCTGAACCTCCCGACTAGCCATGGCATGCTCCTGCTATTCGATTCCAAGACGGGATTCCCGCTATGTTTCGAGGTCGACAGGTGCTATCTGACGGACCTTCGGACCGCAGCCGCAGGTGCGGTCGCCGCGCGCGCTCTCTCGAAGAAGTCTGTCAGTAAGGTCGCGGTCATCGGCACCGGCACTCAGGCAAGACTCCAGATCGAGGCGCTCAGCAAGGTGCGCAAGTTTGACGAACTTAGAGTCTGGGGCAGGAACCCGGAGAGAGTCAAGCAGTACGTCGCCGACATGAAGAAGATCCTCAACGCCAAGATCGTCGCCGCAAGAACGGCCGAGGAAGCGGTCGTCGGAAGCGAAATCGTTGTCACAGCTACAATGACTTCATCGCCACTAGTCAAGGCGGCGTGGATCGGCAAGGGGACTCACATAACTGCCATGGGGTCCGACTCGCCGGAGAAACAAGAACTCGAGACCGCCGTGCTCGCGAAAGCGGACAAAATCGTGGTCGACAGCCTGAAGCAGTGTGCTGGCCTCGGCGAGGTACATCACGCCCTGTCCGATGGCACCATAGCAGAGAAGGACATACACGCAGAGCTGGGCGAGGTCCTGCTCGGCAAGAAGAAGGGAAGGGAGAGCGACGACGAGATCACCATTTGCGACCTGACAGGGATCGCGGTACAAGATGTCGTCACATCCCAGCTCGTCTACGAGAGGGCGCTGAAGAAGAAGATAGGCACTTACGTCTCTGTCTGATCGCCCATTTCGTGCTGGATGACAGAAACCTTTTTCGTTGGAGCGCGTATGCCGCCGTAGCGGTGGAATTTTGAAGATCGAACCATTCGAGATGGAACGGTGGCAGTCCAAGTTCGAGCACTTGGTCGACTATGAGCTGTCGGGAAGCGGCGTCCACGCGCTCAGACTAAGCGAGCTCCTAGGAAGCCAGAAGGCGACGAAGGAATTCCTTGAGACCCCCCTTGGCTATCCCCAAGCCGATGGAACACCAGCGCTCAGGTCGGAGATTGCAGCCATGTACAAGGGCGCGACCCCCGAGCACATCTTCGTGATGAACGGCTCCTCCGAAGCGAACTTCGTAGCCGCGTGGCACCTGTTCGAAAAGGATGATGAGGTCGTCATCATGGTCCCCAACTACATGCAGACCTATGGACTCGCGAAGACCTGGGGCGCGAAGATCAAGCCACTCAAGCTCCGTGAGTACCTGGACTGGCAGTTCGACCCAGAGGACATCAAGAATCTAGTAACCAAGAAGACGAAGGCTATCCAGGTATGCAACCCGAACAACCCAACAGGCTCGGTCATGGGCAGGAATCAGCGCAAGGCGCTAATCGACGCCGCGAAGGACTCGGGTGCGTGGCTTCTATCCGACGAGGTGTACTTGGGTGCCGAACGAGAAGGCCCACGGACCGAATCACTATGGGGACACTATGAGAAGACCCTGATCACGAACGGCCTCAGCAAGGCGTACGGGACGCCCGGCCTGCGGATCGGATGGCTAGTCGGGCCACCGAAGATGATTGAGGAGATCAAGCCACACCACGACTACCTGACATTGACCCCCGCGAAGCTTTCCGACCGCCTCGCGCAGCTCGCCCTGGAGCCAAAGATGCGGGAGAGGATCTTTTGGCGCACCCGATCCATCCTCCGGAAGAACTACCCCATCGTCCGGGACTGGATCGATGACCACGCGTCCCTTTTCTCGCACGTGCCGCCGGTCGCAGGTGCGATCTGCTACATCAAGTACAACATGAAGATCAACTCGATGGACCTCGCGGAGCGCTTGAGGAAGCAGAAATCAGTCCTCATCGTGCCCGGAGACCACTTTGGCATGGACGGCTACATGCGGATCGGGACAGGACCGCCGAAGGATTACCTGCTCGCGGGTTTGAACCGGATAGACGAGCTCCTGCGGGAGCTCAAGGCAGGCAAGAAAAGGTAGCTATCGTATCTCGGCATCGACTCGGATTCGGGCGCGTTCCAGTTGTCGAAGCGATAGGGCTCCTATATTCAGCCGCCACTCTGTCGAAGTCGCGGAAGAGCCAGAACGATGGCAAAGAGTCCAACCCAAACCAGGAACAACACGATCAGCAGCGGGACGTTGCCGGGGTATTGTCTGTTCAGCAACCATATGGCTCCTACCAAGGCTACCGTTCCGCCCCAGAAGATGATGTATGAGGAGCTGCTTGCCGCTTTTGGAGCCTGCTCCCTTTGTCGGGCGTAAATCCCTAGGACCGCATAGAATACTCCTGCCTCAAGCAGGAAGACTGGAACCACGAGGACCCAATCTGCGAGTGCCCAAGCGATTGCGATGGAGACCGCAAATGCTATGATGAGGTATCCGACCGACAAGCTCTCGTATCCGCTGCGCCTCGAACTGCTCATTCTGCCGCCATCCTCTGCATCGTATTGCGGGTCGGGCTTAAGGCTTTTGTCAGCGGGAAATGACTTAAGTCAGTATAGAGTTTCGGGGACGGGGGAGTATTCTTGAATCAGGGAAAGCTAATGACGATTCTGAGCATGGTAGCGCTCGTTGTTCTAGTTACGCCATTCCTCGCAACCAATGTCGCTTCCTGGCCGGGGCCAAGGAGACCAGTGACCACTTACAACCCGTACTTCGGAGATCTGCACACCCATACTGGGTACTCTGACGCCTACGAAGATAGCACCCCATGGGACGCCTACAAGGCGGCCATCGCTGCTGGTGCTGACTTCATGGCCGTTACCGACCACTGGGCGATCTGGCACGACTACGAGGCATGGGTCATGGATTCGGGGGAGTGGAAAGACGAGCAAGCCGCCGCCGACTTCTACACTTCCAAGAAGTTCGTGGCGATGGCGGGTTACGAGGCGTATCTGCTCGGGCATTGCGGGGAGATCAACGTCTACAACGCGGATGTTCCTCCTGCGGAGCCCGAAGGATACAAATTCGACAGACTGTCCAACTTCTACGACTGGCTTGCTCAGACTCCAGGCGCGATCGGCCAATTCAACCACCCGCTCTATGTCAGTGACAACTTCATGGACTACGCCGACTACACTCCGACCAGAGACATTGGCATGAGCATTATCGAGGCGTACAACGATGTGTTCTACGAGGACAGCTACATCATGGCGTTGGATGCTGGCTGGCACCTGATGCCCTCCGCCAATTCGGACACGCACTATTCTGACTGGATCGCCGGCCACGAAATGAGGACCGTGCTTCTTGCGCAGAGCCTCACACCGGAGAACCTGTACGCTGCCATGAGTGCGTCCCGGGGCTACGCGACCCTCGACAAGAACCTGCGTGTCTACTACACTCTTGATGGGGCGGTCATGGGCTCGAACCTGTCAGCGGCCGACGGATCCTACACCGCGTCGATACAGATCTCTGATCCTGATGGTAGAGCGGACGCAATCAAGCTTGTCGAGATAGTATCCGACGGTGGAACGGTCGTTGCGAGCAAGAGCTTCAACAGCGCAACCGTCGAATGGACGACCACGCTTTATTCGGGCAGCGCACACTACTACTACCTGCGCGTGACAACAGCATCCAACTTGGACGGCGTCCCCGGCGTCACTGCCTGGACGGCTCCCGTGTGGACCGGGCGCTAGACGCTGGCACCACGGGCAAGAATCTGCGAAAGGACCTAACTAGCCTTCCGTTCGCTTGATGATCTCCTCGAACACAGGGATGTTCTTGTCAGGCAGGTACGAACAGAACTTGACAGGGTCGACCGCCTCCGGGGGCTTCACTCCTCTGAGGTCAATCTCCCCGCGAGCAAACATCTCGACAGCGACAGCGACGGGCATCGCCGTCTGATATGCGGTCGCATGGATTCCGGATAGCTCGTACGCTTGCTCGTGGGACATGTAGGTCCATGTCCTAATCACAGTATCCTCACCGTTCATCATTCCCGCGACCTCGGTCAGCACACAGCAGTTGCCTTTGAGCTTTCCTGCCAGATCGTCTGGTCTGGGCATCGTGGCAACAACTACCTCGATGGGGGCTATCTCTATGTCCCTGATCTTGACCGGCTTGAAGGACAGCAGCCCTAGCTTCTTGAGGAACTGGACATACTCGATGAATGTCTCGTCGAGAGTTATCATGAAATCGCATCGCTTGACCTTCTTGCCGATGAACTTCGGGACGAGCTCGCTTTCCTCGTGGTCGGTCATATAGACCTTCATCGGACCTATCGGGTCAGGGAATGAGTAGACCTCGCTGGTGCTCAACGCTGGAGATCGCTTCCATTTGCCATTCTCGTAGTAGAGCGGATCCCTGATGCATTCCTCGATCATAGCGTCTGGCGAGAAATACGTGGCGAACTCGTAGCCTTCGAGCTTGCTGTTGTCCGCGTCACGAACCCTAACGTAGTCCACCGACTCCATCCTGTCCGCCGCTCGCTTCGCGAACAAATCGGAGGCGCCAGGATCTATGCCCATCGAACAGAGGGCGAATATCCCCGCGTCCTTGTACTTCTTGTCGAAGGTCTCCTGGTCCTCGAACATCGGATGGCCGAACTCCTTGTCGCCCGTGGCCATGTCTACGTAGTTGGCGCCTCCCTTGAGACACCCTTCCATTATCTTCAGATTGAGCGCAGGGACTGTACCGTTGACGAGTATGTCGACCCTGTCCGCAATCTTGGCGACCTTGTCCGGATCGGATCCGTCCGCCTTGGCTATCTCGACCTTGTCGCTCTTGGTCCTCCTCTTCACCGATTCAGGGCCCTTGAGGTTGACATCTGCCAAAATCAGACTAGAGACCAACTTGCTCTTCGCGAGGTCCTGAGCGATGCACTGTCCTACTCCGCCGCACCCGAATATTGCCACATCTATTTCCTTAGGCATGATTCCCCTACTGATGCTCTCATCATTTCTCTAGCCCAGCGACGCTGGGCGGAGGAGATACCGAGAGGGGCGATAAATAGCTTTCAACCGACGCCAGGCATCTGGTTAATATACCCTCCCTCCGGACTGCAGGCTTCGGGAACGGGAAAGGGTCGACGCTAACGGCTGTCGGACGCTTCAAACCGGGCCATCGTCAACGGACCAGCTCGGACACAGACTCCTGGAATACCTGAGTGTGGAGGTCGACGTCCTTCTTCGTCGTATAAGGCGAGACTAGAGCCATGTTGTGGAAAGGAGTGAGCAGGATGCCTCGATTGAGTGCCATCAGGTGCATCAGCTTCTCCAATTCTGGGTCCTTGTGCGCATCCACCTCGGCCGCGTCTCGAGGGGCTTTCGGCATGAAACTGTACTCTATCCTGATTCCAAGCCTTGTGACCTGCCAAGGCAATTGGGATGCCTTGATGGCATCGTCAATCCCCTCGGCGAACCTCTCGGCGACGGGAATCATCTTCTCAAAATTGGTCTCCGTGTAGACCTTCTGCAATGTTGCCCTCATGGCCGCAATAGCGAGGGCGTTCCCCGAAAGCGTTCCACCGATGCCGTTCTCATCCTCGTCATCGAGGATCCGATCTATGACCATATCGTTCACATGCTGGCTGATGCCATAGGCTGCGACTGGGACGCCGCCTGCGAGAGGCTTCCCTATCGTGATCACATCCGGCTCCAAGCCATATTCCTTCGTGTAGCCTCCGGTGCCACAGCATAGAGTGTGTGTCTCGTCAATCACGAGCAGCGTGCCATGTTTCTGCGTGAGCTCTCTGAGCTCGTCATGATAGCCCTTGTCGAGGAGGATTATCCCATGGTTCGTCATCGCCGGCTCCGCCAAGACGCAAGCGACATCTTCTCGCCTCAGAGCTTTCTCCAGAGCCTTGACGTCATTGAATTCGACAGCCTTCGTCGTCAGTGAGGGATCCACAGGCGCTCCGATGTTGCCGCTTCTGGGGACAACCTTGCCCTTCTCCAGAGAGACGAGCGCTTCGTCCACGCTTCCGTGGTAGCAGCCATTCATCACGAGTATCTTCTTTCTCCGGGTAGCCATGCGCGCCAACCTGATGCAATACCTGTTCGCGTCCGTGGCGGTCATCACGATCTGCCAGTATGGTAGACCGAAGCGCCGACCCAGCTCCTCGCCGACCCATATCGAATCTCTGGTCGGGAGCATCATCGTGATTCCTTTGCCCACCTGCTCCCGCACCGCGTCCACCACCGCTTTCGGAGAGTGTCCGAACATTGAACCCGTGTCACCAAGGCAGAAATCCAGGTATTTGTGGCCGTCCACATCGGTGACGCGCGCCCCATGCCCTTCCTCGACGAAAATCGGAAAAGAACCGGCCCATCTGATCATCCAGTTCATGGGCACGCCCGCCACAAGAACGGATTGAGCTTGCTTGAAAAGCTCCCTTGATTGAGGGTGTTCCTTCGCGAACCGCTTCTCCTCTCTGATCAGCAGATTCCTTATTCTCGCACGCTCGATCTTCCGAATATGCATTCCTCCCAAGGACACGCTACGACTTCGGATACTGATCGTGATAATAATCCTTTCCTGGCCCGAAGCGCGAAAAAACGACATTCATCGCCCCCCTCATGCCCGATCAGCGAGGGAAACCCTTTTCATATTCCTCCGCCTCGGGGTGCCGATAAGCTTCGCAGAATGCTGAGGAGGTGTTTAAATGGCAGTCGCGCGCGTGAAGTTCTTGCATAAGGGCGAAGAAGATCTGATTGACCAACAGAGCATGGAATGTCTCGAGACTATCGGAGTCAAGGTGAAGAGTGACAGCGTCCTGAAGTTGCTGGACAGGGCAGGAGCCAACGTGGACCACAAAACTCAGGTCGTCAAGATCCACGAAAGCCTGGTCAAAGACGCCCTAAGAACCGTCCCGAAGGAGATGACTCTCCATGGGAGGGATCCGAAACACAATCTGAGGATTCCCGTCAGCTCGTGGCCGTATGTCGGCACCTCGGGGCTGGGAACATACATAGTCGACATCAAGACCGGAAAGAAGCGCGATTCGACTGTCAAAGACATTGCAGACCTGGTCAGACTCGCAGACGCGTTGACTGGGGCGGACTATGTCCAGACGTCCCTTACGGCGACCGAAGCGCCCTCGCAAACCCATGGACTGCACGAGCTGTGGACCGCGTTCCAGAACACTACGAAACACGTCCAAGGAGTCGAGATCTTCAACGCTGAGGACGCGCGGAAGCAGGTTGAGCTCGGAGCCCTTATCGCGGGGAGCAAGGAAGAGCTCAAGAAAAAGCCCCACTTCACGGTGATACACTGTTCGATCGCCCCCCTGATGTTCGAGCGCGACGCGGTCGAGGCGCTGGTGGAATTCGCGAAGGCAGGGGTGGCCGTAACGACAATGACAATGTCTCTCTCTGGCGGAACTGCTCCGGTCACCATGGCTGGCACGCTCGTCAATGCGAACTCGGAGAACCTCGCCAGCCTCGTCATAGGCCAGGCCGCAAGCAAGGGCGCGCGCACCATCTACTGCTCTTCGTCAACACCAGTCAACATGATGACCGGGATGATCAACTACGAGAGCGTCAACCAACCATTGATCGCAGCTGGGTTGGCGCAGATGGCAAAGAGATACGGGCTGCCTTGCATGGTCGGCGACTGGGGACTGAACGATTCGGAGGAGCCAGGAATCCCGCACACCTTCAGCGAGGTGATGGGAATCGCTCTCAGCACCATGTCTGGCACTGACCTGATGGGAGGCATTGGCGCGCTGGACAACGCAAAGGGGATGGCGCTGGAGCAGGAGGTCATCGACGCGTACGTCTGGGAGAATGTCCGGAAGCAGATGACCCCGTTCGAGATCAGCATGAACACGGCCGCCCTCGACGTCATCAGGCAGGTCGGCCACGGGAACACCTTCCTCACGAACGTGCATACGGCGAGGAATTTCAGGAAGGAGATCATCCAAAGAGACCCGACAAAGGGCAAGTTCGAGGCGACGCTCTCGAAATCGATGGTTGCGGAGGCGAAGCAGACCGCACTGAGGCTCCTCAAGGAACACAGCGTCCCGCAGTTGGATCGATCGGTTCTCCAGCAAGGAAACGACATCATCAGGAATCACGAGAAGGAACTGATGGCAAGGAAGTGAACAAGAAGAGCGCCTCCTTCAATCGCGACAGGGGTCGACATCCATGGCAGAGACAACCGGGCAGCAGAGTATCTCCTTCCGAAGGTATACCCCGGAAGATCTCAGGGCCTGCACAAGGCTGGCGGAGGAAACTTGGCCTCCCGGGCCGGCCCTGGCTACCAAGGATGTCGTATCCTGGGGCATGGAAGGTTACATTGAGTCATCCCTGATGAACGCCAACTGGACGGAAATCGCATACGATTCGCAGGGTGTGGTCGGCTTCCTCTTTGGAAGGATAGACAAATACCGTGGGGAGGTAGCGGTTCCAGGGTCATTGTTCGGGGAGCTTCCGACGTTGGCGAAGTATGTCGTAGGAAAATACAGAAAGACTCCGGGAATCCTGGTCCTCTTCTGGACCCTGCTGTTGACCGAGCTGAAGCTCAAGGTGAGCATGCCGCGATCGGATGCGGAGATCAGACTGTTCATAGTGGACTCCAAGCAAAGAGGAAAAGGGATCGGCGGTATGCTAATCGACAGATTCCTGCACACCGCCAGGGATGTGGATTCGACACTCGCGACGGTCTACACCGACGATAAGACGAGCAACTGGCAGTTCTACGAGAAGTACGGGTTCAGGAGGGTGGGGACCTTCCACGACAACGTCACATCGTATTTCTGCAACGTGGACTCCACCGGGATGATCTATGTCCTGGACCTCAAGAAGGCCCAGGCAACTGCAGGTTCCGAGAAAACCAGATAGGGAAGCACAGACATCTAGCATGGGGCAATGTTCATGTCGAGCTCCTGGGCAGGCCTTCGTTCGAGAAGGAGGAGTGCAGCATTCCTTATGAGAGGTGCCGAGTCGGTTGACTCTCTAAAGGGCCTTTTCGCGTATCTTCTAATGAAGCCTCTGGCAGCTGTTGGCGCGCTTTGGATGATCTGTTTCCCTCTTTTGTACATCGCTCTATACGGAGACCTTGTTCAGTCAGCAAGAACACTCGCCGATATGACCGTCACGTTTGTCACATTCTTGATGATCTTCATCATGACCATGCTTCTTGTCTCGTTTTTGGTCTTCTGTGTTTTCGAGCTGCGAAGACGCAGGCACCTTGGGACAAGCTCTGCCCGAGGAAGGCATTGGTGAACTCGAAGTGGTTGTACTGCCAGACATATGATTTCTCGATACTTGGGTGGCATGGATGACTACTAGTAGTAAGACCAGTTAAACAGTCTTGCGATGAGCGCAATCGGTGCTCTCGCAAGAAAGGAGAAATAAGTAATGAGTTACGGCCAAAACAGTGGCGGTAGCCGCAGATACGACTCAGGCCCCAGGGAGATGCACAAGATCAAGTGCTCTGACTGTGGCGCAGAGTCAGAGGTACCCTTCAAGCCGACAGAAGGAAGGCCTGTATACTGCCGCGGTTGCTTCGACAAGCACAGACCCCCACGAAGAGACACGTTCTGAGCGCTAAGTTCATTTTCATGAATTATTCGTTCAAACAAGCAAACCATTTCATGATTCTTTTGATTATCAGCTAAACAGACTCGATATTCGACGGTCAGAGAATGATCTGCGATAGTCGCAATGGAATCTGGAACCAATCTGGCCAGTCAATGAAAGAGCCGTATGTACGAGAGGTCTCAACGGTATCTTGCGAACTTCTCGAGCAGATCGCATATCTCGTCCGTGACTGCTTTCGGATACATCCCTGTCTTCTCTTGGTCACGAACGAAGTCTCGTGCAGAACTGATGGACATCCGGGAACCTTTTGCGATCACACTTGCGATCAAGGAAGACGACTTTGCTTCGTCGATCTCGTAGTGGCTCATGATCTCCCTCATCCCGTACCTAAAAGTCGTGATCCTGCCAAGGTTCAGCATTGCCGTCCTATCGCTCTCACTAGGGGGGTGAAACTTCGGCTCGTTGCTCCTTCTCCCTTTGTATCTCCCGCTGCTCCTGGCCAAGTCATCTCTCCGAGTGGGCATACGTAGCATTCCTTGATACTTAATAGTTGACTGGATACGCTCCCAAATCGAATCCAGCATGTGCGTGGACTGACATGCAGCGGTAGCTGACCATTGATGGAGCCAAGCACCTTCCCTCCTCTCCTCCCCGTCCGGGAGACGAAGATATTCTTAGGGTGGAAACCTATCAGTGTAGCTGAATACGGTAGGTGAATGGGTGATGTCGAAGTACAGCAAAGAAAACCCTGAGAAGAAGACCTCGGCGGCCATGGAGAGAGCCCTGACCCTTGCCGAGAACGCTGAGAGCGGCCACAGCACCCCTGTCCAGGCACAGGTGAATGCGCTCCTCGCATTGTTCTGGCTCAAGGTTGTCGAGCTTGAGGCACAAGGTGTGAAAATCTGCGAGAAACCTTAGCTAGCCGCCAGGTAGATACCGGCCCTCGCCTGGACGAGAGAATGTGCCTCAGCGGCCACAATTCGCGAGGGTCTGAGGCGGAATCCTCATATGCTCAGGCGACAGATGTGATATCATGAAGGAACCAAGAACGGTTTCAAGAATCCTGAGCAGCCGACCCACACTTGAGGGAGCCGGCGTTCATCTGAAAAGAGCGTTCGGGAATTACGAGGTCCCGTTGCTGGATCCCTTTCTTCTATTGGACGACTTCCACTCGACCAACCCGCGGGACTACATCCTGGGGTTTCCCTGGCATCCTCACAGGGGAATCGAGACAGTCACCTACATGATTAGAGGTTCGGTGGACCATGGGGACAGCATGGGAAACGTCGGAACGATCGGATCTGGAGATGCCCAGTGGATGACCGCGGGGAGCGGCATAATTCACCAGGAAATGCCTCGGCCGTACGATGGCATGATGCAGGGGTTCCAATTATGGGTGAATCTGCCATCATCCAAGAAGATGATGGGACCGAGATACAGGGGCATCACGGACAAGCAGATCCCAATCACGACCCCTTCGAGAGGGGTCGGAATCAGAGTCATCGCCGGGAAGGCAGGGAGGGTAGAAGGACCGGTGAGAAACTTTGTCGTCGAGGCCGAGTACCTGGATGTTGACCTCAAAACTCACGCCGAGTTCGAGCACCCGATCCGAAAAGGAAACAGAGCTTTCGCATACATTTTCGAGGGGCAGGGATTCTTCGATCCGGGCAGCAGCTACCCAGTCGCGAACGAGAATCTCGTCATCTTCGGAGATGGCGATCACATTGTTTCGAGGGCGGGGAGGGACGGGATGCGGTTCCTGTTGGTCTCGGGAAAACCGATCGGTGAGCCGGTCGCGTGGCGGGGACCGATAGTGATGAACACTGAGAAGGAACTAGATATCGCTTTCGAGGAATACTGGAACGGCAAGTTTATCAAGCATGTTTCGAGATTGTGAACGACACCAGCATCCCCGCTAGCACTGGACAGCGTTGAGCTGATTCACCACACTGATTTCTTAGGGGTCGTTTGATGTTCTCAAACGATCTGAGGTCAGCGCGACGATGTGCATTCTTCAAACCGCACGCTCGATAGACTAGGTTCTTCGAGTCAGATACATATAGTGGCACTCAGGACAGCAGCCGCCGACGAGTTTGACCTTCTTCTCGAGCTTCTCGCACTCGGGGCACCAAGCCTGTGCATGCTTCTTCTTCATTGGATACCTCACCTCGGAAGAACATCTGGCTTATTTGAGAGTTGCGAGAGGCTTGCATTGGCTTTTTGACCTAGCTCGTCTTTCCCCGCCCCATGAACAAGCGGGATGAGCTGTTTAACTGTGCAACGCAAATGATTGATGAGAAGGAGGTTCTGCAGCTTTCGCGCGAGCTCATCAGGATCCCCAGCGTTACAACCCACGAAGAACGCATCTCCAAGTTCATCTTCCAGAGGCTGGACAAATGGGGACTGTCGCCTAGGCTCGTCCCCGTGAAAGGCTTTGGACCCAGCGTTTTCGCAGAGATTGGGGACAGGAAGGCACCATCGATTGTGCTCAACGGCCACATCGACACCGTCGAGGTTATGAGCGGCTGGAAGCACGACCCGTTCGGAGCGAAGGTCGAGAACGGAATGCTCTACGGCCTCGGTTCGCTCGACATGAAGGGCGGCATCGCGGCCCTGATGATCGCTTTCAGATCCATCGCGGAGGTGGCGATTCCGCACTCCTCGAGGATCGTCCTGCAGGCGGTTTCCGGTGAAGAGGCCACGAGCGCGGGCACGAGAGCCATGATCTCGAAAGGGGGGTTCAGAAATGCCAAGGCAGTCATTGTAGGAGAAGGCTTCGGTGGACTGCGGGCGATCACCAACGGAAGAAGAGGAGGCTCGTACTTCGACATCGATGTCATAGGAAAAGCTGCTCATGGATCCAAGCCCGAGGACGGAATCAATGCAATAACGGATGCCGCAAAGATCGTCTGCGCGATCGATGCGATGAAGCTGAAGATCGCCAACGGTCTTGTCGCAGACGATTTTCAGACCCTGAAGGAAAGCCATACTGTCCTGAAGATATCTGGAGGGTCCCAGACTCTGACTGTCCCAGAGAAATGCTCCCTCAAGCTGATCAGGTGCACAGTACCCGGGAGTGGGAATGTGGAAGCTGAGCTCAGTGGAGTCATCAAGAACCTGAATCTCAGGAGCAGAGTCACAATCGAGTTGGAGACCACACCAGGCGATCTCTTCCACCCCCATGTGACCGCTCCAACCTCACCCCTCGTGAAAGCCGCCGCCGAGAACATCAAGGCACTGACGGGGAAGCAGCCGAGGCTTGTGATAGGCCGCTCAGAAGCTGACGACAATATCATCGCACATGATGTCGGAGTCCCTGTGATATGCTTCGGGGCGGGAGAGTCGGGCGATCTCGCGAAGTATCACCAGCCAGAAGAGGCGGTCAGCATCTCGCAGCTGGCGCTCGCCTCCAGAGCCTATTTCATGACCGTTCTGGAAATGGCCGAGACCGGATGACCCAGTGGTGAAGGTCTTGGGGATCATCATTCGGATGCTGTCGCGATTCGGGGCTTTCTCGGATCAATCCGAAGCTCGATCAAACGGACAGTTGCTGAGTAGGATGGCAAATCTGACCTAGTGAGGGACACATTGGAGTGAGGAGGATCATGCAAGGATCTGTGGACATAGAGGCGGTCAAAAGGAGACTCAAGTTCGACTACCTCAAGATTCGGAATGACCCATCCTCCAGAACCCTTGAGATATTCTCGACCCTCCTGTCGGACTTCCAGAGGCCGCAGATAGCCATTCACGACCTCATACAGGAGGCCGCCAACCTCATCCAGAAGCAGTTCCGGTTCAGATGGACCATGATGGGACTGAAGAGTCAGTCCGACGAACTATACAGATACGAGGTCCAGGTGGGCATGCGTGCGGAATCCTGGGCCAGACAGAAGGCCAAAGTCTACAAGATCACGGACTTCGACATGAAAGGTAATTACAAGGCGGGAGAGATCAGCAAACTGTCAAGATTCTATCCGGAAGAGGAGAACCCGCTTTTCGAAGAGGACGAAGGAGTTACGAACCGCCCGATCCTTCTGAGGGGCAAGAGGAAGACTGAAGACGAAGCTCTGGAAGCGGATTTCATCGACACCCTGATACTTGGTCCTGGAGATGAGCTCATGGGCTGGATTGAGTACGGCGGAACTGTCGCTGGAAAGCTCCCCGACATCATGACGATACGGTACATCGAGGTCATCGCAGGCATACTCGGTGCTGCGATGACAGCTCAGGCTCGCCGTGGCCCGTGATTGGCGTTGCTTCGAAAACGCGATAGATGGCCTTCGAAGCGGGCACCAAAACGAGGAGTAGTAATATCGATTCAACCATCCTTGCATCAGACTGGGGGCATTCCTGAATGGCAGAGAAGCTGACGATTAGGAGATACCGCCGGACCGATAAGGAAAGCTGCCGCCGCCTCTGGAGAGACCTGACCGAGCGCCACCGCGAAATCTACAGTGATCCGACGATTGGCGGAAAGGATCCTGAGGACCACTTCGACAAGCATCTGAGGAAAGTTGGGGAGAAGAACGTTTGGGTTGCAGTCCTCGGCAGGAAGGTCGTTGGACTCCTCGGAATGATCATTGACGATCAAGAGGCTGAAATGGAGCCTGTGGTTGTTCATCATTCTCATCGCGGCAAAGGAGTCGGAACCGCCCTCATTAGGACGGCTGTCAAAGAGGCTGAGAAGCTCGGGGTCAAGTACCTTAGTGTCAGACCGGTGGCTAGGAACGCGGAAGCCATCAAGTTCTTCAGGACGAAAGGGTTCGAGAACATCGGTCGGATAGAGCTTCTCATGGACTTCTCGGACAAGCGGTGGAAGACGGGGATTGAGGTCCACGACCTCCCCTTCAGATACTGAATGGGAACGGTCCTCAGCCGCTGACTTCCTTGAGGAAATCCTCAAACGGAACCAGAGGAGCACTGACGGCCATCATGATCCTCGGGGATATCCTTCCTTTCGCAATCAGACCGCTTCCAGCCTGCCTAGCTGCTACCAAGATGTCGTTTGCGCCCCTGCCATCTCTGGCCATGCGTGCGAAGACATCTGCATGAGGACGCAGCAACGCGCCCGCGAAGTTGACACCACAGGTCTCGGAGATCTTCTCCACACTGCCAACGAGAGCGTCGAAATTCTCGACCTCCCAGAAAGACGCCGTTGAGATCAGCACAATCTTCTTGAGCTTCACATCCTTGCTCATCCTGGGAAACATGCGGCCGTTTCTGACAACGACCGTGTTCTCGAACAGCGGCATCAGCCGGTTGAAGAGATTTTGCATCTCGCCAGGCATCGGGACATAGACTGGTATCGCGAACACCCATATCTCAGCATCTCGGAACTTCGGGAGCAGCCTCTGCATGTCGTCCTTGATGTAGCACTTGCCAGGCGACTTCCCCCAGCACTTGAACTCGCCAGTGCATGGCTTGATGTCTAGCTTCTTGGTGTAGAAGATCTCGACCTCCGCGTCCTCGCTCCTCATTCCTTCGAGAAACGGCTCCAGAAGCAGGGCGGTGTTACCCTTGTCCATCTTGGGGCTGCTGTTGACTGCAACGACGCTGACCAAACGATTGCCTCCCGCGTTTTCTCCGCCTCAGGAAGGCAATAGCGCATCATAAATGATTGGCACGGAGCCCTAGGCGCTCGGTCGGACATCCTTGAACACGCGGTAGAACAGAACGATGGCAACGACATAGAATCCCGTGGCCAAGAAGAACGGGACTTCGAAGCTGCCGGAGGTGAGCAGGATACCCCCAACAATGGTGCTCGCGCTATTCGGCAATCGCCAGAATATCGAGTTGATAGCGCTCGCAAGCCCGCGTTCCTCCTTCTTGACAATGCCCATCAAGAAGGAGTCCAGGAGTGGAACGCCCATGTTCATCAGCGCAGACCGGATCAAGTAGAAACCTGCCGCGACAGCGGCATTCGGAATGAAGGCAAGGCTCAACATGAACACGGTCGAGAGTCCTTGGACCGTCACGATCGATTTGATCGCGCCATATTTGTGGGCGAGAACCGAGCTGACAATAGCGGCCAGTGCCATTAAGAGGCTCGACACGGCGAGGAGGGGCCCTGTGAGCGAGTCCTCGACGCCGAACTTGAGCAGGAACCATGTCGGTATGAGGGGAATGATGAACCCTGCGCCGAGGCCGATCAAGCTGTTTATTCCCGAGAATTTGATGAGGAGACCAGTACTTTCGCCCTTCAACGAGAGTTTCTGTGGCGGGTGCAAATCCTCCTTGTAGTCCTTGAGCAGGAACCACAGAGTGACGGGAGAGATGAAGGCCACTAGCCCTAAGATGAGCATCACATCAGTGTGTATCTCGTGTGATGTCATGCCGAGCCAGTCCTGGACAGCGGGGAAAACGAACGGCAACGCCATCCCAAGCGCAAACGAGGCCGTCCCGTAAATGAACGACAGAGAGAACGCGGCATTCCTGTTGCTGAGATCGGTTTGATCGGCGATCAGCGCATTCCAGGCCGCTGCGAAAGCACCCTCGGCGAATCCCGCGATGATACTTGCAATCGCCAGGTACAGCATGTCGGTCGTGAAGGCAAACACGAGCAGCGCGGGAGGAACGGCGATGAGGCCGAACATCACAATACCTTTTCTGCCCTTCCGATCAGCCAGCAACCCAATCGGGACGGCGGTGATAACGGAGGTTATGCCGTTCAGTCCGAGGAGCAACCCGACATCCTGGGCAGTCAGCCCGACTCCTGGAAGGACCAAGTACCCAGTGATCAGGATTATCAGGTAGCCATAGCCGACACCGTTGAAGGAGGACAGGTATACGAGCCACCTTACCCGAGAGGGCACGGCCCGATACATGACGCGCCAATTCACTTTCGGTCGGTCCTTGTTCTCCATGGGCCTTTACCTTTTTGCCCCATGGATAAGTCCTAGGCCATTTAAGGGCTGTTCGTCGGTCGGCCGAAACTTGTTCATGCCATGGAAGGACGACCCCAATCCGCCACAACTCCGCAAGCCTGGAGTGAGCCAATACAAGCGACATGTGATCTCAAGTCCGGTTCGAGGGAGAGGTGGAGGTTGGCAGCAAGGATCGCTGGCCCCACCAGCTCGGACTACGGGTTGTCAATGTTATCACTTTTGATTACCACATATGATGGTATTTGAAGTACGAACGCCAAATCGAACGCCAAGAAGGTCGATACATGTCAGGATTGGCTCCAGCCGATACCAGCGTATCGCGAAGGCGAGGTCCGAACAACGAAGCTGACGCGATCATGGCAATGATGACAAGGGCCATCGATGTCTCTCGTCTGCAGCTCAAGCGTTTGAGGAAGGATGTCGAGCGGTACCACCACCTGACAGGTGCCGATTCAGGTTCATCTTCCCCAGGAGCGACTACGGAGGGGGAGTTCCTTGCTTCCTCTGCTGAGACTCGCACAGCGCTTCATGCAGACCTGCATCTGCTCTTCATAAAGCTCCACGAGGCAGACCAGCTCCAGTCTCGCCTCAAACATCTGATGTCTCAAGAACCCGAACTCGCCCGCCTACGGAACAGACATCGAGCGCTCATCAGGAGATGCGACGACTACAGGAGACACCTGGAGAGGGTTGACAAGGACCACCTTTCAGACACCGGGAATCTCAACGAGAACACATACTCGTTCCACGGCAAGAAGTTCGACATCGGTCCCAATCTCGAGATGAACGTGGAGGATCTGCTCAAGGATGTTGTCTCATCTTGGGCGAGGATCCGCGACCGGCAGAGGAAGATCCGAGACCTGATCACGAAGAGCCATCCCCCCGTAGAGCACTCATCCTGAGGCTCCGAATGGCTTTGTTTTCGAATTTGGGGCAATCATAATATTCTCACGTGGGGTCAAGAGTGCCGGAGGGTGTATCTTGGCTCAAATACTAGAGGACATGAAATTCAAGAAATTGAGGACCTTCAACCTCGCGATGGGGTTCCTGCATCTGGTCCAGGGAGGGCTGATGCTGTGGCTGAGCAACAGCTTCTCAGTGCCCGTGAAGGAGACTCTGCTGCACTATGACTCCGCCACCCAGACCATCGTGTCCAACACTGAGACGCTGATCAACCTTCGGCTCGGGCCTTTGGTGGCAATGTTCCTGTTCGTTTCGGCGATAGCCCATTTCTCGGTCTCCACAAAGGGGTACGCCTGGTATGTTCGGAACCTGAAGAAGGGGATCAACTATGCCCGCTGGTTCGAATACGCGATCAGCTCATCAATCATGATAATAGTCATCGCGATGCTCTGCGGCATCTACGAGCTCTCGAGCCTGATACTCATATTTTCGCTCAATGCGACAATGAACCTGTTCGGTCTCATGATGGAGCTCCACAACCAGACGACGAACAAGACCAATTGGAGCGCATTCGTCTTCGGATCGTTTGCTGGCCTCGTCTGCTGGATAGTTCTTGGAATCTACTTCTTCGGGGCACTGCTGGGCGCTTCGTCCTCGGTTCCGACCTTCGTGTACTTCATATTCGTATCCCTGGCGATATTCTTCAACATATTCGCCGTGAACATGATACTGCAGTACCGCGGGAAGGGCAGGTGGAAGGACTACCTGTTCGGGGAGAGAGTCTACATCATCCTAAGCCTCGTGGCGAAGTCGGCCTTGGCGTGGCAGGTGTTCGCGGGAACACTCAGACCAATGTAGTCGCGTGGCGGGGCAGAGAAGGCGAGCAGGAGGGAACGATGGTCGAGAATGTCCACTATGATGTGGTCAAGAAGATGGATACCGTCGAGATACGGAAATATCCGAAGATCCTGCTTGCTACGGTCAAGGGGATGCGGGACAACGAGGCGTTCAGCATCCTGTTCGACTTCATAGCCGGAAAGAACCGGTCCAGCAGGGGCATCCCAATGACCGCGCCAGTCATCTCCTCAGAGTACGGTTCTGAGAAGATCCCGATGACCGTGCCCGTCGTCTCCGGACGGAACTCGTTCTCGTTCGTGATGCCATCAAGCTACTCGGTGTACACGATACCCGAGCCCGTGGATTCACGGATGGTCATCGAGGAGGTGCCCGAGAGACGAGTTGCGGTGATCACGTTCAGAGGACGGACAGGACCCAGAACCGTTCAGAAGAGAACGGATGCATTGCTGGAGGCACTGAGAAAACACAACATCCAGCCGAGGGACGAGCCTTTCCTCATGAGGTACAACCCTCCCTTCACCCCCGGATTCTTGCGGAGGAACGAGATAGGAGTGCAAGTCGAGGCCTGAGACGCCTCTATTCCTCCGGTCTGAGCTCGACCCCTAGGTCGAGAACCTCTTTCTTGAAGCGCTTCACAACTGAAGAGTATTCCTTGGTCGGTCTCCTTCTCTCAACATCCCAGCACTCGTGCATGAGCTTGCCCAAAGGAGGGTTTGGCAGCTTCGATTCGTACTTTCTCAAGAGATCCTTCACGATTTCGTTCGCCTCGCCACGCTTCTTGCCCGCGACGGCGTGAGCGACCTCTGCGGAAATCCTCGGCTCAACTGGTGACATGCGGTCCTCATACTTGTTCGAGGCGGACCCGAGAGACTCGATCGAGAGGCCCGAGGCGACAGCCGCGATGACCGACGCTGAAGTCTCACGGAGGATCATCGGAGTGCACGGGCCCGCGGCTGCATAGTTGAGGCTCAGGCTGAGCAGGTGAGTGTTCCTGCTAATGGCTTGACCGGAGGCGCTGATAACCCAGAGGAGGTCTCTGCTGCTGTTCGAGACGTATCTCAGGTGGAGCGGGAACGGTACCAGGTAGCTCGATTGCAGAGTCAGAACGCCCATCATGTGACTCGCGACTGTCGTAAGGGCGGTTCCCTCCGGGCCACCAGAGTATCCTCCTAGCAGCGGGGCGAAATCCATTCCAACTGGAGCACCCAAAGAGAGAGCGACAGCGACCTTGTTCAAGCGATCGAAATCGATCTTCATCGGGTCCATGCTCGCAATCATGAAGCCGTCCGAAGGTCGTAGGCCGAATCTCGGATGCGTTGCAGAGGCAAGAGCGATGGCGGACTCTGCCGTTGCGAGCGTGTTCATGAATGGAATTCCCTGTCTTCCAACCCTATTGCAGGCTTCACGGGCCAGCACCGCATTTCGCATTGCGGCCATCACCTCCAGAGGAGAAGCCGGCCTCACTCTTAGGCCGCTCACGCGCGTGACTGCAGGAGTCGTGATGGCGTTCGTCTCGGGGATCTCGGCATAGCCTTCCATCAGAGAACTGAAGACCGAATCCGTCGAGATCGCCCCTCCAGCGGCTCCCAGGAGGCACCATGGAGGTGTCTTGTCGTCCACCTTTCTCGGCACGAGTGCCTTTCGGTCTCTGCCCTCGCCGAACTCAAGCCTAGAGGGTGCGTTTCTGAGGCCCTCCCTGATCTCGGTCTCACTGTACGATATCACTCGCCCGGACGAGATGCAGTACGCTCCCACATCTGCCAGCAGCTCAACAGCGGCCTGGAAGATCTCATCCGCGAGAGAGTTGTCTGAAGGAACGGGATTATTGGGGTCGAACTTGATTCCGTACTCCTTCACCTTCTCATGGAGCTTTGGCGAGAAGCTTCTCAATTGGTAGTCGTTCTCGCTCATTGGCTTTCCGTTAAGCGCTTTCTCCATCACATCCAAAAGCTGTACCATCGCACTACACCCCTAAACGGAACTGCGGGACGATTAGCATCCTCCGAGTTAAACCTTGTCAGGCATCCGCCACCAATAAATAATGATCTTGCGTTCCAGGGTACTGACCTAGCCGGAAGGTCGAGGGGAGGAGTCTGACTTGAGAGCTAAAGCACTATTCGTGTCTCTGTTTGCGGTGATAGTCGTTGTAGGAATTGTCGCAGTACCCTGCGTCAATGCGGGAGCTGCTGTTGGGAAGCGCCCAGCAATGATCTCTTGGAAGTTCCTGCTGTATCTCGATGCAGACAACAGCCTTGATGTCTACGCGGGCGCGCATCACGTGTCCGTGGTAGAAAGCGACTTCGACGAGCTCATGTCAGTGGGTTCGACAAAGGATGCAGTGGCGTACGTCCTTGTGGACAGATATGCAGGGCCTGCGAACCTGTTCAAGGTCCTCCCAGGCAAGATGCAGGAGCTCACAGACTTCTCCCTGAACGGGAAGGAGGCGAACATGGGTGATCCGGCAACGCTCAGGAGCTTCGTGTCATACACATCTATGGCTTCTCCTTCCGAGCACACCCTCTTGGTTTTCTGGGATCACGGATCGCCCAGGGGAGTCGCATGGGACGATCATGCCACCGACTCAGGAGGCTCGGACTTCCTGAGTCAATGGGAGGTCGTCCAGGCGCTCTCAGGGTACAAGATCGATGTGATCGGGGCGGACGAATGCAATGTAGGGCACACCGAAGTCGCCTACCAGTATGCTATCGGCCTGCAGACGGAGTACCTCGTCGCGGCCGAGACCTATACCGGCTGGAGAGGCTTCCCATACGACGCTCTGCTCAGGGAACTGACGAATGACCCGTCGATGACCCCAAGGGAAGTCGCCGCAATGATGGTCGAGCAGACGCAGATCCTTCTTAACAAGCCGCCATACTCGGGAGAGAGGATAAACTCCCACAGCGCCATAGACCTCGCCAAGATACCGGAGCTGGTGGCGTCGCTGAAGGGGCTGACGAACCTCCTTACGCCCAACATGGACATCTATAAAGGAACCGTCTCGAAGGCAAGGGGCGCGGCTCAATACTGCTACGGGGCGAACGCCATCAACGTGGTTGACCTGGGTACATTCGTCAAAAGGATTTCGAGCGAGGCGCGTTCCCAGGAAGTCCTGGACGCGTGCAGCGCTGTCCTTGCCAGCCTCGATGCCGCAATCGTGAGCTTGCATGCGACCGGTTCAACTGACCACATGCTGACGGGCCTGGGGATAGGCTTGCCGAACCACTCGTGGGAGATGTCCAGCTACTACCCGGACTTTGCATTCGCGGGTCAGGGCTGGATGGACTTCTTGGAGGCCTACTGGGCAGCTGCGGGCAGCATCTGAACTCTAGTTCGTGTCGATCTGGACTCGGAGAAGGGCGTGCCCTGTCACTGAGAAGAGGATAGGGCGCAAACTTCATAGCCGAAGTGTCTGATGATTCCATAGCGGAGGCCATGAGATGGATGTATTCGATGCGATATTGGCGAGAAAGTCGGTGCGCGCGTATGACTCAAGATCCGTACCCGACGATGTCCTGATGAAAGTGCTCGAGGCGGGAAGGCTGGCTCCTTCGGCCTCAAACCGTCAGCCCTGGTTCTTCCTGGCCGTCACAGACGAGGAGAAGAGAAAGGCCCTGACTGCGGGGCCGTTCGCCAAGTTCCTGAAGGAGTCGCCCGTGGTGATCGTAGGCATCGGAGACCCGCAGACGTCATCCGAGTGGTGTGTCGTGGACGTGACGATCGCTCTGACGCAGATGGTGCTCGCCGCTACGAATGAAGGCCTGGGCACCTGTTGGATCGGGAGCTTCTACGAGGACAAGGTGAAGGAAGCGCTCGGAATCCCAGGTAGGCTCAAAGTCGTGGCGATGCTGGCAGTCGGCTATCCCCGAGAGAAGATGGACCTCGTGGCCAAGATCATGCGCACGAGGAACAGAAAGCCGCTGGAGGATATCCTGAGCTTCGAGCAATTCGGAAACCCGGTGCCGAAGGGCATGGCCAAGCAGAAGTAGGTCCGCACAAGCCTTCCCCCATCGGGAAAAGACTTATTCTTCCTGCCGAGCTGAACCACATAGTGCATTCTATGGCAGACAATGTGAAGAAGACAGACGAAGAGTGGAAGAAGACCCTGAAACCCGATCAGTTCAAGATATTACGCCAGAAGGCAACGGAGAGACCGTTCACAGGAGAGTACGTTGACAAGTGGGAGAAGGGCGTCTACAAATGCGCTGGCTGCGGGGCGGATCTGTTCGCGTCTGATACGAAGTTCGATGCCGGCTGCGGCTGGCCCAGCTTCTCAGCGGCGTCAAAAGAAGAGAACATCGAGATGAAGCTCGACACGAACCTGTTCACGGAACGGACAGAGGTCCTGTGCAGCAAGTGCGGAGGGCACCTCGGTCACCTGTTCGGCGACGGGCCCGCTCCAACCGGCGAGAGATACTGCATCAACTCAGCTGCGCTTCAGTTCGAGAAGAAGAAGGAAGAGTGACCCGTGAGATGTGCGGCCGATTCGCTCTCGCATTCGTCAAAGGCTTCTACAGTAGGTTCGAGGTCATTGATTAGCAGGCAGGAATCGAACCGCGGTTCAATATCGCCCCTACCCAGACTATCCCGACAATCGTACGCAAGAGTCCGAACCATGTTGTCATGATGAGACGGGGTCTTGTACCGTTCTGAGCGAAGGATCCGAGGATCTTGTCGCGCCTTCATCGCAGTGGAATCTGGCTCACTTCATGTGCGCTTCCTCGGGTGGCCTGATCTTCCTGAAATTGAAGTAGACTGCTATGTCGTACAGTATCTTGAGCGACCCACCGATGAAGAACGGTGAGGACATAGAGACGAATTGCATGGCGTATCCGGAAAGGGAGGGGCTTGTTGCCTGGGCGACATTCCTCGCGATGCCCGCCGTGCCCGCAGCGATGATCCTTTCCTCCGGTGCTACTACGGCGACAGTGTATGACTGCCTGGTCGGAACATCCATCTGCGATATCGCCTGCCTTGCCAGGAAGAACGCCATCGACAAGATGAAGGTCGGCGCAATAGGCACCAGTATCAGAAGGATGTTCGACGGGATGTGCGTGAACACCATCGTCCTGATGAGGCCTATCCTTTTCGCCAACTCCACGGCTGCGTAGAATGAGATCGTCGAGAGAACATTCGCGACGAAAAATATGATTGCGAGCTGCTCCAGAGGAACGTCGTAAGTGGTGTGGAACCAGTAGGATATTATGCTCTGAAGCACGAAGCCCCCCGCAAACGCGTCGACACCGAACAGGATGGAGAGCTTTGTGACTATCGTCCTGGATTCCGGAGAAAGGCGCTTCTTAGGCCCTTGGGACTGCGCCTTCGTCAGTTCCGACCTGTTAGACATCGCAAGGTACAGGCATCCCGCAGTGATTGCCAAGAACGAGTAGACGAGGAACATCATCCTGTACGATTCGGCTTCCCCCAGCCCAAACCCAGACTGGAACACTGCGATCATCCCGCTGAACAGCGCCCCCGCAGCAGCGGCCAGAGTGCCGACCATGTTGTATGCGGCGAACACGGAATTCCGCTTCTCCTCAGAACATGTCTGAGGGAGTATGGTCTGTTCCATCGGAAGGAATGACCCGACTTCGCCCCCGGTTGGACTCAGAGTTCCGATGACGGCGGCAAACAGGATTATCGCGCGGTTCTCCGTCAGGAAGAACAGCACCCCTGAGGAAGCCATCAAGAATGAGAGGAAGATCAGCATCTTGCGTCGGCCGATCCTGTCAGCATAGAGGCTACAGAATATTGTGAAAGACGCTCCTCCAAGGAGCGTCGCGCTCAGGACGACGCCTACCAGGACATCGTCGAAGTTGAGAAAGTCGCCAAGATAGATTGCGAGGATGACACTCAAGAAACCGTAACCGAAGCTCCTGACGGCCCTTGTCGTCAGAAGCAGTTTTCCGTCCCTAGCTAGCCATTCTAGCAATGAGCACCATCCTTCGGATCGCGATATCACTCACTCTTCTTCTCTTGTTCAAGCTTCCATTTGCAGAACGCGTATAGAGCATCGTACATGGGCCACTGTTTCGCCATGTTGTCGAAATCATCATCAGAAACGAGCCGAAAACCCGTGGCGATTGAATCGAGCCCCGCAGATTCCTGAGCGAGCTCAGGATGATTTGTATCAGCTCCACGAATGATCTTGGCGAGCTCGAGTAGAGCAGGGTCCTTCAATTTGTACTTCTTAACGATCGCGTCGAAGCTGCAAGACTCGCCATGATGTCCCAGCTCCACTCCCTTGGCATCGTATGGAATCGCGTTCTGCTCCTTCGCAGCCTGAAGCACTTGATCTGCTGGCACGAACAGGAACTCCGCATCCGGATCGACGAATCGTTTTATCAGCCATGGACATGCGATCCTGTCAACATGCGCTTTCTCGCGAGTAATCCAATTCATCGTTGTCACCCAATCTAGTTCCTCAGGAACGACTTGCTGGAATTAAAGGCTAGGTTGGCGGGGGGCCTTTTGCCTCCCCTCTGACCTTGCCCCTTGCCAACGAGGCAAATATGCCGACAAAGCACATCACCGCGAAGGTGCTGAATGCCACTTTGTAGCTCTTGAGGAACTCAGAGGAGAGCTGGTGGCTCAGATCGGTGTTGCCGACATACAACGCGATGAACAGAGTAGCGATGCCGATGCTTAGCACTTGACCCACGAGACGCATCGTTCCGACGGATGCGGACGCCACGCCGTAGTGCTTCCTATCCACTGAGCTCATGATTGCGTTTGTGTTTGGCGACGAGAACAGGGCGAAACCGAACCCGAGGAAGGCAAGGGATCCAACCACGATCCAGACGTTCGTCCCTTCGTTCATCAAGGAAAGAAACACCAAGCCGACAGTTGATATCGCCATCCCAACGGAGGATATGATCCGCGGCTCGATCACGTCCGACAACCTTCCAGCAACCGGCGAGAAGACGGCCATGACGACTGGCTGCGAGACGAGTATGACTCCCACCGTGAACTCGGAGAACTCCTTCACGTAATAGAGGTACAAGGACATCAGGAAAGTGACCGCGAACGTGGCGCTGTAGTTTATGAGCGCTGCAATGTTGGAGAAAGCAAATGCTCTGTTGTCCCTGAACAACTTGATGTCCAGAACGGGGTGGGTCTGCCTCACCTCCCAGGAAGCGAAGACAGCAATCCCTGCAACACCCGCAAGAGAAACGAACACGCCAAGGAGGTCAGGAAGGAAAGAGAACCCCAATATGACCGCGGTCAACGAGACCGCGTATATAGCCGACCCCGCAACGTCGAACCTCTCCCCTCTCGATCCCGCCCACTCTCCCTCGAGCTGCCTGTAGCCGACCCAAAGAATAGCTGCGCAGAGAGGTATCGGCACAACGAACAGGCTCCTCCAGCCGAGGAACTCGGTTAAGATGCCTCCGAGGAAAGGTCCTGAGGAGAGGCCCACATAGACAACCGCCGTGCTGAGTCCCAGCACCCTGCCCCTATCCTTCGGAGGGTAGACCGAGGTGAGAATGGCTATCGAAGTACCGAACATCATCGCGCTGCCGAATCCCTGGACGAATCTGAATCCGATAAGCAAAGTCGATGACGGGGCGAGAGCGCACATGATCGAACCGGTGCCGAAGACCCACATGCCGTAGAGGAACACCTTCTTCCGACCGTGAATGTCTGCAAGCCTCCCGAACGGCAAGAGGAAGATCGCTGCCGCCAGAAGATACGACATCGCGACCCAGCTGAGAAGTACCGCGCTCATGGAGAGCTCGTCCGAGATCGATGGCAGAGCCACGTTGATGGATGATGCCATGAAAGGAGTAAGAAAGGAGCTGAGCATGGCAAGTAGCAGTGCAGATCGCTTCTCCCTCTCACCATCCAAGTATCTCACCGGTCTGGAATGACGGCGACCGATTACTCCGTTTGGATATCAATGTTTACCTGCGGGCGACATCAGTTTTCACGTGGTAGGTATCCGAACCATCCTGCGACAACCATGCTGCCAAGGCCCCGCTAGCAGTCGTCCACCCGGAAGGAACCGCATCTGAACAGTCCAAAACCCCCGCGAAAACTGAATGCAACAAATCAACAAAATCAATACCATATGTCATCCTACGTCCCGGGGGATGAGCGCGACCTGCTGAGCGGGCACGGGCTCGAGCTCAGGGTACCAGTCGCTGAGAGAAGAGGGAGATGAATGGGGAAACCGCTAAACGTGTTGCTTATTGAGGATTCGGAAGACGATGCGATGTTGATCGTCCACGAGCTCGAACACGGAGGATTTGAAGTTGACTTCGAGCGGTGCGACAGCGCCGACACCATCAAGGACGCGCTCAGTAGGAGAAAATGGGACGTGATCCTATCGGACACGCCATGCCGAGGATCTGCGTCCCAGGGGCGCTGCACATCGTGAAGGATTCCATGGTTGAAACCCCGTTCGTTGTCGTCTCTGGATGGATGAGAAGCTTGCTCAGTCCATCAAGAGGGAGGGCGCGTGCGATTTCGTCCCAAAGAACAAACTTGAGCGACTCGTGCCTGCCATCGAGCGGGAGCTGAAGTCGGGCAAGAAGACCGAAAAGACGAGGACACCCGCGAAGAAAGGGAAGAAGTGAGCCGCCAGCGATTGTTTTATTACTGTCTCGGTCATCACCTCTGACAATGAACAGGGAGCATGTGCCAACCCCGCCAATCGCGAGGAAGGTGCCGAAGGAGTTCGTGACCCATGGCGATGTTCGCGTTGACTACTACTTTTGGCTGAGGGACAGGGCGAACCCTGGAGTCATCGAGTACATCGAAGCCGAGAATCGCTACGCCGATGAAGCGACGAAGCACACAGAGCCGCTCAAGAAAAAGCTTATAGAGGAACTCAAGAGCAGAATGATCGAGACGGACATCTCCGTCCCGCAGAAGAGGGACGACTATTACTATTACACGCGCTCGGAGAGGGGAAAACAATACCCTATTCACTGCAGGAAGAAGGGCGACCTCAATGCTGAAGAGGAAGTAATCCTGGACGAGAACGATATCGCCAAAGAGAGTGTGTTCTTCACCGTCAACATGCACAAGGTCAGCCCTGACCATCGGATGCTCGCCTATCTTGCGGACACCAACGGCTCTGAGAGGAACACACTCTACGTGAAGGACCTCGGAACGGAAGAGCTGCTCAGCGAGCAGATACCGAACACGTCTGAAATGGAATGGGCGAACGACAACAAGACCATATTCTATTCAATCATGGACAATGCGGCCAGGGCGTACAAGGTCTTCAGGCACGTCTTGGGAACCGACCCCAAGGTAGATGTGGAGGTGTTCCACGAGGAAGACCCTGGATTCTACTACCTCGTGCTCTCGAAGACCAAGACGAGGAAGTACATACTGATCACGGTCGAGAGCGCAACAACTTCAGAGGTCCACTACATCCGCGCGGACCGCCCCAAGGACGGATTCAAGGTCATGAGGGCCAGAAAGCACAGGGTGATCTACTTCGCAATCCATCATGAGGATAGGTTCTTCATCGTCACGAACGAGAACGCTATCAACTTCAAGATCATGGAGGCCCCGGAATCGGATCCGGCCGCTAAGAACTGGAAGGAGTTCGTCCCTCACAGAGAGGGCGTATCGATCGATGTGAGCGACCCATACCCGTTCGTTGAGGCCTTCAATGGGCACCTCGTCATATTCGAGCGCGAGAACGGTCAGGGAAGGATTCGGGTCCTCAACCTGAAGGACAAGAGGTCGCACTACATCGACTTCCCCGAGGAGATATTCATGGCATACCCGATCGAGAACCCCGACCCCGAGTCTGAAGAACTCTGGATCAAGTACTTCTCGATGGTAACGCCTGACACGATATACGCGTATGATCTGAGGGCCAAGAAGCTCGAACTGAAGAAGCAGGACAAGTTCTCGGGATACGACCCGTTGATGTACCATCAGGAACGGGTCTTCGCGAAGGCCAGAGATGGCAAGAACGTGCTCGTAACCCTCGTCCACAGGAAGGACTTGAAGAAGGAGGGAAGGAACCCGACCTATCTGTACGGATACGGGGCGTACGGCACGTTCGAGTGGGCCACCTACAACACGTTCAACTCCATGCTGATCCCGCTCCTCGAAAGAGGATTCGTGTGCGCGCACGCGCACATACGGGGTGGCGGCGAGCTCGGGAGGCGGTGGCACGAGGACGGCCGAATGCTCAAGAAAATCAACACTTTCACAGATTTCATCGCGTGCGCCGAACACCTGATTGCCGAGAGGTACACATCGACTGATAGACTGACAATCAGAGGCAGAAGCGCGGGAGGGCTTCTGATGGGGGCCGTCGCGAACATGCGCCCGGACCTGTTCAAGGTCGTGGTAGCGGAGGTGCCGTTCGTGGACGCGGTGACGACCATGCTCGACCCATCCATCCCCCAGACCGTTGGCGAATTCGAGGAGTGGGGCAATCCGACGCTCAAGCAAGAGTACGACTACATCAAGACATACTCCCCATACGACAACATCGAACGCAAAGCCTATCCGAACATGCTGATCACTGCGAGCCTCAACGACATCAGGGTACCGTACTGGGAACCAGTCAAGTGGACTGCGAAGCTGAGGGCCATGAAGACCGACTACAACACCATACTTCTGAAGACTGGGATCGTCGAGGGGCATTCGGGGGCCTCTGGGAGATACGACCACCTCACGTACTTCGCGTACATGTACGCGTTCATTCTCGACCGCTTGGGCATGAGAGAGTAGAATCAGCAGCTGACCCTGGTCGCAAGATCCTATTGGAACAGAAGGCTGTAGATCATCGCCGACGCCGCGAGGTACACGCCGCAGGTGAAGATCGTCTTGACGACTGGCGTCTTGAGTTTCTGCAAACCCCAAGTCGAGCCGATGATAGCCATTACGAGGACTATCGGGGCGAGCACAAGAGCTAGCTGATAGTGTAACACCACTCCTTCTTCCGCGGTCAATACGTAGGCGAGTATCGCGGCGGGTGTGAGAATGGACCCAAGAAGGGCCGAGGTTCCTATGGCCTTTCTCGTCTCGAACCTGAACACGTATATGATCAGCGGGACGCTTACGACGCCTCCGCCGATGCCGAAGCTGCCGACGAGGAACCCTGTCAGGATGCTGACGCCCATGCCGGCAATCCGTCGGTGAGTGCTCAAGTCTGTGGGACTTGTGACGTTGTCCTTCTTCGCCTTGTATATGTCGAACATCATCTTCGTGGCCACGATCACCAAGAGCGTGGCGAAGCCAGCTTTGACGACTCTCTCATCCACCGTGGAGGTGAAGAGGACACCTCCGGCCACTCCGATGAGACCGGCTACCGCCAGCTGCAGCCCAAGCCGAAAATCGACTAGGTGTTTCTTGCTGTGAGTGTAGGTCGAACTCAGCATCGTGACGAAGGCGAACATGAGAGACAGAGGGACGATCTCCTTGACCTCTAGGCTGACAAAGAACAAGACCATGATGGGCACGTAGAGCTGGCCCCCGCCCAGACCCAGGTTAGAATAGAAGAACGCGACGACGGCGACGAGAATGGCGACGACTATCAGCGCGGTTGTTTCTACGCCGTCGAAGACCATGTAGTTGTGAACAAATCCTGCATATTAAATGAGTGCGATTGTACAGTCGTTCGAACAATCGCCTTCATTCACGGATGATTTGCGAAGAATCGCACGCGAAAATCGAAATATCCCAAATCCTTTTATATCCAGTGGCAATTCGTTCGATGGCCAACGATGGGGGCTTGAATTCGTGAAAGTGCTAAGAGTTGACCTCACCACTGGAGTGTTCGCAGATCAGGAGATATCGAAGGAAGACTGCAAGAAGTTCTTGGGCGGAAGAGGTCTTGCGGCCAAGATCCTCTACGAAGAGAACAAGCCCAAGATAGATGCTTTCGACCCTGAGAACCGGCTGATATTCATGGCTGGCCCGTACACGGGCACACAAGGTTCATTCACAGCCTTCTACAACGTCACAACGAAGGCACCGCTCACGGGAGCGATTCTGTCGGCCCACTCCGGAGGACACTGGGGCCCGATGTTCAGGAAGACCGGGTACGACGGCATAGTCTTCAAGGGAAAATCGCCGAAGCCAGTGTATCTGTTAATCACGGACAATGGACCCGAGCTGAAAGACGCCTCCGACCTTTGGGGAAAAGACGTCTTCAAGACGATCGATGAACTGGAGAAGAAACACGAAAAATCCAAGGCGGCTGTCATCGGCCCAGCCGGCGAGAAGCTGGTGAGATACGCAGCAATCATGAACGACATGAACAGGGCTGCAGGCAGGGGCGGCGTCGGCGCGGTCATGGGCTCAAAGAACCTCAAGGCAGTGGTCGTGCACGGTACCAAGGATGTCCCGCAGGCCGATATTGAGAAGCTAAGGGAGACGTTCAAGACAGCCACAGCCACGGTCAAGGAGAAGTCCCAGGCGTTCTCCAAGTACGGCACATCCATGGTCGTGGGGATCACCGGCAAGGCGGGGACCATACCGACACGCAATTTCCAGACTGGCTATTTCCCCGAGTACGAGAAGATCGGCGGTGATACGCTCGTCAACGGCTACAAAACGAAGGACACTGCGTGCGCGAGATGCCCTCTTCACTGCGGGAACCTGACCAAAGCCGAGAAGGACTACAAGGTCGAGACCGAGGGGCCCGAGTACGAGACGCTCGCGATGTTCGGCTCGAATCTGGGCAACTCGAACATCGAATCGATCATGATGGCGAACAGCATCTGCAACGAGTACGGCATGGACACGATATCGTGCGCGGACACAATAGCGTGTGCGTACGAGCTGTTCGAGAAAGGGATCATCTCCGAGAAAGACACCGGAGGACTGAAGCTCAAGTGGGGAGACCACGCCGCGATGGTCAAGCTCGTGGAGATGACCGGCAAGAGGGAGGGCTTCGGTAAGCTCCTAGGCGAGGGATCCAGGAGGCTAGCAGCGAAGTACGGACCCGACGCCGCCAAGTACGCGATGAACGTCAAAGGCATGGAATTCCCCGGATACGACCCGAGAGGGATACAGGGGATGGCGCTCGCTTTCGCGACCTCGACCAGGGGCGCGTGCCACCTGAGAGCCACGATGTACGTTCCAGAGCTGTTCCAGGGCAAGCTCGACAGGTTCACGGTTAAGGGAAAGGCAGCCGTCCTGAAGGACCTGCAGGAATTGTTCACGGTCTACGACTGCATGATCCTGTGCAAGTTCGGCGCGAGGAACGCGTTCGGCAACTCGTGGGACGAGATGGTCACCTTAACAAACGCTGCCTCCGGCCTCGGATACAATGTCGATGAGCTCAGGATGGTCGGCGCGAGGTCGTGGACCGTGGAACGGCTCTTCAACCTCAGAGAAGGCATTTCGAAGAAAGACGACACCCTCCCGGAGAGACTGTTCACGCTGGCGATCGACGACGGCCCCTCCAAGGGCGCGGTCGTGAACAAGGCCGACTTCGACAAGGAGCTCGAAGAATACTACAAGCTCTGGGGCTGGACATCGGAAGGGATACCGACCAAGGATACCCTCGACAAGCTGGGACTTCGAGCCTAGACCCGGCGCAATGGCTACATGCACCTGCTCAGAAGAACAGTGCGTGTTCTTACTGGCGAATGCTTCAGGAGACACCGCGCGCAGGACTCAATCATCTTCATATGGGGACAGCTGAGCCAGCTGCTCCGGAGCGACAGGGTCGTCGTGCGGAGGCGTCTGGAAGGGTTTCCTGATTCTCAACACTGCGAGATAGGCAGCAACCGCAGCCGTGAGCCCGAACGCAACAGAGGGCAGCACCCAGGACAGCCAGGAGAGTCCTCCGTTCGACGAGAAGCCGCCCTGATCATACGTCGCTTCCCTAGTCGGCAGGAACCCGTACAGGTAGTCGTTCCCCTCCTCGGCCATCAGACCGGCTGACAGAAACACGGCGGCGCAAAGCAACAGCAACCATGTCGCTGACAACAGAATCACAATCCTTGTGCTCTCGCTGGGCGCGATCAGGTCCTTCGCCTTCCAGGTGAGGCCGTAGTAGACGAATCCGTGCTCCTCGTACCTCTTGATCAGCCCGCCATCCTCCATCTTCTTCAGGTGCCTGTAGACCGCCGCCTTGTCCACGCTCACCACCTCGGACAATTGCGAGACGGTCCTGCGCATTGGCTGGAGGGCCTTCAGTATCTCGATCCTAGTGTCAGAGGCCAAGGCAAACAGCGACTTCTTGTCGAGCTCCACACGCATGTGCCCCGCTCCGGGCACCGGAACGTGCTCCCGTATCATCAATGTACCACTCGCGGAGGCGGAGTCGCTTGATTCCATGTATCCCTCACATCTAGCCGGTGGTTGCGGCATAGCCGACGTAATACGACGAGTTCGAGATGTTGTAGATCAGTTCGCCCTGCAAGGAGAGGTCCAGGAGAGATGTCGCCTTCACCGTGCTCGGCGAAACCGTGTACAGCGTATCTCCGATATACAGCGCCCGGAGCACACTATCGTAGCCGTAAGGACCGCCGTGTGCGACCGTCCCCTTGACAGAGACGCCATTGCCGGTCGACACATCGAATATATAGGCGCCCATCCAGTAAGTCCAGTTGCTGTAAAGCTCCTCGTAGGAGGAGATCGACACTGGAATCACGAGCAACCCCTTCTCGAAATCGAACAAAACTGCCTTGTGGTCATATGCGGCGATTGATGACGACCAATGCGGGAGAACGTACTTGCTCTGCTCTGTGGGGTTCGTGGGGTCCGAGACGTTGTACAAGGAGATCTTCACGCACCCGTTCTCCGACCCAATCCCGAGGACGTGGTCCTCGTCGACAGGGTGCAGGTAGGATGAGAAACCCGGGTTCTTGAGCTCGCCGAGCACCCTGGGATGTGCGGGGTCGTCCAGGGCTATAACGAAGAAGGGGTCTATCTGCCTGAAGGTGACCATGTAGAGGGTATCGCCCAGGAAACGGGCGGAGTAGATGCGCTCATTCGGAGCGAGCTTAGTGAGAGAACCAAAGACTGCGAGGTCGGAATCCAAGACGTAGACGGCGCTCTCTGGGTTCGACCACCCTGTCGTTGTGGCCACCCTCAGGTAACCATCCTTCTCGTCTATCGAGAACTGGTTGAGGAGCCAGCCGTGGACGTCCCCTCTTGCCACGTTCACCATCGTGAGGTTGTCGACCGCCACCTTGTATATGGTTGTCCTCGAGGAAACCTCATTCTCTGGAGCGGAATCGGTCTCGACGACAACCATCTCGCCGGACCACTTCTGAACGGAAAGATACATTGCGTCGAGGGACATGTACACGGTCGAGGCGTAGCCTGCCAGAATCGTGGTGGTCGCATGGTCCCCGTCGACCACGTCCACGGCCAGCAGGTTCATGAACACGCTTGCGTCGCGCGTCTCAGGATCGTAGTAGATGTCCCCTACATTGACCTCTTTGCTGGAGTTGCCATCCCAAGCCAGCGGGAGGTATGGCTGCTGGTCCAACAACCCGATGGCCAAGGCCGACTGCCCGACCAGGTAGACATAGCTTCCGATCATCCTCGAAGTAAGCGCGTAGCCGGAAACGCCATGGGAGTACAGGAGCATGGGAGCCCTCACATTCTTGACGTCGAAAACTGAGACAACGGACCTCTGGCTGGACCATTGGTAGGCGACGTAGTAGTCGTAGTTGCCAACCGGGCCCCTCCATTCGTAGAAAGAAAGGATTACAATGAGCTTGGTTCCATACAGATAGACTCCGGAGACACGGGCGCTCCCGTTCTCTGGCTTGAAGCCAAGGATATCCTCGGTATCGAGCACCGTGACATTCGCCAGGTCAGAGGACGGATATGCCTTGACTATTGTCACATTGTCATACGAGTTGATGTACAGGTACTCGCCATCGGTCTTCACGAAGTCGGCCTCGTCCACACCTGCGACCTGGGTATTGGTCGTGGAATAGGATGGTGTTTGGCCATATGTCATCTGCCCTAAGGTGTCCTGGGATAGCATGGGGGACCTGTAGTAGGCGCTCGAATCGTTATAGGATCCCATGCCCGCGAGGAACTCCTTGAGCTCGTCAACGGAAGTGAATGGCTGGAGGAGGGCATCAGGGAAGGAAGGCCCTCCGTCCTTGGTCATGGCGTATGCGATTGTCCCTGCGGTCAGGGCAGTCGCGGCGATGCACACTGCAAGCGCGATCCTGAGATGGTTGTTCATGTTGATCGACGAGGATAGTCTCCCTCGAGACTATATGACTACGAGTTTCGCGTTGACCGAGAAGTCAACAACAGACATCCTCGAGAACTGGCTTGTCTCAGGACCCATGAAGGCATGGAAGAACCAACTGGCATACGACCACGATGACCTGACAGGTTGGTCCGGCACCGCAGAGGGTGCCGCCGGTTCAGATCCAGCTCACCGCACAAAGAGTTGAAATACGCCAAGAACACGTCCGCACTCCTGGTGTCACAATGGCGAATGTCAAGCTTGAGTCGAGAAAACCGATGACGATTGCATATATCGAACATGTCGGAAGCTACGGCAAAATACCTTTCGACAAGCTCATCGGCAAGCTCTACGGCTGGGCCAAGGAGAGCAAGGTCATGCCAGGATTTCATCCAATGGGCATCTATCACAGCAACCCGAAGGAAACCCCTCCGGAGGAATGCAAGACCAGCATCGCGATCCCAATCTATGGAAAGGCAAAGCAGAGTGGCGACATCAAGATCAAGAAGCTGCCGGCGATGAAGGTCGCTAGCTACTCGCACAAGGGCCCTGCAAGCGAGTATCAGAAGTCCTACGACAAAATGGAGACCTGGATCAAGGAGAAAGGCTATGTCCTTGCGGCTTGCCCGATAGAGATCTACAGCAAGAAGCCAGAGGTCGTCAAAGGCGAGACGATCCTATACGCCAAGATAATGATGCCAGTCGAGAAGAAGTGATCCGGCAAGAGACGCCGTCTCTCGACACAGCCAGCTAGCATTATCAATCATGATATCCGCTCCTCTATGGTATATGAACCCCAGCCGACCTAGTCAGAGGCCGGTGCGTTCAATTGATCGAAGCCAATGGACTTGTAAAGGACTTCAGTGCTCTGAGAGCGCTCGATGATGTCACCATCAAGGTGGGCAGGGGAGAGATCTTTGGGTTCTTCGGCCCGAACGGAGCCGGCAAGACCACCTGCATACGGGTTCTGTGCGGCCTTACGCCTGCCACGCAAGGCGACGCGACTGTGCTCGGGATCGATGTGCGCAAGCACCCTGTTCAGGTTAGGGACAATATCGCAATCCTATCCGAGGAGACTCGGTTCTACGAGGAAATGACCCCGAGGAGATACCTCAACATGTTCGGTAAGCTCATGCTGATGCCCAAGTCGGACAGGCTCTCGGCACTCAACGAGGCTGCCGATCTAGCTGACCTCCGTGGCTTCATCGACCAGAAGATCGCCTTCCTCTCGCAAGGACAGCGTCAAAGAGTCTCCCTGGCAAGAGTACTCATGACCGACGTCCCGCTGGCGTTCCTGGACGAGCCCTTCGAGGGGGTTGATATCATCCACAGGCGGAAGCTGAGAGAGCATTTCAAGAAGACCGTCAAGGGCGGCAACAGCATATTCTTCACGTCCCACAACCTGATCGAGGCAGAATACATAGTCGATAAGTTCGCGTTCATCAACCACGGGAAGCTCACGGCCGTGGGAACCGCAGAAGAGCTCAAGGACAAGTACCTCGCGCCTGCCTACCTGCTGAGAGTATCGGACCCCCAGAAGGCGAAAGAGATGCTCGACAGGAGCCTCAGGCTGATGTCCATAAAGATAGTCGAGGGCGATGTCGCGCTGACTCTCCAGAGACGACAAGATGCCCCCCAAGTTGCCAAGATCCTGGTCCAAGAGGGTATCGACCTCTTCGAGATGAGGAGCATGGGAACGATGGAGGAAGTCTTCGAGCGCACTGCAAGGGGTGACGCCGCTTGAGCGACGACGAAATGACGCCGGAACCTCCAGCTCCCCTGAGTGATGATGAGCTGCCTCCTCCTCCGAGCGATATCGCCATCGAGTCGAATGACTTCCCTGAGCTCAAGGTCAAGAAGCCCAAGCCTCTTGCAACCATACGCCGGGCGTTCATCATCTTCGAAAAGGACATCAGGACGATGGCGAAGCACGGCCTCGTCAGCGCGGTGATCCTGTTCATCTTTCTTGCAATCGTATTCTCGATAATGAGCTTCTCTATGAAGCAGGCGGTTCAGTTCAGTTTCGAAGGAAACGGGGCCGGCGGCGACAAAGGTATCCCCGGGGCTTCTGGAGTGAATCCGCCAGCGGTACGCGCGACCTTGAGCCCAAGCGTGTCCGTAGTGGCAGGCACTAGCGTCACCATGGACGGAACCGGTTCCACGGACAATGGTAGGATCGTTTTCTATCAGTGGAACACGACCGACGGCGTCCGCGACATCGACCTCTACGGGCCGATCGCACATTTCACATTCTACGCGATTGGATCTTACGATGTGTACCTCACAGTCGTGGACGACGAGTGGAACATGAACAAGACCTCCGTTCATCTAGAAGTGACGCGCGCATCGACGGCAACTGACAGAGAGTCTCCAATGATACCGGACTCTCCTACCCTCAGCGCCAACATCAACCAGTCCTTCACTCTCGACGGGTCGATTGCGACGGACATTGTAGGCGTTGTGAACTGGACCTGGGTAGTCAACGATGTGACTGAGAAGGTTCTCTACGGGCAGACACCGTCATATACGTTCAACTACGCGGGCTCCTTTGGCATCAACCTGGGGGCGAGAGATGCCGCTGGCAATATGGGCAAGGGATGGGCGCAGGTCAATGTGCCCTCCATGGGCGGAGACACTCAGCCGCCTGAAGCCAGCGCCAGTATTCCACAGAGCGTCCATGTCGGGGATGTCGTCGAGCTTTCATCCAAGGATTCCCGAGACAACCAGGGCATTTCCTCGGTGACGTGGTTCGTGAAGCACAACAACACGATGACCACGCTGAGCGGAGAGAGCACGTCATTCACGGCCAGCGAGTTCGGTCCGTACGAGATAACGCTCGTGGTCAGAGACGGTGCCGGCAACCCCGGCCGTACGGAAGGAATGACCATCGCGACGCCTCCGGGGATGGATTTCAGCATGATCTCCTGGACGAGCACCCCATTTGACATAGACATCTCGTTCAACCTGCTGACATACTCGTACGGGATCGCCTTACTGGCTTCAGTCATCTTCGTTGGTGGGCTGTTCGCGAAAGGGTTCACGCACGAGATAACCAAGGGAACGATTAAAGTGCTCTTCTTCGGCCCCATCTCGGTCACCACGATGGTCTTCTCGAAGATTCTCTACCCGCTGATAATAGGCCCGATCTTCATATTCCCAGTGGTGTTCATCGGTCTCTCGCAATTCAACCAATCGACCGCTGACGTGCTGATGATCACACTCGTCTCATACCTTATGGCTGCGCTCACCATGGTTAGCGCTGCTTACGGCTCATGCCTGATCTACATCGTGGCGAAGAAGATGGTGCTCAAGCCCAGCGTCTTATCTAGAATGTTCCTCTACTTCTCGCTGATAGCCACTTTGACGGTCTTCGAATGGCTGTCGTTCGTGCTCGATCAGTGGCAGAAGACGACGAGTTGGGACACAATGTACCACAACTACGCCTGGATTGCGACCCTCTCCCCGTTCCACCAGGGTGGCATGTTCCTCTCCAATTCGCTCATCGGGACGCACTGGGCTCTGGACCTCTGGGTGTTCATCATACCCGCAGCTCTGATCATCGGCGGAGCTCTCGCCTCGAGGAAGCTCTACGGCGACATCTTCGCAAGGGAATAGGTCAAGTCGTGCGGCGAAAGGATAATCTCCATTCGCAAGCTGGCGATGATACGTGAAGATCTGCATAGGTTGCGCGTACCCAGGAGGACCAGATGCAACGATAGTTGATTCTCTGGAGCTGTCCGAAATGCTAGACTTCTATGATCTCCGAGAGAACGGGGAGTTCGAGCACGTCGCCCAAACCAGGAAATGCCTGGGAGGGTGTGCAGATCCAATCGAGACTATCGTGAGACGGGGCACGGAGAGAGTGGTGGTTCTGACTCTGTCCCCGAACTCGCTACTGAGACTGACCAATTCCGGAGTGAGGGTCTTCAGAACGGACACTCCCGTAGTGAGATCCTCCCTCGATCTGCTCTCGAGAAATGGGCTGACAGAGATAGACCGCAGCCAGTTCTCGAAGTTGTCTGCAAAGTAAAATGAAGATGTTGAAGGGGTTTCACCGGAAAAGCGCTCGAAGTCCTCAGAGCGCATCGAGCTTCGCTTTGTTCGCTTGGCTCTCCTTGCCGAGCTTGTCCATTATTCGAGCGGCCTCGGCCATGAGGTCCTTCGCGATTCTTGCAGCGTCGAGGTAGAACCTCGCCGAGGTCTCCTCTACCTTGGCAGCGAACTTTGCCGCGGCCTTTGTATCGACGCCCTTGGGGATCTTCGTGTCAATCAGGTACGCCTCTCGCTTCAGATCCTGGATAGGCTCGAGGATCATCTCGTTCAATTTCTGCTGCCTGGTGAACTCGAGCAGTGCCCCGCGCTTCTTATGAGCGGCTGCAAGGGACATGAACATCTCTGCTGCGGCGGCAGCATTTGGCTCCTTCGCCAGTTCCTCATAGACACCTGCGGCTCCCTTCTCCAGCTCAAGCGAGAACCTGATGACCGCCCCGAAAGTCGTGCACTCTGGGAAGTCACACTCAACCATCAGTACCACCGGGTGATGACAACCTTTCTGTCCGTAAAGAACTTTATGGCGTCCTGACCCTGGCCATGCAGGTCTCCGAAGAACGAATCCTTGTACCCTGCGAACGGGAAGTATGCCATCGCGGCGACGACGCCGACGTTGATGCCGATGTTCCCGCACTGGCAGCGGTACCTGAAGTCCCTCGCCCACTTGCCGCTCTGCGTGTATATAGACGCAGCGTTGCCGAACGGGCTCGAGTGGATGAAGTCCAGGGCTTCGTCCATACTATTCATGCGCAGGTAGGTCACAACGGGGCCGAATATCTCCTCCTTGGCCACCTTCATGTCCGGAGTGACCTGGTCGATCACAGTAGGACCTACGAAGTGTCCCTTCTCATACCCGGGGACTTTGGCCTTCCTTCCGTCCAAGAGTATCTTGGCGCCGTCCGCCTCGGCAGAGTCAATGTATTCCAGAACTTTCTTCTTGGCCTTCGCGGAGACTACGGGACCCATGTTCACGCTCTCGTCGAGGCCATAGCCCATCTTGATCTTCCTCGACGCTTCTGTGAACTTCTTCAGGAAGGGATCTGCAATATCCCCGATGGCAACGAGGTTCGATCCCGCGAGGCATCTCTGACCCGCGCAACCGTAGAACGATGCGAGCATGTTTGAAACGGACCTGTCCATCACCGCATCCGGCATGACGACAAGCGAGTTCTTCGCACCGCCCTGAGCCTGGACTCTCTTGCCGTGCTCAGCAGAGTGCTTGTAGATGTACTTCGCAACAGGGCTCGAACCGACGAATGAAATGCCTTTGACTTTTGGATGCTCCATCAGAGTATCTGACACCTCGTGGCTGCCGTTGACGATGTTCATGACACCAGGGGGGAAGCCCGCCTCCTCAACCAGCTTCGTCAGATAGTTCTGCGTGATCGGCACTTGGCTGGACGGCTTGACGATGTATGTATTACCTGAGGCCACGGCGTAGGGCCAGAACCAGTACGGAATCATCGCTGGGAAGTTGAAGGGGCAGATTGCTCCGAAAACGCCCAACGGTGAAATGATTGCGTCCTCATCAATTCCCTCGGCAGCTCCGTCCTCGAGGCCGTATCCCATCATAAGAGACGGAATGCCAGCTGCGACTTCGACGTTCTCGATCGTCCGCCTCGTCTCCCCACGAGCCTCATCGATCGTCTTGCCTTGTTCCTGAACCATTATTCTCGCGACGTTCTCAAAGTGCTGCTCCATCAATTCCTTGAGTCTGAAGAATATTCGTCCCCTGGTGATCGGAGGCGTCTCTCTCCACGCCCACCAGGCTTCGTGTGCGGCCTCGATGGCTGCTTTGGTCTCGTCGACAGTGGACATTGGCAACTGCCCAATGATCTCCCCGGTTGTCGGGTTCTCAATGTCGATTACCTTGTCAGAAATGGAGTCGATCCACTCCCCGTTCACATAGTTCTTCAGCTTTCCATAGTCCTTCTTGACTTCGGACAAGAGTGCCATTATATCCTTTCTCCCAAGCTAGTTTCTCGTATCACCCGGCCAGAGAATCTGGCATCTGCGCGATGGGGGAACAAGCACAGCATGCTGTGATTGCACAAGAAATCTTCCCACTACCCCCCAATTGGTCCTTCATTCTATCTTACCATTCGGAAGACTTTCAGCTTTTCGGGCCTAAATCTGCAGATACATCAGTAATTCTTGGCCTTGTTCGCCCGAATGTGCTTCCTCATAATATATGTTGTGGTGTTGAAGGCCTCGTTGAGCTGCCTGAACTGAGGATTTCTTCAGAGTGCTGGCAGGCGCTCAGAAAGGGAGCGGGAATCAGGGCTCGAAACGCCCTCAGACGAATTGCTAATTCCCGGCCGAGAAATCGAAAAAGGGTGGAATGATAGCAGGACTCGCTGCATCACCCGTTCGTCTCTTCCCACTTTTCGACCATATGGTGGTATCGCTCGTGCACACCTCGGCCCACCTGGCCTACAACCCGGCCTTCTTGGTCTCTTCTTTCAGGGCCGACTCGAGGATGTCGAGACCCTTCTCCAGCAGATTCTGCTTGATGATGAGCGGCGGGTGCAGCCTTACCACGTTGCTAAATGTCCCTGCGGTCAGTATGTAAAGGCCCTTCTTGAAGCAGTTCAGCTGGATGTTTCTGGCCAGTTCGGGCACGGGCTCCTTGCCCTTCTTTGTCTTGACGAGCTCCATGCCGATCATCGCGCCAAGGCCACGAACGTCGCCCACGACCTCCACGTCCTCCTTCCACTCCTTCAGGCGCTTCAGCTCGACCTTGTTGATCATCTTCGTGTTGGGCAGAGCCTTCTTCGTCAGCTTGATCGATTCGAGAGCGCCAGCGCAGCATACGGGATTGCCGCCGAATGTGCCGCCAAGACTCGCAGGTCCGGGCGCGGACATGATCGCGTCCTTGCCTGTGACGCCACCCAATGGCATTCCAAGCGAGAGACCCTTACCAGAGACCAGCATGTCCGGGTCGCACTTCCAGTGCTCTATGGCGAACATCTTGCCGGTCCTGCCAAATCCTGTCTGTACCTCGTCATCTATGAACACCACTCCGTTGTCGTCGCAGATCTTCCTGATCTTTTCCCAGTAGCCTGGGGGCGGCGGGATGAATCCACCCTCGCCCTGAACGGGCTCGCCGACGAGTGTGCACACATCGCCCTGCAGCGGGGACGTCTCCATAATCGTCCTGATTGTATCAGCGCATGCCAAGTTGCACGAGGGGTACTCCAGACACAACGGGCACCTGTAGCAGTTTGCGTAGTCGAGATGCTGGATGTACGGCACGAGCGGGCCGAACCCCTCTCTGTACGGCTTCTCCTTGCCGGTGAGAGATATGTCCAGGAAGGTCCTTCCGTGGAATGCGGTCTTGTACGACAGTATCCACTTCTTCTTGGTGTACGCCCTGGCGATCTTGACGGCGTTCTCGATCGCTTCCGACCCGCTGTTCAGGAATATGCTCTTGGTCAGGTTGCCGGGGCATATCTTCGACATCTCCTCGGCGAGCCTCAGGTAGGACTCGTATGGGGAGACCATGAAGCATATGTGTATGAACTTGTCCAGCTGGTCCTGGCAAGCCTTGACCATCGCTGCTGGCCTGTGCCCGCAGTTGTGGACACCGATGCCGGCCGTGAAGTCAAGGTATACGTTGCCGTCGACGTCCCTCATGAACGGTCCCTCGGCGACATCAAGTTCCGCGGGCAGACCTATCCTTATGCCGTTCGTGATGTACTTCTCCTTCCGAGCCAACGCATTCTTCGACTTGGGTCCTGGCGGCTCCACCACGATCTTGGGACCCTTCAGTTTGTATGATTTCACCATGTTCTCTAGCTCCACATATCCAGATGAATGAAACAGAAATGGGTTTTCCCCGACCGTCACTTTGGACGGCCGGTTCACTTCGCCTTCATTACCTCCTTGACTGACTCCTCGAGCTTGTCGAGCCCGAAGTCCAGGAGATCCCTCGTGATCACAAGCGGAGGCGCTATCCTAAAGCAGTTCTCACCCGCGCCTATCGCGACGACACCCTTCTTCCATGCGTGGTAGATGATGTCGTGTGCAGCGTCACCATCCTGCTTCTTGGTCTTCTTGTCCGTTATGATCTCGACGCCTATCATGAGGCCTTTGCCTCTGACGTCGCCGACGATCTCATACTGGTCGACCCACTCCTTGAGCCTCTTGACCGTGTAATCGCCCTGCTTCACAGCGTTCTCCCTCAGCTTCTCCTTCTCGATGACTCTCATCGTCGCAAGGGACGCCTCGCATGCGACCGGCGTTCCGCCGAGGGTCGTGCAGTGCGATCCTGGAGCCCAGTCGTATATCTCCGCGCGACCGATGGTCGCGCCCAAGGAGATGCCTCCACCGAGCGCCTTGGACATGCAGACTATGTCCGGGATGACCCCGAAGTTCTCGATGGCGCACCATTTCCCAGTCCTGCCCATGCCTGACTGGACCTCGTCCACGGCGTACAGGATGCCGTACTTGTCCATCAGCTTCTTCAGGCGCCTGTGGTAGTCCTTCGGCGGGACGATATATCCGCCCTCGCCCTGAATGGGTTCGATCAACGAAGCCGCCACCTCTTCAGGAGGCAAGAACTTCTTCAATACCCAGTCGTCAATGAAATCGACGCACCAGTAGTCGCATTCCGGGAATTCCAACTTGTACGGGCACCTGTAGCAGTACGCGTACGGCACATGCTCCACACCGGGCATCGTCGGGAAGTACCTAGCCTTCTGGCCGATCGAGCTGGCAGTAAAGCTCAGAGCGCCCATCGACCTTCCGTGGAATGCTCCCGTGAACGCCAGGAACTGCGGCCGCTTGCTATGCCATCTCGCGACCTTGGCGAACGCCTCGATGCTCTCCGCCCCGCTTCCGCTCAGGAAGACCTTCTTCTGGAAGCTGCCGGGCGTGATCTTCTGAAGTCTCTCGCCCAGCTCCACCGCGTACCGGTAGTAGAAGTCCGTGTACGAGTAGTGCAGCAGTCGCTTCGACTGGTCGCTTATGGCCTTGACCACCTCTGGATGGCAGTGGCCGACATTCATCGCCCCGAGTCCGCTGTTGAAGTCGACATACTCGTTCCCGTCGACGTCCTCGACTATGCAGCCGTGGCCCTTCTCAACTACCATCGGGTAGTAGTAGGGCCTGTTGTACGGCGACAGAACGGCGTTGTCTCGCTTCACCCAAGCTCTTGCTTTCGGACCGGGGGGCTCACACACTTTTTTCAAAGAAACCTTTGTCTTTCGATTGGTGTTCAATATACCCCTCTTGGGCTCGCTGAAACACCCAATGCGGAACACCTAGTTTAGACTTTCTCTATACCACAGATACCGTGTGAAAGGTTTATTGAAGAACACGGTCATGGGCGAGACGATGCCCACGCTCCTCGTGAGATACGGAGAGATAGGTCTGAAGAGCGCTTCGGTCCGAAGGAGGTTCGAGCAGCAGCTGGTTGCGGACATACGAACGAGACACGTCCTCGCGAAGACCCCATGCGTGATCTCTCAGACTAGGGGGAGACTCTTCGTGGATTCGGACAACTGGAGGAAGTCGTGCGAAATCATCTCCAGGACCTTTGGAGTCGTATCGTTCAGCCCCGTGACCAAGGTATCCAGCGAGCTTTCCGCACTCACGAAGGATGTTCTTGATTTCTCCGAACCTCTCCTGTTCAGCAATGCCTCGTTCGCGATTCGTTCCAGGAGGTCTGGGAATCACCCGTACACGAGCCAGACGCTCGCCGAGCACCTCGGAAAGGCGATACTGGACAGGTTCAAGGAGAAAGGGATCAGGGTCGGGTTGGACGACCCGGATGTCGAGATCTTCGTGGAGGTGCGCGACAGATACGCATACCTCTTCAGCTCGGCGCTGCCCGGACCCGGTGGGATGCCGCTTGCGACTCAGGGGAGGATGCTCTCCGTGCTCGATTCTGAGAATGGGATCGCATCGACTTGGCTCATGATGAAACGCGGCTGCTCGGTCCTGGTCGTGACGGAGGATGAGTCATTGGTCGAGCCGCTTCGGAACTGGTATCCGAACCTCAAGACCGCACACCCGGAGAATGATATGATGGTGCTGGGCAGCAAGAACGGCTGCATGGGCATCACGCTCTCGTGGGGCTTGGAGGAAATCGAAAAACGCGGAGCGATCAAGGGTGACCTCCCGGTCTTCTACCCCTTGGTCGGAATGAACGAAGAAGAAATAGAGGGTTTGCTGGCAAGGATACGGCGCTAAGTCCCTTGCCTGTTGTGCGCTCTCAGGGAAGGCCGGTTCTTCTCGACGCCCATGCCCCTGGTCCTGACAAGACCTCTGCCCTTCTTGCCTGCGGATGTGAGCCCCCTGTTGGCGCGGTTGGTATGCTTAGAGCTGCATATCCAGTTGATCTTGGGGTCGGCCTTGATGACCGGGTGGTTCGGGTCCACCAGGATGATCTCGTAGAACTTGTGTCGGCCGTCCTCTCCGACCCAGTAGGACGCAAGGACCTCCAGGTTCGGATAGTGCTTTCCAGTCCTCTCCTCCGCGATCCTCTGGATGCTCTTCCTCATGGTGATCTTCAGAATACCTTTCCTCTTGGGCTTGCGGCCTTTCTTGATCCTGTGCTTTCTCAGGCCGCCCTTCCTGACCTTTGCCCTGACGACAACATAGCCCTGCTTGGCCCTGTATCCCAAAGCTCTGGCCCTGTCGAGCCTCAGAGGCTTGTCAACGCGGACGAATGTGCCTTCCTTTCTCCAATCCACGAGCCTCTGCCACCTCAGGTCCCTCATGGCATCGCTAGACTGGTCCTTCCAGGCCTCGCCCATAAAATGATACATGTTCCGAGCGCTGCCGCCCTTCTTGGGTTCGCCCGCCTTCGCCTCTGGCTGTGGCGCTGCTGGCACCTCAACAGGTGCCTTCGCCTTTCGCTCCTTCTTTGCGGGAGCTTTCTTTGCCTCTTCTGCCATTTTGTCACATCCAGCTGTTCACGGGTTCACGCCTAAGCGCACATTCCCTTGCGAGACCAGGCGGATCTCGCCGCTGCGGGACACACCAAAAGAGTTGGCTTATATAAACCTGTTGTAACGCTACATGAAGTTGTCCAGATTGAGCTTCTTGTCCGTTTTCCTTGGCTGGGCGGTGGCCCTTGCCTCACGCTTGGTCACGTAATCGTTCTCCAGGAGAGATGACTGCTGGATGCCCGACACTAGAGATTTCTCATCCCACCCGAACGAGTCGGTCACGCGCGCGATCGTGGCCGCAAGCCTAGTCGCATAGTACTTGTAGTCGGGTTTGCCGGTGAACGGTCTGCCCCCGACCCAGGGTTCGAACTGCTGTGGGGAGGCCCTACTGTCGGTGACGACCCACGAGACCTTCATCCCGGGGACGACCTCGTACCCCAGCTCCTTCAGCTTCTTGAAGACGCGCACATTGATCATGTTCTCGCTCGACTTGTACTGGCTCGCGTCCCGGACCGAGCGGGATATCACGAGTCTGGAAGGATCGATCTTGCCCTTCATGAGATCGCTGATGACATCCCGCGTGTAGGTCACAGCACCCTGGTTGTCCCCGTCTAGGACCTTCTCGAAGACCTTGGACAGAGTTTCGCTCTGCAGGTCGAATGAATCGGTCCTGCGCATCTCGTAGCCTCTGACGATGAGCTCCTGCCTCGGCCAGACCATCCGACCGACATACCTCTTCTTCATGCCGTGCGAGAAGAAGGGCTCCATGATTTTCTCGAATTCGAGCACGACGCCGCCGGACGAGAACCTCTCGGCGATATCCTGGCCCAGCTTGACACTGTCCTCCAGATTCGGATGAGGGGAGAGGAAAAAGACCGAGTCGGTGTCGGAGTAGATCACTTTCAGGTTCTCCGCTTCGAGCTTTCTGATGAGGGCCTTCGTGGCCTCTCGAGCGAAGGCTGTGATGCTGGCGCCTATCTTGGGGTCGGTGAACCTGTAGAATGAGGATGCGAGCACACCGTAGAAGGAGTTCATCAGAATCTTGATCGCCTCCTGGAGACCGTTGTAGTAGTCCTTCTCATCAGGCGTCTGAGCCTCCTTCATGGCCTTCTTGGTCGCCGCACGCTCGTCCATGAGCCTCAAGAGTATGCGGGGCAGCAGCCCTTCTCTGACGCTCTTCTCGAGGAACTTGGCGCCTGTGGGCGAGATCACCGTCCCTTCTGGATGAAGGGTCGTGAAACAGATGTTCTTGGAAATGATCATGCTCGGGTACATGCTTCGGAAGTCAAGCGTCAGAACCCAGTGAAACAGTCCTGACTGCATCTCGTGCACATAACCGCCTTCGATGGTCTCGACGTCCTCGCCCGATCGCATCGTCATGGGCACAGCGACATGTTCCCTGTCTGCATCTCTGATGAGAATCGAGTCCACGAGTTGGGATGTCGTGCCGCTGACGACGTCGTCCAGGGGCAGCATCGAAACAGTCGCGAGATCCATGCTCCTCTGGAGAATCGCCACCTTCTCGAGGATTTTCAGAGCGAGGAGAGAGTCGTTCTCGCAGTATTTCATGACCCTCTCCTTGTCGGAGGCCCACTCCTCGTCCATCTTCTTGGGGTCGACGTCGAGCTTCTCCTCTCCGAGCAGTATCTTGGAGACCGCGTTCAACGTCTCCTGCTTGGGCTTGAGTATCTTCTTGATCGCCCACCACGCATCGATTATGATCCTTCCTTCGGTCCACCAGAACCGGTTGTTGTACTGTGAGAGCGACCCGGGATATCTCCCCCAATATGGCTCCGGCATCTTCAGGGCCCGCGCTCGCTGGAGTATCTGCGGGATGTCGAATCCGTCGATGTTGTAGCCGGTTATTACGTCAGGATCGGTCTCCTCGATGAACCGAGTGAAGTCCTCGATCATCTTCTTCTCGCCGCCAGGTCCGTCTCCAGGGAAGTGCCTCTCCTCGACCTTGTCCCCCTTCTTGACGACGCAGCAGATGCAGAAGATTCTAGGTTCCTTCAGACTGGTCTCCACATCGAAGCTGAGAACCGTGAGCATCGGTCTGAACGCCTTTATTGGCTCGAACCGTTCAGCATTGACGACGACATCAGTGCGATACGTCTTGTCCTGAAGCTCTTCGCCGACGACTCTGACACACGAACCGATACCCATATCATAGACGAATCTGAAGTGGAACGGTATGTCTGCCGCCAGAACAACGGTTCGAGGCATGATCGTCTTTCTGATGTCCGGCACTAGCCAAGGATATGTGACGACGACCTTCTTGCACCTCTTCGTTTCGCCCTTGTACAGGAGCTCGACGTCCTCGAGCCGCTTCACCCGCTCATCGTTCTCGAGCATCTCGACGATTTCATTCGAAACTTCCTTGGAATTGGGTTCGACAAAGAAGAAGTAAGGCTCGAACCCGGTGTATTTGACGGCGATTGACTTGCCATCTTGTGTCTTGCCATAGAGGTGGATCGCGAGGTCCGATTCCATCTTCTTGTAAGAGGCGCCGATCAGCCTTATGTCCCACTGTCCCATCGAAATCAAGCTCTTGCGACAATCTTGATCACGTCGCCGTCCTTCAGGATGTGGTCGTGACCTATCGTCATGTGGGTCTTTCCGTCAATCGCCCTAATAAAGTTGTCACCCAGGTCGGAATGGACCTTGTATGCGAGGTCCTTGGCATTGGTGCCTCTGCGCATCAGATAGGCATCCGGAAGGACCCGCTCCTGCTTGTCCGTCCACTTGTGCTCATCCTCGACCGGGTAGATGATCATCATATCGAGTACCTTGAACACGACATCCTCCAGCACCTGCTGCACGCCGGTCGTCCCGTGTGCCTTGATCCACTGGCCCATCTTGCTGCATGCGGCGATCTGCTTCTCATTGAGCTTCGACTTGTCGTTGACGACGAAGTGGTCGTTCCCCGGGACGTACTCAATGAACCCCGCCTTCGATGCCCGCCTGAGAGCCAGCTCGAATTCCGCGCTAGTTGGCACAACGGGATACCCGGTGGCCCTCAGTTTCTCGATGTTCTCGGGAGGCGCGATGTCGGCCTTGTTTGCAGCTATTATCATTGGCTTGGCTATCTTCTGCAACTCCTGACAGAAGCGCAGGAGATCCTGATCACTCCAGAGTGTTGCGTCTGCTTCGGCGGGAGTGTGTCTCAGGGCTGCGAGTATCTGATTCTCTGTGATAGACAGACCTGTCAGCTTCTCGTGAAGTGCCTTCTCGACCTTGCCACTTGCAAGCTTCGACTGCTTAGCGATCTTCGCGAAGTTCTTCTCCAGGATCCCGTAGATCCAGTACGATATCTCCTTCTCGAGGAAATTGACGTCAAGGACAGGATCGTGGTCTCCAATCCCTACAGGGTTCCCTTCGAAGTCGGTCCCGCCGCTCGCATCGACGACGTGGATGAACGCATCGGCTTGCCTCAGATCGTCCAGGAACTTGTTGCCGAGCCCTCGGCCTGCGTGGGCATCCGGCACAAGGCCCGCCACGTCGAGCACTTCGATCGGCACGAAGCGAGTACCGTTGTCGCACGGTGAGTTGTTCGGATTGCAGGGCTTGCCAAAAGCGACATGCGGGCACACCCCCCGCACATGCCCAACGCCTTTGTTCGCCTCGATGGTCGTAAACGGATAGGCGGCTATCTGCGCGGTCGCCAGAGTCAGAGCTGAGAAGAAAGTCGATTTCCCAACGTTGGGTTTGCCTACGATGCCGACAAGCACTATACTCCCCCAAAGGCCCAATGAGGATATGAATAGAAAAAGGACTCGGTGTCTCAGCCAGCACATATCCCAGAATTCCGATATCAGGTCAAGAGCTTTATACGGCGAAGGAATTGCCGCAACCCATGGAAACCGCTTTGGTTCTCTGCGAAGGATCCTTCAACCGAACGGGCGGGAAGACTGCAGCTGGACTCGTTAGGCACTCTCTGAGATTCAAGATACTCGGCATCTTGGACAGCACGATGGCGGGAAGGGATGCGGGCGAAGTCCTTGACGGCAAGAAGGCAGGAATCCCCATCTTCTCCTCCGTGAAGGATGCACTCTCGAAGCTCCCTAAGAAGCCGGACTACTTGATTGTGGGAGTTGCGACAATCGGCGGTATGCTGCCGAAGGCTTTCAGGCCGGCACTCAGGGAGGCCATCAAGAACAAGATCCACATCATCTCAGGGCTACACCAGTGGTTGGCAGACGACCCTGAGTTCAGCGAGCTGGCAAAGAGACACGGGATCAGGATCACCGACATAAGGAAAGAGCCGCCCCTCGAGAAGATGCACTATTATAGGAACCTCGCGTCGAAAATGAACGCGATCAGGATTCCCGTTCTAGGAACTGATGCCGCCAACGGAAAGCGGACAACAGCGATCATCCTCACGAAAGAACTGAACAAGCGGGGGATCAAGACCAGCTTCGTGGCAACCGGTCAGACAGGGCTGTTGCAAGGCTCCAGATTCGGGATACCGTTGGACGCGATCAGGGGTGACTACGTCGTCGGCGAACTCGAGAACGCGATAGACATGGCCTACAGGTCCGAGCACCCCAAGGTCATCATCGTGGAGGGTCAGGGCGCGCTCAGCCATCCAGCATATGTGACTGGCTCGAGAACGATAGTCAACGCCTCCGCTCCGCATACCGTCGTCCTCCAGCATTCCCCTGCGAGGAAGTGGAGGACATATCATCAAACAGAGCTTCACATTCCCAACGGCACAATCGACCGCGAGATGGAGCTGATCAAGGTCTACGCGGGATGCGATGCGATAGGCATCACCATCAACCACACTGGCATGACTCGCCAGGAAGTGGAGAAGACGATTGCAGGGTACGAGGCCAAGTATGGCATCCCTGCCTGCGACCCACTCGTAGACGGCACTGGCAAGATTGCTGATGCGATCATCGAGCGGTTTTTCCCGAAGAAGCGCTGAGCTCCAGCAAAGCATCTGTGAGTTCGCCGATCATCTCAGGCGATAGCTCCTCAGCCCTCTTCGAAGCGTATGGGAGTCTCTCTAGCGAACCTTTCTCTGCAGACCCAATTATCGGAGCGACCGCGGGGTCAGACAAGAGCGAGTTCATGATCTTCTTCCTCCGATGGGAGAAGATCGCCTTCGTGACCTGGAAGAACGCATCCTTGTCTTTGACCTCGAATGGAGGTTTCTTCGGGACCAGCCTGACAACGCAGGAGTCGACCTTCGGCTGCGGCCAGAAGGCGTGTGGGTGCACGTTCAGGAGGATTTCGCAATCGGCACGATAGTACACGCCGACGGACAGTCTCCCGTACTCCTCCGACCGAGG
>Ga0315296_10000095_pt1 | contig 88548 bp, 78 predicted proteins | sample YL17G14_18_MG_FD_203921 | JGI IMG/M metagenome (GOLD analysis project Ga0315296, IMG submission 203921) | Sediment microbial communities from Yellowstone Lake, YNP, Wyoming, USA - YL17G14_18 | ecosystem: Environmental > Aquatic > Freshwater > Lake > Sediment | place: USA: Wyoming | collected... | reverse complement strand
CTAGGCGTCGACAGCGACACGGCTTACACAGTCGACCGGCCCGGGCTCTGGACCACCAGGGTCTCAAAGGCCGGCTATGTCGGAGACGAAGCAGAGTCCACGGTCGTCAAGATAACCCCCGCATTGGGCGTCGACCAGATGGAGAACACGGTCGAGAACTCCATCGCACTGCTGAAGGACGACAGGGTCAGGGCCTCGCTGCTTACCGTTACGGTCATCATCATCCTGTCCCTGCTCCTCAGGGGCCGTCGCAGGAAGGAGAAAATAAAGAAGCTCTGAGCGTTTTTAAGTGTTTAAACTTAACTATCTCGATGACCCTTCAAAGGAAGGCAGCCTTGGCCTTCGGGCCGTTTTTAGTAGTGATTATACTAGGGTTCATTACTTTATCCGCAGCCGCGGTAGAGGGTGGCATCTACGAGTATTATTTCAATGAGACTCACGGCGGCAACTGGACTTCATCCCTGACAAGCCGGGAGTTTGGACGATTACCTTCACAGACTCAGACGGGAACACGGTTACTAAGACCATCAACGTGACCGCGGTCCCGGAGACTCCGAAGCCGCCGGCAACTCCTGGGCCTGCTCCGGCAAAGGTTCAGGGCGGGGAATTCCCCTGGATAATAGTAGTGGTTCTAGCAGCAGCTGGGTTGCTATCGTTCTTCTTCATGCGCAGGAAGCCCGGGCCAAGGAAGAAGTGATATAGGCTGGCAGATAAGCGATACCGTTCAGAGCGCAGTCGAGTTCTTCAAGGAGCCAATGAGGTTTGCACTGCTCCTAGTGACTGTCGTGGGGATAGCAGGGCTCTTCGTTTTCTTCAGGTCGCGCAGGAAGTCGCGGCTCGAGAGGCGGTGAGCGCCATCTGTAGTGTAAAACGTTTTTCTTCTCGTTCGCTTAAACAATCAGAAACATACAAGACCGTCGACAGGAGACCCAATATTTGGCCTCCTTCAGACAGGACTCAAGACACAAGACCAGAGACCCCTTTTACCCGGCAATCGCACCTTTCTTCTACCACCATATTTTTATACGCCTAGCCATTACTATTGGTAATCTCACTACTCCGAAATGGACAACCAAAATCCGAGTGACACTGGAGGCGGCAACAAGATTTTTATGGTGATTCTTTTGATGTTGACTGTTTTCATCCTGGTACTGCTTCTCCTTCTTGCTTTAGGTCTTTTACCGGTCGGGACGAAATCGACTACTAGCGGATGCGGTGACGACAATCCGTGTACGACTGATTCTATGGATGCTTCAGGGGCGTGCAAGCATGAGGCCGCGGACGGACCAAAGCTGGCGTGTTCAGGCCCCACGGGCCTTTGCGCAGTGCATGTCTGCAGCGCAGGATCATGCATATCAAAGGTCATAGACAACTGCTGCGGAAACGGCAAATGCGAGCTGCCTGAGACCGCATCCGCATGCCCGATAGATTGCGGCGGAGGCGGGACCTTAACGATTCATGGCAGCGACGGCAACACTTACAATGAGTTCAACAAGAACAACACCTTATGCGAGCCGAATACCGGTAACTCGGACGGTGCGCAATGCACATGCACCGAGAACGACTGCACTGACGGCGTGGACAATGACAACGACGGTCTTATAGACTGCCGTGACCCGGACTGTAATTGCCTGCAGACCGAGGGCTGCCCGCCATGTGAGGGCGATTGCGCCCCTTTGAGCGTAGGTCTAAGGAGGACCGATGCGGGGGTATTAAGTAGCTTTATATCTTTCTGCACGACTAACGGCGGTGTGATGCACATAGGCACTGGTGATGACACTGCAGTATGGTGCTCCTTTAGCAGCGAGGGCATGTCATGCACAAAGGTGACAGCTATTGCCATAGTCCCGAGATTCGAGGATCTCTGTAAGAGGGCCGGTGGCGAATACTCATGCACCGACGTAAATGGTGCGGCTCAGATAATCTGCACATGCCCCGGTTCTGTGTGCGAGAGCGGGATATATCCCCAATGCGGCGGCTCGTGCTCAACTGGCAAGACCTGCACGCCGGTTGCAGGTGCTACTGCGGCTGGAGTAGGCGAGTGTGAGTGCCTGCCAGAGCAGATGCCAACCTGCGAGAACAGTCTCCAGTACAAGTGCACAGGGACCTGCCCAATAGGCCAGTCCTGTAATTATAGCAACGGCCAGTGCATATGCGTCCGACAACAGGTAACATGCGAGAACTCCTACAGTATGCAGTGCACAGGGACATGCAAATCAGGGGAGCAATGCCTCAGGACATTATGGAACACGTGCAAATGCGTACCGATAGAATGCGAAAAGGCCGATGCTCCGGAATGCAAGGGCGTGTGCCCAAATGACCAGGGCTGCACGTATCTGGGTAACGACCAGTGCGGCTGCCAGGAAAAAGACTGCGAGGACATCAATGGCGACACCGTGAACGAATGCGCGCCCGGCGTATGCTCGAATGACGACGAAGAATGCTTGCCGACGGATTCCGACTGTTCGTGCAAGACCAGGTGCGAGGATGCAAACAGTGCAAACGAGTGCTCCGATGCGTGGTGCCCGGACGACGAGGTGTGTGCCCCGTATTACTCCAACAACTATATTACATCCGTCAGCTCCACAGAAGGCGATGTTGTAAATCCCTTGTTAATAGTCGCGCCCTCAGCTTGCACGTGCCTGCAAAGGTGCGAGGACATCGCAATTGCGGACTCATGGTCGTGCAACTTCGGTTGGTGCGACACGGGCTATTGTGGGTATGACCCAAGGGCAGGAGTTTGTGGATGTGTTCCATACGTCGACTGAATATAAGACGGGCGGCAAAACCGCCCAGTTTTTTTACTTTATGCAGCTTCTAATTAGCCTATGAAAGAGGCTCTTCTCTGGAAGAGAGATGACGATAGCAAGGTGAAGTGCTTCCTGTGCAGCCACCGTTGCATGATACCTGACGGCGGGCGCGGCGTGTGCATGGTGCGCGAGAACCAAAAGGGAACGTTGTACTCTTTGGTATATGGAAAATTAATTGCGACTAACATCGACCCTGTCGAAAAGAAACCAGTATACCATTTCTATCCCGGTCACCGCTCCTATTCGATTGCATCAGTCGGATGTAACTTCCGTTGCTCCTTCTGCCAGAATTGGGACATATCCCAGATGCCCCGCGACCATAAAGGTATGATAGCGGGCCATGATTTCACGCCAGAGAATGTCGTGGCCGAGGCTGTACAGAACAACTGCCTGAGCATTTCGTACACCTACACCGAACCGACAGTCTGCTACGAGTTCACGAAGGACTGCGGCGAGCTTGCCAGGGCGAAAGGGCTAAAAAACATCTATGTCTCCAATGGCTTCATGACCCGCGAGATGATAGACGATGCGACGTTCCTTGACGTAGCTCGAATCGATTTGAAATCCTTCAGCGATGAGTTTTACAGAAAGGTATGCGGCGGTAGGCTAGAGCCGGTACTGGACAATCTGAAATACTTCAAGAAAAAGGGGATATGGACCGAGGTGGTCACATTGATTGTGCCCGAACAGAACGACTCCGACGAGGAACTGACCAATATAGCTGAGTTCATAGCCAATGAGCTGGGCGACGAGACGCCCTGGCACATCTCCGCCTTCCATCCCGACTACAAGATGCAGGACAGCTATCCCACCCCAGACGAGACGCTGGTGAAGGCTTACAGCATAGGCAAGGACGCCGGGCTGGACTATGTCTATGTCGGGAACTCCGATGTGCATACTGGCAAGGACACCCGATGCCCGCAGTGCAAGGAAGTCCTGATAAAAAGGAAGTGGTTCTCGATAACCGATAACATTGTCAAGGAAGGCAGGTGCCCGAAATGCGGGCACACGATAGCCGGTTATTTCTGAGACTTATTAACTTTCTAAAGTAGTTAAAAATGGAAAAAACAAGGAAGAGAGAACTAAAAATTATAACAATATGGGTAATAGTAGATACGGCAGCAGTAGCAATTGCAAAACTCGCAGGTCATTGGATTATAGCTGCGTTCATAGCAGGTTTTGGAGTAGGTGCAGGAGTAGTATATGGTTGCATGACAAATAGGGAACTACGCAACCTACAAAAAGAGGTAGTGGTTTCCTTTTGGTAGAATTTAACTATCTCAGAAAGCTAGTAAGCTCGGCGACCTTTTTATACCCATTGTTTCTAATTAGCACCGTCAACGGCCATAGCGGGGTGGTCACACCTGGTCTCATCTCGAACCCAGAAGTTAAGCGCCCCAGCGATCCGGCCTGTACTTCGTAATACGTGGGAAAACCGGGACGCTGTTGACACCTCATTCTTACTTGCTTAGTGTCGTAACCGTGCACCCGTCTTTCTCAACTATTACTGTGTGCTCCGATTGGCTTACCAATCCTTTTTCCGCTTCATGCAAGACCGCGTATCCGTGCAGTGCGCCTCTTTGGGTCAGCTCCCTCATGGCCATCTTCAGCTTCAGCTGGTTCATGTCCGCGAACCAGCGTTCGCAGAACGGCAGGCCCTGTCGCTCCTCGGCGAATTCCATTATCTTCCTGCCCTCTATCGAGCGGGTGGGTATTGATCGGAGGAAAGAGTAGATCTCGGTCCGGTTCCCTTCGATGACCCTGCCGCGCCCGTTTGTGGCGAAAGGCTCTATTGCGAAGACCTCGCCCTCCTCAAGCTTCTTGTCGAAAGGGACTTTGATGTTTGGTATCGCCATCGGGCCATGGAGTTCGTATTGGAGTAATTGATGACCAGTGAGGTTCTCTATAGGCCTGAAGCCCCGCGAGTGTATCTCGTTCTCAACTGTTTCCCCGATTTTCGAGACGGAGACGCCGGCGCGCACCGTGGAAATGGCAGCTTCTAGAGCTGCATCGCTTGCATCGACAAGTTTCTGGTTCATGCCCGATAGGTCTATGGTGTAAGCGGTGTCCGCTATGTAACCGTCGACGTGCACGCCCAGGTCTATGGTGACCAGGTCACTTTCCTTAAACGCAAGTTCGTCTTTCACAAACGGGGTATAATGGGCGGCCACGTCGTTTAAGGAGATGTTGCATGGGAAAGCAATATCCGCCTGCTCCTTGATTCTCTTTTCAATGGCTTCGGCGACGTCAAACGCCTTCGCGCCGGGCTTGATGAGCTTCCTGCTCCAATCACTGACATCGGCAGCTATCTTCCCGGCTTTCTTGTACTCTTCGAGACCTTCCATCCCAGGTTTCTTTTGTCCTTAGGGTGATAAATAGCAGTCGCGTTTTTACCCGCCGCATCCCGGACATCTCATAAGTTCTAGGTTTTCCTGAGGGAACGGATTCTCATAAGTATCTGTGCCGTAGATATTACCCTGATCGTCGATCCAGTAGTATTTCGCTCCGCTGTCGACTATGTACCTCTCCCCAGTATCCTGGTCGTAGACCTCTTCCACGCCCAGGATCGCATTGCTCCACTTGTCGTTGATGTTATCCATAGTCTCGCTTCTGTATTCGAATGTCGAGGCTATGATATCGGATATCGAGTCCTGGGTCGAAGAGATGATTCCCAATCTTTTGTTGACTTCTTGCGCCTCCCTGGCCGCCCAGCTTGGATCGACCTTGAACGTCTCCGCCGACTTGAGGACAAGATATTCTGTCTCATTGAAAAGACTCTCTGGAGAATAATACCCGAAGAAATTAGCAGCCCATACCCCGGTGCTTCCAGCTTCAACAAGGTAGATATAAACTATCACCTTGTTTTTCACCTGATTGGGCCCGGGATTGGATACAAAGGTCATCTCCGCGGCCGACTGTCGCGTAATCAATGCCCCCGGATCGCTCTTTATCAGATCGGGCCTGTCGATAACCAATGCATTCTCAGTCTGGACGTTCAACTGCTCGAGATATTCGTGCAGATACTGCCGAGCATCCGTGTATCTCTTGACCATCATAGGCTTGACTATGCCGCCGGAAGGGCCATAATAGGTGCCCTCTGTGAATCCTAGGCGTGTCAGGATATCACTTGGGATCGCGTAAATCGCATAGGGGCTTATGTAGACGAACCCCTGGTTCTTTTGGGACGTTGCACCAAGCGCAACGCCCGCGTCGATGTACGGCCTGACAAGGCCCGAGCCGTTAACAACCTGCCAGCCAGTGGGGATCTTTATAGTGAATGCCCTTTCATTAGGGTCCTGGAAGGTGTAGAAGGAATATTTCTCTTCGTATTGAATAGCTTTGGGTTTTGCGACTATTGGTTGCGCCTCTGCAGGATTGCCAGGGGACTGGGTTCCTAGATTATTTGGATTTTGGATTGGCGTTTGGCCGTCTCCCACATTCAAGCTCTCATTACCTTGTGTATACTGCGGCCTTCCGGTCTGCGAGATGATAACCGCGACTGCGATTATCAGAAAGACCGTCAAGACCGCGATTACCATCAGAGCGTTCCTTTCCATTATGCCTTTAAACTATCGTTATGCCAAGATAAACTATAATTCCTTGAGTATCTCCAGCACTTCGCTAAGCCGTTTTGTCTCATACATCGGCCGGTCCTGGAGGCCTGTCGGTCTCTGCTCTTTGTATTTACCGCGCAACAACCGGACGCTCACCATCCCGACCCTATTAGCTCCTAAAATGTCGGTGTCCAACCGGTCTCCGACATATATGCAGTCGCCCGGCTCGACGCCGAGGTCAGTGCACGCCTTCTGGAATATCTTCGGCTCCGGTTTCTCAGTACCGGCGTCTTCAGAAATAATGACAGTATCAAACATGTCCTCCAAACCCAGCCTTATCAGCTTCTCCCACTGTTTTACCGACAACCCGTCTGTCACGACCCCTATCTTGTATCCCAGGGTCTTGAGCCTTGACAAGGTCGGCAGTGTGTCGTCGTAAGGCTTCAGGTAGGTCCTCTTCATGTTGTGATAGGCCACGATCCCGGCGGCTATTATCTTGCTCTTGTCCTTCCGGTCGCCGACCACCAGGTCATAATGCCGGCTGAAGTTAGAGCCGTACTTCTTGACAATGTCTTCGAGCCTGGAGAACGCCTCCTCTACTGTTATTCCCAAACCTGCATGCACCATCGCCTCTACTGCGGACCTCCTTGCCATCTCGACCTGGTGGCTGCTGTTGTAGAGGACGTTGTCGATGTCAAACAAGACCGCTTTTATCATGTTTATTTTACTGGTTTAAGGGAAAAAGCAGGGTATGGGTTTTTAATCCCCCTCAGATAAACTATAAAAACATCCTAAAATGGCAAAGACTGACCGCACCACCACTGGTATCCATGGTCTGGACGCGCTTGTCGGCGGGGGTTTCATACCTGGCAGATCAATACTCGTTGCCGGGTCTCCCGGTACGGGCAAGACGACATTCGGCTTACAGTTCATATGCGAGGGCGCAAATGCCGGCGAGCCCGGCGTTGCACTGAGCCTTGAAGAGGACCCGAAGACATGGAGGAAAGACATGTTGAACTTCGGCTACGACATTGAACGGCTCGAAGACCAGAATCTGGTGAGGGTAGTGGACGCATCCCTTATCAAGCTAGGGCTTGAGAGCGATGAGAAGTTTTCGATTGTAGCGCAGGAATTCGACATAAACCACATACTGGCGCGGATAATAACAGAGGCTAGGCATATAGGCGCCAAGAGGGTGCTGGTCGACTCGCTGCCCGCGCTCGACATACTGCATGCCGAGGACCCGAAGAACATAAGGGCCGATATCCTGAAGATGCACTATCTCCTCAAAGCCAACGGGTTGACGACCATGCTGATCTCTGAGATACCCGAGGGCCACAAGTCGTATTCGCAGCACGGCGTGGAGGAATATGTAATCGACAGCGTCATAACCCTGCACTATCTCTCTCTAGGCAGCCAGAGTGGCAGGACCCTGGTGATAAGAAAAATGAGGGGTACCTCGCACAGCGAGGACATCCACCCGATGGAGTTTGTAGGTGGAAAAGGTATCGTAGTCAAAAAGGTGGAGGATTCGCTCTAATCCTCCGGTTCTTTCTTATAAAATCTAAACAATAACATGCCTGAGCCACCACGACCTCCTAAACCTCTATACTCTGAACACTTCGCAGGATTGGCTAGGGCGCTTCGAAGGCCTGTGGTCTCACACATCCCGCGTACTGTTCTCCCGCCAAAGCATACGATAGAAAATGTCCCATTGCGTCATAAAACTATCGATGGTAGGGAAATAGTCGGGCATGTTATAGAAGTCGGCAGTGGGTGGCTTGCAGATCAGCTCTTGGAATTTCCTATGGGCCACCAGCAACGCCTAGAGGGAATTGGAATTGCTCCTCGGATTCTTAGCATACAGCACAAGGATAGGAGATGCTGTTTAAAGATAGAGAAGTATAAACCAACTTCATCGGGCAAAGTGGAGATTACCGCTACGGACGAGAATGGACAAAAACATCTTTTTTATGTAATACCAGGAGAACTAATCCAATAAGATGATCGACTCAGAATACGAGATAAAGCGCTGCATCGACCATCTCGGCGAGACCAACATAGTCAGGAAGGTCTTCTGGCAGATGGACGACAAGGTGGCGCACCTGGTGGAGGGCATAAGGCAGGGCGACGACTGCGTGGTAGTCGGCAGGAACCTGGTCAACATGGAAGGCCCCTATCCGATGAAGATAGGTATGAAGACCGGCCTGATACACACCTGCTCCGACATCGTTGTCTCCGGCGGTAAGCCCCTTTACGGGCTGGATGCGATGCAGGTGGATTCCATCCAGCAGGCCGTGGAAGTCTCCGAGATGGTGAAGAAGCAGGCCAATGGCATAGGCGTCCCGATAATCGGCGGCAACACCCAGCTGGAGAATGGTCTTAGCCCCTGCATATCATTCTGTATCTTCGGAGAGCTTGCGGCAAAGCAGCTGATAACGGACTCCGGCGCAAGGGCTGGCAACGTGTTGGTCATAATCGGCGAGCCTCTCGCTGGTGAAATAGGCGAGAGGGTAAGGATAGCTCGCGAAAAGTTCCAGACCTTCCAGGAGGTTTACCAGAAGGTCAACGTCTACGCGGCAAAAGACGCTTCTCGTGGGGGATGGTTTGGCAACCTGCTGGAAATGCTTGTCAAGTCGCAGACCGGTTTCAGGATAACGTCAGTCCCTTACCCGAGCTTCGGCAGGTACATGGGCAATTATCTCACCTGTATCGACCCCGAGGACATGGACAAGGTCATCGAGATAGGGTCTAAGAACGGTTGTCCGGTAGTCCCTGTGGGCGAGGTGACTGCGAAGAAGGAAGTCATCCTGGGGAAGAAGAAGATAGTCAATGAGAAAAAGATGCAGGAGCTTATAAGGAAGACCCCGTTTAAGAAGCCTTACGTTTGATTTTTATCTCCTTACACATAAACTTATTGACTAAAATGCCAAGACCACCAGAACCTTATCCACATTCACATAAGGTTTCTCATGGAAGTAGGTGTCTTACTGTTAGATATGGGCGCACTGGCCCGGCGCTAGATACAGGTATGCGACCAGCGATCATTGTTGATGCAAGCCTCACGTCTGGACTATCCGTATCAAGACCAGTTGGCGGTCATCGTAACCCCGGTATGGTTACTGAAGTGCCTAAGGATCTTTCACATGCAATAAGAACCTCCTTAGAGGCAAAGCATCCTGGGCACATAGTTGTCTTTAACACAGCATAGCTTTTGATTCCTCTTTTCAATCAGACACCGTCGCAGTCTCGAGTGTCTCAATAATGTCAAGCAAAACCGCGATTGACCAAAGTTCCTTAAACTAGTTCTCGACAGGCTTGAACTTATAGCCGTATTGGATTATTCCGCTGTCCTCACTGTCGCGGATCTTGCGGAAGACCATCTCTACTTTCTTGCCTATTTTGACGTCCTCCCTCTTGCAGTCGACGATCTGTGCAGTCAGGCGTGGGCCTTCGTCCAGTTCCACAATCGCCATTATATACGGCCTGTGTAGCTCAAAACCGGTCGGCGGAGTGTGGACTATAGTATAAGAGTATACGCTGCCGGTGCCCCGGAAGGTGTAAGAACCAAGTTTGCCATGCCTTCTGCACTCCGGGCAGATGCTCCTGGGCGGGAAGTAATACTCGCCGCATGTTTCGCACTTCGCACCCTCCAGGCGGTACCACTGGGGTATCCTCCTCCAATAGCTTGCAAGGCTCTTACTATGTGGCATTTTGACGCTAAGTTTGCTAGAGTGGGTATTTAAATTATTCTTAAAGTAAAGCTAAACGATGGACTCCTCTTTCTACGAGCGCGACTTCTCAGACTATGAAGGCAGCATAAGGGAGCACGCGATCCAGGCGTTTAAGGACGATCTCGGCGACGGCGATATAACAACTGCCGCCGTGTTTAAGGAGGACCACGAGTCTCGCGCAGTCGTCATAGCCGAGGAGCCGTGCGTCCTCGCTGGGGTCATTGAGGCGCGCGCGATACTAGAAGACGGCAAGCTGGAGGTTTCAGGAAAGGCAGATGGTGATGAAGTCAAAGCCGGCGAGACCATGCTCACAATCAAAGGGTCCCTTAAACAGATCCTCGCTCGCGAGAGGGTCGCATTGAACTATCTGTCAAGAATGAGCGGAATCGCAACCCTCAGTAAAAGATTATACGAGCAGCACGGCAAGAGAGTCTTGTTCTTAAGGAAGACCGACCCTGGCCTTCTCTTCAGCGAGAAGCGGGCCGTTGCTCTCGGCGGGTGCCTGCCCCACAGGATAAATCTCTCAGATGGGATACTGATAAAGGACAATCACATAGACGGGCTGGGCGGGCGGCGCCTTGATGCGATAAGGACTGCCATACTGCGCGCAGACGGTTTCAGGACCGGCAAGAACCTGCCGATAGAAATAGAAGTCGATACCATGGAAGAAGCCAGGTTCGCGGCCGAGGAGCTGGAAGACATGCAGGGTCCGAACATAATACTGCTGGACAACATGCGGCCACAGGAGGTGAAGAGAGCAGTCGGTCTCATAAGAGCTGCAAATTCTGAAGTGATAATCGAAGCGTCCGGAGGCATAACCGAGGAGAACATCAAGGATTATTTAGAAGCCGGAGCGGACTGCGTTTCGACAAGCCTGTTCCTTTCGGCGAAGCCGTGCAAGTTCAAGCTGGAGACGAACTATAGACACTAGACAGTCCGATTCCAGTTCAAATCTGGGAGGCGGGTTTCAATCACTTCTAGCTATCCCAAACTACCCAGGTCTGCCAGGGCATCGTCCAGGTAATCGGACTCGTCCAAGCCTGCGCTCCTATTCGCGGTTTGCCCCTCCGGTAGCTGGTTCAAATCAGCAACTGCATCGTCCAGGTAGTCAGACTCGTCGATCTGGCCACTGCCAGGGGTGGTGGGGCTAACCGCTTTGGGCTGCGACAAAAACAAAAGCGTTATTCCCACTACTGCAAGAACTGCGGCAACCAGCAACAACTTCGTGTTCATCTTAGAGACTGGCCTTTGCCTCCCGTATAAGCTCTTGCCAGGCGTGTCTTACATCCAGCAATATCTGCTTCTTCTCCTCGAGTGTAACCGCCTCATCGAATGCGGTTATCGAGTCTTCGGCGAATGCCACGAACTCGTTTACGATACTCTCGTTCACGCCCAGTGTTATCAGTCCTTCGGCCCTGTCAGCCAGGTCCTGTATCTTAAAGACCACATATGCGTATACGCTCTCGCTGACATTGATTATACAATTCGAAACGTTTGTATCATTACCGCACTCTCTGACCAACTGAGACACGACCTTCCCGAGTCTCAGCTTGTTCCGCGCGCATTCTGCCCTGTCCGGGCCGGGCGTCTCATTATGGCACTCCTTAAATGTGTTAACCAGCTGCCTGCAGGCCCATGTCGAGTTCTGCTGGCAAGCGTACTCTAATACGTCTGTCCTTGCCTGCCAGGTCTCTCTCTTCCGCTCTTGCACACAGTCAGTGACATTCATGCCGCTAGATGTGCAGTTTGTGAAGGTATTTTTTATCTCCTCGCGCCTCTCTTTCCTGCACTGAGCCCTTTCACTGGGTGTACCCGAGAGGCAGCTTGAGTTCCCCAATACGTTATTTAGTCCGCCCTTGCCGCTGTGTGATTTCGCTTGTCCGCTACCGTTTTCACTGTCGTTCGTTTGAGCGTTGTCAGAATTTCCATGCTCCTTATCGGAGCCCTTGCTCTTGTTCGAGTCTGTGACAGCTTCCCCAACCACTAGACAAACCGAGATTGCTACCACCAACAATAGGAGAACTTTTTTCATTTTCCCCTTTTATTAGACTCGCTATGTTTAAAAGCGCTCTGGGCCCGGGAAACAAGTCCATTGAGCATGCTTGGGAAGTAGCAGGGCGGAACAGAGATTTCGACTCAGGTACGTTGAGATTTACTAACAAGTCAATGTGATCCTTCTGCTCCGTAATGCAACTCAATTTCAAACAACGATGCTTTCCTTAAACCTTTTTATCGCGGCTATAGCGCTCATCGCCGCCAAGTAAGAGGTCTTCGGGTTCTGCGGAGACGGGACATTGTCCACTTGCACGCGCATCTCGCCAAATTCTCCCCTCACAAATATCTCGTGCCGGTTGTCCTTCACTGCGGGGTCTGCGACTACCCTGACCTTTGTTTTATCGAACCCTATGCCTGCCAGTGAGAGCGTAGCAGCGACATTGACGTTCTTCGGGAATTTTTTAACAGCCTCTCTTGCAGGACCTTCGAACAATATGGCCTTTTCCTTAACATCAACACCGAGCCCGGCAGGAGGTTTTGTCGTAGTGAGAGTCACCTCGTCTATCCTGCCTACGTTTGCAGACCTTAAACCATCCAAACCGGCTATCGCGCCCGAGGGCAGGACCAATTTCGCGCCGGTTTTCTCAGCGGCTTTCCTTAAACTCCCAAGCAGTTTTTCATCGACGAGCGCGCCGACGCTCATCACCATCAGGTCCTGGCCTTTCCTTAAGAAAGATTCTGCGTACTGCCCGACAGCCTCTTGTGACGCAGCTTCGACAACAAGGTCCAGCTTAGGGAACTCACTGGGTTTAAGGAACTTACACTTGTATTTCTTGCAGAACTCTTTGCCGTTTTTCTCAAGAGCGTCATAAGCGCAGACTACTTTATAGCCAGAAGAATTCTCAGCTATTATCCTTGCGATGTTTCCGGTGCCTATGATCCCGATATCCATTACCTGGACATTATGTGCACTACACAAGTCGCGCCGCTCCCGCCGACGTTGTGCGTTAGCCCGATCTCTGCATCCTTGACCTGCCTCTTGCCGCCCTCGCCCCTCAGCTGCCAGGCTATCTCCACAGCCTGCTTGATGCCTGTGGCCCCGATCGGGTGGCCGCAGGCCTTCAAACCGCCTGAGGTGTTGACAGCGATCCTTCCGTCCCTCTTTGTGAGGCCCTGCTCCGTCGCCTTGCCGCCCTCGCCCTTCTTGAAGAACCCCAGGTCCTCTATCGCGAGTATCTCGGCTATTGTGAAGCAGTCGTGGACCTCAACGACGTCTATGTCCTTTGGCTTCAGCTTTGCTCTTTCAAACGCGTGCTTTGCCGCGTATTTGGTGGCGAACAGCTCCGTAAGCGACGCCCTGTCGTGTAGAGAGAGCGTGTCTGACGCTTGGGCCGTTGCAAGGACTTTTATCGGAGTGTCCGTGTATTTCCTCGCAACGTCGTCCCTCGCTAGTATGATTGCGGCCGCGCCGTCTGTGACCGGCGAGCAGTCCAGCAGCTTCAGCGGCTCTGCCACCGGCGAAGAGTTCATGACCTGCTCAAGAGTGACTTTATGTTGATACTGCGCATACGGGTTTAAGGAACCGTTATCATGGTTCTTAATTGCGACTGCAGCCATCTGCTCCTCGGTTGTGCCATATTCGAACATGTGCCTCCTGGCAATCAGCGCATAGAGCGCAGGGAACGTAGCGCCGAGCGAGCTCTCCCACTCGAGGTCCGCGGCGCCACCTAGCGTCGTTGTGACTTGAGAGACTTCGACGTCGGACATCTTCTCCACGCCTCCCGCTATGACGATGTCGTGTTCGCCAGAAAGTATACTGAGTATAGCCTCTCTCATCGCAAGCCCTCCTGAAGCGCAGGCAGCCTCCACCCTTGTAGCGGGTATCGGATTCAGGCCGCTCTGGTCGGCTATGAGCGCGCCTATGTGCTCCTGCCCGGTCAGCCTTCCGGCGCTCATGCACCCGCCATAGACTGCATCGATGTCGGGCCCCTCGACTCCGGCATCCATTATCGCTTTGACACCCGCTTCGGCCATGAGTTCCCTTAGACCCTTGTCCCATCTCTCGCCGAACTTCGTCATCCCGACGCCGATGATTGAAACCCCTGTCATCCTAAAGTCCCTTTATCTTGCGCTTGTGCTTAGCGTATGTGCCGTAAGAGAGATACTCCTTCTTTGCGATGTACTTCTTTATCGGAATGTTGTGTCTGTGCGCTTTCTTGATGTTCTCAGTGACCGTGATGTCGAACGCGTCGCTGCCTGAGCCGCTGCCGTATGAGACCATCAGGATCCTGTCGCCCGGCTTCGCTTGGTCAAGGACCGACACCAGTCCCAGCGGGCTAGAGCCAGAATAGGTGTTGCCTATTTCCGTAACAAGCAGCGCCGGCAGGACCTTCCCCTTCGGTATCCCTAAATCTTTCGCCAGCTGCAGCGGGAACTTGCCGTTCGGCTGGTGCGGGACGAAATAATCGTAGTCATCGGGTTTAGTCTTCATCATCTCCATGAGCCTCTTCGCAGCTCCTAAACAGTGCTTGAAATAGCCGGGTTCGCCCGTGAACCTTCCGGCGTGCTGCGGGAACTCCTCGCCCTCCCGCCTCCAGAAGTCCGGCGTGTCGGTAGTGAAGGTGCACGTGCCATTTATCTCAGCAATAACGTCCTTGCGGCCTATTATGAACGCGGCCCCGCCGGCCGCGGCTGTATACTCCAGCGTGTCTCCCGGCCTTCCCTGTGAGGTATCAGAGCCTATCGCCATGCCGTAGTCAATCATGCCGCTTTTGACCAGGCCCATGCATATCTGCATCCCCGCAGTCCCTGCCTTGCAAGCGAACTCCAGGTCCGCGGCCATGACATTAGGCGTTACGTTGAGCGCCTCTGCGACTATCGCGGCGCTGGCCTTCACAGCATAGGGGTGCGACTCCGAGCCGACATAGAGCGCGCCGACCTTCTTCGGGTCTATCCCAGCCATTGTCAGGGCGTTCTTCGCCGCTTCCACGGCCATGGTGACGGCATCCTCATCGATGCCGGGAACAGACTTCTCCTTCACGAGCAGGCCGTTGACGATCTTGTCCCCGTCTTCATTCCATACGGAAGCAATCTCGTGGGCCGTTATCCTATAGCGGGGGACGTAACCCCCGTACCCTACAATACCTACCATCGTGCGATAGTTAGCGAAAAGGCTTAAAAAAAGGCAGGTTTAAGGTTATCCGTCTAATTAGCCCTATATGTCTGGGAACCCCTATACTATTTTTAAGTCTTGGTAAGAAAATAAGACGCATGAACAAGGAACTGACTACTCTTTCTTCGAAGGGCCAATTGGTCATACCAAAGTCCTTCCGCCAGAAGCTGGGGCTCAAGGCAGGCGACTTCATAGGCATGGTCGCGCTGGAAGACATGATTGCGATAAAGCGGGTGGAAGTGCCCGAAGAGAAGATGCAGAAGAAGCTGAAGAAGAACACAAAGGAGCTCAATTTTGAGGAGCTGTTATATCCTGAGAAAAAATGAATACCAAAATCAAAATTATAAAAAATAATGTTCAAAAAATTATAAGAGGTTACCAAAAATATGGTTGGTTTTGTAGGTTATTCATCATATTCATATTTGCTGTTATCCTTAATAATCTCATTGTCATACATGCAAATATATCTTCCGATGAATTAGAGAAGATATACTCTATTGAAGACAATATGACGTATGTATATCTGCCTCAATCATCAATATCCCAAAGTAATTTGAGCCCTACGGATTTAGGTTCTGTCGTATGGTCGATAACCCAATGGTTCGGATCAACTCCTACCCAAATATGTTTTGAAAATACGGGCAGTTATCTAAAATATGGTAACAAAATCTTATATGATGCAGTAACCACCAAGGTGAGCTATAATAAAGGAGATTTTTTTAATGTCAATAACCTTGTATGTGTGCAACCGCCACAAAATGATAATAAATTTACCTTTCAATGGCAATTCTTAGTCGATATGTCAGTTTATGATATCATTCAAGAATCTAAAGATAATCTGGCAGTAAATACTAGTATTTCTACATATTTAAAACCTATTGGTTCAGCGACTATGCATCCGGAAGTTAAAACCTTTATTGTCTTGGGTGGTTGGGGATACGAAATCTTAAAATTTATCCTAGTCTTTTTATCAGCAGGCGCTTTGTTATGGGCTTGGTCTAGGACGATAGTCTTAATACGCGATGGTCTGAAATAGCCATGATATGTAACAAAAATATTAAAATGATCAAGAAGAAAGAATCCGAAGACATCTCGACTACGGTCATCCCGGACAAGATAGTCGCCGACACCTCGGTGATAATCGACGGCAGGATATCTGAGAATTATTCTGGCAAAGGAGTCGAGGTCCTCATACCCACGGCGGTCGTGCAGGAGCTGGAGCACCAGGCAAACCTTGGCAAGTCAGTGGGTCGCGAAGGCCTTGGCGAACTGGCAAAGTTGCAGGAGCTCCACAAGCAGAAGAAGCTGATACTTAAATTCGTGGGTGAAGGGTTAGAAGACTCGGACATAAAGCAGGCCCGCACAGGGCGCATAGATGAGATAATCCGGGAGCTCGCAAAACAGAATGGAGCAGTGCTCGTCACCTCCGACAAGACACAGGCGAGCGTCGCAGGGGTCTACGACATCCCGTTCATCTACTTTGAGTCGCGCGTGCCGGAGGCGAAGAAGGAACTCATGCTAGAGAAATTCTTTGACGGGACTACCATGTCGGTGCATCTCAAGGAGGGTGTCGAACCCTACGCAAAGAAAGGAAAGCCCGGCGAGTGGCTGATGACAAAGGTCAGCGACAAGCTGATGGCCAAAAAGGAGATAGAGGCGATAATCGACGAGCTCGTTGAAGAATCGCAGAGAGAGCGCGGCATGATAGAGATGGACCGCAGGGGATGCACGGTGATACAGTTCGGACCCTACAGGATTGTGGTGACAAAATTCCCGTTCTCGGAGAAGACTGAGATAACCGCAGTCCGTCCGATAACCTCCCTTAAACTCAGCGATTATCCGATGTCCGACAAGCTGAAGAGGCGTCTTGAGAAAAGGGCCGAGGGGGTGCTGGTGGTAGGGCCTCCCGGCGCGGGAAAATCGACGTTCGCCCAGGCCCTTGCGGAGTTCTATGCCGGCATGGGCAAGATAGTTAAGACAATGGAGCACCCGCGCGACTTGCAGGTCCCAAAAGAGGTGACGCAGTACGGGCCGCTCGACGGCTCGATGAAGAACACCGGCGACATATTGTTGCTCGTGAGGCCGGATTACACTATATATGATGAGGTCAGAAAAGGGCAGGATTTCGTCATATTCGAGGACCTGAGGCTCGCGGGCGTCGGGATGGTAGGAGTCTGCCACGGTGCCGCGCCGATAGACGCGATCCAGAGGTTCATAGGTCATGTGGAGCTCGGCGTCATACCCCAAGTCGTCGACACGCTCATCTTCATCAAAGGCGGCCAGATAACGACCGTCTACACCCTGAACATCGCCGTCAAGGTACCGACCGGCATGACAGAGCAGGACCTGGCGAGGCCAGTGGTCGAGGTGAGGAACTTCGAAAACGGCGATCTGGAGTATGAGATATACACCTATGGCGAGCAAGTCGTCGTCATTCCCGTCAAGGACGTGGCCGAGAAGCAGAGCAGGGAGTACGCGAAGATAAGCGAGGGTCTTGAGGAGAAGATACGCGGTTACGTCCCGGATGCTCGGATAGAGAACGTGGGCAAGAGCGTCAATGTCTTCGTCCCAGAGCGATTGATGAGCCGCATAATCGGTAGGGGCGGGCAGACCGTGACAGGGATAGAGAGGGAGTTCGGCGTCAGCATAAACATCATGCCCTCAAGCGAAGAATCAGGCTCTGACCTTGAGCTTCACGGGATGGGGAAGAACATCACCCTTGACGTGGGCGGGCACAACTCCGGCAAATACTTGAAGGTCTATGCGGACGACAACCATTTGCTGACTGCAGTAGTCAACAAGAAGGGCGAAATCTCGGTCAAAAGGAAGAGCAAGAACGGGAGGAAACTCTTACAGGTTATAAACTCGGGCAAGAAGCTGAGATACGAGTTAGCTATTTAGATTAATGTGACACCAGTCACCTCAACGCTCTCGACGCCCTTTATCGCGCGTATCTTGTCCTCGAGCGCGTCTGTCCCGCCTTCTGCGTCCGGCCGGATGAACTTGACCTCTAGGTACCTTATGCCAAAGGCGAGGGGGTGCTCGGTGACTGAGTGAGGCTTCAGCTTCTGTATCTCTGCCGCGACCTTTTTGAGGTCGACTTCGACGCCGGTGGGCATGACCCTGATTATGGATAATACGTCTCCCATCTTCAGAATCTACGGGCCGACAAAGCCGCACTTGGACTTGTAAGGGTTATTCACGGACCTGCAGTGCCGGCATCGCATAATCTTCTCGCCGCACTCCGGGCAGGGGAACTCAACTATCGTTATCGCCCTGTTCCCGCAAGTCATGCACTTCTTCTCTGTCATTTTGAATGCGTTGTGTTTGTCCTTTGTAATATAAAAACCTTTTTCTCCCGCTAATGTCAAATTAGGCCCGCTGGCATTGATTATATTGCCCGAGTGGGGTAGCCAGGACATCCTAATGGGTTGCGGACCCATTGACCCGCGTTCGAATCGCGGCTCGGGCGTTCTAATCAGTCTACTGTCAGCTGTCCTGAGTCTACCTGAGAGCCGCTCTTATGCTTTTAAACACCTCCGCGCTAATATACACTATGGATACACTCAAAGTCAACATTTCATTTCCAGCAGGGATGTACAAGGAAGCAAAGTTCTTCATAGACAGAGGCCTCTACGGCTCTTTCTCAGAGATGGTCCGCAGCGGTATAAGGAATGAGATAGACATGCAGAGGGAGATAAACCCCGAGTTTGCCAAGTCCATACGGACAGCTGAGGCAAGCGGCTATAAGAAGTTCAAGTCCGGAAAAGAGATGCTTGAAGACCTCCATAGGGCCGCCGAGAAAGAAGAATGAAACTAGACGAGCTATACTTCCCGGCGCGCTCGGAGTATTTCAAAGAGGACTATGCGCGCCTGGTTCGGAAGAACAAAGGGCTTCAGGAGCAGATAGACAAAAAGATTCTCCAGGTCCTTAAGAATCCGAATTCACATAAGAATCTGAAGAGGCCGCTGCAGCGCTATAAAGAAGCGCATATCGACCCGTTTGTGATGACATTCAGGATAGAGGGTAATGTCGTTAAATTTGTCCGCATAGAACACCATGACAAGGTGTTCGGTCTGCCGCATGACTAAACAGAGTTACGCTACGCAGTTTGTAGCATAACCTATTTTTTCTTCCTGCTAATAGTAGAAGACAAGAACAACGGCAGACTGCTATCCCTAACAGGACTGCAGACTTCGGACAGAAGACCGTTTTTCGCGGCTCGGGCGTTCAAATCAGTCTACGGTCAGCTATCTTGAGTCTACGAGAGAGCCGCTCTTATGCTTTTCTTGGCTTAATCACTAACATAATTATGGAAAAGAGAGCCATAAATTTCACGGTGATATTAGAGAGGGATCAAGATGGCTGGTATGTTGCTAAAGTTCCCGACTTGCCAGGGTGCCACACGCAGGGCAAGACAGTCGAGCAGGCGCTGGAGAGAATAAATGAGGCTATACGCGCGTATATCGAGCCGAAGCTAAAGATTGAGCCTATGGAGTTCATAGGTGTGCACAGAGTCCACGTAGCAGTATGAAACTGCCCCGTCTTTCTGGCTCGAAGATAGGGAAACTTCTGACAAAGCTTGGTTTCAGGAATGTCCACCAGGTAGGCGCGCATGCCAAGTTTGTGCACCCAGATGGCAGGGTAACAATGGTTCCTATGCACGGTAGCGAGGAGATTGGCACCGGGCTGACCCTCGAAATAATAAAGCAGGCGGGGCTCACAAGAGAAGAGTACACAAGGCTTGCAAAGGAGTCGTGATGGCATTTTGTAACACAGATATGGATGTTACCCTGAGTCGCACAGATCTTAGGGCCGTTGCAGCTTATAATAAAGAGAAAGCGGAGCGACGACTGATTCCTCACAGCTCGTTGAAAATAGAACTGGCTTCGGAAAAAGTTCTAGAGAAGGACTGGGACAACGAATACGATGAACGCTGGAACAAATATTAAGCAGAGACGAGATCATCTCCAAGAAAGGCAAGTTCAATGAGGTCGTATCCGCCTTACATATCATAACGCTTAAGGCGTAGTGTAACTTTCCTTCTTATTCCGATTCCCGTTAATACGTCAAGAACAAACAGGACCGTCGACAGCTTACTGTAGACGTGTTACTTCCATACAAGACTCCAGACCGAAAACTTCCTTTAATCGCGGCTCGGGCGTTCAACATCTAGCTCCAAAAGCAACCCGCATTATGTACTCTAGCGTAGTCTTCAGCGTTCTCAAGTCGCCCAGAATACTTAGTGTCGGGTTCGTATGCCCAAGCAGTAGCGTAACCGTTTCTGACCATTGCCTCATTGACAAATGTGCCATATGCATAAACGTATCTCAATAAACGGCTGTATTTATCCCTCTCCGACACGTCTTTTTCCAGCGTCACAGGCTTACTCAAAACCAGATGTTCCAGTTCTTCTTTGGATTCTGAATAACAGGACTCATAGTATTCTGGTGCGTCGATGCCTATCAACCGGACTCTTTCGCCATTACTTAGATCTATTGTGTCCCCGTCAATCACCTTAGTTACAGTTAAAGTTTCCGTTTTCCCACCGGTGTCAGAATCATTGAGAGGGGCGATAATACAATCTTTCCAATAAGGATCGCATTTATAATCGCAGTATTTAACTTTAATCCATCCAGAGCCATCACTTTTGCATTTTTCCTTCCAATTCTCATTGCACCGTAATGAGTTAGGAGAACATATCTGTCCGCCTCCCTCACCTCCTACCTTACACTCACCACCCCTACAACCGCCATAACAGTAATACCAATCTACCCACGTGGTTTTACAATTCCAGTATCGATATTCTATCTGAACCCAATCGCCGTTACACCTTCTTTCGTACGTATAGCCCACAGAACAGTCGGGCGGTTTGCAATCTCTCCCTTTACACCCATATTGGCAGTAGCTCAGGAGTGTCCATGAGCAATCGGAACTTTGGTAACCCTTCGTGTATTCATCTCTGCACCCCCACTCGGAAGAACAAGCAGGACAACCATCCTCCGCACATGACTCATAATCCTCCCCTAAATTCCTTTCGCATATTCCATTTCCACAACAGGGTGCTATAGGTCTGCTAAAACACGATGCGTTACACGTACCCGGATATTTGCAAGTATCCATCGTACAACGATTGTTATCCTCGCAGTCATTATCCGAGTAGCACTCAACATTTCTACATTCCCCAGAACAGCACAACCCTTCATGAGAGCAACGGCAATCATCCAAGCATGAACCACAGCTCTCATCGACCTCGCATATACTGTTCCCACAACAAGGCACTATCCTTTCGTGTGCGCACTCATGACTGGTATTTTCATTGCAGTAATCCTTGGTGCAGTTATCCTGGTCATCGCAGGAGTTTGGGCATGTCTCTCCAGGTTCTACAACTTCGGTCGGAATAGCGACAACAGCGCCAGTGGGATATAGCTCGCTCAAGGGGGCACCCGCATTGCCTCTTAACTTGGAGAAAATAGTGTTGGCTAATACAGCAGTAACTACTATAATCGCTATCAAAATTACTATGAGGACTACTTTATCAGACTTCGATGTCATTCTAGGAAGCGGATTTGTGATACTTTACTAAGTAAAGTGATAAAAACAATATGCCACTACCAACTTAAGACTCCATGGTAGTAGTTTCTAGTTGGATGTAAGTCCAAACAGTTGCCCTTCGTTACGCTACATGTCAGTTACGCTACGGGCCCGTGCGCTGAAAACCACAACGAGAATTTGTCGTAGAGGCGCGGAGCTTCTTACCTTAAGTTTCCTGCCAAGAATAAGCGAGCGCTGACTTGCCAATCATGACCCCCCAGAGCACATCGCGACTCCTATTTGGGAGGCATTCTAAATGTGCTTTTTCGAAGTATGTCAAAGAGTTTAGACTGTTCTTCCTTTGATATCTGAGAGAGGTTTAGCAGGATATCCAAAAGGCCTAATGTTCTCGTGACACGCAAGCCCTCCTTGCTATTTGCGGCTTTATAAGCGCGCTCATCATCGAGTATGCACATGTACTCCTCGCCTCCTCTACTAGCGTCCAATCCAATTGCAATAACGCCGAGTTCACCAGAACCTAGATAAGGATATTTGCTTTGGAGGACCACAAAATCGTCCTTGTTCACTTCCACTATTACGATATCCCTAGGGGACAATTTGCTCAATTTAGCGAATGAGGGACCGTCTTTTATCTCGTCGTAGACCTTGCTTGGAAGTATGATTTGATGTTCTTTTTGAAGCAGTCGAATTAAGTCTGGGTGGCCCATCTCCTTACAAAAAGCGATAACGACTGAACTATCCAGTATTAGCTTCATTTTTGCTCTATCACTGCCTCACGCTTTCGAGGAACTTCTCAATCTTTAATCCCGCAACTTCAGCAGCCCGCCCCAAACTAATCTTTCCTTTCTTATAGAGCTGCTTGGCTAAGGGCAATCGCTTTTTATTTATTTGGGCGAACTTAACTGAGTGAATTGCCATCTCAGGATACGCACCATAGATAAACGCCAATAGCTCTTCCTCGCTCATATCATTCAAAAATGATTTCATTTCTTCTAGGTGTTCCTTGATGTCGAGCTTCAATTCATCCTCTATAAGTTTTGATATTTCGGAACCCTCAGCAGATAGCCGTATAGGGCCCCACCGATCAATATAGACAAATCCAAGAGTCCTAAGGTCGTTGAGCGCTTCATCTATCTCTTCACTGTACGGCCCTTGTAGATAAGCTTCGAAATCTGCTTCGCTACCTAGTTCCTTATCGAGTTTGCTACTTAGAAATAATTCTTTTTGTAACCATAGCGACCCCTTCACGGGCTCATCTTTTTTGGCATGGAGCAAGTACAAGATATACTTCTGCAATATATCCAGCTCCCCGACGATATCTTTTGCAAAAGCCATGCTATTTATTACCCCAGAGCGAATATATAAGCATGCCAAAACTTAGGATTAGCCTAGGTAACATCGACGATGAAACGCTCTATGAATCCAAGCACATAGCGTTAAAAGATGTCGAGATAAGGACGCCCTCTAAATCCCTGGATTTATCAAAATTCATAGGCCCCCTGAAACCACCAGAGACCATAAGGGGTATAAATGAGGTCTACCGCAGACTTTCTCCGGATGCTGTTCGGAGTATAATGTCAAATCCTTCTGATCGGTCATTTGATTCGAAAATTAACTCACAGCTTAACAAGGCTAAGGACGCAGAGATTAACCTCTTCTTTTTTGAGTATCTCTCGCCACAGCTTCCCGCTGGCCAGGAACTCGAATTCATTTGTGACACAATACACTCGTATTCAGATGTGGTTACGATACCGAAAATTTATCACATGGAACAACAAATCGCACAGCAACCCGGTTATTTTGACGCCTATAAGAAGTTTGTAAACGATTTCATTGCTGAGATAGAAACATTAAATAACAAAAGTATCATGGGAATGTTCCCTCCAATCACATGGATACAATTCAAAGAGCTAGCAAACTTCTATTTAGACAAGGGCATAACTACATTTTGCATAGACTTCAACGGCAGGACACCAACTACAATCGAAAAGAGGAATATCCGACCGTTCTTAAAGGAGATTAAAAATAGAGGTTTAGAGGAGGAGCATCTTGTTTACGGACTTAATGCTAATGCCGGAAAGATAGCGAAAGAAACAGGAGTTGTCCCTGCTAAGGATATAATTTCGTTTGGTTTTGGCGTGGACATTCTCGGACTAAAGCATTTGGCTCTTAAAGGACCGCAGGAGATGTATGAGCGGATGAAGGAGGCGAAAAAAGGCAAAAAAGTGATGAGAGTATTTGATAGAGAGGATTATGTGTATAAAGATATTGACTTGCTCACTGAGGAAGCAAAAGAGTTTATTGGTAGAGCCGGGTTCGATTTCAGCATGTTACAAAAAGCTCCCTCGCATGTATTGGACAACATTAGGCATGTGATAAACATGGATGAACATGGATTAGAATCAAAAAATATCGTGAGTATGCTCGATAATCAAGAGCCACTTTTTGAGTACTTAAATACCAAAAGCGGCGTTGCTAAAAAAGATCTAGAAAGTATGAGGAAATCCAAAGAGGCAATGGGGTAGTCCGGTGTCCATTACTGCGCCCTTGAAATCCCCCTACAAATCAGCTCGATTGGCTACTCGGCGATTATAAACTTTTTTAACGCGCTTAATGAGCTTTACGGCCATGAGTTGTTGTCTGTAGCGTAACCTACTTTTTATTCTAACTCTTGTTAATATCCCTAAGAACAAACGGCAGACTGTCGACAGACCACCGTCGACTTGCCTCCCTCAGACAAGACCGAAGACACAGGACAGAAAACCCCTTTTAATCGCGGCTCGGACGCTATAGGTCTTCAGTCTAGGGTCTCCAGTCCACGGGAGAAGTCGCTCTTTTGCTTTTAAACCGTCAATTTCTAATAAGTAAAGAAAATTTTACTAAGATGGAATGCATGAAAACACTAAGGGTCAGCCCGAAGGGGCAGATAAGCATACCAAAGGAAGCGCGAGACGCATTAGGCATAAAGACAGGTGAAAACTTGGTAATGCTGGTGAACCAACGGGGGATTTTCTTAGAGAAGAGCAAGAACCTCGTGAAATCGCTTGAGGACAGGTTAGAGTCTTGGGAGTGTATGCTGGCTTCCGAGGAAGTTCTGAAGAAAGTCTGGGACAACGAGGAAGATGAAATCTGGAACAGGTATTGAACAGAGGGATATAATCCTTGTGCCGTTCCCCTACTCTGATTTGACTGGCAGCAAGAGGCGCCCGGCACTCATAGTCTCCAGCGATGAGTTCAATGAACGGGAGATAGATATAATATGCTGTGCAATAACCAACAAGTCAGGCAAGGACCCCAAGTCAGTAGCCATAACCAACGCGGATGTGGAGCAGGCTTTCTTGATGGTCGAAAGCAAGGTAAAGCCTTCCAAGCTTTTCACAGTCAGCAAAGCTATAGTATATAAAACACTCGGCAGGCTCAAGACCGAGAAGTTCAACGACGTCATCTCTGCCTTGCATGCAATAACGCCGAAGGCATAGCAGCCCCTGACTAACCTTTTCTTCCTAATACCTTTAGAGTACTGAGACAAACAGTAGCCGACTGTGGACAGACCACCGTCGACTTGCATTCCTGAGACAAGACTCTAGACACAAGACTAGGGACCATTTTTCGCGGCTCGGGCGCTTTTCCTTAAATTATTGGGACTTTTTGTTTTGGCCCTATTTTTCTGGTGCATATTGGGAAAACCGGCTTCGCAAATCTTCAAGTTGCTTCATCTTGGCGCGCAGCCTTTCTAATGCCTCTGCGTCTTTGGGCTTGATGGCATTCTTTAACTCCGGCTTGGCTCGAATAGCTTCGTCCATCGGTTCGATTACCCTTTCTAATCCCGATATGGCATCACCAAGCCTTTCCAGCGTCTCAACTCTTCTTTCACGAGAGAGGGTTTGAAACTTCTTGATTGCTGCTTCTAATTGCCGTTCCTTAGGTATTCGCTTGCTTACCCTTACTATCTTATAGACGGTCGATTTCGAAATTTTTATGCCTTCTTTCTCCAGGGCAGCAGAAATTTCGTTTGGTGTAAGTCCTGTTTTTTTCAGTTCCCAGACCCTGGAGGCAATTTTTGACATCTTCGATACCCGTGCAGGCCCGTGAAACAAGGGAGGTAAACCCAGTTGCCTTCGGCGAGCAGAAATATATGTCTGGTAAGTTCCCACCGTATTTGCAATTCCATGATCACTCAATTCACGCTTTTTAATTAACCCATCGACGAGGTTGAGGTCGATATGCTGCCTTAAGTTATTGACGAGCCCAGCGTCGAGTTGGGTGTCGAACCATGCCTTATTTCCCAAACCACGGGTTTTACCTGGTTTTTTGGCCATAATTTTTCTCTAACCACTTTTGCGGTTCTTCAATATTTCTTTCCTTCAGGACCTGTCTTTGTCCTTCACAAGCAAATTAATGCGGTAATATTTAAAAAAGCCCTTTTATCTCGTCTCTTTCAAAAACCGTCATGAGATCCCTCCTAAGGTCGAAGATACACAGGGCCACCGTCACCGAGGCCAACGTTGACTACATCGGCAGCATCACCATCGACAAGGACCTTATCGACAGGACGGGCATCTGGCCGGGTGAGAAGGTTTTGGTCGTCGACAATACCAACGGCTCGCGGCTGGAGACCTATGTCGTGCCAGGCAAACCAGGTTCCGGCACGATCTGCATGAACGGGGCCGCGGCGCGTATGATAAAGGTAGGCGACAACGTAACGATAATGGGCTTCGAGCTGACCGACAAGCTGATAGAGGCAAGGATAATACTGGTCGACAAAAAGAACAAGTTTCTGAAGTATCTTTAGCTCTTCTTTATCCCTAACTCTGCCAGCCTCTTCTCAAGCGATAGGGTCTTTGCCCATTTGTGCTCGAAGAAGTGGCCCAATGCCTTTATGAAATAAGGGCTGTTTATCAGCAAGCCGGTCTCCGAGTGTTGTGAAACGCCCTCTTCGTCGCTCTGAAGTATTATGACGCCCTTCTTGTCGTCGCTCAGGACGAACCTTGCCGAGATTGCGTTGCCGTGTTGTAATACAAAGTCCTCGACCGCGTCTCTGACCACCTCCGCGTTGGACTTCGTTATCGGCGCGAGCAAACGGACGTCGACGCCGCGTTTGACCGCAGCCTTTAGCCTGTCACTGTGCCGGAAGAGTTTCCTTATGATCCCCTTCTCGGTCGTTGCAGCGAAGACCTTGTGCTTCGACTCTTCAACCAGCTTGTCGATCGCATTGTAGATGTTGTCCCTGCCGCGCAGGATCCAGACCATCTCTTCCTCGTCGCTCACGTCCTTCTCCACATCCTTCAGGTTCTTCTGCAGCTCGCCATGTATCTCGCAGATCTGCTCGGTCTTTCTCTCATAGTCGGTCTTTGCCCGCTCCTGTAGTTTTTTTATCACGTCATCGAGTCCGACGGGCTTGAATTTTGACGGTCTTGTAGAAGTGGAAACGGCGAATCCCTGCCGTTCAAGGCTGCGCAGGACCTCGTATACCTTGGCCCTCGGGATTCCGGATTTCTCGGCCAGTTTGCCGGCTGTAGTCACGCCTAGGGAAACCAGGGCGATATAAGCCTTCGACTCGTAGCGGTTGAGACCGAGTTTCCTAAGAGTAGCGATGATCTTCTCCATGTTGATGTAAATTTACATCCTACAAGCATAAAAATAGTACTACATCCTGGGGACAAATAATTCTCTAACGCCTTAAAATGCCGTTTTTATATTTTTACATTGTAATAGGATTACAAGGGGACAAAATGAAAACACTTCTGATAGCTCTTTTAGTTGCATTGAGCTTTATCGGCTCTGCCCAGGCAAGTATGGTCTACTACGGAGGATACAACTACCCAAATTATTATAACTACGGTGCATATGCCAACTACTATGGCGGTTACTTCTCGGCAGGCTACTACAGTTACCCCGCTTATTCCTACTACCCGATATATTATCCGACGTACTACTACCAAACTTATTACTACCCATCCTACTACTCCTACTACCCGACATATTACTATCCTACGTCCTGTTATAACTGCTACTGGGTCAACGGGTACTACACCTGTGGCTGTTAGGCCGAACAGGTTCTAGAGGTTTTCCTTAAAACATGCCTCGATGGTCAATTATATCCATCACCGAAAAGCTTTTTATAGTGTAACTACTAATTAGTGGTAACAAACACCTTTTGGGAGGAAAATGAACTACAAAAAACCACTCATTTTAGGAGTCTGCGTAGCGCTCCTTGCAATGTTACCGATGGCTTCGGCTAGCTCCTTATCGTTATCCTGGTCTTCATGGCACAACTACTGGAACGGTTATCAGTGGGTCACTCCTGGTTATGGTTACTACCCCTACTACCCGACATACTACAGATACACATCGCCGTCTTATTTCTACCCGACGGTGCAGCAGCATACTACTAATATAATAAACGTACAGCAGCCGCAGCCGCATCAGGAAAGTACAGTTATAATCTACAGCTCACCTACTCAGGGTTCTCAGGGTTCCCAAGTTTCCGCCCAAGCTCGCTGCGGAGATGGGTGGTGCTCCGCTGGCGAGACTAAGGAGAACTGTCCCGGTGACTGCAGCCCCGCTCCGTACTGCGGGGATGGGGCCTGCGGCAACGGGGAGACTGTCTCCTCATGTCCACATGACTGCAAACAAGTAAGCAATTCTTACTGCGGTGACGGCACGTGCAGCAAAGGCGAGACTAAGCAAAACTGCCCAGATGACTGTGGTGCAGCCCCCTACTGCGGCGACCAAAAGTGCAGCGGCGCCGAGACAAAGCAGAGCTGCCCAGAAGACTGCGGGCTGGCTCCCTATTGCGGCGATAACAAGTGCGATCTTGCCGAGAGCAAATACAACTGCCCACAGGACTGCGGACTTCCTTCATACTGCGGCGATAACGCCTGCGACAGAACAGAAACTAAATATTCATGCCCGAGAGACTGCGGATATCCAGAGTGCTCCTCGCCTAAAGGATCCGAAGGCGACAAGACCTGCGATGACGGAGAGATACTGACTTGCGAGAAGGGTCTGTGGCAGTTTGAAAAGAGCGTCCAATGCTGCGACGACAGTGACTGCTCGGATGGATATGAGTGCGAGCACAACTCCTGCCACAGGGAGACTGAACGCATTAACATCTGTGGCGATGGTCTGTGCACTGACGGCGAGACCCCAAGGAACTGCCCGATAGATTGCGGATCAGTAGCTCCTGCTTGCGGCACCTGCCCAGTTACAAGATACTGCGGCGACGGCACTTGCAACAACGGCGAGACTTATCAATCCTGTCCACAGGACTGCAGGCAAGTAAGAACTTCTTACTGCGGTGACGGAGTCTGCGACCTTTCAAAAGAGAGCCAGCAGAACTGCCCGCAGGATTGCGGCTACGCATTAAGGCACTCGATAGTCGTAACAGCTAGTGATGAATGTTCTGAGATAGAGCAAGGGAACTCTTCAAAGTTCAAGGTGATAATGGCAAACACCGGCGATGCAATAGAGGAACTTTCACTGTCCGCGTCAGGCCCTGCAGCTGCGTGGGCGTCATATCCAAAGTCGGTAGTACTCGTGCCGAATTCATCTAGGGTCGTAGACGTCACAATCTCAGTTCCTGAAGGCACCCAGCCGGGTTTGTACAACATGAACCTGAAGGCTCAGAACTCCAAGGTGACTGGCACTGCATTGCTACGCGTTGACGTCAGACTGCCTCTGGAGGAAATAGTCATTACGAATCAAACGACTACTGCTGGCAACAGGCAAGAAGCTCCGACAGGCGGGTTACTGGTAGGAAATGTAAGGATACCTGATTGGGCTTTGGTAGTTATAGTGGCGCTTGGGATAGCCTGCATAGTTTTAATAATCTTAATCAGAAGAACGAGCGACGTGACTGTCGGCACAAGGCTTACGGCGATTTCACAAAAAGTCAAAGAACCGGTGCTGACTACTGACGGAGGTTTCAGGAGGCTGTACTTTAAGGAATAAAGCAAGAGTTCAGATGAAGAAGCTTTACGTGATACTCGGGATTCTGTTTATTCTTATTTCTATACTTAGCGTTAGGGGTGCGGTCCTAGACGCATCTCCGCTTGAGGAAAGCGCATGCTGCGAGGCGGTCCAATACACCATTGAAATATCGAACAACGTCAGCGTGCAGAGGTTCTTCAAACTGACCGCGACGCCTGACAGCGAGGACATAAAGGTCATACTGCAGCCGGATTCGATAATAGTCCCGGCCAATTCGAAACAGGATCTTGTCATGCTCGTCAGACCTGCATGCGGGATGCCCCCAGGCGATTACCAAATAAAGATAGTCTCGGAGTTGCAGGGTAACTGCCCTGAAGCGTGTGGCGAGATCTGCCCGTATGTTTCAGGCGAAGCACAAGTCAAGCTGACTGTGCCCGAAGGATGTAACCCCCCAGAGGCGAAACCACCTGCACAGAATACAACTATCCTAATAAACAATACAATTGCAGAGAGTACTACACCGACGGGTGCGGTAATAGCTGCTAATGGCGATGATTATGTCACCATAGGCGCGCTGTTTGTGTTACTCGGTGTCCTAATGATATTGCTGGCACTCATCAAAAGGAGCTAAGATGAAAACGACAATCATTTTGGCAATTGTCGCCCTGATGATGGCGACTGGCGCACAGGCGCTCTGCAATGACTGTGTGATGCAGATAATCCCGATTCAAAACAACATCTGCCAGGGCGATTCGGCGATATTCCAAATACAGATAACCAATATCTTCGACCAGTCGAAGGCGATATCCCTGTCAGTAGCCAGTGATGTGGCGTTGAGATTCGACCTACCGTCTCAGGTTATAATGGGTCCCTATGAGACAAAGACGATAAATGTTACTTTCACTCCCACAAAAGAGGAACTTGGAAATCACAGGATAACAATCACGGCCAAGGGCTACGGTGCCGAGGACACAGACGATGCGATATTCTCAGTCAACGACTGCTATGTAGCCACTCTAGGACTCGCACAATCCGAGATAGCCATATGCGAGTCATCCGTCGGCAATCTGGACTTCACACTGGGGAACAATGGCCAGAGGGCTGATACTTACACACTATCGGTCTCAGGAATACCGAACACCCTTGATGTCTCTTTACCTGAAGAGTCTATTCCGCTTGCGCCGGGAGTCTCAAAGACAGACTCCATTACCGTAAGGCCAAAAGGCAAGGGCTACGGTGAATACACCCTCCAGCTGAACCTCAATTCAAAACACGAGTCAGTCTACAAGCAGTTTAATGTCAATCTCCAGGACTGTTATCACACTTCAGTCTCTGCCCCAGAGAATTTCATCACATGCCCGGATGCAGGGCTGACCTATGAAGTGATAGTCCGGAATGCGGGCGGTGTCACCGATACTTATGACATACGCCTTGAGGGAACCTGCTCAGCGAGCGCAGACGTAGACTCCTTATCACTGGAACCTGGTGAGTCTAAGGAAGTCGCGATCAATCTTGATAGGGGCACAGTGGGCGAGTGCGATCTTACTGTTAAAGCGCTTAGTGCATACAAATCAGACTCGGCAAAGACCCATGTCATAGTAAAAAAATGTTATGATGTCGACTTACAGCTCTCACCCCAAGAAAGGGACTCTTGCCCTGGCGAGCCTGTAACCTACGAACTGAAGCTGACTAATGATGGCTATTATGCGGATAGTTATAAGCTGACCCTCAGCGGCATGAATGTAAAGCTCGCAAAGGATTCCATAAGCCTACAGAGAGGCGAGCAGGACACACAGACCTTTGGGATCACCGGAACTTGGTGCACCAGAGGCGATATCCCGTTCGCGGTAAAAGCTGTAGGCCACGCATCCGACGCAGTACAAGGGCTGTTAAGGATCGTAGAACCAGGCGAGCAATGCGCTGCCCTCAATCTGACTCCGGCACAGGACCCAACGCCGATCGATTGTGAAGGCGGATCCTTCACCTTCTATGTGAAGAACACAGGCTATGCCAGGCAGAATGTGAAGCTTTCATTATCCGCGCCCCAGGGTTACATACTCCAGCCGGACAGCGTGTCGCTTGTCCCGCAAGAGAGTCGGCCTATTGCATTGTATTTACTGTCATCTGCTACTGAAAAGAAATTCCCAATAGTCATAACCGCGGAGAGCGAGTACAGGAAGGCGTACCTAGAGCTGAATGTAGACTTCTCGGGGCAACTATGCTCAGTCTCAAGGCCGGTTCTCGAGATATCACAGCCTGAGAACGTCTCGCCAATAATCACAAAGAATGAGATCCCCTTAACCGGAACTAAGACTCCGACAAATGCCGTAGTGAGTGGTGACAACAGTTCACTCCTCTTTACAATAGGGGCCGTGGTAATAACGGCATTGGTCTTGCTGTTGCTGATAGCCATCGTCAGAGGCGGTGGTTCAGGAAATGAGGAGTCCCACTTCCCTGAAGTCAAGACTACGCAAACATCAGGTGAGGACAGGCTTGCAGCCCTTAGAGAAGCGATATCAAAGTCTTCCAAGTAGATCGCATCCACCAATCTTCTCCCAATTCTTTCCATCCAACGGTCAATTAATTCCATCCAACGAATTTTATCCAACGGCTTTGGCTATCCATGCATGTTTTATAAGTAAGAAAGTAAGAATTTCTCCAAGCCTTTTTATAGATTGAGGTCGATATCTTGCCCTGATATTACCGGAAAGGTGAAAAAATGATCGCGAAAAGAATCTTGATGTTTGCGTCTCTCTTAGTTTTAATCCTAGCCTCGACTGGAATTGCCGCGGCTGAGAGCGAGAAGATAAGGTCCATGGAATTTGGATCGGGGACTTACTACTACACTGACGCTTACTTTAAGAAGACTTTTGGCGATGTGAAGGCCTTGCCGACCACCACCTATCTTGTGAAGGACTCAATGGTCTATGTCGATTCCAAAGCATTCGCCGACAAGTTCGGCAGTGTCCCTGTCGCACATCCGCCATCAGTTACACAATTACCACTCACGCCTGGCAAGAATACTACAACTGCAACCGGGCTGAATCTAACCACAAATGAAACGCAGATAGTCATCGTCCCAATGAACCTTAACAACGAGACGAATGTGACGGTCGTTCCATCGGCTGCAAATGAGACACCTAATATAATAGTAGTCCCAGTGAACCTCAGCAAGGGGCCGACAGAAACGGGAGTCGTAAATACTGGAAAAGGCAACAAGTCCGTCTCACTGGCAGCCGCTGCGGTGAACGGCCAAGGGATGCCAATGCAGATAATCATCATAGGATTCTTGGTAATAATTGTAGTGATAATGCTCGCGGTACTCCTGACAAGGGAGGAGAAAAAGCCAAGTGACACTGGTAAGGCTCCAAAGAAGGCCAAGTCTGAAAAGAAAGAGAAAAAAGAGGAAAAGAAGACGTCTAAGGGCGATTTGACAGAGGGCGCGTTCTTCAAAGAAGCCAGAGAGAAAAGGGCTAAGAAGGAAAAGGCGCAAAGTTTGCAAACAGCAAACTTGCACGCAGGTTCGAAAAACGAACCTCGCGCCAAGAAGGAGGCCGCTCCAGCGAAGACCTCCGACACAAAGGAGGTTAAACCCTTCCTCTTGAAGATTAAGGACGAATCCTGATAGTCCTCTATTTATTTTTCCTTAAACTGGTTCTCTCATAAAATCTCTTATATATCTTATATAAAGTAGCACTAAAACATATGCTTTTAATGTTATCACTCGCATAAACTCGGTACAAAAATAACAACGTTTTTATACTTATCCCCCTTAACTTAACCGCATTTTGACATAATCTAGGTGGTAAAATGGCAATCTCTAAGAAATATCTGGTTGTGGCTTTGGTGGCACTCATGTTGCTGCCGGTCGCCCTTGCTGCTTCTGTCGATGTGACAGTAACAGTCGTTGACAATGATGGCGATAAGATAAAGAACGCTGACGTTACAATCACCGACAATAACGATAATGATACGGAAGTCTGCTCCGGGCTCACCAAGTCCAACGGAGAGATGAATGATGCCTGTTCTTTGGACAGTGGCACCAGTGGCGATTATACAATAAAAGTAACCCACGCCGACTATCAAACCATTGAGGATGACAGTGTGCTCGAAAACTTCAAGAGCAGCTGGGAGAACATTGGTGTAGTGATGCGCCCAGATGACGCTTTCAGTCTTGAAGTAACGGTCATTGACAGCGGTGATGACCCCATCGAGGACGCAAAAGTAGCGATTGAAAGCTTAGAAGAGGAACTTACATCCAGCGATTTCACGGACTTCGACAGGGTAGTATTCCCAGACGGGGAGAGCGAGTACTTAGCATTTGACTACAGCGAGGATGACACCACTGACAGTGATGGTATTGTGACGTTCGATGACTTGCAGTTCGACACATCGTACAACATAACTGTCTCAAAGAGCTCCTATGTGACCAAATGGGTCGCTTTTGAGTTTACAAGCAAGGCTGAGGACGACACGCTTGAGGTAACCTTAGTCAAACCAGGCATCGCGACATACAAGGCGATTGTCAAGGACAGCACAGCCACGCCTTTGCAGGGTGCTACAGTCCAGATTGTCGGAACTAACTCGGCACATAGCTACACGCTCACGACCAACGCAAACGGCGAAGCTGTGTTCACCGTCTACTCCCCAGAGACCTATGACATAGCAGTCTCGAAAACAGGATACTCTGGCGACCACGACGACGACTGGTCTGCGACAAACGACGGGTCGAAGACGAAGACCTTCACTCTCACGTCACAGAATCACCCGCCGGTAGCTAACGCGGGTTCCAACAAGTATGGGCTCATCGGCCAGGCAGTAACCCTCGACGCTACGGGCTCGAGCGATGCTGACGGTGATACACTGACTTATAAATGGGCTGACTCACTTGGAACTCCGATATCAAGCGTAGTCGCGCCGACGGTAACCTTCGATGTTGCGGGAACGCATGTCATAACATTGACAGTAGGTGATGGCAAGGCCAACAGCACCGCTGTGGTGAATGTCACAATAGAGAGTCCGCAGAACTGCAACGACAGCGTCTGCAGCCTTGCCGAGAGGAACATAGGCAACTGCCCACAGGACTGCCCAGTCTGCGAAGACAGTGTCTGCGGCGCTGGTGAGACTGATGCTAACAGCCCCGAGTACTGCCCAGTTGATTGCGGCGTAGGAGCAAAGGTACTGTTGTCAAACGTTTCAGCTCTTGTCGCGGGCAACTCCACTACGATCTCGCTTGTGGACCCGACGACTGGTGCAGCAGTAACCGATAACGTGGTGATAGAAGTCACATTGCCTAATGGCACGATAGTTAATCCAGAGGTGTTCATGGGCAGGGCTACCGTTTCCTTCCCGACAGGTGGCAGATACACTATCAAAGCAGGTGCCAACAAATATGCCATGACCACACAGATAGTGGACGTCCGCACGCAGAGCAACCTAGACTGGTTAGTCTGGGTGGTTATCATAGTATTGATAATAGCGGTAGTCTACCTAGCCGTGAGGTATATGGGCGCGAGTGGTGGCAAGGGCGGCTACAGGGCAAGAAAATTCCGCCGGCGCAAGCCGACTCTGAGCGCGGTCTAAAGCGCTCCTCTTTTTTTATTTTTACTTACCTAACGGTAGATAGGTCCTTAAAATGAGAAGAAATCCGGGAGCTGCGGAAAGGCGGGCAAGGAAAGCCATGAAATGGCCTCATGCAACCGTTGGTGTACAGGCTAGCATAAAGGCAGCCGGAAACGTAAAAAAGGCAAACGATATTTATGGTCCGGGGCGTGGCGGCATAGAAGATGCGATGTTGCCCGCCTGGAAGAGAAAGAAACTTAAGATCTGATGTTTTAAGGAAAAACTAGGGCTTTTTCTTCTCCAACTTGAGCTTTTCCTTGAAGAGCTGCTCTTTGACATCTGGGTGCATGAGATCCAGGATTCTGCCGATTAGGACCTGTACCGAGGCGCTCGAGTCCGCGAGCATGCCCTGGAATTCCCCCTTAGTTATGTTAATTGAATCCGGGCGGTATACCTCGACAGCCGAAGGCCCGTATCTGAGGGCGAGATACAAGAGTAGCTGCGGGTCGCGCGCGACGAAATTGCACTCGACGAATCCAGAATAGAACTTCTCCTTCTCAATCACTGGGTGGAAGGACATCTTCCTGAGGGTCACGCCCCCCTCGTTCTTAAAGTCATGCAGGATAGTGTTCTTGAGGGCCTCGGCGACCGCTTCCTGGTCGTTGCCGTGTGACTCGACGAAGAACGTGGTGTCTATCCCACCGTCCCTGATAGCGGCCTCAGCCTTCTCGTCGTTGCCCTTGACAACCAATATGCCCTCTGGTCGTTTCTTCTTCTCCTCGGCCATCTGGCTAAATTGAACATTAATCTATAAAAAACGTTGTGGCATCGCCTCTTGAACGCCAAACCCTTTTTTATGTTTTTATTTCCTATATTATAACAATACCGACAACCATGGCTAGATTTGAGGAATCAGAGCGACGCAACCTGGATATGCTGATATGCAGGAAGTGCAATGCGCGGAACCCGAAGGGTGCCAAGCGCTGCAGGAAGTGCGGCAGTAAGCAATTGAGAAGGAAGCACAAGGAGAAGAAAGGGAAGTAACCCTAAGATGGCAATCACGGACACCCTGTCTGACATATGGCACGGTCTTGAGGACAAGGCCTGGAGCCTGGCGGATTTCCTAGAAGACAAGGGCATCCCACTGTCAAGCTTCTGCGAGAGCAAGGGCATCAACCCTCTCCTGCTGTTTCTTCTGATAATAGTGGCGATAATCCTGCTCATAGTCTTCGTCAGTGGCATCGGCGGCGTGGGCGGCGGAGGAACTTCCTTTCTGACAATCACGGTCAAGGATCCCAGTGGCAATCCTGTGCCGTCGGTGGAGGTCTTCGTAGAGCTGCCCAACGGGGTCAGCAAGAGCGACAGGACTGACGTTAATGGTGTAGTCAAGATACCCGATATTCCCCTTGGCGACGTGACCATCAGTGTAGTCTCATCCCGGTATAAAGGCAAGCAGTCAGTGAAGCTCACTAAGGCGCAGGAGTCAATCGCATTTACAATCCAGATAGTGACAGGGACTCTCCGCGTGATCGTCCATGACAAGGTCGGAGGCAACATAAAAACCGGCACCATAGACGTGGCAGAATATCCGAGCGGCAACCACGTGGATTCAAAAACCATTGACGGCTCAGATAACTACGACTTCACATTATCGGTCGGCACATACCGGATTGTGGTGAAATCGACATCCGGCGGCCAGCTGGGGTCTGAGACGAAAGAGGTCAAGGGCGACCAGACGACTGAGCTCACATTCACGATTGATGCCAGCGCTGCGGATTCCGCAAGCGTTAAGGTGGTAGTCGCAGACGACAACCAAAACATAATCCCATACGCGCAAGTCGTACTTTTCAACGGGCGCAACGACAACAAGATAGCCGACGGGGTGACTGACGCTACAGGGCAGATAACCTTCAGCAACATAGCAATCGGGACATCGGTATACCCGACTGTGTTCGTGCCGAACGATAGGAAATACGGGCAGATTGACACGGGCACGGGTAAGAACGTCTACAAGAGGACAGTCCAGAGCGCGCTTGAAATCATACAGGTGACGTTGCCCCTCAACGGCAGGGTCGAGGTGTCTGTCTGGGACAAGGATAGCTACTCTCCGATAAGTGGGGCTTCCGTTTCCCTTAAGAACAAGGCCGGCGAGACGGTCAGCCAGGTGAAACAAACAGGCAGCGACGGCAAGGCGGTCTTCACTGGATTTGACGAGAACCTCGAGGTATATCCTGTCGTCAAGAGCGAGGGATACCTATTGCATGAAGACTCTAACGAGGCAAGGCCGGTCACTTATACAGGCAGCGGCCTGAAATTCACAGTGCTGCACCAGCGCGACGGTTCGTTCATAAGGTCGATGATAACCGTTAACGTGACTGACATATACGGCTCTCCGATGGACGGGCTGGATGCAGTTCTGTCTGAGGTCGGTGATGGTTTTGTAAAAGGTCTCACCCATACAAAGAACGTCAGCTTCGAGATTGACTCTAACAAGAAATACAATGTCGCGGTTCACAAGTCAGGCTATCTAAGGCAACTCCTTGAAGGCGTCGGGCCCGGCAGCCAGGCCATGCAGCTCCAAGCTGCAAATGGCGCGAACTCCGGTCACGTCAGGGTCTGCACATATGTGAATAACAACAACGTCCCGACCCCAATCTCATCCAAAGTGGAGCTCTACTCCAGCACTGACACAATGATAGACTTGGGGGATACTATAGGAGGGCAGGACGGCGACAACTGCATAACGTTCATAGACGTCCCTACGGCATGGTCCGTCTATGCTGTCGCGACTGCCGACGGTTACCCCTCTGTCGACGGTAATGTGACCAGAGTAATCCCGCGGGAGGACGGGATGACGGACATAAACCTCACATTTGGCTCGGCATTGCCGGCGAATGCCCCCTTATACGGCGACATAAAGGTCTGCGTCACTGATTCAAGTGGCGACCAGGTGGCGGGCGCAGAGGTATTGCTGTATGACGCTGACATGGACGGACCCAGCTGGCAGGGCGACTACAGGCTGACCACGGCATCAGACGGGTGCGCGCTGTTCAGGAACCTCCCTGCGCAGAAAACTGATGCAAACGGCATCGGAGCCCCAGTCACGGTCTATCCGATAGTATCGGCCGAAAATCAGGCGACCTACAACGGCAAGCTGGAGGGTACTCTGGTAGAGATACAATCGCAGAGGACGACGCCGATAAACGTCCGCTTAAAGGCCGGCGAGGGGATATGCGTCGTAGCCAAGAACGAGGGAAGCCCCATCGAAGGCATCGATGTCTCATTGTGTGCAAGCGCTCAGTGTTCAAAGATAATCGAGACGAAGACTACCGAGAGTGACGGCCATGTGATATTCAGCTCTGCGGTATCCGTAGTCACAGTAAAGGCAGTGGCCAACAAGGACAGGCTTGCAAAGCAGACGACAAAGACCTTCCAGCTCGCAGCTGTTACGAAGGGCCAGTGCGGCACGATAGACATAGCGTCCGTCACACAGTACGTGTCATTGACGCTTGACGGGGCAGCTACCAATTTCGTACAGGTCGACCAGAACGTTGCCAGCGAGATAAAGTTCATACTGAGGATAAACAACAAGCCTGCCACGGGCGGTGCGATAATGGCTGGCGGGCAGAAAAAGATAATGGGCGCCAACGGGACTGAAGTCATAATAGATATGTCAGGCGACATAACTGGCGGCAATCTCAGGACGGTGGATGCGTCCAAGGGCAAGTACTCGATAGCATTCATAGCGCCATCGCGCGCAGGCGATTATCACGTTACACTAGAGGCGAGCATACTCAACTGCAACTCCTGCCAAAGCGACCAGCAGCTGCTGAACATCCAGGTTGGCAGTGGTGATTCTGATGGCGATAGTATTCAGGACAACTACGATCTTTGCCCGAACACACTGACGGGGGTCCAGGTGGACTCACACGGCTGTCCGATTGTGACTAGCACAGACTCTGATGGTGATGGGGTGCTGGACAACCTAGATGCATGCCCGAACACACAGCCAGGACTGCAGGTCGATTCAAGGGGATGTCCAGTGCAGAACTCACCTCCGCTCGCGACTCCGCCCCTCACATCAAATACGGGCGTGCCACTGACCGACGCCAACAGGAACGGGATGCCCGACAGTTATGAGTCCTCGCAGTATTACCAGAGTTCGATTCAGATATGCGTTGCCGACGACGCTCGCCAGCCGATATATGACTCGAACATAGTATTATACAATAGTGGTGCCAGTACCCAAGGTTATACAAGCCAATATGGGCCTGCGGCTAGCTCCCCCTCAGGTTATCAGCCTGGAGTCGGTTATCCTGCGACCTCCAGCCAGTTCCCACAATACAGCACAGGCCAGGGGCGGATTGGCTACGGGCAGCCGTGGCAGATGACCTACTCAAGCAGCAACTGTAGGATATTCGCCGGATATGGCCAGATAACTAATATGTATCCAGAGGCGTTCCTGAGCTCATTCGTCCTGAGGATCGAGGCCAACGGTTATGAGAAATACGACAGTACCGCGAGCGGCAGAGAAGGTTTCAGCATAAGCATTGGCGGCCCTGGCGGCATGTATCGCCTTGACGTAATCCTCAAGAGGAAGAGCATTGCCGTCGCGACAGGCTCTGGTGATGTATCCAATCCGCTCAAGTCTGTGGAACTGACGAGCTCCTCGTGGAAGTCCCAGGGATCTTCGAACAAGGAGATGATCGTTTATCCGATTGTAACTACAAACAACAAGAACATACACCTGAGGGTGAGATACACACTCAGCGAGCCTGCAACCCAGGAGCTGGACTACCAGGTCAAATATGCGATAAGCGGCAGCAGGTGTTATGAAATATCGGGCGGGCAGCTGATAACCGGCGGGACTACATTGACTATCCTAGCCGGGCAGACTGCCGTTGACAATGAACTGACGCTCTACGCAACTGACAATTGCCTTGCAAGCAACGACCAATCGCTCGAAAGCGACTTTGTCATGACAATGGACGGCCAGCTGGTGCAGATGGGCGGTAGGGAGGCCACTGCCCGCAACAAGTTCACGCCGGCAAAGGTATCGATCAAGCCGATAATCGGAGCGACGAACATGATAAGCGGCGTCAGCGATTTGACGAAGCTGAGCGGGACGATGACGCTCTCAAACGGGGTTGCGACTTCAGGGCCACTGCCGTACTGCATAGCCGACAACGCAAATACCGGCAAGAGCAGGGTATCGGCGTCCGGGGTTACAGACAAGTCCGCTGTCGCGAAGAAGATAATAATAGAGTTCAAAGGGGCTAATGCTAATCTCCCGTCAACGCTTGGCGATTTAAAGTCCAAGATAGAAGACTACATCAGGAACAGCATAAGGAAGGCCCCGCTGGACTGCGGGGCGTACGTGACGGTCAAGGGCGACTACATGGGCCACATCGAGGTGGGCGGTAGGGGCACGGCATGCCACGACGCGAAGGTGCAGGTGGGCGCCAAGCAGGTAGAGCCCTGGGAGAAGCTATTCTGCGACCTAGTCGCTAGCGGCATGCAGGACCAGGTCGCTCTCGGCGGTTCGTATACGATGAAGGTGGACTCAAAATGAGAAAAATAACGACAATCTCGGTGCTGTTCGTGTTCCTAGTGTCAACTCTGTACCTGCCGATAACGCTTGCGGAAGAGTCGGTAGTAGGTGTAGTGTACAAAGACTGGACAGAGCAGGATTGTAAGAGCACATTCGGCAACAGGCCGGAGATTACCACAAGGTCCGCCATCGATGGGATGAACCTAATCGGGGAGTATATCAAATTCAAGGGTCCCCTGTTCTATAACAGCATAGAAACCGGCTGCTACTGCGGCAAGGACGCGCAGGGTCATCAGATGGTTTTAAGCGCTGACAAGAAGTCATGCGTCTATTGCAGGGTTTATGATGCTAGCGCAATCTACTACGATGATGCGAATGCCGTCAACGACCTCAAGGCTGCGATAAAGGTGAATGGCCAGGACATCGGCTGCAGGTGCGCCCAGAAAGAGCTCGGCGCAGGCATCAAGTCGTTCGACCACGTCGAGGGAGGCAAGTGCGTTTACATTGACAAGACTAAGCAGGAGGATGCATGCAAGGCTCAGTTCGGAGCCAGCGGCGTCAGGGTGTGCACTGGGCTGACTACCGAAGCTCCTCTAGGGAATGCGGTTGCAGACGGCAAGAATGTCGCATGCTGTTGCGAGCCAGGGTTTAAGAAGAGCGCTGGCACGACGTCAACTGGTTATCAATGTGTGAAGGGCTTAGGGGGATCGCCCGGGGACGCCTATTGCGCTCAAATCACTGCACAGCAGAACCTTGGGGAGCTTGTCCAGTGTTCGTCGAGCATAACGCCCAAGGAATATGGCGGGCAGTATGAGTTCGCGACTGCGGCAGCGGCCGTGAGACAGGAGTTCCAGAGGACATTCGTCGGCAAATACGGGACTTATTCGTGCTGCTGCGCGAAGGATTATGTCAAAGACTCCAGCGGCAAGTGCGTTAAGGAGGTGGATGACTGCGGGAAAATCGTCGAGGGGAGTGTAGTTCACACAAAATTGGATGCAAATCTGAACATGCCCATACAGTCTTCATACCGGGATTCAATAACTGGCAAATCGTGGGATCCCGAAAAGTTAAAAAACATTGCTGCCTCAAATCTAGAGTGTTATTGCAGAATCAGTACTATGCCTTTTGGCGAGAAGAACTATTTGGATAGGTGTGCCGAAGTCGCAGATGAGAAAGATGTTGTTTTTGCGGTTCTAGATGAGCCCTCCTTTTATAACCTGTTTAGCAAGAAGATATTCCCGTTTGCCAGAACCCTCACAACTGCACAAGTGAGGATACCCTTCGCGACAGTAGAAGAAGGGCCTTATACTGGTGGGTTCGTTCTCGATACTGGCAATAAAGACGTTGTCGTAAGCTTCCATAACACCGATACAAGCCGGGGCGGCAGGTTCGTGGCGGAAATTGTGACCTTTGTTGCTAGCATGGCTGCTGAGGGGGGTCTTGCTCGCATGGGTGCGAAAACACTCGGCGAGGCAGGTGAGCAAGCTGCAGCGAGGGCTAGCTCAGAACTGACCTCTGAGGGCTTAATGAAGGCGACCGCGAAGAACCTGGAACAGAAGTTCGGCGTCAAACTATCCGGCGAAGCTGCCGAGAGGGCAGTCGCAGCTGGTACACGAGAGGAGTTAGAAGCTGCACTGAGGGCAAGCCTCGGTGCGACTTATGATGATACGGCTAAAACTATAGGTAGGGCATTGGCTTCGAAAGGGCCCAGTGAGCTTGCAACTAGCCTTACAAAAACAGGTGTTGACGATTTAGTTGCTGGCGTGGCCAAGGGAGTCGATAGTTTGAGTGACGATGTAGCTGCTAGACTGTTTGTGAACTTGGGTTTGGGCGCGGCTAGCGAAAATCCAGCCATTCAACGCTTAGCTGTCAAAGGCGCTCTTGATGCGCTAAAAGACCGCCCCGCAGAGCTTATAGCTACATTAAAACTCGCCTCAGTTGCCGATAGCAAATTTGCACCAGTGTTTGAAGAGTCTCTCGGCCGCTCTGGCTTGTTGCAGTCGGCAAGAGAGGCTATAGCGCCTACAGGCGCGGCTGCAACTGGCGCGGCTGCCGCAGCCGGCGGTTGGTTTACTCGAATATTCACCAGCCAAAGCGCCAAGACACTGGCATTCGGTTCGCCATCCACTCTCCTATCAATTTATGGGCCTACAATAGGCAGGAGACTGCTGTTCTTACTGCAGAATGGCTGGGGGCCGTTGATAATGATAGCTGCGTCTGAAATCGATGTGTCAGAGGTCAAATCAGCTACTGGCATGGCCTCGCCGGGCGAGGCTGTCAAACAGGGGCTAAAGACACTCGGGTTGTCGCTCGCCATATCCCTTGGCGTTGGCCTTATAACTGGCGGTGTGGGCCTTGTACCAGCGTTGGTAGGCTCTTTGGTAGCAGGCGTGGGCGTCGGACTAATGGAAGGTACCGAGACGTTCGGTGATCCGACCACGATGGAGATACGATTCAATGACCGTTCAGTTGGCGATAAGATTTACAATCTGCTAATCACCGACGACTCACAGAAGTGCAATGCAGTCACGGACAATAGCGGGCTTAGGCTATTGTCTACGAAACTAAATGTTGGTGGAAATAGCGACTTTAACGGCTGGTCGCTCAGAGAAGTGACTTTGGTGGAGATGACATGCACTCTATTGAACTCAAAAAGTTTGAAGGCGACTGGCGGGTACACTCAAACTGAGCTTATGCCTGGAGGTCACATAAACTATTGCACTGGTTGCCATTCAATAGATCTAGGCAGCAACTGCAACTCCAAATCTACCAAATGGGACGAAGAGAACAAGCTAAGAAGCATAGGGGTTTCCAGGGCACTTTGCTGCGCCCAATGTAAGACTATCGGCAATGTCAATCTAGGCGAGTATTATGGTACACCATCAGGCGCCGTAAGCAATGCCGGTTTGGGTATATAAACCTTAGAAAATCTCCCCTTTCCGTAAGACAAAAGTCTGCCCCCTTTCAGGGCCTACGGACAGTATGCTTATCGGGGTCTGGCTAACTTCTTCCAGTCTTTTCACATAGGCTTTAGCTTCTTCTGGCAGGTCCTTAAACTCTCTCACATTAGAGATATCGCAGGCCCAGCCGTTCATCTCTTCATAGACTGGCTTGGCTTTCTGCAGGATCTCCGAATCTACAGGATAATCCTTAACCACTTTTCCATCTATATCATAAGCGCTGCATATCTTGATCCTCTTCAGGTCAGAGAAACAATCAAGCTTCGTTATAACAATCGAGCTTAAACCGTTGACAGCCTTGGCATACCTTGCTATAACAGTGTCGAACCAGCCGGTCCTTCGGGCGCGGCCCGTGGTAGTCCCATATTCAGCGCCTCTTTTCCTTAAGACCTTTCCTATGTAGTACTCCTCCCCTGTATTTGCCTTCTTAATGTCATCAGCACTCAGCGGAGAGTCCTTGTCCTCATTGGCCGCCTGCTCATCGGTCCCTAGTTCGGTCGTGAAGGGGCCTCTTCCCACTCTTGTGACATAAGCCTTCGTAATCCCTATTACCTTGTCTATCTTCGTCGGACCTATCCCAAGCCCTGTGCAAGCCCCTCCTGCAGTAGGGTTGGAAGAAGTCACATAGGGGTAAGTCCCGTGGTCGATGTCAAGCATAGTTCCCTGAGCACCTTCCACCAACACATTCTTCCCTTCGTCTATCGCCTTGTTTATCACTGACCAGGTGTCCTTCACGAGCGGTTTAAGGAACTTTGCTTCAGGAGTACCCTGTTTGACAAACTCGGACATCCTTAAACCGGTCCTCCCAATTTTAGCCACATAGCAGGGCCCTATGCCCCTGCCCGTAGTCCCTACCTTCTCGCCGGTCTTCTTGTCCAGCTCTATCTGCTCTTCAGTTATCGCGTGCGCGGCCGAGCTTATTATCAGGCTTTTGTCGGTCATCTTAAACCCTCGGGCTTCAAGGTCGCTTATCTCCTTTACTATCTGCGATGGATATATCACCATTCCGTTCCCGCATATGTTTAGCTTGCCCTTGTGGATGAGCCCTGATGGGAGTATGTGGAACTTGAAGACTTCCCTGCCGACAACAACGGTATGTCCCGCATTGTTCCCGCCGGTCGCCCTAGCTATTACATCTGCTTTATCTGCGAGGTAGTCAACGATTTTACCCTTGCCCTCGTCTCCATACTGTCCGCCGACAACGACTATAACCTTGCCCATTTTAGCCCTTCTCAACATTACCCCATATGTTCCCGGCAGTCTGGAACTGCTGGTTATCAGAGGACCGGTTGTATGTAACTATCACCATCACATTGTAGGAACTCCCGGCCGAGCCGCAGCTGCCTAGGTCCTTCCCGCAGGTTGTCATTCCGCCTGCAGGGACCGTGGAATTGACGCAATCAGACCCGCCGACCGTGGCTACCCCCGTTATTTCCTCACCCCCACCGTTCAGGAGCTGCAGTGAGAGAGTGCACTGTTGGCCTACAGCTGACACTTTCCACTCCCGCGGCACAAGTATGCTGAAGCCTGACATCCCCGGGGCGAACCTGCTGTTGAAGTCCAGAAGGCCAAGTTGCCAGATTACGACGCCGACTATGATCACAACGAGTATCGCCCACCCGTAGGTGGTAACGTACTCCATCGCAGATTGGCCCTTGCGGTTCATTGCATAATTAGAACGGGAGATTCAATAAAAAAGGAGTTCATTCGGCTGGGCCCCAGACACTTCCTGACTCAGTGTGTTGTATGCCACCTGCGGCAGGCGTCCACTGAAGAATTGGCTGGGACTCGAACCGCGTTCCCATTTCTACATCAGAGCATCCCGAGATTCCCTTGTACCTGCATATGACCGAAGACGTCTCGCTTACATTGAATCTAGTACCGTCTAGGTAGGTACTGCCTCTGTAATCGCACCCGCCATCAGGTGCGATTACCTCTATCTTCTCGCCAAAGGCATTCACCCATTCTATCTCCAACTGGTTGGCGTCTGTCCTGCACGCCCAGTCAAGGGGCCTCACGCTCCCAAAACCCCTCATGCCTTTGGTCGGCGCGCCCGTAGGGGTGAAGATTCCCATCTGCCAGATTACAACGACAACTATCAATGCAGCTACGATGGCCCATCCATATGTGGCCATGTACTCCATAGCACCTTGTCCTTTTTTGTGCATCGTTCTATTCTCGGGGTTGGCCTCATCTGGATACTGAGCCTTATAAAGTTGATAAGTAAAAGAGAAAATAAAAAAAGAAAAAAGGGAAGGTGCTACGAAGCCTTATACTTCAGCAGCCTTCCAGACGCTTCCTGATTCAGTGTGTGAGATTCCGCCAGCTGCGGGCTGCCACACCAATGTGAGTGCGCTCTCGAACCTCTCACCCCTGGTTGATCCAGCACAAGCAGCGGTCTCTGCACATGTGAAGACACCGTTTGCACTGACGTTGAACACAGTGCCAGCAGCTGCCACTGGGCTTGTGCAACCTCCAGTTGGGGCTGTCACGCTTATCCTCTCACCGGCGCCGTTCACCCACTGGACTGTAACAATACCGGTCGTTGCCGAACATGACCAGTCTTTCGCTTTCACGCTTCCGAAGCCTCTAGAGCCCGGGGCTGTTCCTCCAGACGGGTTGAATATGCCCATCTGCCACAGCACGACACCTACTATAATGACGACAAGTATAGCCCACCCGTACGTCATCAGGTACTCCATAGCACCTTGTCCTTTTTTTTGCATCATTTTATTCCTCGTTTTAGAGCCACTATACGCGTATAGCTTTCCTATAGTGATATTATTATAAGGGTTTTGTCTATAAAAGGGTTGTGGCTGGGTATTTTTGACGCTCCCGTAATAAAAATACCCCTCTTGGCTAGGGATTTGGTTTAAGGAGATTTTTTAAGACCACGACATTAATTACCTCGACATGGAAACTCTCGACAAGTACGACCACGTGGAGATAAAAAAGGTGGAGGGTGAAGCCACGCCACTCTACAACATCGTTGAGCCCAAATACACCCCAAAGGAGCTCGAGGTACTCAAGGATTGGAAGACGATAATCCCACAGTCCATGATCACGCTAGTGAGGGGCGAGCCGGATCCCTCCTCGCGCTGGCAACTGCTGAAGGACTCAATAGTCAAAGCCCTTCCGGATATGCCAGACAAAGAAATCGTTGCAAAGAAGCTGGCTGGCAGGGCCTTCGGCTACGGCGAGCTGGGGCTGTTGATAGACGACGACAACCTCGAAGAGGTCATGGTCAATGGGATAGTCCTGCCGGTTTACGTGTACCACAGGAAGCACGGCATGTGCAAGACGAACATCTCATTTTCTGCCACTGCTGCGATAAACCAGATAGTCCATGATATATGCTTCATAAACAACAAAGAAGCAAAACCGATAGTCGACATAGCGGCGGTCGACGGGAACAGGATAAACATCACGGCTGACCCGTTGCCAGCGAAGGGCTCGACCCTTACCATAAGGAAGCAGAGGCGTAAGATCTTCAGCGTTGTCGAGCTGATACAACAGAAGACGCTCTCCTTAAACCTGGCCGCTTTCCTCTGGCTCGCTGTCGAGGGCATGAAGCTCACGCCGGCCAATATGATGATAGCGGGTTCGATAGGTTCTGGCAAGACGACGACCTTGAACGCTCTTTGTGTTTTCATACCCCCAAACGAACGTGTAGTCACAATCGAAGACACGTTTGAACTCAATCTGGACAACCTAGAGAACAAGGTCCAGCTGGAGGCGAAGGGCGAGTATGACATGGACGCTCTTTTGAGGGACACGCTGAGGATGAGGCCGGACAGGGTCATGGTCGGCGAAATCAGGGGCAAGGAGGCTATAACACTCTTCAACGCGATGAACATCGGCAGGATCGGCATGGGGACTGTGCACTCGTCAAGCGCCCGCGAGGTCGCATCCCGACTTGAGAGTTCGCCGATGAACGTCCCACCGAGCATCATAGGTTCCTTAGACCTGATACTTGTGCAGAACAAGTTCATACACAACGGCCAGATGGTCAGGAGAGTGACCGAGGTCGCGGAGGTTACCGGTTCGATAAAAGACACCATAATGATGGGTCAGATATACGAGTGGGATCCGAAGACTGATCAGGTACTGAGGTCCAGCGAGCAGGGTCTCATGACGCCGATTTTATTCATAGACAAGCTCTCCGAAGCAACAAAGTTTGACAAGAATGTCATAATGAGGGAGTTGCAGCTCCGAGAGGCGGTACTCGCCTACATGCTGAGGAACAACATAAAGGACGAGAAGCAGGTCAAGGAGTTCATAAAGAGGTTTTACATAGATTTGGAAGGTCTGATAAAGGACACGCCGGACCTCTTCGGGAAGCTGCAGCCTACTGGCAAAGTAAAGCTTATATGAAAAAAAATAGAACGGCCCAAGCAGCCATGGAATACCTCGTACTTACGGGGTTCATGATGCTTATACTCAGTGTGCTACTGGTGGCAGCATACCTAAAGATCGGACAGTCCCAGAAGCACTTTGACATAGACTCTGCTGAGAGGGCTATCAATGAGCTGAAGCGAGCTGCGGACTTTGTATACATACACGGGCATCCGACGAAGCTCACTATTTCCATTTATCTGCCCATGGATATGGATCCCGATCATAGTTATATCGAAAATAACACAATAAACATAGCGATGAGGGTGGGCGACAGCTACACGGATGTCTGGCGCAGAACAAGGGGCCAGGTTGGATGGGGCGGTTCCGGCAATATGCCGTCCACCGAGGGATATTACGTTTTTGTAGTCGAATCAACTGGCAGTGAGGGAATATCCATATCAACATGAAGTTGCAGGAATCCATGAAAAACAGCGGTCAAGGGACTCCAGAGTTCAGTGTCGTTGTCGCATTTGTAATGCTGGTTTTCCTGATAATGCTACTCGTCGTGTTCCAGAAACAATCGGAAGCATACAACTTCCAGGTCTTCATCGATGCGAAGAAGGTTGCCTCTACGATAGCGAGCAACATAGACATGATAGCGCAGAACGGCCACGGTTATTATCGCTATTTCTCCGTGCCTGCGCAGTTGCATGGATACAACGATTATGATGTGGAGGTGGAAGGAAACTTTTTGTGGATAAACTATACTGATACTACATACTCGGTACCCCTGATAACAAACAATGTCACGATAATGGACCTAGCAAAGGGCGAGAACGAGATCAACTGTATAATCAATTTGAACGGCCGGATAACAATAAACAGGACGTGCCAGCTTCCATGAGAAAATCTAGAAATCGGGGACAGTTGTTCAGCGGGGATCTCGCAGTAGCGACCGTGTTGTTTATTTCCACTCTTGCGCTGGCATTCTTCCTCTGGAACAGCTCGACTGAGGACATCAATAAGGCTGAGGCTCTCAGGGACCTGCAGAAAATAGCGGCGAGCACCACGGAGCAGCTCATAAGGACTCCGGGCATACCTGCCGACTGGGACACGCAATGGGACCTGCAGGGCCAGGGCATATCCAGCGGGGTTCCGGGCCTTGCCACGAACGACAGAATCATAAACGCCACCAAGGCGAATGCATTTATAGACCTGATGAATTCCACTTATTACGAGGATTATAAGCACCTGATGGGCCTAGGCGAGTATGACTTCTATATGACAGTCACAAATCTCACCGGAGCGCCGGTCGAGGTCAACGGCAAGCTGTTTGTTGCCGGCAAGCCGCTTTCTGTCGCCTACAGCGAGGGCATATCCGTCATAAGGACGGCCATTTTTAACGGTGGAATAGTAAGGGTTAACTTTGTGATATGGAAATAGCAGGGTTTTGCACAATATGGAAATGATGAAAAGAAAGGGCTTCGCACTGACCGTCGACGCAGTCATAGCGATGAGCTTTATCCTCGTCATAGCTCTCGCGCTCTCCGCGCAGAGGTTCAGCAACATCTCGGAAAGCACGGAACTGGCTTTCGTCAACCTTCACTATGTCTCGGAGGACGCGCTCGATGTGATGAACAAGCAGGGCATCCTCGACCAGATAGGCGAGTTCTGGACTTCGAATAATACAACCGCTGCAAACGATCTTGCAAGGCTGTACTTGGACGACATAATACCGCAGAACACCGGCTACAAGCTGTGGATATACAACAACACATCTGTGATGGGTTACACTACGCTCGCCGAGAATGCTCGCGTCGCGGAACAGGACGCAATAGCGCAGACATACTCCCTTAGGTTCCTTGTCGGGTACCAAAAGGGCACGCCAGTTTTATCAAGCGTCTCAAGGGCCTTTTTGACGGGAATCGAGAGCAAGACCTCTTCGGCATATGCGTACTTCGGCGGCTTCGAGGGACAGGGGAATCTGACCAAGTATCTGTATCTGCCCGACGATGCGACTATACAAAGCGCGTATATGGAGATGGATGCCGGCAGCCAGTTCGTCCTTCGCGTCAACGGTGCTGGCTGCGGCACTTACACGCCTTCCGGCGGCTACCTCTCAGCGGACGTGCAAGAGGACATAAGTGGCTGCAATTTCAATAACGGCAAGAACACCCTAGAGATCAGGTTCACAGGCAATAACTTCACTGACCAGTTCATAGGCGGCGGGTTCATAAGGGTCACTTATAACACGACGGAACTGAACGAGTCTGCCCTTACAGGTTCGGGGATGCATGAGTTCCCGGGCATTGATGGGCTCATGAACTACTACGGGTCTTTCTACGTTCCCGGGACGCTCACCTCGATGGCCGCGCACCTGGTGTTCCAGAACAATTACACTACATTCCTTAGGATCGGCGATGAGCAGGTCTACACATCCTCCGGGAGCCCGAGCACGCAGACAGTCGACTTGGACGACGCGTTCCTGCAGTCCCGACTCAACTACAACGACATAAGCGGCAAGACGATACCTTTGCGTTTAGGGACGTCTAACATATCCTCGATCATACAAGAGGGCAATGCGGATGTGGTCCTGATAACAGACCTTTCCGGGAGTATGAACTGGAGATTGGACAATGACAACTCTGGCACCCAGAGGTCATGCACCGATTCAAACCTCCTTAGTAGCAGTACAAAGAGAGTCAGCCTTGCAAAATGTCTTGACAAGCAGTTCGTCAACATAATCCTGAACAACAGCGGCAACTATGTCGCGCTTGTCGGCTTCGCTGGCGAACCCCTCGGCGCCGAGTTCGGCTACAATCTCGACTTCTCGTCCAGCAACACAACCCTCATAAACAAGATAAACACCTACCCGGACAGCCCTTCAGGCGGCACATGCATATGCTGCGCCATAAACAAGGCCTATGAGATGCTGGCGGGGCGGGAGACCCTGGTCGATGAGGGCGAATCGTGGAAGTACCTTTCTTACACCGCTTCTACATATGATCTGATACCTGACGGGGATGACAACTGGAAGTTCACCTCATACAGCTCCTGCGGCGACAGCTGCAACCCCGCAGCAGGCTCCCCGGCGATACCCGGGTCCTGCACGCCTGCAAATTGGCAGACCCTTTCTTTCGACGACGCCCCATGGGGAACTGCTAACCTGCCCAAGAGCAATAACAACGAGCAGAATACCGTGTTCTATTACCGCAGGCATTTCACAGTCCCGTCCACTGCTTTCTCCTCGGCCACTTTGCGCCTTAACAACAGGAGGGGCGTCCAGTGCTACCTGGCAAATTCGTTATACCCAAACGGGTATTACATAAACACCGACACTTCGTGCCGGACAGGCAACTACTGGGACAACCAATGGACTATCTCTTCCAGCCGCTTTGTTGCTGGTTCGGATAACGTCCTGACCTGCAGGGTCAGGTCCGGGATGGGAAGCAGCAGGCGCGGAATAGAATTCGACGCAGAACTTGTAATCAACACGCCATGCGGCGACAGCTGTGACCCCTCAACGACGCCGGGCTTCTGCACGCCGTCTAACTGGCAGGCTACTGGCTTCAACGACAGCTCCTGGGCGACATACGACCTGCCCAAAGAGAACGCCGACGAGCAGTATTCGGTTTTTTACTACCGGAAACACTTCACACTTTCTCAGGAGGCCAACAGCAGCGGCTTCCTTTCGCTGAGGAACCGTAGGGGGGTCCAGTGCTACATAAACGGCAATCTGATAAACACCGACACGTCCTGCTCGACTGGCAACTACTGGGACAACATATGGAGCTTCCCTGCATCTTATTTCAACGACCCTGGCGAAGACAACGTCATCGCCTGCAGGGTCAGATCGGGGGCAGGCTCTAGCAGGAACGGCATAGAATTTGACGCTAGGCTGACCACACCGTCTAGCCGCAACAAGTTCATAATAGTCATGAGCGACGGGGTTACAGGATACCACTGCGGCGTCCCTCCATCTTACACCCCCCCTAGCACTTCGACGACAGCACCTTCAAACGATTATGTTTGCGATGGCAACCAGGTAGATTGTAGCGGGAACCAATGCAATCCCGCGATAAACAACGCGATATGGTCCTCCCAAAGGGCACACACTAATCTTTCGACAACATTGCATTCCATAGGTTTCGGCCCCGTTGCAAGCTGCACGAACGGCAGGTACACACTGGAGCAGATAGCTGCCGTAGGCAATGGTTCCTACTGCGCGAGCACCAACGCAACGCAGCTGCGCGACTGCTATGTGCAGTTCGCGAATGACATACTAACAGCGTCTATCAGGTCTCAGATAGTCAATATCACCGGCTCTGCGACTATTTCCACACTCTCCCCAGACTCTTACATCTCATATACATACACACCAAATGTCCCCCAGCTTGAGTACGGGGAGATAACCCTGTCATACGACACTGACAGGTTCAACAACAATGCGACTTGCACAGGGAGCTTCTACATACCCCCTAGTGTCTCCGTCATCGACGCGAAGGCGACTTCATACTCATCAGAGCACTGGACAGACTACCTTGAGGTCAACTCCAACAAGGTCTATGACCTTTCAGACTACATGACGGGGAGTATCAAATATTTTGATTTGGGCGATCCATATACTGTATACATGGACCCTGCCAACATACCCTCCGGCCAGAACAGCACGGTCTATGTCCGCACAGGCGACTCGCCGACTAATCACACTGGCTGCTCCCCGGACAACCGCGCGATACTGACGATAAAGATGTCCGGTGGTGTCGGGTACGGCGATACCTTCCCGAAGGCGGAGGGCTGCAACTGGGAAATAGACTTTGAGAGCGCACCCTCCGAGATAGTGAAAATACCGTCGTCTTACAACGGGACTGCCAGCTGCAAATACAAATACGGCGACATAAACGTCACCAGCGACGACGCGCTGAACGACGCCGTCTATAGGGTCCTGCAGAAGCTTGACCTCGACGACGACGGCGAGCTTGATATAAAACTCGACCCGAACCAGATGGAGATAGAGTCGTCGCGTATCGGCGGCGTCAGGTCCCTGTATGGGCCTGTACAATTCAAGCTTGTGGTATGGATCTAAACAACATGCACGCGCATAAGACGAGCTCAGGCGCTCGAAGAGGCTATCTCTACACGGTAGGCGTAATCCTCCTGATGATACCGCTCATATTGCTAATAGTATTTTACACTGGCGTGTCAAAGACGGGGATAGAGAACACGGTGGCAAACATCCGTTGCGACGAGCTCTACTACTTTGTCCAGGACATCGAGAGCGATATGGAGAGAGCCATGCTGATATCCGGCAGGCGGGCGGCCATCTACGCGATAGACGATGTCGTGACAAACGGCAGGCCCATGGAAAACTATACATACACCAACTGCACAGACTTCGTCTATCCGCGCGACGGCTCCGAGGCCGCGATAGCAGAGCTCGTGCTTTGCGGGACTCTGAACGGCACAGAAGTGAAATACATGGCCAACCACACACTGCCCGTGTGGCTGGACAAGATAAACAACGGCTCAAAGGGGCTGCATTATGTCGTGAACCTGAGCATCAAGGAGCTCACAATAGCCATGTCGGACGCATGGGACTTTGCCATAACTCTGGGCGCAAACATAACAGTGCATGATGATACCGGGCTCTGCTACTATATAGGCCAGAACTTCACCCTTCAGTCTTTCACGGACATAACGGGGCTTGAGGACACTCTTTACCCATTGCATACCAGCAATAGGGTGAGGAAGTACATATATAATTGCCCCTTGAACATAACGCTAGACAATGTGGCGGGGTGTAGCGATGACCTTGGCGTCGACATTGGTGCGGGGAATGTAGTGTTTTACTCTAAAATACCGACTTATCCTGATTTGGGCGAATATTGCGAGGATTATGACGTCAGCGATAAGGTCATAGTTTTTGATATCGCAGGCGGCTCTTGCCACGATCCCAAGGACCAAGACTGTTTCAACATTAGCAAGGACAACAGCTTTGCAGCATACATAAATTATGCTAGCGGCGACATAACCGGATGTGACATAACAATACCCTGGATAGAGGACACCGGAAAGCTGGATAATGAGACGACGGGCGGACATTCCAACCAGAGGGATCCTGACTGCGCCGATGCAAATATCTCCTCCGATTTATGCGTTCTCGTCAAGAACGTGCCGTCTTGCGACATCCATCAAGTACTAATTGGCTACAACGCTTCCAACTTGAACACCACTTGCTACGTTGTCAGCAACATAACCGGATACCGCCCCGGTTGCTCTGGTAAAGAGTACCCAAACGGCCCCTCTTTCTTCGACCGGCTGGATGGAAGGCTTTATCTCTCAGACTATTACAAGAACCATTCGGTAGAGCTCTTCGGCAACCCATACATAGGCATCGAGACCCTTGTGAACCCATATGACCTGGACGTGCGAGGCGTCGATGTCTTTACGAATGCCACGTGGGTGGATTACCTATACTGGAACAACACCCCCGGTTCGCCGGTGAACATGATGTGCCAGGACGGCATTTATCTATTCAGGCTGGACTGTCCGCACTCTTATTTCTACAGGCTGGGGACTGTCGACGAACCGTCCTCGAGCGAGTCTCCGGAGTCTACAATAACCTCTGCGCCAAACAGCACTGCCTGTTTGCCTGTTTCCATAACCGGCAATGCAACTGACTGCGACGGGGACATCAATTATGTCCAGCTGCTCATCAACGGCATAGCCTACGACACCACATGGGACGGTTCGGAATGGAATAAGACATTCTCGCCAAGTGAGAACGATATTTATTTCCTCCAATCCCGCGCGGTAGACAATAGCCTAGTCTATGAGGAAAATCCAGAAGAGGTGGCAATATTCGTTTCAGGTTGCGCTGGCGGGGACAACAATCCCCCGTCGGTTCCTTCCTTAAACGGCCCTTGCGGTGAATCCGGCTTGCCGACTACGGTTACACTGGACTGGGATGCCGCCTCAGACTCAAGCGGCATCTACCGCTATGACATAGAGCTGAACAAGACCTCGAGCCCGCCGACATCGGATAGTTACTACTCCTTTACGACGACATATCCGCTTACCGGTTTGAGCAACAACAAAGACTATGTGTGGCGCGTCCGCGCGCAGGACAATGCAGGCAACTGGGGCAACTGGAGCAACACTTGTACTTTTAGCACATAGGCTAAACGTGCTCCGCTCTTGCTTTTAAGAATCTAACAGATAATATTCTAGCATGGTCGACAAAGTCTCAACTGGCATCGAGAAGTTAGACGAAATCCTTGGCGGGGGATTGCTACCCGGTTCAATAATGCTCGTAATAGGCGAACCGGGAACTGGAAAGACAACGCTCATAAGGAACTTCATCCGCGAGGGCGTGGAAAAAGGCGAGAACTGCGTATATCTTATGACCAATCGCTCCCTAGACCATGTCATAACGGCGATGGCCCGCTCGGGATGGGATGTTGAGAACAATCCGAACCTGAAATTCATACTCTACAACGGTGTTGTTAACAAAAGAGTCAAGTCGTTTGTGGGCAACTTTGAGGATCTCATAGACATAGCCTATAACTGCGAACGGCTTGTCTCATCTTTCAAAAACGGTAGCGCAAGGATGGTGATAGACGACCTTTCTTACATGTTCCTGATGAGCAGCAAGGATCTTATATTCAAGTTCCTCAACCGCATCATACAGATACTGCGCGAGCACGAAGCGACATGCCTTATGGAGATACAAAAGGGCATGCTGGATCCCCAGATTGTGACCGCTTTGGAGTCATTGACCGATGGAACGATTGAGATGAAGCGCGAGGGCAACAAGAGGAGTTTCCGCGTATCTAGAATTGAAGATGCAGAGGCGAAGCCTGATTGGGCAGACTTCTCCTTCTCTTCTGGCATAGGTCTTGAGATTGAGGCTGAGAAGACCCTCAGCGAGTGGGAAAAGATGCTCGTTGATAAGGAAAAAGGAAACGCGAACGTCACGAAAAGGATCGGCAGAATGCAGAAGAAACCCTCTATTCCTCCGAAGAAAGGCTTTTTCAATCCCCAAAAATAGGTTTTTTATTAATGCGGCATTAATAGGATGACTATGAAAACAATAAAAGAGCTGTCTGACTACCTCCAGCAGATGCCCCATGATTTCGTAGTCTTGATAATAGTCAGCGCCGAGGGTTACGCGAGGGCCAATGCCGAGATACTCAAAGTCTTGGCAAATGAGGACAATCTTCCCGGCCTTTACATAACCGTCAACAAGCCCTACATAACGATGAAGCGCTCGCTTGAGGAGAACGGCGTCAGGACAGAGAGAATCTTCTTCATAGATTGTATTACAAAGACCGCCGGTGGCATGCCCGAGGACGACAAGAATGTCCTTTATCTGGACTCGCCTCAGAACCTCACAGGCCTTGGCATGGCCATGGGTGAGGCACTAAGCAACATGCCTGCTGGAGACAAGTTTTTGTTCATGGACTCGCTCTCAACCCTGCTACTTTATCACAATATAGGGACCGTGGCGAAGTTCAGCCATTTCCTGACAAGCAAGATGAGGGTTTGGGGTCTGAGGGGAATATTAATGTCCGTGGAAAAGGAGACAGACCCAGAGTTTGCCGACCAGCTGTCCCAGTTCTGCGACGCTGTGCTAAAAATCGAGGACAAAAATGAATGACATATTCTTCGTAGTGATGTTCTGCCTTGTGGCGGCCATAGGCGCGATCTCCATGGCTCTTGTGCGCATAGGGATCAGAGGGATAACCGACAAGCTGATACGGAGCCTGTTCAACTACGTGCTGGCGATGATCCTGTCTCTAGTTTCGATATCCCTCCTATTCGTTATATGGCTGTCCTCATCGGATCGTCCGTTTGGCATAGACAAAGCATCGAGTGGCCTGCTGATATACCTTTTCATAGTCTCAATATTTATCATAGTCCTAGGCTCTGCGCTGGCTGTCAAGCAAACTGGTGATCTATATGGCTTCAGGATAAAGGAGAAAATCGGCGCGTTAAAAAGCGCAAAGAAGAAATAAAATGGCTAAGGAAAAGAAAAACGAGGCTGCGGAGGTTAAGGTCGATCCGTATAAGACTGAGTACATGCCTACGAGGGTCTCGACCTTCGACAAGATGGTAGACTGCGAAGGTCTGGAGCGGGGCACGACAATGTTGCTCTCTGGCGGTTGCGGCAGCGGCAAGACTATCTTTGCAATACAGTCAGCTTACAACGCTGCACTAGCTGGTGAAAAGGTAGTCCATTTCACATTTGACGACGACCCGGAAAGGGTGAAACGGCACATGATGAACAACTTCGGTTGGGATTTGCATGAGCTGGAGAAGCAGGGGAACCTCTGGATGCAGAGAGTCGACCCGTACAATATTGCGCGCTCGATAGAAAGCATGGTAAGGGAGAAGGACATTGAGAGCCTGATGGCGGGTATAAGGAACGTACATGCCGATTCAAAAGACATAATGATGCCCTTCCATCCGGACAGGGTCATAATAGACTCGCTCTCTGCGCTATCGGTCGCGTTCTCAGACGACAACAAATACAGGGCCTACCTAAACGTGCTGTTTGACTCGCTCAGGAGCTATAATTCCACAAACTTCATAGTCACTGAGTCCGAGCAGGAGCCGAGCATCTACAGCAGGAGCGGAATAGAGGAGTTCCTTGTGGACGGTGTTGTGGTGTTCTACTATATACGCAGGGAGTCAGTAAGGACCAGAGCGCTTGAGATCCTTAAACTCAGGTACTCCGACCACGTGAAGAAGCTTGTGCCTTTCAAGATTACAAACAAGGGAATCGTCATATACCTAGAGGAGCAGGTATTCTAAGAAGGATTACAATCTAAGAACCAAAATGGCAGAGGGTGTCTCAACGAGCATGGACCAGCTCATAGGGCTATTGTCGAACAAAGGTATCATCAAAATAACAGATGCAGCCCGAGATCTCAAAACAGACAAGAGCCACATAGAAAGCTGGGCCAGGATGCTTGAAAAAGAAGGCATCGTCCAGGTACACTACTCGGTCATAGGTGGTGCTGTAATAAGGAAGGGGCCCAATTTTGACTCAATAATGAAGGCTGTCAAATCCAATATTACGGCAGAAAGGCCCAAGCTAATAGAGGCATCCAAGGTCGAGATGGAGCAAAGGCAGCCGACGACAGAACCTAAGAGCGCTCCTGAGGTTGAGGTAAGGCTCAAGCAGCCGACGCCCGAACCTAAGAGTTCGCTTGAAGAATATGCGCTGATAAGAAAAAAGATCGAGGAAGGGGGGCAGACGTTTGAGGAAGAACTGCAGGACCTTGCTGACGAGCAGGAAAAAGTAATCGAATGTATGACTATGCTCATTAATGAAGGGCGCAAACTCGAGGACTACATACAGAACCTAAAAAAGGTGGCCAAAGAGGTCAATGCAAAAAGGAGCGGAAAGCTAAATTCAATAACAACGGGTAAAAGCTAAAATGGCAAAACAGCAGTCACAGAAAGAAGAGTACACGATGAAGGCCGGCAAGATACCGGTGACTGTCAGTATAAACGAAGTCGGTGACTATGTCCTCCACTACGACGTCTCAATACCTGCCATCAGCCAGACGACAAGGGTGGTCCTCAACAACGTCAAGACCAGACTCGTCGAGAACATCGAGCTGGAGGCAAGAGAAATACTTGACTCGCGGTTGTTCTCAGAATTGAAGGAGCGTTTCAGGAAAGATGCTGAAGGGGCTCTTGGCCTAGAGTTGCCATCGATGAAGCAGGATATTAGGGAAATGCTGTCCTCTATGGTTGTCAATGAGATGATAGGCCTCGGTGAGCTCGAATTGTTCCTAGCGGATGATGCTTTGGAGGAAGTCGTCGTCAACAGTGCGAAGGAGCCAGTATGGGTCTACAACAAGAAGTACGGCTGGCTGAAGTCGAATATACAATTGGAAAACGAGGAGGCTATACAGAACCTTTCCGCCAGGATAGCGCGCCTTGTCAGCAGGGAGATAACCTCTGCCGAGCCGTTGCTCGACGCCCACTTGATAAGCGGGGACAGAGTCAATGCTACACTATTCCCGATATCCACCTCCGGAAACACGATAACAATCCGAAGGTTCAGCAGGGTACCGTGGACAATAGTCCATCTGATGGACCCGAAGGTAAAGACCCTGCAGAGGGACATAGCCGCATTCTTGTGGCTGGCGATGGAGTACGAACTTTCCACACTAGTGGCCGGAGGTACTGCTTCAGGTAAAACAACAATACTGAACGCGCTCATGCCATTCATACCGCCGAACCAGAGGATAATATCAATCGAAGACACGAGGGAACTGAACCTGCCTTCCTTCCTCCACTGGATTCCGCTCAACACAAGGCCTCCAAATCCGCGTGGCGAAGGCGGCGTTACAATGCTCGACCTCATGGAGAACTCCCTCAGAATGAGACCGGACAGGATCGTCGTTGGTGAAGTGAGAAGGAAAGAGGAGGCTGAGGTCATGTTTGAGGCCATGCACACCGGTCACTCGGTTTACGGGACCTTCCACGCCGAGAGAGCCTATCAGGTCGTGAAGAGGCTGACGAACCCGCCGATAGACATACCCAAGACGGTCCTCGAATCATTGCACATGGTGTTGGTCCAGTACAGGAACAGAAGGACCGGCGTGAGAAGGACCTTTGAGTTGGCCGAGATACTCATCACCGAAAGCAAAGAGCCGGAAATAAATATCCTCTACAGGTGGGATGCGAAGACCGACACGGTCAAGCAGATTGCCAAGAGCCAGAGGGTAATTGATGAGATCGAGATGCACACAGGCTATTCAGAGGCCGAGATAAACAACGACCTTAAGGAGAAAGAGACTGTGCTCCAGTGGATGTATGACAAGCAGATAAAAGACGTTGATTCAGTCGGTCGTGTCGCTTCAGAGTATTACATGGATAAAGAAAATGTCTTGAACATAGTAAAAAAGAGCGGCAGTTACAGCGATCTATGATTTCGCTCAGTAAACTGCTTTTAAATCATCAGGCGCAAACTATAATATGCCATCCGCTTTCGAGTCTGAAAGACTGCAGAATACCTCCAAGCCATTCCTGGGCATAGCCCAGAAGTTTGAGAAGATAACACCCAACCTTGAGTGGGATCTTGAGAGGGCCGGCATCCACGTCGAGCCGCTAGCTTACATCTCAATTGTCGTCTACATGGCGTTCTCAGTAGGCATCGCGACCTTTGCCGGGATCCTCCTGCCTGCTTATTTGATGGGCAAAGTGGACATCGGACTGCCCATGGCGATAGCCGCTTCGATAGGGTTGTCGATATTCATGACTTTCTACATGCTCATAATGCCGAAGGTCAAGATACGCAAAAGGGGCGCTCTCATAGAGAGGAACCTCGGATATGCGCTGAAGGACCTTGAGATTCAAACAGGCGCTGGCATACCGATCTTCGACGCGATAGTCCACGTGGCCAATGGCGGATATGGCGAGTGTTCTAACGAATTCCAGCAGGTCATAAGGAAAGTGGAAAGCGGCCAGTCCATCATACGCTCACTGGACGAGGTAGGAATGCACACAGCATCACCATTCCTTAGACGTATCATATGGCAGATCGTCAATAGCATGTACGCCGGCTCAGACGTGAGCATCGCACTTGCGGCAATCAGCAACGATTTGACAAGGGACAAGGAGACTAGGATAAAGGCCTATGGCCAGGAGATGAACCTCTGGTCGCTCATGTACATGCTCATGGTGATAGTCCTACCGTCGCAGGGCATCACACTTCTCATAATACTATCAACGCTCGTAGACATCTTCGGATCGATTGACAAGAACCTGGTATTCGGAGGGATCATCCTCTTCATGTTCTTCTTCCAGTTCATGCTCATAGGGTTCATAAAGAACAAGAGGCCGATAGTATGAGTCCCACAGGACAAGACAAAGGAAAAGAGGAGAAGATTGGAGTTGGGCCAGTACCTGCCAAGGCCATTGATAATCCTTCTCAAGTAGACAGCCAGCTGCGTGTTGACCTCGCTGCCACAAAGAATGGGCTGTTTGGCAATCCCTGGCAAAGGCTGGAGACGGATATAACAAAACGGCTAGGTGTGCGGCTGGAGGACGCTTTAAAAGGCGAGAATATAACAGCATACTCGAACCTGCCAGACATCAAGAAAACGTTAGACAAAATACGCGCACGGAGGGAAACGAAGCAGTCTAAACTCAAAAAAGACCTCATGCCGTTGAATCCAGACATATCAGCAATGTCGGCCAAGAAGTTGCTCTCATTGCTAACAGACACAAAAAGAGGCTGGTTCGGAGATCCTGAGAAAAGGCTAAGGTCTGACATTGCGAAGAGGTTGGACATTGCTGAAGAAAACACATTCGATCGTGAGTCACTGCTCACATACTCAAGGTTTAAGGATGTAGCCAAGACTCTCGACAATCTGATTGCCAAGAAGGCCAAGGAAAAAGAAAAAAGGGATAAGGCGGTAGCCAAGAAACTAAACAAGCTAGTTGCCAAGAAGGCCAAGGAAAAAGAAAAGGCGATAGCAAAACAAAAGAAGAGGCGGGTGACGAAACATGTAATCAAGTTTGTCGCCGCGAATCCGGCAATGGAAAAGCTCTTCAAGGATTTGCTGCAAGTTCACAAGGGCCTTTTCGGCAATCCCGAAGACCGGCTGCGGAAGGCGATAACTAAGCGCATGGGCGTTCCAGCCGAAGACGTTTTTAAGAACGAGGTAATCTTGTCATATTCTACTTTTGAGGATGTCGCGCGAGACCTCAACAAACTGAAAGCTGCCAAAACGAAGAAAGAAGAGGCCAAAGTCCAGGCTCCCGGAGCACCAGTTCCCGAAGCTGCAGAATCGGTGTGGCTAGCAAAACCCGCCCCCATTACTCTAGTGCCTGGTGGACCGGTCATATATGCAGGTCCTGAGGCCCAGAGGCTCATGACAGAGCTGTTGCAGACCAAGAGGGGGGCGTTCGGCAGTCCCGAGAAAAAGCTGCGGAAGGATGTCGCAAAGCGCCTCAAGATCGATGAGTCAGAAGCTCTCAAGGACACGAACATCGTAGCCTATGCAAAGCTGTCAGATGTTCAGAAGAAGCTCGAGAAGGTACAGGCCAAAGAAGAAGCTGCAGCGAAAAAGGCGGAGGCTCAGTCTGTACCCAAGCCCGCTGAAAAGCTCGCGCCCCAGAAGCCTGAGCCATATGTACCCTTGTCATCTACTCTCTCCTCTGATGTGACTCAGCGTGCAAAGAAGTTGCAAGAGATCATGGAGGAACGGAAGCAAATCGAGGCTGCCACGGCCAAGAAGAAGGCCAAGCCGTTTTTGAGAGTAAGTAAAATCATGTCATTGCCGTTGATCCTGCTAGGTAAAGGGATAGATTTTGTCTTGAACAAGATTTCCCATGTGGTGTTCGTACTCTCAATAACAATACTTTCAGTACCTCTCACCTTAGGTAGGTTCTTTGTAAGGATGGTGGGCGGGTTAATAGAAGAAGTCTCAAAGCGCACCGGGAAAGCCTCGCCGCTTGGATGGAGAAAAAAGATAAACCAGCTTGTCATATACAGCGGCCTTAACAAGACTCAAGAAGAAGTAACAGGGATAGCGATAGTGAATGGAACTATACTAGCATTAGTCGTAGCTGCTGCCGGGTTCTTCCTTCTTGGATTCGGCATAATCCTTTCGATTATAGCAGCCGTAGTCGCCTTTGGAGCAGTCTGGGTGGTCATCTACGCAGTTCTCATTATGATGGCCGACAAGAGGACCGACGAGGTCGAAGGGACCCTGCCCGACGTCCTGCAGATAGTGGGTGCCAACATCTCGGCAGGCATGACGCCGTACAACGCCCTCTGGGTCTCTGCAAGGAAGGAGTTCGGTGCTCTGGCTGAGGAAATAAAGCTAGCGCAGAGGGAGACCCTGGGCGGCAAGCCTTTCACGGACGCACTCACTGACATGAGCAAGAGGGTAAGGTCCAACATACTGCAAAGGACTATACGACTGATAATCCAGGGCATGAAGGCTGGCGGCGAGTTGCCGAACATACTGCAAGGCATAGGCTCGGATATAAGGCAGATGAGGCTGCTCCAGAAGGAGATGGCGGCCAATACGATGTCCTACACGCTTTTCATACTCTTTGGCATGATACTCGGAGCGCCGCTGTTGTTCTCAGTGTCGATACAGTTCGTTGACATAATGAACCGATTCCAGCCAGAGGGCATAAACACGGAGGCATTGTCAAATGCACAGGCTAGCCCGATGGCCGGTGGCATGCAGGGCTTCGACGTCATCTCTCTCGGCCGTGGTGGTTGTCCGAGGGACTTCGACAAGGACGGCATCGCCGACAAGTGGGAGAAGGAGCATGGGTTGAGTCCCAAAAACACCAGCGATGCGATGAAGATTGACCCTGAGACAAACCTGCCCTACCTTATTGAGTACCAGCAGACAGCAGAGCCGCTACCGGGCTCTTGTATAACGGCTGGCTACCTCTCGACCTTTGCGATGATTGCGCTCTTGAGCGTTGCTTTCTTCGGCTCATTGTTAGTCGGCCTTATCCGTAGTGGGAAGCAGAGCGCTGGGTTAAAGCTAGCGCCACTCTTAATAGTGGTTACTCTTGGCATGTTCTGGCTTATGAACACGGGTATGTCCTTCTTCTTCGGCTCAATGTTTGGAACTTAGAACGTAGGTTATACTCATGCGTTTAAACCAAGTGCCTTAGACTCTGCAGAGGTGCCTGTTCAGTTGGGCTCTCCGCTCCCTGGTCAAATATGCTTGCATTGAGGCTGTAAGGACCATTTTTACCACCAACTCAAATAATTGTCTTATCTCTTTAAACTCACTTAAATATGTTATTTGTGTTAAATATAAAAAGCTTTCGGGTTACCACAAATGTTTATATTAAATTGAGTTATAATATTAGTGTTACAAAATGCTTTCTGAAGTCCTTGAGGAGTTAAGGAACAACTTCCACCTGAAGAAGAATCATCTAATGATACTCAAACTGCTTTTAGCGGAGGCGTGCACAGCTGATGAAATCTGCGAAAGGACAACTATACCCAAGGGTCGAATCTACAATCTCCTGAACGAATTGATAAGCATGCGGCTTATAGAGCGGGAACAGAGCGTGCCTGCAATATACTCCATGAAAAATCCGAATGATACGATACTCAATTTCTTGAAATATGCCTTCAGCAAGGAGGTCCAAAAACAGACGCGCGTTATCGCTATGCTCGAAGAAAAGGCAAAGTTCGAGCGTATCGAGATGATAATAACGAACGAAGCCTATGATTATGAGCAGATAGCTTTAATCATGGAGGCTAAATGGTTAAAGACAATACACAGGGAATTATCAATATCATGGTTCATCCAGCCCAGGGACGAGAATGAGTTCTGGAAGGTAAGGCAAGAGATAAATAAGAGGAGGCGGGCATCAACGACACCTAAGAAGGACATCTCTATCCTCAAATACCGAGCTTACGCAGATGTGTATAAAGACAAACCTATCGAGCAAATAATGACGAAAGAGGCACTGGAGGCTTACGCTAACATAATCCGCGACCTATATGGCAAAAAAGCTGTCAAGCAGTGGGCAAAGGACGTCATCGAAGGCCTAGAGAAACATAAAAACGTGAAGTTATACATACTTGATACACCATCATCGATGTTTAACACATTCATATCCGACAAGGCTGTGCTTTATATCCTCATCTCAAAGGGCGAAATAACCGGAATAAAGCTGATTGGTAACCGAGCAGTTGACTTATATGAGAAATATTTCGAAGAACTCAGAGCGAAAACAAAACCCATTCAAGAGTACTTGAAATTGATGCTTTGATTGCCCCTATTGCCGCGACTCATCGCTCTAAGTGAGAATAATCCTGCCTTCCTGATTTTTCATTACCTCGCCAATCAGTACTGCATCGATTTTCTGCTTCTGCATTTCACATATCATCCGCCCGGCCTTTTCGGTAGGCACCGATATCAACAGGCCGCCCGTAGTCTGCGGATCATACAACAGGTCGAGCATGGGACTGCATACTTCCTTTTCTAAACTGACTCTGCCTGAGAAATAGCTTCTGTTGGTGCACGCAGCATTCGTGCTGACGCCCTTTTTGGCAAACTCTATTGCTTCTTCGATGTATGGGACTGAATCAGTGTGGATCTTTATCCCGACGCTGCTGCCCTTTGCCATGCCGAGGGCATGGCCGATAAGACCGAATCCAGTCACATCTGTACAGGCATTTGCCCCAATCTCCCCCATAATATCCGAAGATTTGTCATTCAAAGCCGTCATGTATCCACAAGCCTTCTTGATTACAGCATTATCTGCGATGCCCCTCTTTATTGCCGTCGATATAATGCCTACGCCTAGCGGCCTAGTTAATATTAGCTTGTCGCCTGGTTTTGCAGTCGAGTTTCTGAGCAGCCGATTAGGCTTTACAACACCCATTACAGCCATTCCGTACTTGAGTTCCGAGCCTTTGAGTGTGTGGCCGCCGGCAATTATGGCCCCCGCCTCGTTGATTTTGTCCTTCCCACCCTTCAAAATTTTGTCCAAGACGCCAATATCGAGATAATCTACTGGAAATTCTGCTAGGTTCAGGGCCATGAGTGGAACGCCGCCCTTTGCGTATATGTCATTGATAGCATTTGCTGCGGCGATTTGTCCGAAGACATAAGGGTCGTCTACTACCGGTGTGAAGAAGTCAATGGTAAAAAGTACTAGCTTATTGCCTAACTTATAGACTGTAGCGTCATCTAATGTTTCAATCCCGACCAGCAGTTTGTCTCCCTTCTCGTCCTTAAATCCACGCAAGACTGCCTCTAAATATTCTGCAGGTAGCTTAGCGCCACAACCGCCAAAAGGACTAAAGGACGTAAGCCTAATATCATCCATTAAAAGCCTCTAACTCGGAAATTAGACGATATTGATTTAAAAAGATGTCTTTTAAGGGAGCTTTGCTATCAAACCTCCAAAAATGACAGACTTTAGGAGCAGGAACAGGACTTTAGGAGCAAAGCCGTTTTAAGGAAAAGAAATTAATACTTTTAGATTTATAGCAACTCGAGGTCAGGTATACATTTAGGCTTTATAAACGCGCCTGCTCCGCATTACGGTCCCCTGCCTTCCCATATATGCCCTGCGTCTGGGCCTGTTTAGGTACTCCAACATTGCAAACGTCATCACCATTCTTGTCACCTTTTATTGTGAGGCCGCCAGTTGGCCCCTATCCCCCATCGGAGGGTTTTTAGCCCTTGTTTCCGGCAGGCTCGAGAGCCTTTTTGGGTTTCCCTATTGGGATTCAAAATCCCACTCAAACCCTTGGCCCCGATACTCAGCGAGCACTGGCGACCATTCTGAGGGCTTTGTTATTTCCTTATTTGATGCCCTCGAATAATCTATACAAATGAGTTATATAAAGAAGGTTCGTAAGAATGTATATTAGTGTTGATATACCTAGGGTACTACACTATCATACACCTTTTTATACCTATAACCTTAATATAAGACTATGGAAAAGTTCGAGAACATGCAAAAGTGGCTCGGTATAACGAACCAGCAGTTCAACATACTACAAGCCATGCTGAATCTCGAGCAAAGGGGCATACCCGCAAGCCCGAAGGCGATAGTGGAAGAGGACTCCGCCTTACGGAAAACGCCGAAGATACAAAAGTCAAACTTTTTTGCACAGTTGAAGGCCCTGCGAGGCATGGGGTACGTAAAAAAGATTGGCGGTGCATCCTACTCCATTGACCTTGCGTCCATAACGGATGCCTTGGAAAAAGCAGAAACGACGATTGACAAAGAAGCGAATGAGCTAAAGGCGCTCAAGACCGAGGCTGCGCGGGGCTTCAAGATTTTGGCGACCGCACATGAAGAGGTCGCATCAGTCGAGTTTATGGACTATAACAAGGCCTATTCTGTTGTAGCGGATATCCTAAAATCAAAGACGCATTTTTACACCACAGGTCCGTTCCCAAAGATTCTCTATGCGCACTCACCCTCGTTGATACGTCAGCCCGATGCGCAAAAATATGCGCAGACGCTCTGGATGAAGTGCCTAGTCGAGGAAGAACTCGAGATTAGATACGTGACGCGTTTTGACATCGATTACCTCTTTAGAAAAGTGAGGGAAGCATACAACAATCCTGCCGTAGCCTATGAGGAAATAAAGATAATACTCAACAATATCCCGGATATCCTAGAGAAAAGTAAGATGCTTAACATATTATACTCCGAATCGCCTAGCGTATTAAGCATGATGGTGCCATATGAAGAAATAGTCGAGGAACTCTTCCTCCCAATACGGGACACGAACTTCGTCGGTAAGGGCTGCGTGCACATAAAATCGCCTGAACTAGCGGTTAAATTCCGAGAGATATTCGTCGAGCAGTGCGTAAAATGCGTTGATATGCAGAGCAGCAAAGGGGAGAAGGTAATACAGAAACTGGATGCTCGTCTAGATAGAATCTATGAACGTGAGAAGTCTAAGAAGCACCCTGCTTAGAACTTGGCCCCGGTTATCCTCTCAAAAAGGTCCTTGTACAACTGTGCAGTCTTCTTAACCATCTCATCGGAGAGTGGAGGTATCCCGACCTGTGGCGCCCCATCTTCCCTTAGCTTGTCAAGGAACTGCTTGTAAGAGAACTTATGCGCCCCTGCCGGGCAGGCGTAAATGACATCATTCTCATACCATTTGCGCACGAACTCCTTTGATATCTCGACGATTTTCCCCTTTTCGTATTCGTTCGCGTCCCACCAGCGGTCCTCGTCCGCAGTCCCGAAGGTGTCTATCAGCATGATGTTCCTCTTCTCGTCCATGGCGAATTCCTTCTTGCCGTCGACATGGATAAGCCCTCGCTTGCCGACCTCCTTCTGCATCATCTTGTCTATCCTTATGCAGATTTCCTTTATCTGCTCTAGTTCTTTTGGGTTGAGACCGGAGATCTTCAGCGCTTCTGCCATGTCAAGCTTCCGGTCGATGTGCTCCAGCTTCGTGGTGGTCTCGAAAAACGGTTCCGGCAGGCGCTCGCCATATGCGGGCATGTGGTCGAGGCCAAAGTCCTTAGGTTTCTTCTTGCCGCTCTTCAGGGCTTGGTAAAAAGAGCCTGCGCAGTACCACCGCAGCACGACCTCGAGCGGTATCTGGTAGTTGACCGTCTTATCGTTTATCTTGGAATAATCCCTTATGACGTTGACCCTTTTGACGCGCATCTCGTCGGGTTTTGGCAGCTCTATGAAATGGGTCTTTATGCCCAAGTCTTCGACCTTGTCGAACCAGAAGGCACTCTCCCTCGCGAGCGATTCGCCCTTTCGCGGTATCGTCGACGGTATGATCTGGTCAAAGACCGAGATTCTGTCGGAGAACTTGAAAAGCAGTTCATTGCTATTAAGCTCGTAGACGTCCTTTACCTTGCCCTGCCCTATCAGTTTCATTCCAGAAGTCGATATCTAACGTTTTTATACTAAAAAGCTTTGTTGCTTTTATAGCGGTTCCCATAAATAAAAAGACTAAAAATGAAACGTCTGTCTGTGTTGCTGTTCGCACTCCTGCTTTTGACTACGGTCTATGCGACCCCCTCGGCAGTTTTTAACATGGACGCTTCCGGCAATGCACAGATGATCATTACCGATACTACCGATTTGGCTATGGATACGGCCAGTCTGAGTGGCATGGCAGACGGTAGCAACATTCTGGTTCTAAAGGGGAGTCTGACAGACTCAAAGGCTTTAACTGACCCAGACTATGACGTGCAGGTTACCGCTTCAGGCTCAACCGCTTCAGTGACGTTCGACATGCAGGTGCTTAGTACAGACCCATTGCTGGCGCCGCTGGGCGATTTCGACGCTACAGTGGCAATGACGGTTTCTGGCGGCACATTGAACATCGACATCTCCGCCACGATGACAAAGGATGCGATAGAGAATGTGCTTCTGCTGGATGTTGGATCGCTAGAAGCCGACCCGCAAGGGTTTAAGAGCGACTTGGAGTCCGCGATAAACGAGGCTTTTGCCAATATGACGCTCCTGCCGCAAAAACCGCAGGTCAGCATAACCGAATTCTCAATATCTGGCAGTAACTCCGTCCGCATCACAATGAAATTGTCAGTATCTGGGTGGGGCGAGTTCATGTCCATGCTTTCAGCCCTGTCCTATCAGAACGCCTCACAGTCTAATTTCTTAGCTTGCCTAGGTTTGAACCCAAATGATCTAGTCCTCTCAATTATGAACTCGGACTCGACTACGACGATCACGGTATCTTCATCCCAAGGTTCGATAACCGGCAGACTCGACGTTAATTCTCAGCAAGGCAATGCTCTCGGCACGGTAGTGCTGACTTCCTTAAATGCTAGAATATCCAAATCGGGGCCTAAGACGGAAATCGATGCGTCTGCATCCGTCACCGACACACAGACGTTGTTGAAGTGCATGATGCAGGGATACGTACCAGGCAATTATGGCGTTGAAAGCGTCAGCTACACCCTAGCTAAGAGCAGCGAAGGGCAGGCGATGCAATCTATAGAAGGAAAGCTGACGAGCCTTGCCCTAAAGTCCGGCAGCAATCTGGAGGTCTCATTTCCAGCAGAGACAGCTGCGTCAATGGGCATAACAGTAAACCCCCCGTCGGGCATGGATGTACTATCGGTCAGCGGCGGAGAGAAGAGCGGCAACTCCGCGGTTTCGTCAGGCGGCGAATTCAAGGTGGTCTACGGCAAGGGCGGTTTCGACCTGATGCTGATAGCGGCAATAGTCATAGTAGTGGTAGTACTCCTGCTCCTGCTTTCGAGGCGAAAGAAGAAGTAAGCCCTCTTTTCTTCTGCCTTTTTCTAAATAACGCACATGGCAAAGGTAAAGATATTTGACACGACTTTGCGAGATGGGGAGCAGACCCCCGGCGTCTCCTTAAACAAGGATGACAAGGTCATGATAGCCTCCGCGCTGGATGACATAGGCGTGAGCATAATAGAGGCAGGGTTTGCCGTCGTTTCCGAAGGGGACTTCAAGGGCGTAAAGGCAGTCTCCGACCTAGGGCTGAAGGCGGAGATATGCAGCCTGGCTAGGTGCAGCAAGGAGGATATAGATGCTGCCATAGACGCGGGCGTCGACTGGACGCACATATTCATAGGCACAAGCCCCTTGCATCGCCAGTACAAGCTGAACATGTCTAAGGAGGAGATACTGAAGGCGGCGCGGGAGTCAATAGAATACTGCATATCACGCGGCTGCAAGGTGCACTTCTCGCCTGAGGACGCCTGCAGGACGGAGTATGATTATCTGGAGAAGGTCTGCATAGCTGCGGAAAAGGCAGGCGCTAAGATAATCAACATACCAGACACTGTCGGTATTATGACGCCGGAGAAGATGTTCAATTTAATCACCGATTTAAGGAAAGTCATAAAGGTGCCGATAGCGGTGCATTGTCACAACGACTTTGGCCTGGCCGTGGCAAATACAATAGCTGCCGTCAAGGCAGGCGCCACAATACCCGAAACGACCATAAACGGTCTGGGCGAGCGCGCAGGCAACGCAGACATGGAGCAGGTAGTCCTGGGGCTGAAGTATCTTGAAGGAATCGAGACGGACATAAAGTTCAACAAGATATACTCAATATCAAAGCTGGTAGAGCGGCTGAGTGGCGTTAGAGTCATGCCTAATTTCCCGTTTGTCGGCGAAAACGCGTTTGCACATGAATCCGGGATACATGTGCACGGAGTGCTGAAAAAGGCTGCTACCTATGAGGCCATACCGCCTGAGATTGTCGGTGCGCGCAGGAAGCTGGTCCTAGGCAAGCACGTGGGCGCTCACGGGGTTGCGGCAAAGCTTAAGGAAATCGGGATAGCAGCTGATGATGCGCAGGTCCGGGAGATAACCAAAAAGGTCAAGGATCTAGGCGACAAGAACAAGAAGGTTACAGAGGAGGATTTAGTAGCCATGGCTCAAGATGTCGTTGGCAAGTTACCAGAGAAGGAAAGGATTGTCGAGTTGCTAGACTTGGAGATACATGACCACTTAGGCAAGAAGCCGAAGGCGAAGGTGAAGCTGAAGGTCAAAGGAATTATTAAGGAAGCTGAAGCAGATGGCGTAGGACCTGTTGATGCCAGCCTGAACGCAATCAAGTCGGCTATGAAGGAATACGGCAAGATAAGCCTGGACGAGTTCCACCTGGATGCCATAACCGGCGGCAGCAACGCGCTGGCGGACGTCACGCTGAAGATATCCGACGAGGCGCACAACAGCATGTTCTCCAGGGGAGTCCACGAGAACGTGAACATGGCCGCAGTCTACGCGTTCATCAACGGGCTGAACAGATTGCTGAAGAAATAACCCTTAAACCATGCTAATCTGCGGTATTGACGAGGCCGGTCGCGGACCGGTCATAGGCCCAATGGTCTTTGCGGCCGTCGTGATAGACGAGAAGGACCAAAACAAGCTCGTCAGCCTTGGCGTCACTGATTCCAAGCTTCTCGACCCGGTCACACGCGAGGAACTCTTCAGCGAGGTGCAAAAGCTCGCAAAGGAATACACCATACTCTCGCTCAGCGCAGCAGACATAACCGAGTGGATGAAAAGCGCTTCCTTAAACGATGTTGAGGCGATAAAGACCGCTGAAATGCTCGATTCCTTAGACTGCACGCCGGATGTTGCTTACATAGACTGCCCTGACACACTGACATCGCGTTATTCCCAGAACATAAAAAACCTGTCAAAGAAAAAAATGAAAATTGTTGCCGAGCACAAAGCGGACCTGAATTATAGGGTAGTCGGCGCGGCTTCGATACTCGCCAAGGTAACGCGCGACCATGAGATACAGGAGTTGTCTAAAGAATATGGGAAGATAGGCAGTGGCTATCCTAGCGATAAAATAACACAAAAATGGCTCGACGACTGGTGGAAGAAGAACCGCAGTTTCCCGGAATGCGTCAGGAAGAGATGGGCTACGGTGGATAGAAAGGCGCAGCTGAAGCTCACCGAGTGGCCGGTTTAAGGAAAATGGAGCTGTTCGTCAAGTGCCCGGCATGCGACAAGAAGGAGCGCCATTCGATAATAACCCACAAAGGCAAAGAAGCCGTTGTAAAATGCTCGAGGTGCGGCGCCCTACACTACGCACAGGCGAAGGAAGGAAAGGCCGAGCTCATGCTTGTGATATCCAAAGGCGGAAAAGTGTCTAAGGGTTTCATGTCCTTTGATCCGTCAGAAAAAATAACTGTCGGCCAAGTCATCGCTCGCGGGAAAACAAGGTACGAGGTGCGCGCAATAGAGGATCACGAGGGCGGTCGAGTCCCAGAAAGCAAAGCCTCGGATGCCCGCGCGATATGGCTGGCGCCATACACGAAGAAACTCTCGATATCGGTGCATTTGGAGGGAAAGACAAAGGCTTACTCGGTTGAACTGCCCAAGGACATGGTGGTGAGGAAGGGCAACATCGTCAAGGGTTTAAGGATAACCGAGATTTCGACAGCAAGGGGTGAGGTCGAGGAAGTGGAAGTTAATAGGATACTGGGGATGAGAGGCAATCTCGCCTCCTAGAGAAAACGGTTTTGGGTACCCCGCATTCAGTTCTGAACTGGTTATCAGTTCACAATTTTCCGTCCTAGATTTAAGGGGGGAATGGTAAGAAAATGAGGTTACACTATTATAAACGGGGAAGTACTGCCTTTCTATCCTTTAATATGATATGGATTTAGGTTCAGAGAAACATAAGTCATCGTTGTATGATTTAGTTTGTAATCACAAACATACGCAGAATATTTTTGGTCTTGGCTATCCAAAGGACTATGACATGAATATTTCAGCTTCATTGAGATTATGTCTTTCAAATGCTCAGAATATGGATATGTATAATAGGTTATTTTTATGTCGCTCTCGGCCCCTGGTTTTATAAGGGCACTTGTACGTGGCCAGGACATCTCATCTACGATTTCTGAGTCTAGTTCTATATTGCATACTGCTGTTGAATAACCCGAATTGCCTATGTGCATATTTGTCCAGTTCCTTACTATGGGTGTTGCATTGAATTCATCTAGCTCTATCTGTTTTTTACACCCTTCGGTGAGTCCTATATAAAGAAATGGACTTGCAGTAAAATTCTGTATTTGTGTTTGTAAATATAAAATCTCGGTTTGTTTTTCAATAATCTCGTTCTGTTTAAGTACGCCAGATGCCTGTATAATAGCAGCACCTAATAACCCTATAGTAAAAAGTACCATAACCCTCGAAGTATACGCTGTCTGTTTTTGAGCATTCCTCATATCATCCTGAATCCTCTGCTCATATCTCAAGTTTTCTGTATGTAGTGCGACTAGTTTATCTGAAAGGAGATCAATTTGCCTTATCAACCTTTTTTGCAAATCGAAGATCTCTCTAAATTCGTTTTGCCCCCTTAAATCTTCTGAGATATTATTGATAAGATTCTCGGCATCTTCCTCACTAAAGCCAAATAACTGACTTAAATATTGCTCTGAAAGGATGTTTGGTTCAGAACTTATAATGGCATGAATTATTTCGTTATACGCGTCTGTAGATAAGTGTCGCTTCCCCCTTGTTACGATATCTCCCTCCCCTTCGTATTTTATACCAAGTCGCTTATTTAAGTATCCCTTTACATCCCCATATGTCACTACGTTTAGCTGATGTATATAAGACGGAAAAATAATAGTGTAAACAAGTTTCAGATTATCTAGTAATTCAGGGGCAATCAATCGCGTATAGCCACTTTGACAAATTTCGTTCCAAACGGGCGGTATTTCAAAGGGCTTATATAAAATGAGTGCTTTCTCACGGATATTACCCAATTCCCATACTAACCTAATATGAATATTTTCAGATAAATCTTTTGGTAGGTATGATATTCCTGACTCCCTCTTGGGTTTTCCTCGCCAAAAACAGATTTTTCTTAAACTCATTTCGAACAATGCTACTCTCATCAAATCCCCCTTGTTATAATGACTTCGGTACTTTAAAAACTACTCTAACTTTTTAATGTCTGGCATCACTTACTCTTAGCAGGAAACCTAAGGTAAGAAACTCCAGCCCTCTACGATCCCAAACCGGTTCCAGTTACACTACATGGGCCAGTTACACTACAAAACGAACAAATACCATCTGCAAATACCCTTTTTACTCCTAAAAATTAATTATATTATAACATCTATACAAAATGGCAGAAAAACTGAATAAAAATGTAGATGGAAGCTTAGATCAAGGGCTAGCCCGAGACGTTGCTTTGTCAATTTTACCTCAAGTTTGCGTAGATAAGTATCATCTAGATGAAAACTCTACAGAAGAGGAAGTTAAAAAAACGCTGGAAAAGATAAGAAATCTCTTAGCCATTGAAAAACCTAATATACAACTAATTAGTTGGCGCTGGAATAATTATCTAAGAACCTCTAAAAAAATTTTGGAGAGTGATAAACCTCAAGGTGATGAAACTCTAATATCCTTAGCATTAATAGGGCTTCATGCATCTTTAGAGGGTGCCATTAATCAGTACCTTAATGAAACATTGGTATGGGGCTACAAGTTCGATCCCGACTTCGTTACTGATTTACTTAAAAAAGTTAAACCTCTTGAATTTAAGTTCACCACAATGTTGAATGGAGTTAGTGGGTATTCTCTTTTAGAACATAAGGAACTTCTTAGGTATTTTAAAGACCTAAATAGGTACAGAAATTTGATACTTCATGAATCTGGAGATCCGAGTGATGACAAAAGCGATGATCCACACATGTTTATACTTTCTGTTGAAAGTAATGCCAAGGATTACCTTAAACATACTGAAGAAATTATACAACTTATTGGGTCAAAAAAACACAAAGAGACACTTAATAGGGATCAGAAAGTCAAACATATTAAAGAATTAATTTATAGTATTAAATATAAGTAAATTACTACCGAGAACTGCAAACCAGTCAGAAAACCGATTACAGCATACCCAAAATCCCCACGAAGTGGGAAAGTAGTCTCGCCTCCCGGATTAGAACTAAAAGAAAATAAGGGATGCTTAATCCCCTATCCCATCCTCGGTTATGCTGAATATGCACTCAGAGTCTGGCAGGTGCGGCGAGTCAACAAGCTTTGCGACTCTCTTCTCGCCCTTGCCCCTTCTCAGATACACCCTGAAGGTGCTCTTGTGCGCCAGTATGTGCCCGCCTACAGGCTCTGTCGGGTCGCCGAATAGAAGCCCCGGCGAGGCCATGACCTGGTTCGTGACAACCACGGGCAGGTTGTGCTGATCTGCTATCTTGCCCAATATTGAAAGGTGCCTGTTCAGCTTCTGCTGCCTCTCTGCAAGAGTCCCTCTGCCGACATACTCGGACCTGAAGTGGCTCATGAGGGAGTCCACTACCACGAGCTTTATCCCCTCTTCCTCGGCGATGCTTCCCGCCTTCTCGGCGAGTAGCATCTGGTGATCGCTGTTGTAGGCCTTGCCGATCTTGATGTTCGCTAGAGCCGTGTCAGGGTCAAGGCCGACCGCCTTTGCCATCTGTACTATCCTCTCCGGCCGGAAGGTGCCTTCGGTATCGATATAAAGCGCCTTTCCCTCCAGACCGCCCTTCTCCTTAGACAGCTGGACATTGACAGACAGCTGGTGGGTTATCTGGGTCTTTCCAGAAGCGAACTTACCATAGAACTCGGTTATAGCCTGAGACTCTATCCCCCCTCCAAGCATCTTGTTCAACTCAGAGCTTCCTGTGGAGATCTTCCCCACCTGCTCCCGCTTCTTCATGACCTCGGTACCCGTCTCGAATCCCATCTCCAGCGCCTCCTGCGCCGCATATATTATCTTCTTCGCGGTCGCCTCGCCCATCCCTGCCGCTTCCCTAAGCTCACCGGTTGATGTCGCCGCTATTGACATTAAGTCCTTGTAGCCTGCCTCTGCAAGCTTGTCCGCAGCCGCGGGTCCGACCCCCGGGAGGTCCTCTATATTGCCTATCTTAGTCTTTGCCATTTTAGTCGTCCAACTTTATTTCCTCTATCTCGATGTCCTCCTCTTCTATGAGGGCCTCTTTCGGTATCTTAGGCACTGCCTCCTTTTTCTTGGAAGCGGACTTCTTGGGCGCGCTTGAAACTGATTCCACTGAGAGCGACGAGACCATCAGCTCGAGCTTGTCTTGGTAATCGTTATATCTGACGTTGCCTATCAGCGTGACCTTCTTCCCGACGATGTCCCCCCTTACATGCTTTATAGGCTCCAGCTCGTTGCCGCTCTTGCCGACGAGGTTCAGCGCATCTGGGACGCTCATGCCTGTCAATTCCTCTGCCATGTCCCTGTAGAAGACCGCCCGTATGTCGCCGGTGCCGTCAGACACCCCGCAGCTCAGCACCATGCCGTAGGCTGGCTCGGTCTCGCCGCATATGTCGCAGATCCACTCGCCAGCGACGTTCTCGATCCTTGCCCCGCACTCGGAGCAGATTTCAAAAACTATGGGATTCTCGTCGACGTCCTCTATTTTCCCAATAACCTTCACGTTCCTGTCGTCTGGTTGTATATTAGCTATCTTCTTCTCCTCTGAATTCTTATCCAGGAGCTCGGCCACGCCCGCCATCGAGACGCCGCTCGGGTTCAGTTCCAGGGCTCCCCTCTGCGAAAGGTGCACCTCAGTCTCGCCGTTCATATTCTGCTTCGTATAAGCGTTCTTTACCAAGACGATGTCGCCTTTGTTCACGTCTTTCAGGCTCTCGGTCTTCTCGCCCCAGAGGACCACTCTAACCATGCCCGTCTCATCGGCTATTATCAGCGATGCGAGTTTCCCGGTTCTATCGCCTGATGTGAACTCCTTGACCGGGAAGGTCCTCATAACTCTTCCTGAGACCGTGATGCTTTCCTGGTCCGGCTCTATCTCACCGACCTTGTAGACCTTTGGCTTGGCTACTTCCGGCAGGTTCAGTTTTGCGTCTGACTTCATGACCCTGCTGCGGTTGCCGATGTGCACCTCTAATCCGCGGTTGCCGGTCCTGGCCTGTCCGTTCTCGACCCTTATGACATCCCCCTCGACGAAGTTCCCGATCAGGTCGGCGTTAGAATCCCAGAGGACTATTCTCAGCTTGCCCGTCTCATCCTCTATTATCACGCTGGACCGCTGGCCCTTCGAACCGTCTTTGCGCGCGAATTCCGATTTTGGGTATAAGTATAATATCCTCCCTTGCGTCGAGGCAGACTCGTTCTCCTTAAGCTCGCCTATCTTCTTCATCTCATCACTGATCTTCGGCAGGTCCTTGAGGAAAGCGGGCTCTATGTTCTTCGGCTCTATCAATATCCTAGAAAGATTACCGACGTGCACCTCCGGCTTCTTGTCGAGGCCCTCGCGCGTGTACCCGTTCCTTATCGCAAGCACGGACCCCTTCTTTATCTTGTCGGAATTCACTATATCCGCAGTCTTGTCCCAGAGGACGACATTGGTTTCCCCCGACGAGTCGGCTAATAAAATCCTGGCAAATTGACCGGACCTTTTCTCGGTAGCAAATTTCTTTACGGGCCTTATCTCTTTTACAACGCCTACGACGTTGGCGTTGCTCATGTCCTTCTTGAGCGAGACGATCTTTGTGTACTCGATACCCGTCTCCTCCTGAGCTACGCCGTATTCCTTCTCGAGCGCGTAGATGGCTCCATGGTCGGTCAGCAGGCCGGCAGCCTCCTCTTTCTTCTTCTCTATCAGCTTCTTTATCTCGGCTTCCTTGAGGCCGCTCGCCTCAGCAAGTTTCTTTACCCGTTCTTCCAGAGCCATTTCTCCACCCTACTTTCTTTATGACGGTATAAAAGCCTGACGACCCCTTGAGCAGTGAGCAGTAGGCGTTTACTGTGTTGCCGGAACTTCTTGTGCGGTCTGCGCAGCAGCAGGCAGGACTATATTAAAGGGCGTCGCGTAGTCGAAGTTGGCCGTACCTGATATGATGACGTCGTTGCTCACCACGCCGCTTCCTGCAGGGTTCAGCGTCTTACTGCTGCTCTCTATGTCCAGTTGCGCCTTGACCGGTAGGAACCCATTAGAGTCTATCCATACGCCCAATTCTATCTTCTTTACGCCTGCGCCGACGCTGTCGACGTCCGTCAGCCCGAGGCTGCTCATCACGCTGGGGTCCATATCGCTTATCAGACTGGCGATCTGCTCGATCGTCGGGTTTATCACGATCTTTATCGTCTGCTTGCCGTTTACCGTCTCCCTGCTGACCACCTTCGAGTCAAAGTCCATCGAGAAGTCCACGAGTTTCTTCGAAAACTCCGAACCGGTCCAGAGTTTGTCATAGCCGGTGACCTTGGCCCACGTGCCTGCGAAATTCATGTAAACCGTTTTACCAATAGTGTAAGTCTCGAATACTATGCTTCCGCCGCCTGCCTGCGAGCTCTCAAGGTTGATCTTGAGGTACATCCTCTCGTTCTTCGTGTCTATCCTGCCGTCGCCTGAGAAAGGCACGTTGGCATGCGTGCCGCTCTCGGAGTTCACTTCAATATAACCATCATAGGTGAAGCTCTCCTTATCGATGTTCGCCAACGCGAGCTGCGCCTGAGCAAGCAGGTTCTTCGATTCTGAGACCGTCGGGCCCTTTGGTGAGAGCATCAGGTAGGCGACAACAGCTATGACCGCTATCACTATTATCACTAATATAATGCCGCCCTTCCCGCCCTGAGGCCTCCCCTCGATGCTGTGACGCCTTGCCATTATGCCGTGCAGTTCTCCTCCCAAACCCTTATGCACTTTTGCTTGGCCTCGCACCAGCTGTAGCCTGCCGACGGTATGCAGCCGTGCGCGTCTCTGTCATTCCCGACCAACTGCCCGCAGTCCTCCGGGCAATTGATCTCGTTCTCGCTCTCGATGTCGCAGAATCCATTGCCGCACGTCGGCTGGGTGTAAATCTCAGTAATATCCGTGGCATTGAGCGCTTCTGTCGGGAGGGTTACTGTCACCGGTGATTTGTAATCCATACTAAATGAAAAATCGGCATTCAGGTCTACCAGTATCCCCGTTTCAGAAGCCCCCAAAAGCTCGCCGACGTCAATGCTCACCAAGACTGTGCCTTCGGCCTTCAGCACCAGGGCGCTGTCCTTCGATATCCAGACAGTCACATTCAGCGTCTTTATTGAGTCCTCGAGCTGGCTTATCATGCTGTCGATTTCCTCGCGGGAGATTCCCGCAGTTGCGAGGTCGTTGCCGTATTGGTTCTCCAGCAGGGCGTTGATAACCTTTCCAATATCCGGCGTGATCTTTACCTTGTCGGCCTGCTCACCGTTAATAGTCTCAGTTCCCAGGAGAGTGCCATTGACGGCATTAAGGATGTCCATGAACTTCGCTATATCAGTTGTTGAAATGCCACTGTTGTTTAGGCTCTGTATCTTGACCCAAATAATTTCACCGGTGGTCTGGTCAGGCCCGTTCATGTAGGTGGTATTCCCTATGATGTAAATCTCTTGTGTTGATTCGCGGCCCAACATGCTCACAGTCATTGTCATCTTGCCCTTATGGTTCTCCAGGTCGAATCCACCGCTGATGTCGGCATCCTCCGATAGCATTTCTTGCTGGCCCCCTATTCCCACTTTAACGTTGCCGGTTATTGTCATCTGCTTCAGTGCCTTCAAAGAGTCGGTCAGCTTGTCTGCAAACTGCGACATCTGGATTGGCGTGCCTTCCGTCGTTACGGTAGTTCCCCCGCCGGTTGTCTTCTGCCCGCTGCTCATTACGAAATAGGCGACGAGCACAATGACGGCGATGACAATAGCGACGGCTACGCCCCAAACAAGCATCTTGTTATCCTTCTCCGCTTTTGCCACTGGCGCCTTCGCGACAGTTTTCTTCTTCACACTTTTCTTCTCAGTCGCTACAGGTGCACCAGAACCAGCCTCTTCAGCCATTTTGACCCTAAAATTAAAACTAGTGTAATAAAAACTACAATATTACCTTCGCCTTCTCGTTGTTGACCTTTGTCTCCATCAGCGAGCCTCCGAGGCCCTGCCAGGCATTGAGTATCTGGTCCGCATCGCCCTTTGTTATTGCGACGACTGCAGGACCCTTCCCCGATAACCCGGCGGCGACTGCCCCTGCTTTCATAGCTTTGGCAGCGACGTCAGGCCTGCCGAGGGCTGCCGAGCATACCTGCCCGTTGAGGGTCATCGCAGTGTATAGGTCCCCCTGCAGTGCCAAGTTCCAGGCGGCGTCCAGCTCCCTTCCAAAGGCCTTCAGCGCTTCTACATCTACATCCTTGGTGTAGGACTTCTCGTCCGGTACCCACACCACCGCCGACATTTTTTCCATCTCTCCCCTGCGGAGTATCCGGTTCTTCTGATTGTCCGTGACTGCAAAACCGCCGAAGTAGCAGGCTGCTGCGTCGTCAAGCGCGCCGGTTATCGTGACTCCCGCCTCCTTCGCCGACCTGACGCCTATATCTAATATAGTCTCATCCTTGACCTCGTCATTGCCGACGAAGACCTGCTGCTTATGGGTCTCCTTGTCAATCCTCATCATCCTTATGGTGCCGTGCTTTTTGGCGAGCGCCCCGAAGGTAGCCAAGACTGCGGCATTGGCCACAGCGCTGGAGCTCTTAAGTCCCCGAGCCACAGGTATGTTAGACTCCACAGTTATAACAGCGCCGTACTTGTACGGGAACAGTTTAAGGACGTTCTTCACGCATGTTTCCACAAGATCGGGCTCTTTTGTGTCGGCTAGAACGCCCCCGCCCTCCTTAAGCTCGACGCTGACCTTAGCCTCCAATCCTATGCCAAAAGCCGCGCCCCTACCGGTAGCTATAGCATTAACTATGGTAGCAGCTCCATGGCACAAGGCAGTAGCAGAAACCATCGCCTAAATTTGGCCCTACAAGGATTAAAATCAGGAATCCGTAGTGTTTTTAACTTAAGCTCATCCCCGAACCTTAAGCTAACGCCCTAAATAATTTTTATCCCAATTATCATTAACCTTATGCCCATAGACCGAAAGGAACAGACGGCCCTTGAATACCCACTGGTAATGTAGTGGTCCTAACTGTGCTGTTCTGAATTCAACAAGACATCAAGAGCATGGGAATAAAGAGGTGAAGCCATGGTTGACTTAATTAGCCATAAATCCAGCATTGGCAGGTGTTGGGTCCACCCTAGGTTCAATGTGAAGTACCCCCCGATATTTTGTGCCTCAACTGTCGTCCTGTAACCTTTTTCTACCTTTATCCATTAAACTGATGCAATGCAGATGGCCATAGCTAAGATAGTATTAGTCCCGCCTTTGTTGCTGTTCGTAGCCTTGCTCTGTTTGGTTACCTCCTCGGCAGCCGCGGTAGACGGCGACATCTACGAGTATTACTACAACGAGACGCCCGGGTACGTGGCCGCCCATCAGAACGCCTCCATCCCTGACTGGGGCATCCCCGGCAACGCTACCGGGGCCAACGTTACAATAAACCTTGCACAAGGCGAAGCGGTCCTGGACCAGCCAGTGAAGTGGGAGAAAACGGCCAGGGTGAGAGCGAAGAAGGGCAGCAAGATAAGCAAGCTGATGATATACCTGCCTGAGCAGGCGCAGAACGTCACTGTCGAGAAGAAGGGCGAGAGGAAAGCCAAGAGCGAGGTCAGGGACGAGAAGCAGAATAGGAGAAAAGCGGTTGACATAACCGAGGACCTGACGGACGGTGACGAGATAGCGGTCGAGTACTACACCGAGGCCCCGAGGGCGAGTGAGGTTTCCTTGTCCAACAACAAGAAGCGAGTGACGGTCAGCGGGCCGGACTACGTCCACTACACGAACGTCAAGGCCTTCTCCGATTTGCCGATAAATGTCTCGGACAAGGGGGGGATACTGCTCTACCAGGTCAGTAACAACTCCAGCGAGGCCGATTTTGACGCAATCGATTCCGACGGCGATGGTTTTTACGACCGGATAGAATGGACGGTCCCGCACCTCTCAAACCAGACCTACGACATCATTGTAATAACCAAGGCCTTGCACCTGGACGAGAATCGGAGTATCATCGAGGACGTCTACGACAAAGTCAAGGACCGTGATAATGTTTGGTCAGGTCCAATACCCGAGGGCCACTATGTCAGGGCGACCTTCCGGAGCCCGTTGGACAGGACGAGGGACATAACAGTCTATGCGCGTTCAAATTCTACTGCAAGGATTGAGGTATATCGGGAGAATGACAGCATAATTGTGGCTGTGATTGACGGGATAAGCAGTGAAGGCGAATACAGGACCTACCTGACCGACATGATTGGCGCTTACGACATTTTTGACCTAAGGATAGTTGGCGACTCAGTGGATTTCGATTACATCGTGGACCCGACAAATACTTGGATATGTTCTGCAGCTCGAAGATTTGACAATGCTTCGTGCTGGTCATTAGGAACAGTTCCAGTTGCAGGAGAAAATGTTGTCTTCAATGCCTCTGGAACAGGCAACTGCAATATAACAAACAATTCAATGCCTCAAAACCTTAATTCATTTACAGTTGGTTCTGGATATACAGGAACAATTTTCTTCTCGCCTTTGTTTGCAGTTGGAAACTGGACAGGAGCAAATACAGGAACCCAATTATGGAATGTAACAAATAATATTAATGTTAGTGGTGGAACAATGAAAATTTATGGAGATTATGTTAATGCTACTTGCTGTAATATTACTAATGATGGGCATGGGCAAGAGTGGAGAAGTGTGAATGGGAATATTACGATAGGTGCAAGTGGGAAGTTGGACGGAGTTGGGTTGGGGTTTCCAAATACTGTAGGTCCTGGTAAAGAGGCTAATAATGATGGTGCAAGCCATGGTGGTCTTGGTGATAACATAGATTACCCCAATTATTATGGAAATGCTAGTGCACCTACAAGTCTTGGAAGTGGACCTGCGGATACTGATGGACTTGGTGGGGCAGGAGGTTCTGCAATAAAATTACAAGCAGGTTTAGGTAATGTAAAAGTAGATGGATCAATCGATATGGGTGGAAAGAATACTGGACGGTATGGAGAGACTGGATCAGGTGGAAGCATATGGATAAGGGGGCTTGTGATAACAGGACAAGGCGATCTTGATGCGGAAGCAGGGAATGTTAATCCAGGCGGTATTGCAAGCAGAACTGGAGGCGGAGGAGGGCGTATTAGGCTGGAGTACTTAAGTTCGATGAATTTTACTGGTAATATAACTGTCGATGGAGGAGTGGGCACTGGTAAAGGACATGCAGGAACACTAACCTTCACTAACAACACATGGCCTAATGATTGGAATTTAACTGGAAATATTGGATTGTTAGGAGGAGATTATGGAGAAGGAGATGTCATTAATGTTTTGGGAGATTTTAATACAAATGATTACAATATTACAATTTACGGAGACTGCTTTGGAAATAATGGTTTGTATAAAGCATATGTTTGTTACAATACAACTATTGATGGTAAAGGGGTTTGGCTTAATGCTTCTGGGAATATAACAATAAGTTCTGGCTCTAAGTTAGATGGTGATGAACTTGGATTTCCTAGAGGTATTGGTCCTGGATCAGATATAGGCCGAATAGGAGGAACTCATGGCGGAAGAGGGGGAGATAATACAAAAGATACTTATGGAAATGAAAAAATGCCAAGAAGTTTGGGAAGTGCAAGAGGTCCTGCTGATAGGTCAGATAATCTAGGATCGGGAGGCTCTGCAATTAAGCTAGAATCACAAGATAAAATAATTGTGGATGGAGCTATTACTGTTAATGGTGATAGTAATAATTATGGGGCAGGAGCAGGAGGAAGTATCTGGCTAAAGGCAGATAATATTTCAGGAAGCGGAACACTAACTGCTAACGGAGCTAGTTCCGCATATGAATCAGGAGCTGGCGGTGGAAGAATTGCTTTGACTTCAACAAATGTAATCGAATTTTCAGGAACTATTCAGAATAGAGGAGGGGATAATATTGGTGAAACTAAGGGGGATGGTTCAGGAGGTACTGTTTACATCAATGCTACAAATTCAATAATTTCATCAATGAATGTAACAACTTGGGGTTATCGAGGAGGAAACATTACATTTAAGGATACATTATTAACTTTATCAGGAGTTTATAACGCAACTAATAAAACAGGAGGGAGCACTTGGGAAACAATTATTTTAAATTATACAGATTGCTCGTCGAGCTTTACAGGTGCAATATTTACTCCAACTCAGACTTATCAAACTGATTGTGCAATTCTTGGAACTAATGTCTGGAACTGTTCTTCTGCTCGATTATTTACAAATACTTCTTGTTGGAGTTTAGGAAGAGTTCCAGTAGCAGGTGATGATGTTGTTTTCAATGGAAGCGGGACAGGCTCTTGCAACATAACAAACAACACAATGCCTCAAAATTTGGCATCATTTACTGTTGCCTCAACTTATACAGGAACAATTTTCTTTAATTCTTTATTTGCAGTTGGAAACTGGACAGGAGCAAATACAGGAACACAATTATGGAATGTAACAAATAATATTAATGTTAGTGGCGGAACAATGAAAATTTATGGAGATTATGTTAATGCTACTTGCTGTAATATTACTAATGATGGGCATGGGCAAGAGTGGAGAAGTGTGAATGGGAATATAAGTATTGGAGCGACAGCGACGATTGATGGAGAGGGGTTGGGGTTTCCTCGGAGTGTTGGTCCTGGTGCTAGAAGCGCTAGAGGAGGAGTTTATGGGGGTAAGGTACCAGGCAGTGAAAAAGACCCTTATGGAAATGCTTCTGCACCTACAAGTTTGGGAAGTGGAGGAGGGGATTCACAAGGAGGTTCTGGGGGTTCTGGGATTAAATTGCATGCTGTTGATTTAATAATAGTTGATGGGATAATAAATATGGATGGAAAAACAGGTGTTATTGATGGAGCAGGAGGAAGCATTTGGTTGAAAGCAGATAATATTTCTGGTTCTGGAAACTTAAATGCAAGTGGGGGAGGGGTAGGTGGCAGCACTTGTGCAGCAAGTGGAGGAAGAATAAGATTAGAATATGGAAGTGCTTTGGAGTTTATAGGAAAGATTACAATAGCAACAAGAACAACAGGAACTGCTCCAGGAACTCATGGAACATTAACATTTACAAACAACACCTGGCCAGGTAATTGGAATTTAACAGGAAATATTGGATTATTAGGAGGAAATTTTGGACAAGGAGAAGTTTATAATGTTTTAGGAGATTTTAATACTAATGGTTATAATATCCAAATTTATGGAGATTGTTTTAATAATATAGGAGCATCATACAAAGCATATGTTTGTTATAATACAACTAATGATGGAAAAGGGGTTTGGATTAATGCGAGTGGAAATATTACTATAAATTCTGGAAGTATTTTGGATGGGAATGCATTAGGGTTTCCTCAAGATGTTGGTCCTGCTCCTGCAAAGCCAGGCTATCAAAGTCGTGGAGCATCATATGGTGGAAGAGGAGGAACTATATATTCACTTCCAACTTATGGAAATGAAACTCAACCAACGAGTTTAGGAAGTGGAGGAGACCTTTACGGTGGTGGTTCTGCTCTTAAATTACAAACAGATAATGGTTTTATAAAAGTTGATGGGAATATAACAATGAGGGGGGTTGTTGAAGACTATTCAGCGTCAGGAGGTTCAATATGGTTACAAGCAAATAACATTTCTGGAAATGGAATATTAATAGCAAGTGGTTTAGATGGGTCGTGGCATGGTGGTAGTGGAGGAAGAATTGCTTTGACTTCTTTAGGAACAATTGATTTTTCAGGAACAATTAATAACGCAGGAGGAAATGCAACAAGCCCAGGTTCAGGCGGCACAGTCTACATCAACGCCACAACATCAATAATCTCAAGCATGAATGTTTCAACAACTGGTTACCAGGGGGGAAATATAACATTTAAAGATACCTTATTAACTTTGTCAGGAGTTTATAATGCAACAAATCAAACAGGAGGAAGCACTTGGGAAACAATTATTGTGAATTATACAAACTGCTCGTCGAGCTTTACAGGGACTTTTACTCCTGCTTATACTGCTCAGACAAGTTGTGATACAATCCCCCCAACTCTCACTTGGAACTGGACTCGCAACACGACAAGCGGCTACCCGCACGCCCTGAACATCACGGTCAGTACGGACGAAGCCTATGATGTTTGTAAGCTGGAAATCAACGGCTCTAATGTTACGATGTCAGAAAAGAACACGACCTATGCTTATTACAATTACACGCCCGCAATCGGCAACTGGACTTACAAAGCCTACTGCAACGACACGAGCGGGAACTGGGGGCAAACTTATACCGTATGGTATAAAATTGCTGCTCCTACTGCTTGTGGAACATTAAGCACTGCTAATTCTACTTATACTTTAACTCAAAATGTAACTTCAACAGGCACTTGTTTTACAATAGGAACAAATAATGTAACCTTAGATTGTCAAGGATATACAATAAATTATTCTACAGCAGGAGCTGCGGGGGTAGGTTATGGAGTTTATTCAACTTATAACTTTACAACAATAAAAAACTGCATAATAAAAGAAGGGGCAACTGCTGGAGGCGCTAAATATGGAATTTATTTTTTAAGAGCAAAAAATGGAACAATAGATAATAACACAATTACAACTTCTGGAAGTAGTGGATATGGCATTTATTTATATTCAAACTCAAACTCTAATATTCTTTCAAACAACACAATCACAACTTCTGGAAGTGGTGGACATGGAATCTCTTTATGGTCAGGTTCAAACTTTAACACTTTCTCAAACAACACAATTACAACTTCTGGAAGTGGTGGATATGGCATTTGTTTTCGTGAAGTTTCAAATAATATTCTTTTAAGCAATAATGTAAATACTTCACAAACAATTAGTTATTATATTTATGGAACATCACGTTCTATTTATAATCATACAGTAGGAACAGATAATTTAGCAGAAGGAAAGCCTGTTAATTATACTTATAATACAAATAATTTAGTATTTAATAATGTTGATTTCACACAATATGGGCAGGTTATATTTGCTGCGTGTAACAATATAACAATAACAAACTCTAATTTTTCAAGTGATTCTTTAAATTTAGTTTGGACAACTAATTCAACAATTTCAAATAATAATATTAATACAAGCACAGGTTTTGGCATTTTTTTATTTTCAATCTCAATTAACGCTTTTAACACTTTTTCTAACAACACAATTACAACTTCTGGAAGTAGTGGATATGGCATTTATTTATATAATACACAGAATAATAATGTAACTTCTAACATAATTAATACTTCTGGAAGTGGTGGAATTGGTATTATGTTGTATACATCTCCTGATTCTAATGTATTTTCTAACACAGTAACCGTTTCTGGAAGTAGCGCATATGGTATAGAGTTAGTTTCAAACTCAAATCAAAATCAAGTAAATGATAACATAATTACAACTTCTGGAAGTAGCGGATATGGCATTTATTTATATTCGAATTTAAACAATTATATAACTAATAATACAATTACAACTTATGGAGGAAGCACTAGCCATGGTATAGGTTTAAGTAAAAATTCACACACTAATATATTTAATAGTACAATTAGAACATTTAATAATAGTGTTTATGGCATTTATTTAACTTCAAACTCAAACAATAATTCATTTTCAGGAATGAATATAAAAACAAATGGCACAACTGCTTATTCTATTTATATTTCTGGGACAAACCATAATTTTACAATTAGAGATAGTATTTTAAATTCTTCAAAAGCAGGAGTTCAAGAGCTTTATGTAGCAAGTGCTGTTACAGGTGGAACTTGGAACTTTACAAATGTAACAAGAGCAAATGGAAATCCTATTAATATAAGTTGGGTGACAGGAGGAAAAGGAACTTTGAATATGATGTGGTATTTAGATGTGAATGTAACTAATTCAACAGGTGCATTATCAAATGTTAATGTAACTGGTTATGATAATAATTCTAATTTTGTTTTTTCACAATTAACATTAGCAACTGGTTTTATCCCTACTCAAACTTTACTTGAATATAAAAGTATTAATAATTTAAAAACTTATTATTCTAATTATACTGTTAATACAACTTTAAGTGGATATAATAATAACACGCAAAGTGTGAATATGTCTACTAATAGATGGTTGAATGTTGGACTTACTTCAGTAGATACAACCCCCCCAACTCTCACTTGGAACTGGGTTCGCAACACGACAAGCGGCTACCCGCACGCCCTAAACATCACAGTCAGTACGGACGAAGCGGTAAGCCTGTGCAGGTTGGAAATCAACGGCAGCAACAGCACGATGACGTTAAAGAACACGACCTACGCCTATTATAACTACACCCCAGCACTGGGCAACTGGACTTACAAGGCATACTGCAACGACACGGGCGGGAACTGGGGGCAAACTTATACCGTATGGTATAAAATTGCTGCTCCTACTGCTTGTGGAACATTAAGCACTGCTAATTCTACTTATACTTTAACTCAAAATGTAACTTCAACAGGCACTTGTTT
>Ga0315296_10000094_pt1 | contig 88722 bp, 77 predicted proteins | sample YL17G14_18_MG_FD_203921 | JGI IMG/M metagenome (GOLD analysis project Ga0315296, IMG submission 203921) | Sediment microbial communities from Yellowstone Lake, YNP, Wyoming, USA - YL17G14_18 | ecosystem: Environmental > Aquatic > Freshwater > Lake > Sediment | place: USA: Wyoming | collected... | reverse complement strand
CGACTACCACCTCCCCCGCCGGCAAGGTGAGCATCGGGCAGGTTACCTGGAAGAAGAATATGCCGGCTATTGCTGCTGCCCATGACATCCCCTACGTGGCTACCGCCTGCCCCAGCTATCCCTTTGATTTGATAGCTAAGGTGGAGAAAGGTGCGGCAACCCCAGGTCCGGCTTATGTTCATATCCTGTCAGTATGTCCTACCGGTTGGCGGTGCCCCACTGATTTGACCGTCAGGATAGGTCGTTTGGCGGTAGAGACGGGAATATTTCCGCTTTATGAAGTGGAGAATGGCGAATATAGGTTAAATTTTGATTTCCCCAAGCTTAGACCGGTTACTGACTACATGAAGCTACAAGGCAGGTTCCGGCACCTGTCTGAGGACATAATAGCTAAGATTCAGCAGCGGGTGGATAAGGAATACGCCAAGCTTAAGGAGAAGGCAAGGTGAAGGCAAAGGCTAAGCCAACGAAGCAGACAGTAAGAGCAGTAGTGGACAGGCACCAGGGTGACCGAGGCATGCTGGTATCCATTTTGCAGGATGTCCAGGCGGAGTATAATTATCTGCCTAAGGAAGCCCTGGAGCAGGTTGGCCAGGGTTTAGATATCCCGCTGACTCAGGTCTATAGTGTCGCTACCTTCTTTAAGGCTTTCAGTCTAAAACCGAGGGGACGACATCTGATTAATGTCTGTCTGGGTACTGCCTGCCATGTCCGGGGTGCGGTTAGAGTCCTGGATGCGGTTACACGGGAGTTGGGAATCGACGCCGGTGAAACAACCAAAGACTTTAAATTCACCCTGGAGACGGTCAACTGCGTTGGTGCCTGTGCGCTGGGACCGATAGTAATAGTTGATGATGGATATTCAGGTCAAATGAAGTCCGATAAGGTCAAACCTTTATTGGAGAGCTACCAGTAATTATGGGGAAGGAGAGAGTATTGAAACGGCTAGGCTCGCCACAAGAGCTAGAGGCTCTCAGAAAATCAATCATTGGGAAGAGAGACCCTGATAAGCCCTGTATAACTGTATGTGGTAGTACGGGTTGCCATTCTTTTGGCAGTGAGAAGGTAGCCGATGCCTTTAATCAAGAAATTAAGCGGCAAAAATTGGAAGCCAAGGTAGATATGAAGGTTACGGGCTGCCACGGCTTTTGTGAAAAAGGGCCACTTGTAGTTATTAAGCCGAGGAACATTTTCTATCATCGAGTAAATGTAGAGGATATTCCCGAGATAATCTCAGAGACTATTATTAAGGATAACATCGTTGATAGGTTGCTCTACACCGACCCTAATACCGGTAAGAAAATAACCTATGAGCATGAAGTACCCTTCTATAAGAAACAGAGACGGCTGGTCTTTGGCAACAACGGTAACATTGACCCCACCCTAATTGAGGACTACCTGGCTGTTGGTGGTTACGTTGCTTTAGGCAAAGCCCTTTTTGACCTGTCCCCTGAGGCGGTGATTGCCGAGGTAAAGAAATCGGGCTTGCGGGGGCGGGGTGGCGGTGGATTTCCCACCGCCGTCAAGTGGGAAAGCTGTCGCCGGGCGCATGGCGAGACTAAATATATCATCTGCAATTGTGATGAGGGCGACCCTGGTGCCTTTATGGATAGGAGCCTGATGGAGGGGAATCCTCATAGTGTTCTGGAGGGGATGCTCATCGGTGCCTATGCCATCGGCGGTCACGAAGGCTATATCTATGTTCGTAACGAGTACCCGCTGGCGGTAAGGAATGCCCAGACCGCCATTAAACAAGCTGAGGAGTACGGACTTTTAGGGAAGAATATCCTGGGTTCTGGATTTGACTTCAACATTAAGATAAGCCGGGGAGGGGGGGCTTTTGTCTGCGGTGAGTCAACGGCGCTGATGGCTTCGCTGGAGGGCAAGGTGGGTGAGCCCAGGGCAAAGTATGTTCACACTGCGGAGAAGGGCTTGTGGGATAAGCCAACTAACCTGAACAATGTCGAGACCTGGGCAAATGTCCCGCTGATAATTAACCACGGTGCTGACTGGTACGCCAAGATAGGCACCGATGGGAGTAAGGGAACCAAGATTTTCGCACTGGTTGGCAAGATTAATAACACTGGTCTGGTGGAAGTCCCGATGGGGATAAGTTTGCGGGAGATTATCTATGATATTGGTGGTGGTATCCCGGAGGGGAAGAAATTCAAGGCGGTGCAGACCGGTGGTCCCTCCGGTGGTTGTATTCCGGAGAGCTTGCTTGGCCTGCCGGTGGATTTTGACGAGCTTACCAAGGCGGGCTCGATGATGGGCTCTGGTGGCATGATTGTTACGGATGAGAATACCTGCATGGTGGACTTTGCCAAATACTTTGTTGGTTTCCTTGAGGGCGAGTCCTGTGGCAAGTGTGTTCCCTGCCGTGAGGGGTTAAAAAGGATGCGTGAGGTATTAACCAGTATCACCGGGGGGAAGGGGAAAGAGGAAGACATTGAACTACTGGAGCGGTTGTCAGCTACGCTTATAGATAGCTCCCTATGCGCTTTGGGTAGCACTGCTCCCAATCCAGTGTTGACCACCATACGCTATTTCCGGGATGAATATGAAGCCCATATTAGGGATAAGCGGTGCCCCGCTGGCATCTGCAAGGAGCTGGTTACCTATCTCATTGACGAGGAGAAGTGCCCCGGTTGCGGGCTGTGCGTCAAGGCTTGCCCGGTGGGGGCGATAACCTCTATGGGGAAGAAGAAGCCGGTTGTCCTCGACCAAGATAAATGTATAAAGTGTGGCGCTTGCTACGATGTCTGCAATCTTGGTGCGGTGATAAGGAAGTGAAGGTAGGAATAAATGATTAAACTGACAATTGATGGTCGAGAGGTTCAGGCTGAGGAGGGGACAACCATACTGGAGGCAGCCCGGGAGAATAATATCTATATACCATCCCTATGCTTCAATGAGGCGGTGGAACCCTACGGCGCTTGTCGTCTTTGTCTGGTTGAAATTGCTAGAAGGGGAAGGGAAAGACTGGTAGCTTCCTGTCTCTATCAGGTGGAGGAAGAACTTACGGTTACGACCAACTCGGACAGAATCACGAGTAACCGCCGGATGATAACGGAGCTGTTGCTGGCCAGGTGCCCTAATAATAAAGCAATACAGGATTTGGCTCGGCGGTTAGGCGTTGAAAAAACAAGCTTTAAACTTGAGGATAACCAATGCATTCTCTGTGCCTTATGTGTCCGGGCTTGTGCCGAGGTTGTCGGCGTTTATGCCATTAGCCTGGTCGGTCGGGGTACTAGCCGGGAGATGGCTACCCCCTTTTACGAGCCTTCAGATGCCTGCATCGGCTGCGGCTCGTGTGCTTATGTCTGCCCTACCGGGGCAATAGCGTTTGAGGATGTGGGTAACACCAGGCATATTCACTGGCCCAGCAACGGTATGGAGTTCAAGCTAAAGAAATGTAAGACCTGTGGTCGATACTGGGCTCCCCAAAAACAGCTAGACTACATAATCAAAAAGGTCAGTTTAGCCTCTGATGCCTTTGATAACTGTCCCGACTGTAGAGACTAGCCCCCCGTTTGACCTGAGGTTGGTGCTTTGTTATACTTCCCGCGGCGGGGTGTAGCGCAGCTGGTAGCGCGCATGGTTTGGGACCATGAGGTCGGAGGTTCAAATCCTCTCACCCCGACCATTTGCCCTGTTAGCGCTTTAGCCCTTTCTAAACTGACGGCGTTTCACTAGGGATGGAGTTAGCTAAAATGGGTGGGAGTGGTCGGCGGGATGAGGCGCAGTTTTTCCCGAAAGCACTATTTGAACTTTCCGTGGTTTGCTGTCAGCACCGGTCGTGTCTTCTTTGACCTCAGCCACTTGCGGAAGGGCTCTCAGAGTATCAATCAATTGTATCGGCTCACGGAGGAAGACCAAGATTGAAGCTCTATCGACTTGAGGTATAAGCTCAGTGTTTTGAACCTCAGGTAAACTGTCAAGGTGGGTTACGATGTCCAGTGTTTGCATTATGTCTATCGGGGGCAAGATTTGCAATTCCCATTCCGGCTCGCTCGTGTTTGCTTGGTCTGTAGCCCGGATTAGTTCCTGGAATTCGTCGCCGGTCTTGTCTCCTTCTCCAGCCCCAGTGCCAGCTTTCTCTGAAAGCTGAGACAACTTATGCTCAAACTCGGTCTCAAACGCTACTACCTGCTGCTTAAGGCTTTCCAGTTGTGACAGAAGCTCTCTATGTAGGCGCTGGGCCATATACCTTAGTTCAGGTTGAATCCTCTTTGCTGTTTCCTCTAGCAGTAATTCTGCCTGCTGTTGAGCCTTAGCTTTGATGGCCTCTGCTTCCATATTGGCCATAGCTACCGCTTCCGCCCTTTTTTCTTCAATGATTTGTTGCGCCTGTTCTTCCGCCTTGGCTGCAATTGCGTTAGCCTCAACCTTAGCCTGGTCCATGGCTTCCTTATGGACCTGCTTGGCTAGCTCATCAGCCGCAGTGACCGTTCTTTCGGCGAGCTTGGTAAGCGATGAAAGGTGTTCTTGCTGCTTGCTGAGCATGTCACGCTCAGTAATAAGCTCGTCGACGAAAGAAGCTACCTGTTCCTCATCCAGGCCGTCTTTGGTTATCTTAAATCGGCGGCCCCATAGTTCAACGGTATCTGTGCTCTTAGGTTTTGTTCCCACAGTTACCTCCCTATGCTCTCTAGGCTATATTGTAGCTTGCCCGAGATGAATGTTAAATAGGTAAATAGTAGCCTATTAAGTAGTATTTTCGTCCCTAGTCGGCAAATAACTATTGATATAATTAGACTTTAGTGGTTTAATGACGCTAACTGATGACCAAGACTCGGGGGAAACAAAGTGAAATTCAGTGACCTTGCCTGGGCAGCGCTGGTTCATTACTACAAATCAAGGAAAGATAGAGAATACGTGAGGCTTTTTAGGGATACAGCATTTATCTCTAAATTGCGCGAAACACCGTGGGATGTTTCCTATGAGGAATTTGAGGCCAAAGTTATTTCTGGCTTTGTTAATAGCATTGGCCTGCGGCTGGCGGTAGGGACGAGGGGTGGTAATATACTGGCGGAAATAATTGAGCTGCGTCACTGTATGTCTTCCATTCAGGGTGTGCACCTAGCCGATTGCGATTTGTCAAATGAGGATTTGCTGAAAAATATAAGGCAAATCTACAATGGGCTTGGTACCATTGGTGGGCTGTGGGTAACCGGGATAAGCAAAATCGCTCACGTGCTTAATGATTCTCTATTTGTTGTGCTTGATTTGAAAACATCACAGTACTTCGGCCTGCGTGGGGAAGCCGATGATTATATTAAGTGGCTGGGCATCGTCCAACAGCATGCCCTGGAGGTTAATAGCGACTTTCATACGCTGGGGCTTCCTGGTTCGCCTGAGGCGCTCCTTTCCGAGAAGCTGGGTTATAGTAATTATGACTGTCAGAAGTCGCTGGCCCGATTTATTGATGAATATTTCTGGCTGACAACCAGTGAAAACCTGTCTATCCCACCCAATTGGGTACCGCCGTTATTGTAACCTATGGTCTACTTGAAGCTGATAGGATTTTCCCGGTATGGGTAGAAAGATTCAGACGCTTTTGCTATACTTGGATGATAACCGCAGAGCCTACAAATCGCATGGAGATGAGCAAGGTAACTATGGATAAACAGTGGGCACAACTATCTCCAGAGGAAAAACGGGAACAGCGGTTTAAATGGTGGCTTTCTCCAGAAGGTGTGAAATTCTCCAGCCCGGGAGCGGAAAGAGTCTACAAGGAAAGAGTACAGAGACTAATCGACGTCTATCAGGTGAAAGAGCCCGATAGGGTACCGGTTTCACTGCCTTTCGGCGCTATGCCCGCCTATTTAGACGGCATGGATTTATATACCGTCATGTACGACTACGATAAGGCGGTGCGGGCATGGACGAAGTTTAACCATGAATTTGAAGCGGATACCTTCTCCAGCCCGGCCATGGTCCTTCCGGGCAGGGTATACGACCTGCTCGACTACAAGCTATACACCTGGCCGGGTCACGGTCTTTCTAAAAGTGCCACCGGCGTCCAGTTTGTCGAAGGCGAGTACATGAAGGCGGATGAATACGACGCCCTGATTAAAAACCCTTCCGACTTCTGGATGAGAGTCTATATGCCCCGCATATTTGGCGCGTTTGAGTCCTTCAGCATGCTCCAGCCATTCACGAACATCATCGAGCTACCAGCCGCCTATTTTACGCCGTACGCCAGGCCGGAGGTACAGGCTTCCCAACAGCGGCTCATCGACGTCGGCAAAGAGCTCTCAAAATGGATGAAGGTTCTCTCAGAATTTAACCGACGGGCACTGGAATCAGGATTTCCAATGGTGCGGGGTAGTATGGCTAAGGCACCTTTTGATACGTTGGGAGACACGCTGAGAGGAACTACGGGCATAATCATGGATATGTACCGCCAACCGGATAAGCTTCTTGAAGCCCTGGAGGTGATAACTACCCTGACTATTGATTCGGCGATATCCGCCGCTAACGCCGCCAAAGGCCTTATGGTGACTTTCCCGCTGCATAAAGGTGATGATACCTTTATGTCCCAAAAGCAGTTTGAGACCTTCTACTGGCCTTCTCTGAAAAAGGTCGTCTCGGCCCTGGTTGACGAGGGTATCCTGCCGGTGCTGTTCGCCGAGGGCAGCTACGATACACGCCTGGAGACCGTGAACGAATTTCCCAAGGGCGCAGTTGCCTGGATGTTTGATAAAACGGATATGGCCAGAGCCAAAGAGGTCCTTGGTGGTAACTGTTGTATCTCGGGCAACGTGCCCACCTCAATCCTCATCACCGGCACGCCCCAGGCTGTCAAAGAGTACTGCCGCAAACTCATTGAGGTCTGTGGTAAAGGCGGCGGCTACATATTGGCTGCGGGAGCCGGTGTTGATAAGGGGAATCCAGATAACCTGCGCGCCATGATGGCCGCCGCTAAAGAATACGGCGTATATAAATAGTGGAAATTAGCCGATGCGAAGCTGACGGAGGCTTTGAAGATAATAATGGAGAAGAAATGGTCTGCTTTATCCTGGGAGGAAAAGCGGGAAGAGCGGTTTAAGCGGTGGCTTTCGCCGCCTGATGCTAAATTCTCCAGCCCCGAGGCTGAGAAGGCCTATAAGCAGAGGGTAACGAGGTTCATCAAAGCCATCAAGCTGGAGGAGCCGGATAGGGTGCCAGTCATGCTGCCGGTGGGTTTTTACCCGGCTTATTATGCCGGCTTTAACCTCCAGACGGTCATGTACGATTATGACGCTCTGAAAAAGGCATGGCTGAAGTTCATGAATGATTTCAGCGACATGGATACCTTCGGCGGCCCCGGTCTGGTAATACCGGCCCGGGCGCTGGAGATGATTGACCATAAACTGCATAAATGGCCGGGGCATGGTCTGTTTGATGATGTTGGGTCATACCAGTTCATTGAAGCCGAATATATGAAAGCTGATGAGTACGATAAACTCATTGATGACCCCAGCGATTTCTGGCTCAGGACTTTCATGCCCCGCGAAGCCGGAGTCTTCAAAGCTCTGGCGAAACTACCTCACCTGACGCCTTTCATTGGTATACCGCTTTCCTACCTGTCGCACTTCGCCGACCCGGAGGTGGAGGCGACTCTCCAGACAATGATAGCTGCCGGCAAAGAAGTCAGGAGATGGCAGGAGGTTGTCGGTGAGGTTTCCCGGATAACATTTGAAGCCGGGTACCCCCGTTTCGGGCTTGGTGGTGCTGGTGCCCCCTTTGATTTCCTGGCCGATATGTGTCGCGGTACTAAGGGGATAATGATGGACGTTTACCGGCAGCCAGAAAAGATTCATGAAGCGATGGAGAGATTAACCCCCATAATAATTAAGACGGCGGTTGAGGCGGCTAATGATTCTGAGTGTCCCCTACTAATGACTCCGCTGCATAAAGGTGACCATAATTTTATGTCCCCCCAGCAGTTCGAGACTTTCTACTGGCCTTACTTCAAAAAGGTGATGATGGGCGTGATTGAAGAGGGCCTCGTGCCGATGCCGTTTGCCGAGGGCAACTACGAACCGCGCCTGGAGATTATCAAGGATATGCCCCGGAGCTCGGTGGTATGGTATTTCGAGCAAATGGATATGGCCAAAGCCAAGAAGGTGCTGGGTGATACCGCCTGCATCGCCGGGAATGTACCCGTTTCAGTGCTGTGCACCGGCACGCCCCGGGAGGTCAAAGAGCGTTGCCGTCAGCTTATTGAGACCTGTGGTAAAGGCGGCGGTTACATACTGGCGGGGAGCGCCAGTATCGATAAGGGGAACCCGGATAATCTGCGGGCGATGATGGCCGCTGTCAGAGAATATGGAGTATATAAGAAATAACCTCTGGGGAGTACTTTCTTAACGGAAGATGCATAATCAATTTAAATTGAGAGACCATGGCTTATCATATTGAATTCGAGCCTGTGGGGCGGCGGGGCGAATGTCCCCCTGGGGAAACTTTAATGGACTGTGCCCGTCAGCTCGGTGTCAGCATAGTGAGTATCTGCGGTGGCGTCGGAAAATGCCAGGGCTGCAAGGTGCAGGTCTTAAAAGGGACTGTATCCGAGCCAACCTCTGCGGAGACGGAGCTTTTCTCCACCAGACAATTGAATGAGAGCTGGCATTTAGCCTGCCAGACCTATCCGAAAAGCGACTGCACCCTGTACATGCCGCCGGAATCAATGACTACCTCGCAGAGGTTGCAGGTCGAAGGGCAGGGAATAAGCGTGGTTCTGAAGCCGGCGGTGAAGGCTTACCGCGTTAAACTGCCGGAGCCGACCCTTTCTGACCTGAGGTCTGATGCTACCCGCTTACTGGACGCTTTAGAGAAACAGCGCCGGGTGCGCAGTGCCAGCGTAGATATTGCCGTGTTGAGGGATATTTCACCTAATCTACGGTTATGGGACTGGCAGGCCTCCGTTTCGGTACGTGAGCATGAGATAATTGCGGTGAATCCCCCTGGTAGCCGTCAGCTGGGGCTGGCGGTTGACTTGGGCACGACCAAGATTGCCGGCTATCTGGTAGACCTGAAGAAAGGTGATACCTTAGCGGCTAAAGGCGTGATGAATCCCCAGGTTGGCTACGGGGAGGATATTATCAGCCGGATATATAATGCGATAAAGTCACCGAAGGCATCCGCCCAGTTGCGGAGGCTGGCTGTATCCACCATCCAGCAACTGGCTGCAGACCTCTGTAAGAAGGCCAAGACTAAAGTGCCAGAAATAGTCGATGTGGTGATAGTGGGTAATACTGCCATGCATCATCTGCTTCTGGGTCTGCCGGTAAAGCAAATGGCGCAACCACCCTTTCTGGCAGCAATTCAGAAAGCCCTCAATATTAAGCTGCGTGATTTAGGCTTGCATTTTGCTCCGGGAGCTTATGGGCACATACTACCTAATATTGCTGGATTTGTCGGTGCTGACTTTGTGGCTACTCTACTGGCTACCGGAGCTTTGCGAGCTAAAGGACTAACGGTAGCTATGGATATCGGCACTAATACTGAGGTCGCGCTCATTAGTAATGGTACTCTAACCAGTGTTTCCTGTGCTTCGGGCCCCGCTTTTGAAGGCGGCCACATTAGCCACGGCATGAGAGCTGCCAGTGGGGCGATAGAGCGGTTACGGATTAGTGATAGCGCTGTTGAATATCAGACTATTGATGAAGCGCCACCAGTGGGAATTTGTGGCTCAGGAATTATAGATGCCGTGGCCCAATTATATCTGGCGGGGGTGCTGGATGAGGGTGGCCGGATGAGACGGGAGCATCCCCGGGTGCGTGTTAATAACAATCAGCCGGAGTTTGTCCTGACTCAGGAGCATGAGGAAAGACCGCCGATAACTATAACTCAGCACGATATTCGGGAAGTACAACTAGCTAAGGCCGCAATTCGTACTGGTATCCAGGTACTGCTGGATACCGCCAACCGTTCTGAAGATGAGATTGAGCAGGTAATAATCGCTGGTGCCTTTGGTACTTATATTGATATCAGCAGCGCCATTACTATTGGCATGATACCGGCGCTTCCGCTGGAGCGGTTCCATCAAGTTGGCAATGCCGCTGGTCAGGGAGCCAAGCAAGCCTTACTTTCGCTCGGAAAACGGGAGGAGGCTCAAGTTATTGCTGACCAGGTGAGCTACATTGAACTGGCAGCGGCCGCTAACTTCACCGGCACTTTCGCTCAAGCACACTACCTGGGCAAATATAGAATCAAAAATGGTAGAAGAGAGAGGATTACCGGAGAAGGCTTAGGTCTATAAATGTCACTTTTCCCCCGGGGTTGATAAGTTGACATAAAAAGTATTATAAAAATTGAAAAAGTGATTTATAATATAATGTAACGGTATTAAAGTGGTGGTTGCTATTCTCAGGGACCTGTTGGGTATTGGGAAAAAGCTGTTAGGAGTGCATGGAATGGAGCAGCAAGTCAAAACAGCACGAGAATTAGGTCTTAGTGAGCCAAAGGTTGGTTACGAATGGGAGGCCGGCAGCACTCCACTGGGAGATTCAGCACCGGGGCGGTGGATAGTGAGGAGAAAAGGGGACAACTGGGTAGTCTTATTCCACACTTCCAAGGGACCGGAATATGTTATCCACACCTTCCCACCAAGCGAGGATGGTGAAAGAGCCGCCAAGGCTATGGCACTCAAGCTAGTAGACTTTGCTTGGGGGAGAGAGTAGCCTAGACCAGATGGCACGGCTCTCTATTTCGAGGCTACAGAGATGCAAAAGGGCTCAGTTCTGATTGTGGATGATGAGCCAATCGTTCGGGAGTCGATCAGGGACTGGCTCAAGGACGCTGGTTATCAGGTGGCAACGGCTGAGAGCGGTGAAGAAGCCCTGGAGATGATAGAGAAGCAGGACTTCAGTGTTGTGGTATTAGATGTAAGGTTGCCCGGGAAAACCGGGGTCAGGGTTCTGAAAGAGATAAAGGGACTAAAGCCCCAGATTAAATCCATTATTATAACCGCTTACCCCTCAGCAGAGTTGGCCGCCGAGGCGATAAAGCTGGGTGCTGTCGACTATCTAATAAAGCCTGTTGTCCCGGATGACCTGGAAAGACTTATCCGAGAGACCCTTCTTAAATGCGAGAGCGAAGAATAAGGAGGCCATAGAGATGCAAAAAGGCTCAGTTCTGATTGTGGATGATGAGCCGATTGTTCGGGAGTCGATCAGGGACTGGCTCAGGGACGCTGGTTATCAGGTGGCAACGGCGGAGAGTGGCGAAGAAGCCCTGGAGATGATAGAGAAACAGGACTTCAGCGTTATGGTTGTCGATATAAGGTTGCCCGGACAAACGGGGATTAGCGTGCTGAAGGAGGTAAAGGCACAGCGGCCATGGATTAAGTCTCTTATCATAACTGCTTATCCTTCAGCCGAGACGGTAAGTGAGGCAACAAAACTGGGGGCTGTTGATTATCTAATTAAGCCGGTTGTCCCTGATGAGCTGGAAAGACTCGTCCGAGAAACTCTTGGCGCGATGGGCCGAGAGCCAACAGTTACCACCAAGCTGGAAGCACAACCTAAACCTCCCGTTGTAGAGGTGGTTAAGGTTAAGAAGTCCTTCGTCATCACCAGGGGCAGTCTGAAATCCCTTGTGGAAAACCTGACTAAAGAAATAGAAGTAGTCGGGGTCAAGTCCAGAGATAACAAGTATGTTTATGATAGGATAGCTAGCTTTGACGAGCTCTGTCTTGACTACGATGTTACGGTTACACCGCCCACCAAGTATCTTATGCCGGCAAAGGAAACTTTGCTTAAGTTTAAGGTTGGAGATAAGCCAAGGGTCGAGCCGGTAATCGAAGACATCCCCCGGGTCATTATTGGCGTACATCCTTATGATATTAAGGCTATTGAGTTGCTGGATGAGGCGTTCCTGGCGACCAATCCCGACCCCAATTACAGCACCAGACGGCAGAACACCATCATTATCGGGGTCGACTGCCTTAACCCGTCGCCCAAGTCCTTTGCCCCCGGCATGGGCACTCACCTGACCGAGACCGGCTTTGACCTGTTGCTGACTGATATCGGTACTGCTTATATGGTAACTGTGGGCTCAGAAGAGGGGGCTGACCTTCTGGCAAAGTATGCCCAGGTAAGAGAACCTATCGGTGACGAGATAGCCAAGCAGAAGGCAGTGAGAGATGAAGCACTGGCTAAGTATGAGCTCTCCCTTGATGTACCCAGGGAAAGACTACCAAGGCTACTGGAAGACAGTTATGATGACCCGTACTGGGAATCAAGGAGCCGGACCTGCCTGAGTTGCGGCTCCTGTGTCATGGTGTGTCCTACCTGTTTCTGCTTTGATGTCCAGGACGAGGTATCACTAAACCTGAAGGAGGGAGAACGCTCTCGTATCAAAGATGGCTGCATGCTGGTTGACTTCGCTAGGGTAGCAACCGGCGAAAATTTCCGTCATGACAAAGCCAGCCGATTCCGGCATCGAATCTACCGCAAAGGGAAATACATCCTGGAGAGATATGGCCGGTTTGGCTGTGTCGGCTGTGGGCGGTGCGCCATCGCCTGCCTGGCAGAAATCGCCAGCCCGGTGGAGGCTTTCAACGCTATAGCTGAGGCGGCCAGGGTTAAAGAAGAAGCCAAGCGCCTAGTTAAGGAAGTGAGGCCAGAAACTGAACTATATGCGCCCCGTTTCGCGGAACTGGTTAGAGTTGGGGAATTGACGCCAAGGGAGAAGGTCTTTGAGTTCAGGTTTAAGGGCGGTAAGGGTTTGGGGCACCGGCCGGGGCAATTTGTCGAGGTCTCGGTCATGGGCATTGGCGAGGCACCCATCTCCATTTCGTCATCGCCAACCAGGGATGGGACTTTCCAGTTAGCGATTAGGAACGTGGGCAATGTGACCAAAGCCCTGCATGCTCTGGGCAAGGGAGCTATCGTCGGTATTCGCGGCCCCTTCGGCAACGGCTTCCCCCTGGAGACACTCCAGGGCAAGGATGTCCTCTTAATCGCTGGCGGCATCGGCCTCTTCCCCTTGCGTTCGCTGATACAATATGTTATCGACAACAGGGGCTCTTTCGGTAGAGTCATTTTGCTCTTCGGTGCCCGCTCACCAGCCGAGCGTCTATTCCTGGATGAGCTGGCCCTATGGAGCCAAAGCCCGGAGATTGAATTCCACGAGACGGTGGATAAAGGGGATGAAAGCTGGAAGGGACATGTTGGGGTTATTACCACCCTTATCCCCAAGATACAGATTGACCCGAAGAAAACCATGGCGGTGGTAGTCGGCCCACCCATAATGTACCGCTTTGTTATCGGCGAGCTCAAGAAAAAAGAAATTCCCGATGAGAACATAATCATGTCGCTGGAGCGGAGAATGAAGTGCGGTGTGGGCAAGTGCGGGCACTGTCAGATTAACGGTGTCTATGTCTGCCAGGAGGGGCCAGTATTTACCCTTGCCCAACTGAGAGACCTGAGGGAGGCAGTATAATGAAGCCAAAGGTGGCATTCTTTGATTTCACCAGTTGTGAAGGTTGCCAGTTAGATGCACTAAATGTGGAGGCAGAGTTGTTAGACCTCTTGGCTGCGGTTGACATTGTTAACTTCAGAGAGGTCAAAACGGAGAGAGAAGATAATTATGATATTGCCTTTATTGAGGGGAGTATAAGCCGGGAGTCGGAGATACCGAGGCTGAAGAAAATCCGCGACCAGGCTAAGGTGCTGGTGGCTCTCGGTGCCTGTGCCTGCATCGGGGGAGTGAACTGCCTTAAGAACTTCCTGCCCATGGATGAAGCCCTACGGATAGTTTATAAGGATGATGCTAAGTACTACGATACCATGCCAGTTCGTCCAATAAGTGCCGTAGTTCCGGTAGATTACTATGTAAGGGGCTGTCCGATAAACACCAATGAGTTCCTCAAGGTGGTCAGGGCACTGCTTCTGGGTAAGAAACCAGAGATTTCTAACTACCCGGTGTGTGTGGAGTGCAAGATGGCCGGGAACGTTTGTGCTTTTGAGAAGGGGATGTTCTGCCTTGGTCCGGTGATCAGGGCGGGGTGTAATGCCATCTGCATTACCAGCGGGCGGTATTGTTGGGGGTGTCGTGGCTTGGTCGATGACCCCAACGTTGATTCTGAGAAGGAAATTCTTCAGAAATACGGGCTTACTGTAGACCAGGTAATGGAGAGGTTTAAGCTCTTCAATGCCTATCAGGAGGTAGCTAAGTGACTGTGATAAAGGTGAATGTGCATCAGGTTACCCGGCTGGAGGGGCATGGGAATATCGTCCTCAACGCCAGGGATGGTAAGATTGAGGAATTAAGGTGGGAGGTTACCGAGTCTCCCCGCCTGTTTGAAGCGATGCTCCGCGGGAGGTCATATCAGGATGTGGCTTTCATCGCCTCCCGAATCTGTGGCATCTGCTCCATCGCTCACACCACCGCCTCCATTCAGGCAACCGAAGCCGCCTTTGGTATCCGGCCTTCAGAGCAAACCATCCTCCTGCGTAAGCTCCTGTACAATGCCGAAATGCTGGAGAGTCATGTCCTGCACGTCCTTTTCCTCGCCGCTCCTGACTTCCTGGGAGTAGACAGCGTTTTCCCTCTCGTGGCAACACACCGGGAGGTGGTGCTGATGGCGCTGCGGTTGAAAAAGCTAGCCTACAACCTGGCGGAACTTCTGGCAGGGAGAAAGACCCATCCTATCTCCTGCATCGTGGGCGGATTTGCCAAGCTGCCTGACCTTGGTGAACTGAAAGCCATCAGGAATAGGATTGAGGAGGCACTGGCTGACTTTGAGGCTATAGTCAAACTGGCCCAGACCTTCAAAATACCCGATTTCGTCAGGGAAACAGAGTATATTTCCCTTAAACACCCGGAAGAGTATGCCTTTATCCGGGGGGACATATGCTCCAGCGACGCCGGCGTTACCCCGGTGAGCAAATACCTCAGTGTAACCAACGAGTTCTGCGTTCCTCACTCCACGGCCAAGTATACCCGGAACAAGCGTGATTCTTACATGGTGGGGTCTCTGGCTCGGTTCAATAATAATTATGACCAGCTCCTGCCCCGCGCTAAAGAGACGGCTCATGAGCTAGGGCTTAAGGCGCCGTGCCATAATCCATTCATGATTACCGTGGCTCAGCTTGTGGAGTGCTTCCATGTTGCTGAGCACAGCCTGAGTCTTATTAACCAGATGCTGGCCAGGGGTTTGGAGGGGGAGGATAATAAGGTGAAGGTCAGGGCAGGGAGGGGGATAGGGGCAGTAGAAGCCCCGAGGGGTATTCTTTTCCACGACTATACTTATAATGACCAGGGGGTATTAACCGAGGCCAACTGCATAATCCCGACCAACCAGAATCACAATAATATTCAAAAGGATTTTGAAGCTTTGGTGCCTCAGATTCTGGACAAGCCCCAGGACGAAATCAGGCATATTCTGGAGATGGTGGTCAGGGCTTACGACCCTTGCGTCTCCTGCTCCGCCCATTCGCTTAAGGTAACTTTTAAATAACGCTCTGCTTGGGAAGCATTACCTATTTACTGCCTCCCCTCAACCAGCGTTTCAACCACCGACGGGTCGGCTAGTGTGCTGGTATCACCCAAGTCTTGGACATCGCCGGCGGCAATTTTGGTCAGTATTCGCCGCATAATCTTGCCGCTCCTGGTCTTGGGCAAAGCGTCAGCAAACTGAATCCTATCTGGGGTGGCTATCGGTCCAATCTCCTTACGAACGTGAGCCACCAGCTCCTTCTTCAGGTCGTCAGACTTATTTACGCCGACTTTTACCGTAACAAAGGCATATATGCTCCATCCCTTCACTTCGTGAGGCGTGCCCACAACCGCGGCTTCGGCTACTGATGGGTAAGATACCAGTGCGCTTTCAACTTCAGCGGTCCCAATACGATGGCCGGAGATTTTGATGACATCGTCTATTCGCCCCATAAGCCAGTAGTAACCATCCTCATCCACCCTGGCACTATCTCCGGCACTATATACGCCGGGGAACTGGACGAAATAGGTCTTCTTAAACCTTTCTGGTTCACCGTAGACCCGCCGCATCAAACCGGGCCACGGTCTTTTAATCACCAGATAACCACCCTCGTTGACATCAGCAACAGAGCCATCCTCCCTAAGCACCGCCGGCACAACACCGGGGAAGGGCAATGTGGCTGAGCCCGGTTTAAGCGGAATAGCCCCGGGCAGAGGGGTAATCAGGATGCCACCAGTCTCCGTCTGCCACCAGGTATCAACGATGGGGCACCTACCCTTACCAATTACGTTGTAATACCACATCCAGGCTTCAGGGTTAATCGGCTCGCCAACTGAACCAAGGATGCGTAGTGAGCTTAAGTCATGTTTATTGGGCCATTCATCTCCTTCCCTCATCAGGGAACGGAGGGCAGTGGGGGCGGTATAAAAGATATTAACCCGATGCTTTTCTACAATGTCCCAGAATCTATCAGGGTGGGGATAGGTGGGGACCCCTTCAAAAATGAGACCAGTCGCCCCAAAGGCTAGTGGCCCATAGACAATATAGCTGTGTCCGGTCACCCAGCCAATGTCGGCCGTGCACCAGAAGGTATCCTCTTCCTTGACGTCGAATATCCACTTAAAGGTCTGATGAGTAAACAGGAGGTAACCAGCCTGGGTATGAAGGACTCCCTTTGGTTTGCCGGTGCTACCACTGGTATAGAGGATAAACAGTGGGTCCTCGGCATCCAGCACTTCTGGTTCACAGTAAGGCTTGATGTCCTCAGCCGTCATTTCATCATGCCACCAGTAGTCACGGCCGGCCTGCATTTTTATTCCGATATTCGCCCTCTTGACCACAATCACGTCTTTTACATCAGGGCATGTCTCAAGGGCAACATCGGGGTTATCCTTACTCCGGATAATCCTGCCGCCGCGGTAGTAGCCATCGGCGCAGACAAGCACCTTAGCCCCGCAGTCCCGTATCCGGTCTCTCAGTGCCTCAGCGCTAAAGCCGCCGAAAACAACACTGTGGATAGCTCCAATCCGGGCACAAGCAAGCATGGCAATTGGTAGCTCGGGAATCATTGGTAGGTAGATAGAAACACGGTCGCCTTTTTTAACCCCGTGCTTCTTCAGCACATTGGCAAACTTGCACACCTGATAGTATAGCTCCTGGTAGGTTAGTGTCTTACTATCGCCAACATCTCCCTCCCAGACCAGTGCCGCTTTATTTTTTCTCCAGGTCTTAAGATGGCGGTCTAGGCAGTTGTAGCTAACATTGAGCTTACCACCAACAAACCACTCATGCTTGGCTTCCTTGAAGTCCTCGACTACAACCTTGTCCCACTTCTTATACCAATCAAGTTGCTCCGCCAGCTCCCCCCAGAAGCCCTCCGGGTCATCAATAGACCTCTGATAAATCCGCTTATACTCAGCCAGACTCTTAATATATGCCTTTTGCCTGGTCTCTTTTGAAGGCTTAAATACCCTCTCCTCCTTCATCATAGAGGTAATTGTTTTTGCCTGTTCCGTAATAGACTTCCCTTCCTGGTTAGGCTCTTGTTTCACCAGTAAACTCCCTTTCTAGTCAAATCCCTTCCTTCGTTGCTCCAAATATATAATGATTAAATCTCAAAACGGATTCTAACAGAGGCTAGCTCTCCACGATAACTGGAATGGTATCTGTTTGGTCAATCCTGGTAGGCAACACCCATCAACTGGGTAAATGCCGCCCGCAGCCTTTGTGAAATCACATAGGCTACGCCGCCGGCAACTTCAGCACACAGCTTGGGGTTGGTATAAATTAAATTGCGCAGTTCCATCCCGTTAAAAGCAAGCACCCTTGTCTTCTCCAGGGCTTTAGCGGTGGCGGCGCAACGGAACGGCGGTATCGTCGCTGACCAGCCGAAGCATTCAAAATTGGAGGCGGTCTGGATTTGTCGCTTATCCGTTGGCCCTAGCTCCAGAAGAATGGATACCAGCCCCTCTTCAATCACATATACCTTTTCCTCTTCCTTGTCCTGCTTGCATATAACTGTCCCGGTCTCAAATACTTGAAGAGAGCCCATCTTTGCCACTATCTGAAGCTCCTCATCGTCTAGGTAGTGGAAGATATCAGACCTTCTCAGTATTTCTATGGTCTCCATTTTTGCCTCCAAGCTTTGTTTCGTAACTCACGAACAAACTATTATACACTGTCAATCTTATATTTTTCAAACTTCGTCGGCGCGGCCTGGCTTTATTTTACTTAGTCGGGGAGTAAGCGATACACTCCATTTCAATGAGCATATTGGGCATAGCCAAGCCAGTTATTATTGTTGAGCGGGCAGGGTGGTCTTTAGTGAAATAGCTCTGATACACCTCGTTCATTGTGGCGAAATCCTTCTCATTGCGGAGAAAGACGGTTACTTTTACCACATCGTCCAGGGATGAGCCCGCCGCCGTCAAGACCGCCTTCATGTTCTCTAAGCATTGCTTGACCTGGGCTTCTAGCCCCTTGACATCCTGGGCATCGGTAATCCCAACCTGACCCGAGACAAAAATGTAGTCGCCAGCCCTTATCGCTGGGGAAAAGGGAAGCTTGGGTGCACTGGGTACAGTGATGACCTTTTTTACCATGGCAAATCTCCTTTATCAAAATAGGCGTCGGTAATGGCAGGTTTAAGATAACCTATCCTCAGGTTTTAGTCAACGGCGTTCTAGATTCAGATTGAGGTAAACACTATTGACAAATTATACTTGTTATGTTAAAGTCAACCAGAAGGCTAGGTTATAGAGAATGTTAGTTTACACTGCTTACCATAGCTTTTATTATTATTATTACATGTTTACCCGGCGCACCGGTGTGCTTGGGGGGTAGTATATTGAAAATGCAAATATATTAAGCAATAACAAATTAAAAAAACTTAAGAGGAGCCCTCCAAGCGGAGGGAATTTTATTTATTAGGATATAGAAAAGGAGATGAAGGGAATGTCTGAAGAAGGAATAGCCAAGTTAATACGGTCGGACTTGGTGGCTTTTGGCGGTTATGTTCCGGGTAAGTCGCCGGAGACCGTAGCCAAGCAGGTTGAGGTTCCCGTGGGGGGCATTATTAAGCTGGACGCCAACGAGAATCCTTACGGTTGCTCACCAAGGGTAAAACAGGCTCTGGGTAGCTATCCCTCCTTTAATATCTACCCAGATGCCGAACAAACGGAACTCAGAGAACTGCTGCAAGGCTATACCGGTGTCGGTGCTGAGCACATTGTCGCTGGTAATGGCAGTGACCAGCTTATCGACCTTATTTTACGCCTATTTGTTGCTCCTGGGGATGAGGTAATAAATTGTGTGCCTACCTTTGATATGTTTCGTTTTAGTACCGCACTGTGCAATGGCAAGCTGGTTGAGGTGCTGCGGGATGAAAATTACTTTGTTGATGTCAGCGCCGTAAAGAAAGCGATAAGTAAAAAAACCAAGATGATACTTCTGGCTAACCCCAATAACCCCACCGCCACACCCGTCTCAAAACAGGATATACTGGAGCTCGTAGATACCGGAGTGCCGGTGCTTGCCGATGAAGCCTATGTCGAATTCAGTGGTGAAACCGCTACCCCGCTAGTCAGCCAGTATAAGAATTTGATGGTGCTCAGGACATTCAGCAAGTGGGCCGGGCTGGCTGGTCTGAGAGTTGGCTATGGTATTTTCCCACCCAAAATCGCTGGGTATCTGATGAGAATTAAGAACCCCTATAGTGTCAACGTCGCTGCCTGTGTTGCGGTGCGAGAGTCGTTGAAGGACATTGATTATCTGAGGGGCAGGGTGAAAGCTATCGTCGCCGAAAGGGAGAGGCTGTTTGGCGAGCTAAAAAAGCTGAAGTGGTTAAAGCCTTTCCCATCTCAAGCCAACTTTATTTTCTGCCACGTTCGGAACGGCAAGGCAAGCGAAATCCAGCAAGAATTGCAAAAGAGGGGGATATTGATTCGTTACTTTGACCTGCCGTTGCTGCAAAACTCCCTTCGCATTAGCGTGGGTAAACCCGAACATACTGACGCCCTGATTAAGGTGCTGAAAGAGGCTGTTTCTTAGCCCTATCCCCCTTTATCCCCCTTCCCCTCTAGGGGAAGGGGGAAGTAATTTTTAGAAGAGGGGCTAACGCCCCTCTTAAACACCCCATTAAATTAGTCCCATTATTAAAGGAGAGATATTATAGAGGGGGGCTTCGCCCCCCTCTTTTTTTGTCCCTCCCCCTCTCCTTTTCAAGGAGAGGGGGATTAAGGGGGTGAGGTTGTTAACTAATTTAACAATCAAGGCTCAAAACCTATTGACAAATCCACAAAAAGTGTTATAATGCTTAACAGGAGGCTGGAAATGGAACTGGTTGAGACACTAAAGGAAATCCAAAAGAACAATGGATATACTGACCAGCAGATGGCAGAGAAAATAGGGTGTAGCCGGCCATATTACAATCGTATCCGTATGGGTAATGTAATTATGGGTCCCCTCACACGCCTTAAAGTAATTCAGGCTTTTCCTCTAATGGTTACTAGGTTGTCCGTTGTCGAGCGGAAAACTAGAGAAACAAATATTAGCCTGGAGCTTAACCTTGATGGTAGTGGCAAGTGGGAGATAAAAACCGGGATTAAGATGTTTGACCACCTGCTGTCTCAGCTAGCTCAGCACGGCAGATTTGACATAAAGCTCTCAGCTACCGGTGATGACCAGCATCATCTGATAGAGGACGTCGCCATTTGTCTGGGAAGGGCCTTTAATCAGGCACTGGGAGAGAAGCGGAGCATTGTCAGAATGGGTGACGCTACTGTGCCGATGGATGATGCTCTGGCTATGGTGGCGGTGGACATCAGCGGCCGGGGATATACCGTGCTGGAGCTGCCCTTTGGCGATAATGATATGGCAGGATTTCCCACTGACCTTATCCGCCACTTCCTTGAGTCCTTTGCCATTGAAGCCAGGCTCAATCTCCATGCCCGGGTTTTATATGGCACCAACGACCACCACAAGGCAGAAGCTTTATTTAAAGCCTTAGGTAGAGCTCTGGATATAGCGACCAGAATTGACGAGCGCATTAGTGGTGAGTTACCCAGCACCAAGGAACTGTTAGAGCGCTAACCGCCAGTCCTATACTTTCAGCTTCCTGCCGGTTAATCTTTCGTAAGCCTGCTCGTATCTTTTGGTGGTAGCCTTAATGACCTCTGGTGGAAGCATGGGGGCGGGGGGCTCTTTATTCCACCCTGACTGGGTGAGCCAGTCCCTGACGGGTTGCTTATCATAGCTGGGTTGGGACTCGCCAACTTTATATCGCTTGTTGTCCCATATCCGGGACGAGTCCGGGGTCAGTAGCTCATCAATGAGGATAAGCCGGTCACTATCCAGCCCAAACTCGAACTTGGTATCGGCAATGATGATGCCTCTGGCTATGGCGTACCCTCGGGCATAGTTATAGAGGGCTAGGCTTTTCTGCTCTATTTCCTCAGCTAAAGCCTTACCTACCCGCTTTCCCATCTCATCCATAGATAGGGGTAAGTCATGGCCGGTTTCTGCCTTGGTGGTAGGATGGAATAACGGCTGGGGTAATTCCTGACTCTCTTGTAAATTCTTGGGCATGGGATTTCCCGCGACAGTCCCGTTTTCCTTGTATTCTGACCATGCCGAACCAGCAACGTAGCCGCGCACTACACACTCAACCGGGATACGCTTTACCTTTTTAACCACCATAGACCGTCCCGCCAGGTAAGAAGGATAGGCAAAACGGCTCCCAGCCGGAAGATAGGCATCAAGGCAGCGAACATTATCCACCACCTCCACCAGATGATTAGGCACCAAATCCCTGGTCTGGTTGAACCAGAAAGCCGAGAGCTTGTTCAGCACCAAGCCCTTATTGGGAATGCCACAGGGCAGGACGACATCAAAGGCGGAGATGCGGTCGGTAGCAACAATGAGCAGCATGTCGCCCAAGTCATAGGTATCACGCACCTTGCCCCGGATAAACAGTGACAGCGGCAAATCTGTATTCAGCAAGATTGGCGGATTGCTCATTATAGGGCTCTGGGCGCCAGGTCGGAAGGCTTGACGACCTCTCCTTTCCATTGCGCCCCGGTTAAGCCCAGCCGCTTAAAGACGTCATCTATATAACGCAGGTAATATTGCTCGTCAAAGTTTTGCTCCAGCTCACTATGCGGCAAGACGGCAGTAACCTCAGGGTCAGCCTTGAGCAGGTTAAGGAAGCTCCGGTTCCCCTTCCACGCCTTCATCGCACTTCGCTGCACTAGTTCGTATGCCTTTTGCCGGCTTAGCCCCTTATCAATGAGAGCTAGCATCACCCGCTGGGAGAAGATTAAGCCTCTGGTAAGCTCTACGTTGCGCTTCATCCTTTGCGGATAAACCTGTAGCCCTTGCATTACTGAGGTGAAAAGGTTCAGGATGTAATCCACCACTAGGCAGGAGTCGGGCAATATAATTCGCTCGGTGGAGGAATGGCTTATGTCCCGTTCATGCCAGAGGGCAATGTTTTCCATTGAGGTCAGAGCATAGCCTCTCACCAGCCGGGCTAAGCCGCAGACTCGCTCGCAAAGCTCCGGGTTGCGCTTATGAGGCATGGCAGAAGAGCCGGTCTGACCGGCGGCAAAGGGCTCCTCCACCTCCCGCGTCTCGGTTCGCTGCAAGCCCCTAATCTCAGTAGCGAACTTCTCCAGCGAGCTGGCAATTATCGCCAAAGTGGTAACGAATTGGGCATGGCGGTCGCGCTGCAAGATCTGGCTTGAGACTGGAGCTGGGGCAAGCCCCAACCGGGCACAAGTCTTCTCTTCAACCTCAGGGGATAGGGTAGCATAAGTGCCCACGGCTCCGGAAATCTTACCCACAGCGATGGTTTTTTTAGCGTCACCTAGCCGTTGCCAATTGCGCCTCATCTCCTCGACCCATAGCGCTAGCTTAAAACCGAAGGAGATTGGCTCGGCATGAACGCCGTGGGTGCGCCCAATCATAATGGTGTATTTATGGGCTATTGCCTTTTGCGCTAATACCGAGATAAGTTCCTTTATATCCTGGCTCAGTAGTTCCGCCGACTCGATAAGCTGCAGGCTGAGGGCAGTATCCGTCACATCAGAGGAGGTAAGACCAAGGTGGATAAAACGCGATTCCTCCCCCACGCTCTCGGACACAGCGCCAAGGAAGGCAGTTATATCATGGTGAGTCTGTTTTAGAATCTCCTCCATGCGTTTAAGGTTAACTCGGGCTAGCTTTATCTTGGGCACAGTCTCTCTGGGAATGACGCCCAACTCACCCCAGGCTTCACAGACAGCAATCTCCACCTTAAGCCACTTGTCAAACTTGTTCTCGTCTGACCATATCCTTTTCATCTGGGGTCGGGAATAGCGCTCAATCATTGCCTTTCTCCTTGAGAGTGTTTATCTACCCTTAATTAAACACCTCTATCTCCTCGTAGTTCGCTTCGATACTTTTCGTAGGCTTTTCGTATCTTGTCATATTTTAAGCCCAAGATTTCGGCAGCGAGGTAGGCGGCATTCTTAGCCCCAGCACTACCGATGGTGACAGCGGCTACCGGTATCCCGGCTGGCATTTGGACTATGGAGTACAGGGCGTCAACCCCCTTCAGTTCACTGGTGGCTAACGGCACACCGATGACGGGCAGGGTAGTCCAGCTAGCCAGAACCCCCGGCAGATGTGCCGCCCCACCGGCAGCCGCAATTATGACCTCAATCCCCCGTTCCCGGGCGGATAGCCCAAATTGCCGAGCCTTATCTGGAGTGCGGTGGGCTGATATTACTGAGACCTCATAGTCAATGCCAAGCTGGGTTAGTGTATCCAGCGTTGGCTTGAGGGCTTCAGCATCTGATTTTGAACCCATAACTACAGCGACTAATGCCAATCTACCTCACCCCCTTAGTCCCCCTCTCCTTCAAAGGAGAGGGGGAGTTTGATTATATAAGAAGGGCTTCGCCCCTCTTAAACTCCCTATAATAATGATAATCAGCCCTTAAGAAAGGGGGCTAATATCTCCTTTGTCTTCTTCGCCTCCGAGGATAACACATAAATGTCACATTGCATATCGCAGGCTGGGTTCATAGATGCTTGTAAGTCCCCAACTTTTAATAGGCATTGAATACCTTGCTTCTCTAAAATCTCCGCCCACATTTTGGCTAATGGTTCACTGGGAGCAGTGGCAATATGCACCAGTGGTTCGTCTTGTTTCTTTCGCTTGGGTGGAGGTGGTAGTTTCTCTACTAGAGCAACACTACAATCTGGACAAACTTTCACCCAGTCTTGGAATTCGTCATGGCATTTAGGACAGTATGGCACGTTGCTCACCTACTAATACGTGCTAATTGTAGCATAATCTTGAGCCAGTTGTTACTCCCACTTTATAGTCATTTTATGTCAGCGATATCCTTGCGATAATGGCAACCATCAAAGTGAATTTTTGGGATATTAGCGTAGACTTTCTCTCTTGCTTCAGCGAGGGTCTTACCGGTAGCAACTACAGTGAGCACTCTCCCCCCGCTGGTTAGCACTTCTCCCGCCGCGCCGAGCTTGGTTCCAGCGTGAAACACCAGGATGTCTTTATCTAAATTATCCAGCCCGGTGATGGCAAAGCCCGTCTGATAGCTTCCCGGATAGCCACCTGATGCCATTACTACGCCGACACAGGCATCCTCACTCCACTGCACATCTATCTCCTCAAGTTTGTTATCAATAACTGCCAGCATAATATCAACCAGGTCAGTCTCAAGTAGAGGGAGGGTAACCTGTGTCTCCGGGTCGCCAAACCGGGCATTAAATTCTAGCACTTTTGGTCTGTTATTGGTAATCATTAGCCCACCATACAGGACGCCCTTATACGCTCTCCCTTCATCATGCATCGCCTTTACTGTTGGCTCCATAATGGTCTCTTTTACTATTTTAGCCAGGGCTGGCGTCGTAAAGTGCGGCGGGCTGTAGCTGCCCATGCCGCCGGTATTAGGTCCTTCGTCTCTATCGTGTAACCGTTTATAATCGCAAGCCGCCACCATAGGGATTACCGTGTGGGCATCGGTAAAGGCGAAGGCGCTCATCTCTTTCCCCGATAGGCGCTCTTCAACGACCACCCTGTCCCCGGCAGCACCAAAGGCTTTAGCCTCCATTATCTGGGACAAAGCATCTAAGGCTTGGGGGATGGAATCAGCGACAATTACTCCCTTGCCTGCGGCTAGACCATCGGCTTTGACCACAATAGGAGGTTTCTGTCGCTTGGTATATTCCTTTGCCTTGTTATAGTCGGAAAAACTAACGCTTTGGGCGGAGGGGATATTATATTTCTGCATCAGCTCCTTGGCGAAGACCTTGCTTGACTCAATCTCAGCGGCTTTCTTAGTCGGTCCAAAGATTGGCATCCCCCTGACGATGAATTGGTCAGCAATGCCATCAGCCAGAGGTGCTTCCGGCCCGACCACGGTGAGGTCAATTCTTTTTTCCCGGGCTATTTTAGCCAGCCCATCTATATCGGTAGGGCTAAGAGCAAGGTTTTGGGCAATTTTTGCCGTGCCGGCGTTACCCGGAGCGACATATATCTCTTTAACCTTGGGGCTCTGGGCTAGCTTCCAGACCAGGGTGTGCTCCCTAGCCCCGCCCCCAACAACCAGTATTTTTATCTACCTCACCCCCTTAGGTTATCTTGAACCCCATCCCCCTTTATCCCCCTTCCCCTTAACAAGGGGAAGGGGGAGGGAGTTTTTTGAAGGGGCGAAGCCCCTTCAAACTTTCTTCTTGCTTTTTGTACGCCTTGGTGCTTTCTTGGTTAGAGACTTAGCTACTGTTTTCTTAGTCGTCTTTTTTACTTTGCCCACCGTTTTCTTGGCCGTCTTCTTTACTTTACTCCCTTTCTTCTTATTGCATGGAGGACAAAGGAGTCGAAGATTAGTAGGGCGGTCTGTTCCGCGCAGAGCTCGAGGACGAATGTGGTCTACTTCCAGAATATCCAAAGGAATTATTCTTCTACAGCGTTTACATCTATAGCCAACGAGACGACGTTCTCCGGACAGCCAATCTTCCTCATACACTTCTTGCTTCTGATACTTAGCGATTGCCTTCTTGTCCTCCTCGCTGTACCGTGCCATATCTTATCTCCTGCTGTTTGCGGATTACATATGAACAATCGACCCATTAGGTTTCATTTAGGCATCACTTATTAACTTTTAACTAATCACTGAATATTTGGGTGGCTATACTACCTGCTAATCCAATACCAATTCTTTTGAATTTTGGATTCATTATATTAGCTCTATGCTCTGGCGAACCCATCCATGCGTCTACTAGGGATGCTGCTGAGTCATTATATCCCATGGCAAGATTTTCCCCAACGATAGAAGCGCCAAGTTCGGAAAATATTTTCTCTGCTGCCTCATCAAAGCCAAAGTGACTGAGACCAAACCCCTTATCTTCACCTGACAAGCTTACTGGATTCATTAAAGATAATTGGTTACTACGTCGTCTCGCGAGGTCACTCATAAGTTCATTAAGTTCTAATGGGACGAGGCCGTCAAGCTGTCTGTATTCATTCACCAGTTTGAGTATGTTCAAGTCTCTCTCGGATATCCTAGGGCCGTAAACACGAAAAGTAGACAGCATATGTAGCGCATAACTTTGTAGTATGTCAACTTCTGTGTCTGTATAGGCATCCCTTGGGAAGCTACATGTTATGTCTAGTAGTCCATCTTCCCAGTCACAATAAATATCTAAGTGAACTTCTTCTCCTAGAAAAAAGCTGCATTCCCAATAAGACAAATTCCCAACAACATCAGGGCCACTTTTACTTATTAAGTCTTCTTCATATACACTTGCCCATTGATTACAATACCACTCTGCATTTTGCTCAAGGGATGGATCCACCCAAAACCTACCCCGATGAAAACTATATCTAACACGAATATTAGTTTCCTTTCCATATCCTATCTGCGACCCTAGCCGCATAGAAAGCGAAAGGTCAGTGGCATCTTCTCCACTCACCTCATCTATGACCCAGCCATTAGGATATTCAACACTGAACTTGCCAAGGGGGTCAGTAAAGACTGCGAAGGTTTCAACCAAAAGGGATGTATCTTTGGGTGGTGTGGGTGTTATTGTCGTTGGTGTAGAAGTTGGAGGTGATGTCGGGGCACATGTGCCCATAAGTAAGCTCACTACGAGTAATGTCCCTAAAATTATAAGTGTCCTACGCACTTTTCTTATTTTTACTCCCACTCTATAGTTGATGGGGGTTTGGAGGTTATGTCATAAACAATGCGACTGGAAATATGAGACAGGACATCTCATTCAGATGGTAAGTGATGCAATACCAAAAGTCAAGAGGGATTCATCGGTTAATATGTGGGGTGTTTAAGAGGGGCGCCAGCCCCTCTTTTATTATTTCCTCCCCTTCCCCTTAAAAAAGGGGAAGGGGATAAAGGGGATGGGGTTACTAATTCCTAATTTGACAGTGGCGGGTATATTTGCTACGCTGCATTTTATAGTAGGCTGGCGAATCAGGGTGGGGGGAGGACATAGATGAGTAGCCTCGACCAACTCAAGGAACAGATAGCGGAACTAAAAGAGACGCTGGGTGCGGTTATCGTTGCCCATAATTATCAGCGCCCTGAGGTTCAGGATATAGCTGACTTTGTTGGGGATTCTCTTGAGCTAGCCCGCCGCTGCGCTGAGGTTAAGGCTGAGACTATTGTTTTCTGTGGCGTTGACTTTATGGCCGAGACCGCCGCTATCCTCAATCCCGATGCCACCGTTTTGCTGTCGGCGGCTACCGCCTGCTGTCCCATGGCAGCTATGATTGACGCCGATAGTTTAAACGAATGGAAAAAGAGATATCCTAGAGCAACGGTGGTGGCCTATGTTAACACTACCGCCGCGGTCAAAGCCGGGAGTGATATCTGCTGCACCTCGGCCAATGCGGTTAAAGTGGTAGAATCAGTGACCAATGACGAGATTCTGTTTATTCCCGACAAATACTTAGGGCATTATGTCGCCACCAAGGTGAGCCGAAAAAGGATAATCCTCTATCCGGGATATTGTATTACTCATGCCCGGCTGACTGCCGAGGAAGTGAGGCGAGCTAAACAGCACCACCCCGAGGCTAAAGTGCTGGTTCATCCCGAATGTCAGGAGGAGGTGATTAAGCTGGCTGACGCGGTTCTAAGCACCTCCCAAATGGTACGCTATGCCAAAGAAAGTCCGGCGAAAACCTTTCTTATTGGTACGGAAGAGGGTCTGCTTCATCGGTTGCATCAGGAAAACCCGAAGAAGAAGTTTTATGTACTTTCTCCCAGCCTCATTTGTGCTAATATGAAGAAGACTCGTCTGGGAACCGTTATCGAAACCATGAAACTAAAGCGCAATCGGGTCACAGTGCCTGAAGATATAAGACTGAAGGCAAAGCAAGCCTTGGACAGAATGTTGGCGGTGGTTTAATGGGAAAAAGCAAAACCTCCAGTTATTATGATTACATCATAGTTGGCAGTGGCATTGCCGGGCTGTATACTGCCCTGCTGGCAAAGGAACAGGGGAGCGTGGCTATTCTAACCAAGGGTAGCATTGACGACTGCAATACCAAATATGCCCAGGGGGGTATTGCTGCGGCCATTAGTAAGAATGATTCACCCGACCTTCACTTTAAGGACACTATAGCCGCCGGGGATGGCTTATGTGATGAAGAGGCAGTGCGGATACTGGTCAACGAAGCTCCAGCCCGCATTGCTGACCTGGTCAACCTTGGCGTGCCCTTTGATACCCTTGACGGAGAGATTGCCCTTACTACGGAGGCGGCTCACAGTTTGCCGCGCATCCTGCATGCCGGCGGTGATGCTACCGGGGAGCACATTGAAACCACTCTAACTAACAGGGTACGGGCGTCTCAAATCCATGTGTTTGAACATTGCCTGGCGACTGAGATTCTGATAGAAAAGGGGCAGGTTTCCGGAGTAAGGGCTCTTGATTGCCGCACCGGCTCTATTGAGGAGTTTGGCTGCCGTTTCCTTATTCTGGCTACCGGTGGCGCCGGGCAGCTATACAAGTTCACCACGAACTCTGAGATAGCCACTGGTGATGGTATAACCTTAGCCTATAACGGCGGGGCTGAGATTGTTGACATGGAGTTCTTTCAATTTCACCCTACGGCGCTGCGTCTGCCCGGAGTAACCCCCTTTCTCATATCGGAAGCAGTCAGGGGTGAGGGGGGAGTGCTACGCAATGTAGAAGGGCACCGCTTCATGCCCGATTATGCACCAGAGGGTGACCTGGCAACACGGGATGTAGTTGCTCGCAGTATCCTGCATGAGATGGAAAAAACAGGCTCAGATAGGGTCTTCATTGATGTAACCCACTTGCCACCTCAGGTTATAACTACCCGCTTTCCTCATATCTACCGCTTTTGCCAAGACCATGGTCTAGATATTACTAAAGGTCTTATCCCCGTAGCCCCGGCGGCCCACTACCTGATGGGCGGCATCAAGACCAATAGCTGGGGGGAAACTAATATCGCCGGATTATTTGCTTGCGGGGAGACCGCCTGCACCGGAGTCCACGGAGCCAACCGCCTCGCCTCCAACTCAATGCTGGAGGTGGTGGTGTTCAGCAAAAGAATTATCGAGAAGACCGGAACCAAGGGTGAGCTAAAAGCTCCTACCACCGCCAAAGGCAGGGACGTTCATAGCTTACTCAGTCAGCGAAGGTCTCCAGCAACGGTGCCTGCACCCAGCCTTTCCGCTTTGCAGCAGCTCCACTGGGACAAAGTAAGCATCATCCGTAACAAGACGGAACTTGCTGAGGCAGCAAATATCCTGGCTACCTGGCAAAAGTCCTTGCCCCCGCCGGTAGACCGGCCCTCCTATGAGCTAAGCAACCTGATATTGACCGGTCGATTGATAGTTGAAGCTGCTCTTATAAGGGAAGAGAGCCGTGGCGCTCACTTCCGCTCCGATTTCCCCGAGACCTTACCGGAGTGGCAGCGCCATATCGTATTTACCAAAACAGGAGGCTAGGCTTGGAGCTACCTGAAGCCGAGGTTGATGCCATTATCGAGCGTGCCCTGGCTGAGGATATAAGCCATGGGGATGTTACCAGCGAGCTACTCATACCACCTGAACTCCAGGGGAAGGCATCCATACTGGTCAAGGCAAAAGGAATACTGGCCGGCGGTGCCGTAGCCAGGGGAGTGTTTCTGAAGGTTGCCCCATCACTCAAGGTTGATGTGCTTATTCGCGACGGGGAGCGGGTTAAGCCCGGAGACATAATTGCTACCATTGCCGGCCGGGTAGCCAGCATCCTCAAAGCGGAGCGGACTGCTCTCAATTTCCTGCAGCGGCTCAGCGGCATTGCCTCAACCACCGCCCAGTATGTCGCCAGGACAAAAGGCTTCAATATCAGAATTACTGATACCCGTAAGACTACCCCAGGCTTGAGGTTACTGGAAAAGTATGCGGTGCGTATGGGTGGTGGCAAGAGCCACCGTTTTCATCTGGGCGATGGTATCCTGATTAAGGATAATCACCTGGCGGCACTGCGTGCCCTGGGTATGAGCTTAAAGGATATTGTCGCCAGGGCTAAGCAGAATGCCCCCAAGGGGCTAGAGGTGGAGGTAGAGGTCAGCACTATGCCGGAAGCCGTGGAGGCGGCTGAGGCTGGGGCGGATATTATCATGCTGGATAATATGAGCCCTGATGAAATGCGCCGCATCGTGGGCTTAATCCCGAGTCAGGTTAGGACTGAAGCCTCGGGTGGGGTTACACTGGCTAATGTTCGCCGGGTGGCAATGTCCGGGGTTAACATCATCTCGGTCGGTGCCCTCACCCACTCAGCAAAAGCCCTTGATATGAGCCTTGAGCTTGAGCCACAGACCATCAAACTAGTATAATCAAATGGCATGGTTAAGGAGCAATATGAAAATCTTAGGTATTGACCCGGGGACAGTTTCTTTTGACCTCTGCCTGCTTGATGACGACAGGGTGACATATGAGGATAGCATACCATCAAGCGTTGTTGCGGAAAGGCCCGAAGAGCTGGCGGAGAAATGCCTGCGCCTTAAAGTGAAGGCATTAATTGCCCCCTCCGGCATGGGGCTCCCCAACCGTCACTTCAATGAACTCAGCCCAAGGGATATGTTTGAGCTTACCCTGGTTCGTGAGGGAGAACGTGTGCCGGTACTGGATGGCATGAAGAAGTTCCTGAGCCTAGTCAAAGGTACGTTAGATATCTTCTTCGTGCCCGGGATAATCCAGCTTCCCACCGTTCCCCGCTGGCGGAAATTGAATAAAATAGACATGGGTACTGCCGACAAGATGTGCATCGGCGCTCTCTCTGTGGAAACGGTGTCTCGGAAGAAAGGGGTGAGCTACGGTGATGTCAATCATATGGTGGTTGAGCTCGGCGGGGGATATAATGCCCTCATTGCCATAGAGAAGGGAAGGATAATAAACGGCATTGGTGGCACGCTATTCCCCGGGCCGGGCTTTATGAATGCGGGAGCTATGGATGGCGAGATTGCCTACCTCCTCGGTGGCTTTGAGAAGACCTTGCTTTTTCAGGGGGGCGCTGGCTATCTGGCTAACAAAAGTGGTCTCTCTATAGACGACTTTATGCCGGAATCATACCCCGAGGCGTTTAATGCCTTCGTTGAGGGTGTAACCTTTGCCGTATGCAGCCAGCAGGCGTTACTGGACAGCCGTGAAGTCTATCTCTCCGGGCGGTTAACCAGGTATGAGCATATCTGCCGGCCGCTTAAGCTCCGTCTGGAAAGGCTGGGCTATACCGTAAGCCAGCTGCCCGTGCTTTCTGACAAGAGCAAAGCCGCCGCCCAGGGTTATGCGGTGGTAGGTAACGGGTTGTATGCGGGATGTTATCAGCCACTGGTGAAACATATGATGATAGACAAGGCTGAGGGCTCGGTTATCGATTACGTCTATTGGAGGGAAAGGATATGACTTCTCCAATGTATGTGGACTGGGCGATTACCAGCGCTTGCAACCTTAACTGCCGGCACTGCGTCGGAATGGAAGAGGGCGAGCTAACGCACAGTGAAGCCGTCAGCATCGCTAAGGACATCATCAGCCTATCGCCAAATTGGGTGATACTTGAGGGTGGAGAACCTCTGCTGCGGAAAGATTTGTCCCAGATTGGTGGAATGTTCCGCCAGGCCGGCGTTGATGTATTTGTGATAACCAACGGCAATGCTTTTACCGAGAGGAGATTGCAGGAACTGGCGTCCTTTTCCCCCCGGGTTCTCTTCAGCTTTGATGGCGCCGATGCCGAGGTATATGAATACGTAAAGAGGGGAGCGAAGTTTGAAACCGCCAGGAAGTGGGCGGCGCGCTGTGCCGACCTCGGCATATTTCACGGAATAACCACCGTCCTGACCCGGCTCACCATGGAGCAGGTCAAGGACTTAATCCGCCTTACCGAAAGCCTCGGCGGCAAGAGCATTATATTCCTGCCCCTCAAGCCTTTTGGCGGTGACGCTGTCTCCCGCTCCTATTACGAGCAAAACGCCCTCAGTCCGAGGGAGCATGAGGAGGCAGTAAGAGAAATATACAGCTTTCCCAGCAGCGTGGAAATTTTCTATGATGAACCATTCCTCTGGAATCTGTCAGCTAAGCATGGCTTTTCTCTCAGCAATTCTGAAGGCGGTATTACCATACCGGGGGTAAAAGGGTGCGCTGCTTCTTACTCTTTATATATCCAGACTGATGGCAGCGTCCGGCCCTGCATGTTTTGCCCGCCCCAATTGACCTTAGGCAATGCCGCTAAAGAACCACTGCCGGATATCTGGCAGAAAATGAAGTTAAACCCGGCACTGACCGGCTGGGCGGAGCAGAAGTCCAGAGAGGGGGCGTGTGCTAATTGTTCGCAGTTTGAATGCTGCCGTGGCTGCTTAGCCCGGACGACGATACTGCTGGGGGACCCATTGGCATCAGACCCCTGCTGCCCCTTCTCGGCCGAAACGCCCTGATGTTGCCTTTGTGGACTGACGGCTATGGAAGCTCTATTTATCCTGCTGCTTGCCTTGGTTATTGACCTGACTTTGGGTGAACCACCCCGCGTTATCCATCCCGTGGTGGGGATGGGGAAGGTGGTTTCCTTCCTGATGAGGGGTGGGAGGAGCTACTCGCCTACAGTGCAGTTTCTTTACGGGCTGGGGGTGGTTCTCGCCAGCATCGGTATCTTTGCTGCCCCCCTTTACTTTGTCCTTTTCTACTTGAAGAGTCTCAACCTCGTAGCTTATATTGTTATCGCGGCCGTGATTTTAAAAACTACCTTTTCCCTGAAAGAACTGCGGCGTGCGGCCTTAAGGGTCAGAAATCTTCTGGCGGAGGATAAGCTGGATGAAGCGCGCTTCGAACTCCGTGCCCTGGTGGGGCGGGATACTGGCCAGCTGGATAAGAGCCTGATGGTATCGGCCACCGTCGAGTCAGTGGCGGAAAATAGCGGTGACAGTTTCTTTGCCTCGCTGTTCTACTTTTTGCTTTTTGGGGTGGTGGGGGCAGTAGCCTACCGCGTCATCAATACGCTTGATGCCATGATTGGTCACCACGGCGAGTTTGAATACCTGGGGAAATTTGCTGCCTGGCTGGATTCTGTGGCCAATTTCATCCCGGCTCGCCTCGCTGCGTTAACCATTGTCCTGTCTAGCTGGATATGCCGGGCGAAAGCAACTGACGCCTGGCGGATTATGCTCCGCGACCGGGGAAAAACCGAGAGCCCCAACGCGGGATGGACAATGAGTGCTACCGCCGGTGCTCTGGGAGTGCAACTGGAAAAGGCCGGGCACTATAAACTGGGCGATAATCATAACCCCCTATTAACCAGCTCCATAGATGCTTCCCTGAGGATAGCAATGACAGCGGCTTTTATCTGGAGCCTGATAGTAGTCTTAGCTGAGGTGATATATCATGTTGCGACCTAAGCCAAATATAGAGAAACTTAAACCAGCCAGTCACGGCGGCATTGATTATCTTGAGCTGGAGAAACTGGGTATTTCACCGGAAGACGTTCTGGATTTCAGCGTCAGCACCAACCCCTTTGGCCCACCGCCGGGTATTAAAGAGGCCATGGAGCAAGCCTTAGTTGACCGCTACCCCGATTCCGAAGCCACGGAACTTAGATTGTTGTTAGCCCGGAAGCTTAATGTACCTGCGGGCAATCTTCTAATCGGTAGTGGTTCGACTGAGCTTATCCGGCTGGTAGCCACTGCCTATTTTGGTCCTGGTGACTTGGTCATTATCCCCCAGCCTACTTACGGTGAATACGAGCTTGCCGGTCAGCTTGTCGGTGCCCGGGTGCTGAGTCAACCGATGCCGGAGGAGACGGCTTTCCAGTTGAACGTAGCTGAGACAATGGACTTGGTCCGGAAGCACCGCCCCAAAGGCGTGTTCCTGTGCAACCCCAATAACCCCACCGGGCAATATTTATCCGCAGAAGATGTCAGGGAAATCCTGTCTGTCGCCAGAGACAGTCTGGTCATACTGGATGAGGCTTACATCGCCTTCACCGAGAGCACCTGGGTATCTATTGACTTAATGGGGGGGAACAACCTGGTTATCCTGAGGTCAATGACTAAGGACTATGCCCTGGCTGGCTTACGCCTTGGCTACGCTATAGCTGCTGAGCCAATCATTTCGGTTTTGCGACGGGTCAGGCCGCCCTGGAATGTCAGCTCCGTGGCTCAAAAAGCCGCTGTGTATGCCTTAAAGGCAGATGGTTATCTTGAAGAGTGCCGGATAAAAATTAAAGAAGCCAAAGAGTTTCTGGTAGAAGGGCTTAAAGGGATGGGGCTTTCGCCACTGCCCTCGCAGACCAATTTCTTTCTGGTCAAGGTTGGTGATGCTGCCGGGTTCCGGTGGGCTTTGTTTAAGAAGGGTATTCTGGTTCGTGATTGTACTTCCTTCGGTTTGCCCGATTACATTCGTCTGGCACCCCGTACCCTAGCCGAGTGCCAGAAGCTGGTCGCCGCTATCCAATCATTAAGACAAAACTGAGGCTATCTTTCTCCCAGCCTGGAGAGAAACTCCAAGACAGCTGAGTTAAATTTCTCCGGCGCCTCTATTGCTGCGGCGTGACCTGTGGGTAGGAGCACCATCTTCGAACCAGTCATTGCTTCGTGTCCACGCTTGCCCTGCTCCACCCCCATATATAGGTCATGCTCCCCGACAATTAGCAGGACGGGACATCTCACTTTGCTTAGGTCAGGCGGGCTGGCCGGTGCGCCTAACAACTGCATAATTCGGGCAATGCCCTGGGGGTGGTTCTGCAACTTGACCTTCATATATTTCTTAAATTCGGCTGGGTTTCTGGACTTAAGCCCCGGGGAAAAGGCTCCCGCCGTCATCATCTCAGCAAATGCCTTCATATCCCCCTTGCCTAATAGCTCCAATATTGTGCGCCGCCGCTCTAGGCTCTCCGCAGAGGGCGGAGTTAAGACCACGGAGCTATTGGCGAGAATAAGCGCCTTTATCAACTCGGGATGGTTTAATGCTAGCTCAAGAGCGATGCGCCCTCCCATTGAGTAGCCAAGGAAGTAGGCTTCTTTCACTCCTATCGCCTTCATCAATTGATAGGCATCTTCAGCGAGGAGGGCTATGGAGTATTCTCCCTCGGGTCTTTCCGTTTTACCGGAGCCTCTAACATCGTAGGTAATAACACGATAGCTTTTGGAGAAGACAGGAACCTGGTGGTACCACATATTAAGGTTATCACCGGCACCGTGAACGAGGACAAGATTGGCACCCTTCCCTTTAACCTGGTAGTTGATGGATATGCCGTTGGCTTTGACTTTCATAACTACTACATGCTGGGTGATTCGCCCTCGGCTCATTTCTGAAATGAAGGCGAATCACCCAGCTTTTCCCCAAGTTACTTAATGAGGTTCCATCCACCACTCAGACATGGTAAAGCGCACTATACCCGATTCCTTGTCCTTCATGGGGTGGACCCAGGTTTGCATAATGGGACGGAAATTACCCTCAGTAGTTGGAATTATGGTAGCATCCTCAGCGATTAGCTTAATCATTTTCTTGACTAATGCCTCCTCAGTCTTAAGGTCGTACGCCGAGTTTGCCTGTTCACATAGAGCTTGATATTCGGGTGTGCGGAGGAAGCTGGGGTAGACCGGCGACGTCGGGGTAGGACCAAGAGCCTGAAGGAAGCTGCTGGTGAAGTTTGGCTGTGGCGCAAATACTAGGCCCGACATCAGGCCATTCTTCCAGCCATCAGATTGCATGGTCATAAACCGGCCCATGTCCATGCCTTCTATCTTGGTCACAAATCCGCCGGCATCAAGATAATTCTTTAAAGCGGTAGCTTGGTCCATTGTTCCCATTTGAATTGCGAATAGTGAGATCGGACAGCCATCGGAGTAACCGGCCTCGGCTAGTAACTTCTTAGCCTTCTCCGGGTCATACGGGCGTCCCTTATAATCCGGGTCGTAGACCGAAGAGATAGAGACGGCTAACTGAAAAGAAGGTGCACTAAGGCCTAGGGAAAGTGCCTGCACCATTGTCGGCCGGTCAATGGCATACTCTACGGCTTCACGCACCCTCTTATCGGCGAATGGTGAATCGGGATTCGCGGCATCAGGCATAAGAAATCCCAGGGTTAGACCCGATATTTCGTCCTTATAGCCCTTGTCTCGCATCTCAAGTATCATGGTAGCTGTTGTCGCCGACTGCCAGTAATCTATCTCTCCTGCTTCCATAGAAGCGGCGCCCGTCAGCTCTTGTGGAATCATACGAATATCTACCCCATCAAGATAGGGCCTATTGGGGCGCCAGTAGTCCGTGTTCTTCTCCATTTTTATGTAGGCATCGCGTTTGAACTCAGTAACTTTGAATGGCCCAGTCCCCACCGGGTGGGTTCGCGCCCACTCTTTCCCTCCGTTAGTCTCAAAGGCTGTCGGTGAGAAGAAAAAGACCATGTAGCCGTAAGACATCAGGAGCCGGTTACTAAATTGGGTCAGGTTAAAGCGAAGGGTGTAATCATCGATAACCTCAATGGAGGTTATCAAATTACCACTCTGTAGCTTGCCCGCTTCTATTGTTTTATCATAGGTCCATTTTGCTGCCTCGGCATTCCAGTCGGTCCCGTCATGGAACTTGACCCCCTGCCTCAGGTGCCAGGTGATGGTCTTATTCGTGGCATCAACGTCCCAGGAGGTAGCCAGCTCCGGGATTAGATTTCCCTTTTCGTCAACATTTAGCATTGATTCCGCGTAGTACCAGGCAGTTGCCCCGTCGGTAAATCCGAACTCCGGAAAGTAGCCTAAAATCCTTGGGCCGAAGGTAAAAGCACATCTCATGATGCCGCCATACTGTGGCTCTTCCGTGGGGGGTGGTGGCGGCGTAGGTGTTCCTTTGCCGCAGGCAGGAATCATTATTGCTGATACCATTAACAATGCTATGAGTATAAAAACCGACCTTTTCACTGAAAACCTCCTACTTTTAAACTCGGCCCGGTTGTGCCGGCGACTATTTCATATGCCTCACAACCTCCTCGTGAATTATTTAGTTAATCAAAATAAAAAGGGCACGAGTCACTGCCATATAATTCAGCGGTTCCCGTGTCCTCTTATCTTCCACATCTTTCCCGAACATGCACCTGTCTTTGAAAGATGGCTTACATTAGTAGTTTGATTATAGCCCCTTTTGGGTATTTGTCAACACATTAGCCTGCTCTTCAATGGGGTAACTTGACAACAACGGAGACAGGGGGGTATCATTTTGTTACCATCGCTTTGTCTGAGAACGACTGAACCACTACAAACCCTAAAATTTTAGCCAAAATAAAGAGGGGTAGATTACTATGAAGACAGCAAAACAATATATAGATAGCCTGCGTCAGCTTAAATTAAATCTGTATCTGCTTGGTGAAAAATTAGACAACTGGGTTGACAATCCAATCATTCGACCTTCTATAAATGCCGTAGCCATGACCTACAAAGTCGCCAGTAAGCCTGAGAACAAAGAGCTGGCAACGACTGTTTCCCCACTTACCAAGAAGAGAGTAAGTATATTTAATTCTCTATTTCAGAGCACCGCTGATTTGGTTAGTAAGGTAAAACTACAGAGGCTACTTGGGCAAGGGACATCCTGTTGTTTCCAAAGGTGCGTGGGACTTGATGGCATAAATGCCGTTTTTAGTACGACCTATGAGATTGATGAGAAGTATGGTACTGAGTATCATCAGAGATTTACCAAGTGGCTTAAATATGTTCAGGAAAATGACCTCTGTGTTGCCGGCTGTATGACTGACGTCAAGGGGCATCGGGGAAAGGCTCCCAGTGAACAGGCCGACCCCGATATGTTTGTCCATATTGTGGAAAAGAAAAAAGATGGAATAGTGATAAGAGGCGCTAAAGCCAGCCAAACGGGGGCGGCAAACTCACATGAGCAACTTCTTATGCCCACACTCAGATTGCGTGAAGCGGACAAGGACTATGCCGTAAGCTGTGCCGTGCCTACAGATGCTAAAGGGGTGCTCCTCATTTATGGGAGGCAGTCTTGCGATACGAGAAAGCTGGAAGGTGGCGATATTGATGTTGGCAATTGTGCTTTCTGCGGGCAGGAGACCCTGACTGTTTTTGATAACGTCTTTGTCCCCTGGGAGAGGGTTTTCATGTGCGGCGAGTATGATTTTTCCTTGATGCTGGTGGAGAGGTTCGCTGGTTACCACCGGCAGAGTTATGGTGGTTGCAAACCTGGAGTTGGCGATGTCCTTATTGGTGCGGCGGCATCAATGGCTGACTACAATGGAACACGCAATGCTTCCCATATCAGGGACAAACTTGCCGAGATGATTCATCTTGTTGAGACGATGTATTCCTGTGGACTTGCCTGCTCTTATGAAGGTTGGAAGACCAAGGCGGGCAATTACCAGGTCAATATACTTCTGGCCAATGTATGTAAGCTCAATGTTACCCGGTTTCCTTACGAGCTGTGCCGGCTTGCCGAGGATATAGCCGGTGGGCTTCTGGTAACACTGCCATCCGAAAGAGACCTGAAGAATCCTGAAATCGGGCCCTACCTGCAAAAATACCTCAAAGGTGTCGAGGATGTACCTACGGAACACCGGTTCCGTATGTTAACTCTTATTCATGCTATGGTCTATGGGCTGGGTGCGCCCAGTTATCGCACCGAGTCAATGCATGGCGCCGGTTCACCGCAAGCCCAAAAAATCATGATTGAGCGGGAGACGGATATGGAAGCGAAACAGAGGCTCGCCCGTAAAATAGCCGGTATTGAGGAAAGAGAAGACGTATTAGCCTGAAACTTAAAGGAGATGATGAGATATGCCTTATTTTCTTAGTCCCAAGGTACTTTTTGGCAGTGGTATGCTCAAGAGGTTAGGTGCTGAAATTGAGGGCCGGGGCAACAAGGCAATACTGATTACCGATAAGAACATGGTCAACTTGTCCTCTCAGGTGGTTGAGGTTGTTCAGAGCGCCGGATACCAGGTGAAGGTCTGGGATGGTGCCGGGCAAGAACCGTCAGTTGAAATTGCCCAAACCGCTAGCAAGGTTCTTCTGGACTTTGGGCCTCAACTGATACTGGCTTTTGGGGGAGGTTCGGTTATAGATACCGCCAAGGCGGCATGGATTCTGTATGAGAAGCCAGAGATGACCGGCGCCGATTTAGTGGCGGTTAATCCGAGAACCAAGTTGAATTTGCGCCAGAAAGCCAGATTTATCGCTGTTCCGACTACTAGCGGCACTGGTTCGGATGTAACGTGGGCCATCGTTATCACCGATACGGCTAACCACAGGAAGATAGGATTTGCCAACAATGAGATAGTCCCCGATATGACGGTGTTGATTCCAGAGTTTACGGTGGGAATGCCAAAGGCGCTGACCGCCAGCACCGGCTTAGATGTTTTGGGTCATGCCCTGGATGGTTATACGGCAAGACAGCAAAATGATTTTAGTGATGGCCTCTGCCTACAGGCGATGAAACTGACTTTTGACTGGCTTCCCCAGGCATGTAAGGATGGGAATGACCTGCTAGCCAGGGGGAAGATGCAGAACGCGGCTACCATTGCTGGGCTCGGGTTTGGCAATAGCAATACCTCGCTGTGCCATGCCCTGGCCCACTCCATAGGCACTACATTTGGGATACCTCATGGACGGGCAGTAGGGATAGCGTTGCCTTATTCGCTGGAATATATCGCCTCCAACTCTCCGCTGCCTAACTCACCCAACCCGGTTGAGCGGCTCAGCACGGCGGCCAGATTTGCCGGAATTGATGCCGGCTCAGGCCAGGAGGCAATAAAGAAGCTGATTCAGAAGATAAGAGAGCTGCAAAAAGAGATTGGTGAGCCCCTAAATCTAAAGGAAGCCGGTATAAGTAAGAAGCAAATGGCGGAGAGCATAGATACTCTCGTTTCACTAGCGGCCAAAGACGTTAATATGTTCTCCAGTCCCTGCGAGTGCAAAGATGACAAGCTTAAGCAGCTCTTCCAGGATATCTGGGGGCGAGGGTAGTACGCCACCGCCGCAGCCGCTATCCTGTGTAATGACGTTAATAATCTAACACAAGAGGAAGTGACTTGGTGTAAAAGCTCTTCCTGTCATATAATTTACCTCCTTCTTCAACTTAGAGCTTATCGTAATGCCTAAGTTGTACTCTGAATAATTATGCAGCGGTGCTGTCGTTTTCGGACAAATCGACAGCAGCAAAGTGATATTCCCCTGTCTCAGTTCTTGTCAGGTTGCCTCAGGGCTAGCTGTCCGACTTTCATTGAAGCACAACATTTTTAATGTTATAATTTCGGAGCATTAAATAGATTGAAACCTTTATTATGAGGGGGGGGGCGAATAATCATGGCTGGAGACCTAATAAGGGCACTGGCAGATTTACGAGAAAAGGAATCTATAGAAATTGTCCAAAAAAGGCTTGACAGTAGCGAAGAGCCCTTCAAGATTCTGGATGATGCTAGACAGGCAATGACAATTGTGGGCACACGTTTTGCCAATCGCGAATATTTTATACCGGATCTGGTCTATTCCGGAGAAATATTGAAGGAAATAACAGAGATGGTCAAGCCTAAATTGACCAAGGCGGCTGAGTTTCACCGCTTGGGTAAGGTTGTTATCGGTACTGTGGCTGGGGATATTCATGATATCGGTTTGAATATTGTGGTCTTTATGCTGGATGTCAATGGCTACGAGGTGTATAACCTGGGCATAGATGCACCAGCCCAGAAATTTGTCGACAAGATTATTGAGACTGATGCCCGAATAGTAGGACTAAGCGGCTTTTTGACATTAGCCTTCGACTCGATGAAGGAGACGGTGGGAACGCTCAAAGCCGCCGGGTTGCGAGACAAGGTTAAGATAATGATTGGCGGTGGCCAGATTGATGATGAGGTAAGGAAATATACTGGAGCTGACGCCTACGGCCGCGATGCCATGACAGCAGTAACTCTAGCCAATAAATGGGCCGGCATATCCTAAAATTAAATATCGGTGGAAAATGACAAAAGAATGGCATAAATTAACTCCAGAAGAAAAACAGGAAGAGCGATTTAAAAAGTGGCTCTCGCCCCAGGGCGTGGAATTTGCCAGTTCCAAAGCAGAGAGCCGGTACAAGCAGAGAGTACGGAGAATCATTGATGCCATTAAACTAAAAGAGCCAGATAAGGTACCGGTTAACATAAATACGGGTTTTCTTCCAGTTTTCTACAGTGGGCTAACGGTCGAAGCGGTGATGTATGACTGTGATAAAGTGCGCGACGCCTGGACTAAGTTTATTGATGAAGCTGACCTTAGTGATTTTGACGCATTTGATGCGGTAGGGGTCTCACCGGGCAGGGCGTATGAAATTCTTGATGTTAAGAATTACCGGTGGCCAGGTCACGGCGTTCCGCCTAATTCGACGATGCAGTATATTGAACGTGAGTATATGAAGGCAGATGAATATGAGCATTATCTGGAAGACCCATCTGACTTCCAGATGAGGGTGTATCTACCTCGTGTCATGGGTGCGTTAGCGCCCTTTCAAAAGTTTCCTTCCTTCCGTAATATCGGTAGTGCATTTGTGAACATCCTCGCTATTTATAGCACCCCGGAAGTTCGAGCCGCTTTTAAAGCTATTTTTGAAGCTGGGCAAGAGGTTATCCGCTGGCAGAAGGTAGCTACGGAGTTAAATAGGAGGATATTAGCCGAGGGATTACCTTCCTTTTTTGCCGGACGAGTTGGGACACCCCCTGAGGCACCTTTTGATACTCTCGGCGATCACTATCGGGGAACAGTTGGCGTAATGACCGATATGCATCGGCGACCAGATAAGCTCCTAGAAGTTCTGGAAAAGTTGACCCAGATGGCAGTCAGACGGATAGCATCAATGACCGAATCCGTTGGGTCGCCTATTGTATTTATGGGCCTCCACCGAGGTGCTGATGGATTTATCTCGGAGCAACAATTTACTACCTTCTACTGGCCCTTCTTGAAGAGGATAGTCTTGAGCTATATTGAGGAGGGCTTTGTGCCCTGTCTCTTTGCCGAAGGAGGCTACAATTCACGCCTTGAGATGGTCAAAGAATTACCTAAAGGCAAGGTTATATGGCATTTTGACCGGACTGATATGGCCAGGGCAAAAAAGGTTCTTGGGGATTCCCAGTGTATTATGGGCAATGTCCCGGTAACGCTACTTGTTACCGGCACACCTGGCGAGGTCAAGAGCTATTGTAAAAAGCTCATTGAAGTGGCGGGTAAAGATGGGGGCTATATATTGGCTCCCGGAGCGGGAACTAATGAGGCAAAACTGGAAAATATCTATGCCGTGGTTGCCGCCGCTAAAGAATACGGTAAATACTAGTCATTTAGACAGGAGCAGAAAATGGAAATCTTAAAGGAGTCTTCTAAACATAAGGTAGGGCTGACTGGGGATGTAATACTTAGAAACGCCTTGTTTGATGGGAATCGGGAGGCTTTCATCTATGGCAATCAGAAAATAACTTTTAGTCAGTACAATGACCGGGTCAATAGCCTGATACATGCCTTGCACGATATGGGAGTAAAGAAGGGAGCGGTAGTTGGTGTTCTATCGTGGAATTGTCTGGAGTATGCCGACGTTTTTGGGGCTACGGGAAAAGGAGGCTTCATTCTTGCCCCATTCAATGCCCGATTGGGAGCAAAAGAGCTGGAATATCTAATAAATGATTCCGGAGCCGATGTCCTTTTTGTGGGGCCAGAGCTGGCTGAGGTGGTAACGGCACTGAAACCGAGGATACCCAAGGTTAGGCATTTCATCAGCTTTGAAGGCTCGTTGCCGGGCATGGAATCATGCGCTGATTTGCGGGCCAGCTACCCAACCACCGAGCCAGACGTAGAAGTAGCGGATGATGACCCTCTCCTTCTAATGTACACCAGTGGAACTACTGGTGTTCCTAAGGGAGCCTTGTATATTCATGCTCAGTGGCGCGAAGACATACTATCCCATCTTATAGAAATGCCGATTCAGCCTGAGGAGAAGGGGCTGCTGATAATGCCTTATTTCCACGTTGGTGGAGCAATCTGGCACTCCGTTTTCTTGTATCGGGGAACCGCTAATGTAATCCTGAAATTTTTTGACCCTAAGGCTGCTCTGCGGGTCATTCAAGAGGAAAAGGTCACCAGCATCCAGGTAGTTCCTACCCATATAGTTGCTTTACTGGACTTCCCTGAGCTCAAGGAATACGATACAAGCAGCCTGAAGCGAGTAAAGTATGTTGGTTCCCCAATGCCGGTCGAGCTGTTAAAAAGAGCTATTGGTGTCTGGGGCCCCATATTCTTCCAGGGATATGGACAAACTGAATCCGGTCCTGACATAACCTTCCTTAAGGAGAAAGACCACGATGTTCTCGATAAACCGGTCGCGGAGCAAAAGAGGCTTCTATCCTGTGGGCGGCCTGTAATTGATGTGCACGTGCGTATTGTGGATGACGACGGCAAAGATGTTCCGGTCGGCGGGATTGGCGAGATAATTGTCAAGAGCCGGCATATCATGAAAGAGTACTGGAATAAGCCCAAGGAGACTATGGCTACTGTCGTTGATGGCTGGCTGCACACGCGGGATATGGGTTATTATGACGAGGAAGGCTACATTTATCTTGTTGATAGAAAGGACGACATGATTATTTCCGGGGGGGAAAATATCTATCCCCGTGAGGTCGAAGAGGTGCTGTATCAACATCCGGCGGTGCTGGAATGTGCCGTCTTTGGCATCCCTGACCCCAAATGGGTAGAAGCGGTGCACGCTACGGTTTCTCTTAAAAAGGGCGTCATGGCGACACCAGAGGAGTTAATAGAATTCTGCAAGAAAAATGTGGCTAGGTATAAGGCGCCTAAGTCAATAGAGATTGTGCCCGAGATACCCAAGAGTGCTACGGGCAAGATTCTGAAGAAGGAAATGAAGAAAAAGTGGTGGTCCTCGCCTTAACCACAAAGGGCTAGAATCACCCTTTTTCTTTTACGGTTCACTTCCGTGGCCATAATGCTCTTATGAGCACATAGATTGGAGCTAACTCTGACGGATAAGTCCATTGACCGTCGTCAGGCAAAATGCCAGCGGCGACATACCCCGGCGCTTACTTGACATATTTGAAGGTTGAGCCTTCCTTGATTATTTTCAAAGAACATTGACGATTGACCGTCGGGTCTTTGACCACCTGCCACATCTTATAGAGTTCTGGAAGGAAATCCTTGAAAGTTCCCACTTCACCGTGTTGATGCTCGACTATAAGTTTCTCTCTCCCCGGAAGCCTGGCCTCAGGTGGAAGCTCACCAAGCCCATGAAATGTGGAGCGCATATGTGTCCCGTAGGATGTCGCCTCATACTGATGGGAGAAATACATTCTAGGCTTTCTGGTATTAGGGTCGAGGCTAGCGCACAGTAGGACATGCGGAAAGGTTAGCCAGTCTTTGATTTCCTGGGGTGCCTTATTCGGGTCCATCCAGCCGATATAAATTTTCTGCCCAAACTCTCCCGCAATCTGGATAGCACCGATGTGCGTGTCTGTGCTTGGTGGGACTAACCATTCAAACGATTCGTGCTCCCCGGGGTACCACACCTGGTAGCCCTTCTCCATATTGACCCACCACCAATCCAGCATATCTGGTGTAACATAAGGTATCTCATCATCAATAACGATCCACCCCGGTTTCGCCTTTGGTTCTGCCATTCTATGTATCCTCCTTTTTATCGTCCTGGTATTTTAGTCGTTTTCGGACAAATCGACCCTGCAAAAATGATACCCCCGCTCCTAGTTGATGTCAATCCATTTTGCCTGTTCCCCTCCCTTCGTCTAGAAGCAGCTCACTACCCACTTAATAGCCTTTTTTTTCATCAAATGTTTCATAAGGTTCGGGCGGCGCTGGTACATATTCGATTTCAGCAGTTGTACTGTACCACCAGGAGTAGGTGGGGGGTCTATCTGGTCTCAGTTCATCTGGAAGAGGCGTAATGGAGAGGGTACGCGGCTCTGTCCAGCTCTTATCATAAGGAGTCAAGAAAAGGGGGTATACATGGAAATGCCAGAACTTCCATTCCCCATCCTCTTTAACAAAGTCAACCCCGTAATGACCCCACAGCCAGAAACCTATAAACTGCCCTGTTGCTGGATTCTTTCTAGTCTCAATTCCAGGCGACATCCACACCCCTTTGGCCGTTTGCCCATCACCAGCCACTTCGATAACTGAAGTAGTCTGAGTATGAATGAACAGAAAGCCAGGGCTGCCCACCCCCATACTTTTATGAACCCCCACCATTACTCTCTTGACTCCTTCGGTACCCTCCCACACACCCAATGGGCTTAGCTCCATTCTGACACCAGGGGTTTTTTGGGCAAATAATTCCGCTGTCGCCTCATGCAGCCCTGCCGTATGCAGATACGCATATCTAGCCATCAGGTTCTTTATCTCCTGGATATCCTCCAGACGCTGAATCCTCTTTTCAAGACTCTTTTTTGCCATTTTTTAAAAACCTCCTTGATATTTTTATTTTATGATTGACACGGGGTATGCAATACTTCAGTCGTTTTTGGACAAATCAAACCTGCAAAAATGATACCGCCGCCCTTAATGTATGTCAATTCAAACAAAAAGTTGGCGTTTGTTGACGCCAACTGGCCTATTCGTACATCCGGGACGGCATTGGTGAAGCAAAGATGATTTTTCCACACTGAACTGCAACACCACAGCCATCGTACGCTTCGTTCTTAGGAATAAGACTGACCCCGCATTTTATTTTCATTGTCTTGAGGTCCTCTGAAGGATATATCTTGACATCGAGTTTACTGATGATGTCTCGCCTGTCCTCGAAAGTAGCTCCATCCAGATTCTTTTCGGCGAGAGCCGTTAACTCCTGTCTCAGACTATTTATGTCGGTGGTCTTCAGCCCACCGCCAGTATGCTGGTGGAGTCGCTGGATCTCTAGCTCCGCCTTAGCCATGGCGCTTTGATAGCTGGCAATGCGATTTTTGGCCTCGTCCATGCCGTATATCCCTGCCTCAAAACCTTCCTGTACTTTGGTAATCTTTGCCTGAATCTGGGTTATTTTCTTTTGCTCGGTATCAAGTAACTTGGCGGTAGCCGCAGCTTGGCTCTGCTCAATTACTAACTGCTCTTCCATCCATGAATTATCGACCAGGAGAGCAAATACAAAATCCCAGACAGCTTCATCCCACGAGCCCGGCACGAATCGGTGATACATGCAGGCATTCTTATCCCATGGCCGGTAATGCCTTGAGCAATGGTAGTAGACCCGGTTTTGATCACCATCTCGTCTTACCACCATCGGCTTCCCACATCTCGGACATAACAGCCGGTTCCGCAGAAGAGCCTGTATATTCTTTCCCTCTTTCCCTTTCCCTCTCCCTCTATGAGTTAAGGCATCGTTTGCCTTTCGCCAGAGTTCTTCGGAAACCAATTGTGGTACATTAAAAGGTACCCATTCTTCTTCAGGCTTAAGCCTCGAGATAGTCCGCCTGACCTGGGCGGTTACGTCGCCTAAAGGTCGTTTCGGGTTTGGTACATAGCAGCTGGAATTATAGACATTTCTTCCGTTATAGCAGCGGCGATGTACCACACTACAGACCCGGTTGGGAGCCCAGATACCTCCTGCCGGCGCCCTGACCCCCATCTCATTCAGTCTCTTTGCAACCCAGAAGGAAGTGCGGCCTTCCGCTCCTATCCATTTGAAGATCTGGGTTACCACCCAGGCGGGACTATCTGCCACCGGTATCCCTTCACCATCCAGCTCATTCACCTCCCACCAGGCCTTCTTGATGTAGACTCTGCCATTGGTTATTTCAGCCTCGCGCCGGTAGCGGTAGCCATAAGCCGCCTTACAGGCCGGCACCGATCCCTTCAGTATGCGGCCTATGTTCCCGGCCCGGGCATTGCTGTGTGTCGCCAGCCTGGCTATCTTATTGCTAAACGTAATTGCCGACCGGGCGAACTGGCTGCCGACATCCATGCCACTGGGGGCATCACCAAACATCAGCTTTATCCCGAGAAGTTCACACTCCCTCTCAAAGACCTGCTGGGGTGCTGGCTCCCGGGAAAGACAGCGTATATCAGCAAACATAATGCCCAGAATGCGCTTCTTATGAGCAAGCTCGTAACGCAGGTATGACATATTCGGGCGTTCCAGGTGCTCTCCTGTTTCGTGATCATACAATACGTATTCACGAGGCACGACGACACCCTGGTCCCTGGCCATCTTTGCTAGAGTAAGAAGATACTCAGGCAGCCGGTTATTTTGCGTTTGCTGTTCGAGACTCTGGCGACAGTAGCCCGCCCACCAGATAGGTTTGGAAAGGTCACACCCTGCAACACCGAATCCATTTTCGTAACCTGCCATTTTTGCTGCTTGAGCTACGTATTCATGAAGCTGCTCTTTAGTAACGGGTTCTATAGTTTGAACAACCATTGGCTCACCCCCTCTTGAATAACCATGCTTGGATGTCGGCTATCGTCTCTTCTGACACGTTAGCCTCGCTGTTATCCGATTCAATAACTAATGTCGGCTCACTATCGATGTCTTTCAGGAGTTGTTTGAAGGCTCTCCGTACCGCCCTTCCCAATCGGGCTTCCCTTATATTATCCTGATTACTGTCCATACTCACCCCCGGCCATTGGCAAGGTATTGTAGTCCCTGCAGACGAAAACGGGATCAATCTGTTTATTTCTCCGTAGCCTCATTCAACAGCGGCTCGATTTCCTCAAACCATAGTCCGGCGAAGACCGTCCATCCGTGAACGTAGTTGTACTGATTGTTGACCTCCACAAAAGCATCGAGAATGTCGCCGGTCAGCTTCCGTATTGGTTGAGGTTCGCTAGGATGTACTGCCTCGAGTAGCCTCTGCTTCACCGTCCTCGGGGCGCGAAGAGTCTGCAGGGTTTGCCACCGGGGCAGCGTGCCCGACAGCCAGTGTGCCCGCAGGAATTCCAGAGCTCCCGGCCGGTCGTCGAACTGCCGTCTCACCTGTACGGCGACGATTTCCCTGATACCCTTTTCGATGCCCAGCTTCGCGAGCAGGCTGTCGGTGAGCATGCTGTAGGTCGGTTTCTGGTTCTCGGCTAGTGGGATGCTATCTTCGCCCAGTTCCTTCAGGTTCGTACGCAGTGCTTCCAGGACAACCTTTTTGTTACCGGGGATGACCCCCCATAGGAACGGCTCGGCGTTACGGAGATATCTTGTCAGCTTTTCCTTTTGCCCAGCGTACATATCGTCCTCCTCATCGGAACGCGAATCCGACGCGTTCATACAAAGCATAGCACGTTATTTTCAATTTTGCAAGAAATTCTTGAAATAATATCTTAAATAAACTATAATTATTGCAGTAACCACTCGCCCTGGCGGTGATTCCTATTTCGAGTATATTAAATGTACAGGGAGGAAGTCGACATGGCGTTCCTGTATCCTGCAAATGCCTTTCAAATCGTGTTCAAATCACGCTTGACCGCGCTCGGACCACATGACTCGTTCAGGGTGAAAATAACTAACAGGGGTGCCCCATGATTAAACTATCGACGCAAAAGAAACTGCTCACCGTCCGCCTTTATCTGGAGGGTCTACCGTACAGTGAAATCGCAGCGAAGGTGGGCGTGAGCACCGGGGCGGTAACCAACATCGTAGAGGAACTAAAAGCCGGAAAACTTCCCGGTATCGAGGACGTCTCCGACCAGGTTGATGCCTTACGGGAGCTTGCGGTCGGGCTCAATAAAGCCCATATTACTGCGGTGCAGGCCGCCGTAGGCCTTATCGTTCTTAACCGCCTTGCCGATCTCGGTGTTGAGCCCAAGGACATCGACCAGGTTGCCTCCTTATGCCACGACCTCACCGCCGGGGAAGGCGACCCCAAAGCTTTCATGAAGGCGGCTCTTACCCTGGAGGAGGTGACGAAGCAGACCGGTCTGGCTCCGGATGAGCTGGAGAAGAAAGTCAAAGGGCTGCAGGAGGCTGCCTCTCAGCTGGAGCCGCTGGCCAGCGAAGCCAAAGAGACGAAAATAGAGGTAGACAAGCTGGAGGCGAAAAAACAGGAGTTGTCCGACGAGGTGTCGGCGCTGGCACAACAGCAGGACGGTCTAAAGAAGGACATCGCCCTGAAAGTGCAGCACAGTGACGCCCTGGCCGCCCAGACAGCGGATCTCGAAGCAAAGGCCCACGCCGCCGATGTTCAGCTGGCCGGAGCTAAGGAGGACCTCAAGACCCTGGCCCAGATCGGCCTTTCGGCAGACGCCTTGGCCGTGCTTACACACGAAATGAAAGGTATCGCCATTCATCACGGCATCAGCCCCGCCGCCCTGAGCAAGCGCCTCTTCGAGGAGCTCGTCAAACTTGATAAGGCCATGGGCGTGGAGACCGCCATCAAAGCTAAAGAAGACGAGTTACTGAAAGTGAAGAAAGCCGTCTCCGACGCCAGGAAGGAAAAGGCGGCCATCAAGGCAGCCAATGATAAGCTGCTGGAGGAGCAGTCCGGGTTGGAAGCGGCGGTGGAAGAATTGAAGAAGCACATTACGGGTGACCTGGAGGCTATCGACGCCGGGGCGAAGGAGACAATGGCTCACCTGAAAGAAACACTTGCGGCGGGAATGCTGGAGGGCCTTGAGCAGGTTGGCGCCCTCAAAGATAAGGCACTGGAACTCGGGACGGAGATTGGTAAAATTGAGAACCTCATAGAGTCGACCGAGTGGCTCGCGGTCCTGGATGCCCTGGTCAAGGGTAAGGACTCCGCTAACCCCAGTCAGCTCAGAGCTATAGCTCTGACCGTAACCAGGGCGATATCGGCATGGCTCGAGGCTAAATATAAGGATGACCCCCACGCCTCCCTGGTCAAGTCCTCGATGAGCAACGCCGCCTGGGAGTTGGAGCATTGGGTGCCATGATCAACTTCGAAGAGCGGTTCGCCTGGAATCTTGATAGAATAAAAGCCAATGTGGCTGCGGGTGATGAGCTTGCCGGCGCACTCGCCGACACCGCGACCTACCTCGCCAGGCGGGACCAGGCGGCGCGTCTCCGCAGCCTCAAATCGAAGGTTCTCGCCGATGTAAAATTCCTGCTTGATACGGAGAGCTCGGCGGAGTCGGGGTTTACCGAGGGAAAACTCTTCTCCGCGCCGCTATCCTTCGCCATCGGCGGTTTGGCCGGGATGTTGCTGCACCACAAGAACCCCTTAGAAACGGGGCTTAACGCAGCCGGCTCGACCCTCAGCAAGAAGCTCCCCTTCGGTACGGTACTGGTCGCCATCGGCCAAGGGGGTCTTCCCGACGACGTAAAGGCCATCCCCTTATCGGCGCTGGCACGGCAGTCTAGAACGACCGAGTCAGCGGTGAGGGTAACCAGCGTCAGTAAGGGGTATTTATTGATAACTCCTGAAGTATTTGCGGCGACGATGGATGAGATAGAGCACCTCGTGCTGGACGGTGCCCTGTCGTTACCTCTGCCGCTGAATGAGTTCCAGAGAAGAATACCGCCGGTTATTCCGGGGCGCTTTCCACTAGTTCCAGATGAATAAGCCCCTCTTCTACCATGTACTGAAACGCGAGACAAGAAACTGTTCCCTGGGAGACCAGTTTGTCAGACATCCGTTATTTAGACACCGGCAAGCCCGGGTAACGCCGCAGCACCTGTTGGTTCTAGTCTCACATTGTATTCTTCAATGTCACGGAAAGACTTCGAATAGGTGATAGCCGGCCCTTGAAGAGCGACCAAATCCGAGAAAACCGGATAAAGGCGTGGGCGGCAGAGTCTTGTTCAAGTGGTTTCATTCTCTCTTCAGATTATGTCCGATTTCTGTTCAAATACCCTTTCAAACGTTCATCACATCGTTCAAGTGTTGATGGATGGTCAATAACCTGGAATTATCCATCCTGTCCATCAAACATGCCCATCAAACTGCCCATCAAACGCCTCCATCAAACATCCATCAAGAAATAACCATAAATTTTCACATGAAAACGCTATTGCTGGAACATTTTTGGCATGCCCAGGCCAGGTATTCGCTTTGAGGATTTTGTTGACACCATACTTTATTTCTTCTTCAAGGACAGAGGTATAACGTTACAGGGTTATATCGTTGACGAGAAGGTAGGTGGGTAACTATGGCAGTATTACATGACTTGAATAATCCAAAGACAAAGGAGGTTACTAACGTGGAAAACAAGGGTCCAGGCGAAAAGTCTCTCACCGATAAAGTGATTGAGGCTCGGCAAAGAGCAGCCGCAGAGAAGGCGGAGGAGGAGGCACTAGGTCTCAGCGGGGCAAGTAAGGGTGAAAGGCGCTTCTCTCAAGCAGGAAATGGGGCAAATAGCTTACAGCTTTCACTAGAACGCTCCAAAGCCGCCAAACAGTTGATGACGGAAGTAAAGAAAGAACTTCACGATTTGAACATGTCCCAGGTTGAATTTGAGGTATCAATAAGCCAACAGCGAGCTGAAGAAGGAATTCCTTTCCCCAACGGAGAGAGTTATGCCTTCAACAATGAAGGGGTTGATACCGTAGAGTTCATGGCATCAACTAATCCTGGAGAGCCTCTTAAGCCCTTGGCTAAGATTGCCTCAACCGGAGAAATCTCCCGTTTCACTCTAGCCCTAAAGGGAGCTCTTTCTGAAGCTGATAGCATCCCGGTGCTTCTCTTTGACGAAATCGATATCGGTATTGGGGGAAGGAGCGGGGAAATAATAGGAAAGAAGCTCAGCACTTTAACCAAGAACCACCAGGTGGTCTGCGTTACCCATCTTCCCCAAATCGCTGCCTTCGCCGACGCGCACTTCAGTGTCCACAAGGAGGTCTCGGGGGCCCGAACTTTAAGCATGCTTGAGTACCTTGAGGACGAGGCCCGCATTAAGGAACTCGCTACCATGCTTGCCGACGCCCAGTATACTGAAACCTCCCTTGATAATGCCCGCGAGCTTAGGCACAAAGCAGAAATATGGAAGAACCCCCACCGCAATGAGCTTTGAGAGCCAGCCGTTTGTTTTCAAAAGTCAACTGGGATAGTCTAGACCTGATTTGGCGACAGGCCTCTTCAACTTTAGTGTCTGTCCCTCGATTCGGTTAGTGGTGTTATCTCTAGAGTGCCGCCTCATGTTACAGTGGGAACTCACGGCTTCACCGTTACCGCCACGGATATGCATGGTGATACGGCGTTTAGATTGCCCTAAAAGGGTATTGACACGTATGTTACAATATTTGAAGATATATTTCAATAATAGATAACTATTATTCAATATTTTGATATATGGGGTTGGTATAGCTCGAGCGTTTATGGGAAAAGGTGGGGAAAAATTGATGCCCCTTATACTTCCCTTTCTGTAATAGGTTTAGGTGATGAGTTTATTAAGGGAAGTATACATATTGGCTTTCGCTGGATCTTGCTGAGGGACCTTGGCCACCCACCAAAGCATCTACACATGACGCTGATGAGGTAATAGGATTTATCGGTTCAAATCCAGATGACGTAACTGACCTAGGAGGGAAAGTAGAGTTATTCATGGGCGAGGAAGGAGCACAGATATAGCTTAACTTAAAAAAGTGGCGACTTTTGACGTGCAGAACAACTTCGTGCAGCTTTGCGGTGGATAAGCGTCACCTGCAACAAAATACCAGTTTAATATCAAATAAATAATTCAAGGAGGTTGTCAATGTCTGAAGCGCAGCCAGAGGTAAAGAGAATTCTCAAGAAGGAAAAGTTTGGTGATGAAGAGATAGAAGTTGTTTACAGGGAGATGCGGAAGCCTGTATCCAAACTAGCCTCGGAAGATCAGTTGGTTGACAGGTTTACTTTTTCTCCTCCTTTCAATCCGCGAACGTATATGGCTGAGGACGGTATCATCTGTGAGCAGGACGTAGCCGTACCCATGCGTGACGGAACAATTATCTATACCGATATTTTCCGTCCCGCCAGTGAGACCAATATACCTGTCATTATTTCATGGAGCTATTTTGGCAAAAGGCCAGGTGATGCCGAGGCAGAGTGGCAGACAATGGGTGTACCACCGGCAACTATATCCCGCATGACCAAATTTGAATCTCCCGATCCGGGTTTCTGGTGCCGCAACGGATATGCGGTGGCTAATGTCGACCCGCGCGGCATTGGACATTCTCAGGGAGATACCAATTTCTTCGGCACGCAGGATGGGCGTGATGGATATGATTTCATTGAGTGGCTGGCAAAACAGCACTGGTGCAATGGCAAGATTGGCATGTTTGGCAATTCCGGTGTTGCCATGCCACAATGGCGCATCGCCGCCGAGCAGCCACCTCACCTCACTTGTATTGCGCCTTGGGAGGGTACCGGCGATATCTACCGTGAGTCCTTTTTTGAGGGTGGTATCCCTGGTATGTTTGGCAGCTGGATCGTGACAACTTTAGCCGGCCAGGGATATATTGACGATATCGTGGCTATGATGCAGAAAACTCCTCTCATGAATAGCTACTGGGAAGATAAAATCCCCAAGTGGGAAAAGATCAGGATACCTGTCTACACCACCGGCTGCTGGAACCATTTCCACCTGCGTGGATCAATAGAAGGTTTCAGAAAAGTCCACTCTCCCAAGAAGTGGCTCAGGGTGCACAGGGAGTTCGAGTGGCCTGATACATATTCAAATGCTGGGTTGCAGGACCTGAAGCTCTTCTTTGACCGCTACCTGAAGGATATCCGTAACGGCTGGGAGCTCACCCCTAGGGTGCGGCTTGAGATTATGGATGCCTACGAATACGATTATCAGGTTAACCGCCCCGAGAAAGAATTTCCTCTTGCCAGGACGCAGTACAAGAAGCTCTACCTTGATGCTGCTAAAGGATCTATGTCATTTGATCCCGTATCTAAAGAATCTAAGGTAAGCTACGAAGGGGAGACCGGCCAGGCCAATTTTACCATCAAATTCAATGAAGATACCGAGATTACAGGATATATGAAGCTACGCCTCTGGGTGGAGGCCGACGGCAATGATGATATGGATCTATTTATCTATATCAGAAAGCTGGATGAGACAGGCAAATGGCTACCTGTGACCATTCTAGGTGAACCTCATCCCGGTGGCTGGGGCAAGATGAGAGCTTCCCGAAGAGAGTTGGACGAAAAACTGTCCACGGATTTTCAACCTGTCCAGGCACACCGCAGGGAGCTGAAGCTGAAGAAAGGCGAGATTGTGCCTGTGGACATCGAAATCTGGCCATATAGCATGATGTGGCACAAGGGGCAGCAGCTAGAAGTAGTTGTTGCCGGCCGTTACATCCGCGAGGGCTGGTTTGAGCCGCTGATCTGGTTAACAAATAACAAAGGCAAGCATGTTATTCATACGGGCGGCAAATATGATTCATATTTACAGGTACCCGTAATCCCGCCCAAATACCAAGCTGGAGATTATATCTATCGCTAGGTACGTCTGCTATTCCTGCTGTCAACTGAGGGCGAATTGCGAAAGGAAGTTAGGGGTAAACCTATATTTAAAAGAAATCAAAGAATATGGAAATGTAATAAGGCCATGATAAAGCCAGCTTGTATCGCAGCGAGTCAAAGAGAAAATGAATATATTAAGGAGGTTTGCTCACTGAGTAAGTTGTGTAGGAGTCTTAGCATAAGGAAATAACTAGCTCCCAATTTGACTATTAATACTATTTTAGAGGGTAAAATGAAACAGTTGGGAACCGCTGTTGCGATTATGGGGGCAGGTCAAATGAAGATTGAAATTTCTAAAATATTAGGGTATTATAAAATAGTCAAGAATAAATAATATTTATTCAATAATATGAAACTTTATGAGTAATAGAAAGCAAGGCGAGATTAGTTCCATTTCCCGTTCCGCTAACATTCTTATCTGTATGAGTAGCGGTATGAATTCTCTAACAGAAATCGCTAATTACTGCAAATACAGTAAACCTACCGTACATAGACTACTCAAGGCTCTCGAGGTAGCAGACCTGGTAATACGAGACCCTCTCAACCATCGATATTATCTCGGAAAATTGATCCCGCTTATTAATTTGCATCCGCAAAATATTCATCGGCATCTTATTAATACTTCAATAGGAGAGATGAAGCGTTTATCGGACATATTTGATGAGACTTTGGTGCTAGGCATACATGCTGGAATTCAATTTATTTACTTACACTCAATTCCAAGCAAAAAAGAGCTTAGAGTTATTGAGGAAATTTACCTTAATAGTTCGCAACTTTTTCCTTTTTCGATGGATAAAGTATTGCTTGCACAACATAACGATAAAGAAATCGAGAGGATATTGCAATCGATAGGGGATAACGGAACATTACTCAAACGCATAGAGTTGATTAGGCAGCGCGGTTATGAGGTTAGTTATAGTGAGGGTACAGAGGGAATCATGGGTATTACCGTTCAGATTAGTAATTACTCATGCCCTGCTGCACTGGGTATAGTAGGCCCGGAACAACGTTTAAAATCGAGTGAAACCGAACTGATAAAAGAGATGAAAGTTAGTGCAAATCGCATTTCGAACAATCTTGCAAGCTTTGCTTAAACCCTAAGTAATTTCTCTGTAGTATGTATAAAATAAAAAAAGAAAGTAGGAGGTTTTCACGATGAAGATCCTGGGACTCAGTTGTGGCAGGAAGCTGGGAAATAGCGAGTTATTAGTTATAGAATCTTTAATGGCAGCCAAGGAACACGATAAGAACATAGATGTGGAATTATTACGCCTGTGGGATCTCAAGCTTAAGCCTTGCAAGGGATGCCTGACATGTGTGAAAAGTTATTTGAGCAATGATGGGCCACCAGGAAAATGTGCTATCAATGATGATGATATAGCATGGTTTAGTGATAAACTTCTTGATGCCGATGGCGTGATCATTGCCACCCCGATCTATACAGGAGAACATCATGGATACTTTAGGGTACTTAGTGATAGGATGGGGCCTACACACGATGTTGCTTTCCAGCTATATGCTAAGAATAAGGGCAATACGCTGGTAGATGAGAGATTTTTTAAACCAAGAGTGGCAGGTACCATGGCCGTTGGCGGTGGGATGGAGTGTGACCTTCAGCTAGCTCTCCCTACACTTCAAGAATCTTTTCTTAGTTCAATGATGATACCAGTTGTCGATCATTTTACCGCAGTTGGTGCAAGCGAGGCAAGGCAAGTTTTACTGAATGACAACACCATGAAACGGGCAGTAGAGTTGGGGCGTAATGTTGCCAAGTCTTTGGGTAGTACAATAAATGAAGCTAAGTTCATTGGTGATAACCCCGGGATATGCCCAGTATGCCACGAGAATGTATTGCTAGTGGGGAAGAAGCAGCCCGTAGTGTGCCCTCTATGTGGTATCAAGGGGACTATTAAGTTGGAAGGAGACGAGATAAAGGTAGTCTTCCCTGAAGAGGAAATCAAGGATTGCCGCCGCATTTCAATTGAAACACGAATTCAGCATATTATTGATATTGGTGATTGGCATCAAGATTTTTATAATAGGGCAGAAGAGGCAAAGCGTAAGTTTAAGAAATATAAATCGTTTAAATACTATGCTAAACCTCGCTCCAAGAAGGGTTAATTAATCTCGTTGTATTATAAATAACTAATAATCAAACCTCATATTTGGCATAATGAAAAAAGGAGGCGAAAAATGATAAACACCAAAACTGCGCCGGCAATCGATATTGAGGCAATAAAAAAGGTAAATGTCCTGACCGATAGGTTACAAAAGCGCAAGCGAGAGTGGGAAGAGGCAGAACCCACTGTTTGCTCGGAGTCATCTATATTATTTACCGAGTCGTGGAAAAAGAACGAGGGATTGCCCCCCGACTTAAGGTGGGCAAAAACATTTGCCGATAGGATGAAAGCGGCGACTCCTGTCATTAGAGAAGGTGAGCTTATTGTAGGTTCTCTCACGAAATATGTTAAGGGAGTCGATATCATCGCTGCCTTTAAACCGAAACAGATTCTTCAGATGTTAAAAGAACAACGTTTAGAGAGCAGATTAAGGGATGCCGTAACATCTGCTATCTCTGAAGAAGATGCCAAACTCCTTGAGGAAGATGCTCGTTATTGGTCCGAGAATATGCCACCTGACTACATTGGTAAGGCGGTTATAGAAGAACTTGGTGAGGATCATCTTGATCTGCTTCAAGATCGCGCTATGGTTTTTGACGGTGTTTTTGAAAGAGCAGAACCTGAAAGAGGGATTATCGATGGATTTGGATTTTGGGTTGGTATGCCCGTACCCAATTCCTATGTGTTAGACACGGGACTCAAAGCTATTATTGACCGGGCCAAGGCTGAGATGGAAAAGATGGAGAAAGAAGGTAGCAGCTTAAGTCTGGATGCCAAAAGATATCACAAACACATTTTGCTACGATCAATAATTATTTCTTGCGAAGCCGTCATAGAATGGGCTAATAGACATAGTACACTGGCAAAGAATCTAGCCAAGGCGGAACGTGACCCGGTGAGAAAGAGAGAGTTAGAGCAGATAGCCCGGCATTGCGAGTGGGTGCCAGCTAATCCTCCACGAAGCTTTTGGGAGGCAATACAGTCATTACGATTCATACATCTTGCTATCCACAAGGAACAACCGGAAAGACCTGAGGATATCGGCAGACTGGATCAAATGCTATACCCTTACTACGAGAAGGACTTGAGGGAAGGGAAGATTACCCGCCAGGAAGCCGCGGAACTGCTGGGATGCATGTGGCTTAAAATCAGGGAGAGCGAAATATTAGAAGCTGTAAAAAAGACGCTACGGATAACTCCGGGGACCATGCTCCCGCATGTTACCATTAGCGGGCGGGACAAAGATGGCCAGGACGTTACTAACGAGCTTTCATGGCTTATATTGGAAGTAATGCGCCAGATGAAGCTTTCCGAACCCGCAATATATCTTCGTTACCACGATGGCTTGAGCAAAGAGTTTTTGATTTATGCACTGGAGTGCAACAGGGATTCCGGGGGCGGAAATCCAGCGTTTCTTGGTGACAAATTAGGGACGGACAGGTTTCTTGCCCGCGGAGTCAAAATAGAAGACGCGGTAGACTGGGCAGCAACAGGGTGTTTAGCATATAGGATGAGCTGTGATGAGATAGACGGTGTTGGCAGCCATCTTAATCTAGCCAAGATTTTTGAGATAACACTCAATAACGGTTTTGACCACCGGACTAAAAAACAACTAGGGCCAAAAACCGGGGACGTCACGAAGTTCACTTCAATTAATCAGTTTTACGATGCGTTTTTCAAACAAGTAGATTATTTTACCATACAACATCGTAAGGACTTTTTTATCAGGAGAAGCGTAGCCAGGCAGATAAGTGTCAATTCTGGTTGGGCGGCAACGATGTTTCCGGATTCTATCACAAAGGGCTTAGGCAACCATGAAGAGGGCGGAGCAAAATATATTATGAGTAATACCCTTAGAGTTGCAGACCGTGGGATTACGGATGTAACTGATTGCCTTTCTGCCATCAAGTATTTGGTATTTGATAAAAAGAAAATAACCATGGGTGAACTGTTGGACGCGATTAACACAAACTGGCAAGGAAAAGAAAACATACGCCAGATGTGTCTGGCGGCGCCAAAGTACGGTAATGATGATGACTATGTTGATGGCATATTCAAGTATATTTCATTGAAGACACAGGAAATTATGCAAAGCAGGCCATGCCCCATCACAGGACAAAAGCCATTGTTGATGAAGGGAGCAGCGATTGGATATATAGTTGAGGGTTTTGTTGTCGGGGCTTTACCGAATGGCCGGAAGGCAGGGACACCGCTAAATGATGGAGCCACCTCAGCTATGCCGGGTATGGATGTCAACGGCCCTACAGCATTGATAAATTCGGCGACTAAGCTACCAAATATGATTGAGCACATGGGGGGTGTGCATAATATGAAGTTCTCCAAAGAACTTCTGAACAGCACGAAGAAACTGGAAAAGGTCGCCGGATTATTAAAAACGTACTTCGCTCAAGAAGGATGGCATATTCAGTTCAATATTCTAAGTGCCGATGATCTAATTGATGCTAAAAAGCACCCGGAGAAATGGCGGAACTTAGTGGTTAGAGTAGCTGGCTACAGTGCCTATTTTGTGGATTTACCACCCTTCCTTCAAGACGAAATCATAACTCGAACATTACACACAGTTTAGTATTTTTATTCTTACCTAGAATAAGGAGGATTGAGCTTGATATTGGAAGTAACCGGATTGACAAAACAGTTTGGTGGGCTAGTAGCAGTTAACGAGGTGAGTTTCAACGTGGACAAATCCGAAATATTGGGAGTAATCGGTCCTAATGGAGCGGGGAAAAGCACATTGCTAGATACCATCAGCGGGTTCTATTCCCCCTCCAAAGGTAAAGTGATCTTTGATGGTAAGGACATCACCGGACTGAAAGCTAACCAGATAGCCCGGTTGGGTATCGGGCGGAATTTTCAATCCTCCATTTTATTCATGACCTTACCGGTAATTGAAAATGTCTTTATCGCTCACCACTTAAACTACCGAACCAGTATCTGGAAAAGATTCTTCCACTTGCCCGCAGCTACCAAAGAACAAGCGGCATTTAAACGCAGAGCAGAGGAAATACTGGAGAAGATGGGGCTGGCACACATCAAAAACGAGCTAGCCCAGAACCTGCCGCATGGATACCAGAGAATATTGGGGATCTGCATTGCCTTAGTGACCAATCCCAAATTGTTATTGCTAGATGAACCCTTGACCGGCATGAACCAGAATGAAATACAGACCGTGTCAGACCTAATCCTGCGGATACGTGATAGCGGTATCACCATAATCATGATTGAACATAATGTAGCTGCCGTTATGAGATTGTGTGACCGGATAATCGTGTTAGACTACGGGCGAAAAATTACAGAAGGGCTTCCCAAAGAGATACAGGAAAACGAATTGGTAATAGAGGCTTATCTGGGAAAGGAATAAAAATTAACAAGATATTAGACGTCAAAGAAGTTACTATATTATATGGCAAGGCTATAGCTTGCCAGGGTGTCTCTTTGTACGTTCAAGAGGGAGAAGTAGTTTCCATTATTGGAGCTAACGGAGCGGGTAAGACCACCATCCTGAAGACCATCTCCGGATTTAAGAAGCCAGTTTGTGGCGAAATCTGGTTTCAAAATAAGCGAATAGATGGTATACCGCCTCACCAAATAGCTAAGATGGGGATCGTACAAATCCCGGCAGGAAGAATGATTGTTGCTCCCATGACGGTTCTGGATAACCTGAAATTAGGGGCTTTTAGAAATAGAGACCGTGGCAAGTTGAATCAAAACCTGGAAAAGATTTATGCACATTTCCCGATACTGAAGGAAAGGCGGTCACAACTGGCTGGGCGGCTTAGCGGTGGTCAGCAGCAAATTCTGGCGGTGGGGCGGGCCTTAATGTCTGAGCCCAAATTGCTCTTAATGGATGAACCTAGCATGGGATTATCCCCGGTTTTTAGGAATGAGGTCAGTAACATCATCCGGGAAATAAAAGAAAGTGGTATTAGTATCCTTCTGGTGGAACAAAACTGTCGTATGGCTTTAAAACTGGCCCAGAGGGCATACATTCTGGAGCTGGGTTCCATAGCACTGCAAGGTGATGCTTGTGATTTGAGCAATGATGAGCGGGTACAAAAATGCTACTTAGGTGGTATTTAACATTAAGAGAAAAGGAGGTAGAGAAGATAGGCCAGTAAAGCTAATATTGAATTTTCATTATTAACATATTAATAACCTTAAAAAATAAAGGAGGGAAAAGTGAAAAGCAAAAGACTGTCGATGGTGAGCATGCTGATGCTGGCAATGATGATTGTATTGGTGGTTGCTTTGGCTTTTGGCGGCTGCGCCAAACAAGCCCCCACACCAGCCCCAGCGCCAGCGCCAGCAGCAAAAACCTTGAAAGTAGGTCTTGTTTACTGGGCTGGGTGGCCAGTTGGGCTCAATATGCTACATACTGTGCAAACCCAGATTGACCGGGTGAATAAGAACGGTGGACTAGCTGTAGGAAATGACAAATATACTATTAAACTAATTCCATATGATAGCCAATTCGACCAGGCAATAGAGGTAGCAGCGGTAAACAGGTTAGTTTTTCAAGATAATGTTAAATTTATCATATCTGACGGTGCTTATGTCGCGGGCTGGCTTTCGATAACAGAACCTAATAAGGTAATAACGCTCGCTTCAACACCTCACCCCGCCATGCATGATCCTAAAAATAGTTATACTTTCATGCCAGCCTTTCTCAATACCTCGCCTGCCGTAGTCGTTGGATGGTTTGCAAAGAATTACCCTGATAAGAAGAGTTTTGCCGCCGCCTATCAAGATGAGATGACTGGACATATGGTTGCCGGGCAAGTCCAGTCGATATTTGAAGCATTTGGTTTACAAAAAACGGATATATTCTATCCTCCTATGGCAACAGACCTGAGTTCCGTGGGGACTCAAGTAAAGCAATTGAATCCGGATGTTTTTATCGATGCTGGCCGGGGAAGCATCGTTTACAAGGCTGTTCGTCAGGCGGGTTACAAGGGACAACTGCTCAGTATAACTGCAAGGCCTATGGGAGATTTATTAGCGGTAGCTTCTGCTCAAGATATTGAGGGGCTTATTGTGGGTGCTTTACCTACCGAATTTGAACCGGCATTGACAAAAGAAGCCGCGGATTTCAAAGCTGCTTACGCGGCAAAATTTGGTAAATGGGACGATCCGATGGTTGAGGGGGTGGTTCTATTTGATTGCCTGACGACTGCCATACAAAAAGCAGGAAGCCTGGATACGGACAAGGTTGCCTCCGAGATAGGTAATGGGTTGAAATATGATACCCCTGTCGGTCCAGCACAGATGATTGCTCACTCTGGGAATAATCGTACCACTGATGCTGTTTGCACCGCATACATAAAGCAAATAAAAGGAGGCAAACCGGAAATAATCGCTACTGTAGAACCAGACGAGGGGCTCACTTACTTCCAAATAGTACAAAAAGCGACAACGGCACCGACGCCCACTCAACAACCTCCACCACCAAGCGGCGCAGTAGTCCCATGGGATCAAGCCAAGAATCTCAGTAATTGGGGTAATACTATAATCGTGACTGGGAAAGTTGATAGTGTGTTTAGTCCTATGCCTCCGGAGACAATCGTGGTCTTAGGCGCCGCAATGCCGAAGGGGTTCCCGGTAATCATTCCAGATCCAAGTAAGTTCCCGGCAGGTCTTATAGACTCCTACGTTGGCAAGACCATTAAGGTGACCGGTGAACTATCTGAAAACAGCCTCATTGGAGGGGCTCAAATCAAGGTCACTGACCCGTCACAAATTGTAGTAGAATAATTCATTTATTAAACAATAGCCATATCTTACTTGGTAAGAAGAAGGAGCAGGACAATAAGCTGGATCACGTGCCTTCGTGGTTGCAGTGTGTATTGTAAATTAGGTATGCGTCCGAATCTATTCTAATGTACGGAGGAGTCGTTAAAGAAATTTAGATCCCTTAAAACTTAAAGACTCCATTTGGGCCGTCTGGGAGACCATCTGAGTAAGGTCTATTTTAAGGGACCTATTTCATTTTGGAGATTTGATTGCTGAAGTATCGTAAGAGGTAGTTATGTTAATTGGTCAATTGTTTGTTGATGGATTAGCTATGGGAGTAGTTTTTGTCATCCTCGCTGCAGGCCTTGTTTTAATTACCAGCGTTAGCCGGATATTATTTATGGCTTACGGCATCTTCTATACTATAGGCGCTTTCACAACCTGGTATGCTACAGTCAATATGAATATTAATTATTTTATCGCTCTTATTGGCGGAGTATTGTTAACAGGTATATTGGCGGTGCTATGCTATATCACTATTTTTCAGCACCTCCAACGCAAAAAGGGGGCATTTTTAGCTACATTAATAGCTTCAATGGGTTTAATGATGTTCCTCGGACAAGGTACCATGTTAGTATATGGGACACAGGTTCAGGGAATACCGGTCGTATTTCCTGGGGCTCTGCACTTCTGGGATATCACTATTACCGTGGATAAGGTAGCACTGATCATAATTAGTGTTTTTGTTACAGTAGCCCTGTCTCTAATTTATGAGAAAACCTTTATCGGCCGTTCTTTACGCGCTGTAGCCTTCTTACCTGAAGCTGCTCCTTTGTTTGGAATAAATACAAACATAATATATATGGTGACTCTGATGATGGGTATTGCCCTAGCTGGTTTTGCTGGGGGTATCTTAGCACCATCCTATGGAATCGATCCTGGTATGGGTAGCAATATAATTTGGACAGTAATGTTGATGATGATGTTAGGCGGAATGGATAGTCTTTTAGGGGCGGTGGTTGGAGGAATATTGGTAGGTCAAATATTGAGTTTTGGGCAGTATTATATTGGCAGCACAGTTCAAATAGTAATTTTCGTTATCATCGGTGTAGTTTTATATTTCAGGCCTCAGGGTTTGTTGGGTCGTGGTGTGATCATAGAAACTTAATAATGTCTAAGGAACTCTTATGCATTATATAAGATTGTTTGGTCTAATCGTTGTATCAATAATGGTTGTCTTGATACCTTTATTCACTCATTCCCCGTATTATCTTGATCTAATAATTCTTATAATGCTGAATTCGGTATTGGCAATGACATTTGTCATGCTTCTGAGGGTAGGGTTGATAAATTTGAGCATTACTGCTTTTTGGGGTATGGGCGCTTATATTTCAGCAATCTTAATAATGAATTACGATTTTCCTTTCTGGGCCAGTCTTCCAGCTTCTGCCTTAGTAACAGGAGCTATTGCTTGGGGGCTTGGATATATCTTAATTGGACGTAGGAGTACAGGATTTTCATTTGTAATACTCTCTGCTGTAATGGGTATGTTATTCACCATAGTGGTTAGTAGCATATCTTTTTTAGGCGGGTATATTGGAATCCACAATATACCTCCTCCAGACCCAATTAATATGCCTTTTCTGCCAACTATAATATTCGTTTCTAAAGTCCAATATTTTTATTTAATGCTTATCTTATTTGTCGTTATTATTCTGATTTGTAAAGCCCTTTATTCTTCTTGGACGGGGCCGGCGTGGGCTGCAACTGGCTTAGATCATCGATTAGCGGAATCCGTAGGCATCAACACATTTCGCTTCAGAATGTTTGCGTTCACCCTCGCCTCTGCTATTGCTGGACTGATGGGTAGTTTTTATGCTTCTTACCAGGGGTTTATCGCACCTACTACTTTTGGGATGTGGCGAAATATTTACATACAAATTTATGCCATTTTGGGTGGGGTTGGCTTTGTAGTTTCAGGTCCCATCATTGGCTCAGCGGTAATGACTTTTTTGACGGAGTTTCTGCGTCCGTTTAACGTTATTGCACCTTTAATTACTGGCATTCTATTAATAATATTGATCGTATTCCTACCCCAAGGACTATTAGGTTTACTTCAGTATAAGAATATAGTAACTGGTTGGCGCTTGAATACTACTAAGACACGGGAGGTGATTTTATCCGCCTTTCACTTTAAATAGAATATATTGAGCTTGACATTTGAATTGAAATAATGGCTAAGCAATTATTTATCCCCAGGAGATATCCGATAGGGTCTAAATTGACTTTGATCGGGGCATTGTGCTTGGGCTTGAGTAAAGCTTTATGGATGGTATCTCCCTATAGCCAGGGAATGGAAAGGGAAAACGAGGTCTGAAAAGAGGCCTTTTAATTTTACAAAGCCTCTCAGAGAGAAAGGAGATAATAATGACGGATAAAAAACCATCTGTGCAGGTGGTGCCAGGAGAATTGGCAAAATTAAAGCTAGTTCCTACTGAACCAATCCCTGAAAAATTATTTGTGTGCTCTGCGAAAATTAATAATAAAGTTGGGGTAGCATTAAGGAGCACCTTTGAAATGGGTATAGGGATACCCAGAGATCTGGAAACCTTATATAATGAACATCTTGTTTATACATATGGTCTTGGCGAGAAGGCACTGTTTTATGAGGCCGGGCCCTCGGTAGAATTTAATGAGATACTTTATATCTTCGCGACCGACAGTTTAGAGGATTCCAGGAAGCTAATGTACGAAGATCCATTTCACAAAGCTGGGATTTTTTATGATGATTCGTATTTCGAATGGCATATTCACGCACCACTTTGGAAAAGTCACTTGCCACCTATGCCCGAACAAGAAATAGAAGTTAAAGTCGACCTGGTAACTCCACGGAATTTGTTTGTAGCATTTGGCAAATTTAATGTGGAACCCATGAATGATTGGGTAGCGGGCAAAGCTGAGCGGCCCATTTATCAAATATTGCACCTAATCAACAGAGATGGAACAGGAGGAGTGGGCACAATGGGTTTTGATTGGGCATCCGGACCTTCTGCCGATGTTACTAGAATTCTTCACATATTCGCCGTACCTTCCATGCAAATGGCTCAATTTTTCAATGAAACTGACGCTCTTTTTCGATATGGACTCATGTCTGATTTCAGATATTTTGAGTGGTGCATCCATTTTCCTTTCAGAAAAGCATCTCCTAAGCATAAAGATGCTTTAATAAGGCTATTAAAAAATGCAGGAATCAAAATGGCAAAAAAATGATATGCCTTTTGTATCGAAAAGGGAATGTACCCAATCATACGAAAGCTCCGTGAGCAACTAGCCTAGTTTTCGTGGAGAAGATCAACACTTATTAAAACTTCATATTTGGTATAATGAAAAAAGAGGCGAAAAAATGATAAAAACCAAAACTGCACCGGCAATCGATATTGAGGCAATAAAAAAGGTAAATATCCTGACCGAAAGATTACAAAAGCGCAAGCAAGAGTGGGAGGAAGCACAGCCCACTGTTTGTCCCGAGTCGTCCATTTTGTTTACTGAGTCATGGAAAAAGACAGAGGGATTGCCCCTTGATTTAAGATGGGCAAAAACATTTGCTGATAGGATGAAAGCGGCGACTCCTATCATTAGAGAAGGTGAGCTTATCGTAGGTTCCCTCACGAAACATATCAAGGGAGTCGATATCATCGCAGCATTTAAGCCTGACAAGATCCTCAAGATGCTGAAGGAAAAACGGTTAGAGCGCAGATTAAGCGATACGGTATCAGCTGGAATAGATGAAGAAGATGCTAAGCTTCTTGAGGAGGATGCTCGCTACTGGTCAGAGCACATGCCGCCCGACTACATAAATAGAGCGGTTCGAGAAGAACTTGGAGAGGAGCATTTTGATCTGCTTACGGATCGGTCCATGGTCTTCGAAGACTATTTTTTAATGGTCGACCATGAGAGGGGAATATTCCATCAGGGTTTCAGCGGCAGTTTTGCTGGTATGCCTGCTCCCAACTCGTATGTGTTAGACACGGGACTCAAAGCTATTATTGACCGGGCCAAGGCTGAGATGAAAAAGATGGAGAAGGAAGGGGGCAGCTTAACTCCGGTTTTATTGGGACGCTACCACAAACATATTTTGCTACGGTCTATAATTATTTCTTGTGAAGCAATCATCGAATGGGCCAACCGGCATGCCGGGCTAGCAAAGAGCATGGCTAAGATAGAACCTGACCCGGTCAGGAAAAAGGAGCTAGAGCAGATAGCCCGGCATTGCGAGTGGGTACCGGCCAATCCTCCACGAAGCTTCTGGGAAGCAGTACAGTCCTTACGGTTCATACACCTCGCCATCAAGAAGGAACAGCCTGACAGGCCGGCGGTTATTCTGGGCAGGCTGGACCAAATGCTATACCCTTACTACGAGAAGGACTTAAGGGAAGGCAAGATCACCCGTCAGGAAGCCGCGGAACTACTCGGCTGCCTCTGGTTGAAAACAAGGGAGATGGAGATTCTGGAAACTGTAACCAAGGATTTTCGGATAGCTCCAGGTACGTTACTGCAAAATATTACCATTGGTGGACGAGACAAAGATGGCAGGGATGTCACTAACGAGCTTTCATGGCTTATATTGGAAGTGATGACCCAGATGAAGCTTTCCGAACCTGCGGTTTACATTCGTTATCATGATGGCATGAGCGATGAGTTTTTACTCTTTGCCTTGGAGTGTAACCGGGAGTTCGGGGGCGGCAATCCAGCTTTTCTCAATGACAAATTAGGGACAGATACGTGGGTTGCCCGGGGAGTCAAAATGGAAGATGCGGTGGACTGGGAAGCAGTAGGTTGTCTATCCTTTAGGTTAATTAGTTGTGATCCTCCGTTTGCTGCACATCTTAATCAGGCTAAGATTTTTGAGATAATGCTCAACAATGGTTTTGACCCGAGGACTAAAAAATACCTAGGGCCACAGACCGGAGATGCTACGAAGTTCACTTCTATTGAGCAATTTTACGAAGCATTTTTTAAACAAATGAATTATTTTGCCGGTGAGTTACGAAAGGATTATGTGATCAGGCTAGGCGCAGACATGGCAAATAGCCCTGTTTCCGGTCTAAGCTGTGCTCTTATTGAAGATTCCATGGTTAAAGGGCTAGCGCCGATTGAAGGAGGAAATAAGTATCCGGTTTCTAATACTCTATGGGTTGCAGACCGTGGGATTACGGATGTGACTGATTGTCTGTCTGCCATCAAGTATCTGATATTTGACAAAAAGAGGATAACGATGGCCGAGTTGTTGGACGCCATCAAAGACAACTGGGAAGGGAAAGAAAATATACGCCAGATGTGTCTGGCGGCGCCGAAGTACGGCAATGATGATGACTATGTTGATGAAATATTTAAGTATATTTCGTCGAAGACAAAGGAAATTTTGCAAAGCAGACCATGCCCAATCACTGGACAGAAGCCGTTCTTGTTCAAGGGAGCAGCAACAGGGCATATAATTCACGGTTTAGTAGTCGGTGCTCTGCCCAATGGCCGGAAGGCAGGGACGCCGCTTAATGACGGGGGCACGTCAGCTATGCCTGGCATGGATGTCAATGGGCCTACTGCATTGATAAACTCAGCAACTAAGATGGATTATTCCGATTTCATGGGAATTGTGCATAACATGAAGTTCTCTAAAGAGCTTCTGAATAATCGAAAGAAACTGGAGCAGGTCGGTGCACTAATAAAGACATACTTTGCTCAGGGAGGATGGCATATTCAGTTTAATATTCATAGTGCTCAGGAACTGCTGGAAGCCAAAAAGCACCCGGAGAAATGGCGGAATTTGATAGTAAGAGTGGCTGGCTATAGTGCCTATTTTGTGGACTTATCACCCAGCCTTCAGGATGAAATCATAGCTCGAACATTACACCAGGTTTAAGCAGGGAAATACTCTTAAATAATAATGATATAAAGACATGTGATCATGAAAGGAATTGTATTTAACATCCAACGATATAGCCTTGACGATGGTCCAGGGATAAGAACTACGGTCTTTTTGAAAGGATGCCCATTAAGGTGCTTATGGTGCTCCAACCCGGAGTCACAAAATTCCTTTCCTGAAGTAGCACACAGAGATTCTATCTGCAATAAATGCGGTGAGTGCGTAATAGTATGCGATAGACGAGCTATTACCGTCGACAGCAAGGGAGTTCATATAAACCGAACACTCTGCTCTAATTGCGCTAAATGTGTAGATGTGTGTGTTCCCCAAGCCCTTAAAGTATTTGGCAAAGAGATGTCCACAGAGGAGGTAATGGAGGAAATCCGAAAGGACATACAGTATTACAGGGAATCGGGTGGTGGAATGACGGTTTCAGGAGGTGAGCCACTCCTTCAAGTTGATTTTGTGATGGAGCTCCTTAAACGCTGTCAGGAAGAAGGTATTCACACTTGCTTGGAAACGTGCGGGTACGCATCCCGAGAATCGCTGGGGAAAGTGTTGCCATATGCAATGCTCGTACTTTATGACATGAAGCATATTGACCCTGTTGTTCACCGTAGGCTGACCGGTTTCTCCAACAAGATAATTATCAGAAATCTCAAATTTATCGTATCGATGGGAATACCATTAATAATACGCATGCCGTTAATCCCCGGTTTTAACGACTCAGATGAGGTTATCACTGGCATCGCCCGCGCAATTACTAGCATTAATAAATTGAAGGAAATCGAACTTTTATCCTACCACAACTATGGCACAGGCAAGTACAAAATGCTGGACCGCCACTACAAGCTAGAAAAGTTACAACGACCGGAAGATGCAAAGCTCAAAAGAGCTAAAGAAATTATTGATTCCTTTGGTATTAATTGTGAAATTATTAAGTGACAAGCCGAGCAGGAGGAAATTTTTCATTACTCAATTATGTTGGGCAGACCGGCAAATGCAATATTACCTTATATCTAAAGGAGGTTAGCTATTTCGAACTCTACCGGGAGAGCAAAAACTGACTTGGTAATTATAGGTGGTGGTGCTGCTGGTTTAGCAGCAGGATTGGCTGCGGCAGAGAAAGGGGCTTCCATAATAATATTGGAGAAGCGTAGTGCTCTAGGTGGTAATGCTATCATGGCTGGAGGCATTTTCGCTGCGGAAAGCCCTACTCAAAAGCGAGCAATGATTGATCTCCGTAGAGATGATTGTTTTAGAACAGCCATGAATTATGCACACTGGAAAATAAACCCATTAATTGTTCGAGTGCTCATAGATAGGTCAGGAGATACAATTCGGTGGCTAGAAGAAAAAGGACTGAATTTTACCTGCTTCCCAGAAGCTTTACCGGGACAGGGTGGCTTCCACTTGCCAAACGGTGCGGGTGCCGGTCTGATTAAACACCTGGCAGGTGAATGCAAGAAACGTGGTGTGAAGATACTCTCTCGTACTCAGGCTAAAAAGATTATAACCGGAAAAAAAAGCGAGGTAAGCGGAGTTCAAGCAATAGCAAACGGAGAGGAATTTATTATAAAAACTAAAAGCATTATTATATCTACCGGCGGATATGGTGGTAATAAAAAATTACTTAAAAAATATTGTTCAGACTACCGCGATAACATGACCTGCTACGGCGTGCCTAACATGGGAGATGGGCTGGTTATGGCAATGGCATTAGGTGCCGATACTGAAGGCCTGGGCATAATGCTTATGGCCGGCCCTACCCTTCCCAAATCAATACAATTACATATTGGGACTGAGCCCAACGTAATACGAGTGCAATTGTCAGCTCTTATTTTAGAGCCTAACACGATGTGGGTAAACAATAGGGGAAAACGATTCTGCGACGAATCCATCGGTTTCAATCATTTTGAGAGTGCAAACCCTGTAGTTATACAACCAGATAATGCTAGTTTTACCCTTTTTGATAGTAAAATCTTGCAGGATTGGATTGAACAAGGATTTATACTTGGTATGGGAACACCTTTGGGGGTTCAGGGGAAAAGACTGCAGGGGTTAGAAAGAGCCATCCAGGAACAGGCGGAGCGGGGTTGGGTTAAAATAGCTGATACTTGGGATCAGATTGCGGATTGGATAGGAGCTGACCCCAAAATACTTAAAGCTACGATAGAAGAATACAACGCTAACTGTGAGAATGGATATGACCCCACTTTTAATAAGGGCCGAAAATATCTGGTGTCTTTACGTCTTCCTCCATATTACGCTATCAAAGCTCGTACGGATATCCTAGGGACAATTGGCGGTATTAAGATAAATGAGCATATGGAAGTTCTTGATAAAAAAGGAAAGCCTATTCCAGGTTTGTATTCCGCCGGTATCGACACCGGGGGCTGGTCCTCCGAATCTTACAACGGATTGCTTCCAGGAAACGCGTTTGGCTTTTCCATCAATGCGGGACGTATCGCCGGAGAAAATGCAATAGATTATGTAAAATCATTATAAGCATAAGGGGCAAAATAACGAACGAAAAATTTATATGTAGTAGTCTCGGCTTAGTCTGACATTTTTGGCAAAGTAAGCAATTGAATGAAAAACTTCTTTTGAAGCAAAAAATGGGGCCCTTCAAAATTAAACAGTATCAAAGAAAGTAGGAGGTTTTCACGATGAAGATCCCGGGACTCAGTTGTGGCAGGAAGCTAGGAAATAGCGAGTTATCGGTTATAGAAGCTTTAATGGCAGCCAAGGAATAACTGGTGATTCATGCTGCACTGTGTGGAATGCAATGAGGAGCCACAATAAACTATTTTGTTAACAAATACTCAATTTGTTACACCAAAGCCCGCGGGAACTTGTACCACGAATGGCAATCCTACACAGGGTAGGAAAGTGATGCCAATGTTTGCGCAGTTACTAGTTTCTCCATAGACCAGCGCCGTAAAGTCTTAAATACCTTGTCTCTTTCTCATGAAGTTCCGCCCTGTCTCCTTCACAAAAAGTAGGAGGCAAAAAGCCACTGCTATCAGCGCCACCCAGAAAATAAAGGCAAAACTCGGGTTTATCAGGGCCAGTCTATTGCCAATGGGTGGGCTGAGAAAGCCACCTACCCCCGACAGTGTCGTCGCCAAGCCTAAAGCCGTCCCGGCGTAGGCTGGCCCGACTCCTTTCGTTTCCATAATCACGGTAATAGAGATGGCGGCGAATGCCTCTTGGACAAAACCGGCCAGAATTACACAAGGCCATATTGCTGGCCCATTGACCACCGATAATAACCCGACACCGACCATAGCGACAAGGGCAGCTGGTAAAAGAATGGCTTTTCGCAAACCAAGTCTATCGGACAGCAGGGATAAGGGAACCACTCCCAGAACGCTGGCAGCACTAAAGGCAGCCAGAGCACCATCAGCACCGACTGTCGGCCAGCCGATGGAGCGAAGGTAGAGAGGCAGGTACCCCATCAAACCGCCGGAATAAGCAAAAAGAAACAATTGAAACAATGCCAGAAACCATACCGACCTGACACGAACTACTTGCACTAGAGACTGCCGGAATGGTACTGCGGCCACCACATCCGTTTTTCCCTTCAGTTCTGGATAGCGCCTGACTTTGAACCAGAGGAGGCCAATGACGATGGCAATAGCACCGAAGACAAACATGATGTTGCGCCAGCCGCCGAGCAAAGGGGACAATACCGTGGCGCTGATCATCTCCCCTAACACGGAGCCAACTCCCATACCCATAGCTAGGATGCCGTTGGCAAGTCCCAGCTGCTTATCGGTAAACCACTCCCCAGCAGCCTTGTGGGCAGCAAAGTAAAGAGGCACGCTGAAAAGCCCGTAGAGAAACATAAAGGTAGCCAAACCGGTGAATCCAGCGGATATCCCTCTCAAAGCGCCGAATACGCCTGATATTATGCATGTTACACCAAGCGTCCGGGTGGATCCGAACCGGTCGAGAATAAGACCCGCCGCAAAGGCGGTAAAGAGACTAGGCAGGCTCGACATTCCCCAGACAACACCCACCTGTACCAAATCTAGACCCAGTTCATCTGATATTTCCTTGAAAAGTACAGGCATACATATCCAGGGCATGGCCGACACAAATAGGTGAGTGGCCACCCCTAGTGCAAGAACACACCATTTATAACTTGATGGTTGATGGTCTGCCATTATGAGCTTCTAGTGAATCCCCAAATACTGCGATTAGCGGGACTGCTTGAATGAAATTATTAACAATTATAATGATTCGGCCATATGACTTGCAAACAAAGTGACCTGCCACCAGCAGTTGCCTCAATTCTTAACTCCCTATTGCCATAGCTAAAATGGCCTGACGTGCAGGGGTTGGTATCAAAAAAAATATAAGCTCGTGGTCATCCCGATGATTGTCCAGTGATAAGTACGCTCGAATCAAGGTAGCCTTTGATGTCTGCGCCTTCCGGAGTAGCCGTTACTTTTAAATCTAAGTAGGTGTAGGCATCTTTTTTATTTTGACTTGTGCAATTCTTAATATCCGGAGCTATACGAGTGCATAACTCTTTTAATCTAACGTTCCACGATTTCTTCATATAATTCCTTGGCTTCAGGTGATTCTTTCAGGACAATGCCTAAGCAAGCAGCGTATAAAATGATAGGCATGAGTTCGGGAGGGTAGTAACGATAATCTTTTGATTTAATCTTTTTATATTGACCAGATACCATTCTTGGATTCTATTTTATCTTTTTTGTAAGTTCGAATCCAGCGGCTTGTCTATTACGCAGTGGCAAACATACCGATATTGTTCATATGTATTGTGTATCTCCGTTTTCAACTATATAATTAGCATAAATAAAACGACTTCCTTTTAAATAAGGGGGTTAGATATGATGATTAGAAAAACAAGAAAAATACTTCCAAAGCAGTCCCTGCTGCGGGGCGTCTTCCCAGAGGCGCTGGAGTTTTACGTGCTCCGTTCAGAATTTTGGATCGTTTTTCGGAGTAGCACTGATTGATATTAAGCTATAACCCGAATTTCTGTGGTAAAGCATATTTCATAATATTGAAATTTCAAAACAGGAGGTAAACAGAAATGGGCAAAAACATAAAGATCGCGGATCTCATCCCGGAGGCTGTGCCGACCCCTCCCCACCCTGAACCGAAGAACTACGAAAGAAAGATAAAGCTCGAGACCTTCGGAGGCAAGGAGTTCGAGGTTGTCTACAGAAAGGGCACGCCGGGCAAGACCAAGGAAGAGATGCTCGAGATGATACGTGCAGCGGGGCAAAATATCGGCGTAGGCTTCAGCTACTGCCCGCCGCTGAACCACCGCACCTACGAAGCGGCCCCCGGCATCATCTGCGAGCAGGACGTCCCGATAAAGATGCGCGACGGTGTCACCATCTACGCCGACATCTATCGTCCGATCACCACAGCGAAGGTCCCTGTTATCGTATCCTGGGGCATGTTCGGCAAGCGAGCGGCCGAGGGAGTAAGCGACTGGCAGCTCATGGGCGTGCCGCCCCAGGCAGTCTCCAAGATGGCCAAGTTCGAGTCCGCCGACCCCGGCTACTGGTGCTATGAGGGCTATGCGGTCGCCAACGTTGACGAGCGCGGCATCGGAAACTCGGAAGGTGACGTCGAAACCTTCGGCACCCAGGAAGGCCGCGACGGCTACGATACCATCGAATGGCTCGCCACTCAGGACTGGTGCAACGGTAAGGTCACACTCTTCGGCAACTCCGGTGTTTGCATGTCCAATTGGAAAATAGCGGCTGAGCAGCCACCTCACCTGTGTTGCCTGGCCGCCTGGGAGGGCATCGGCGACCTCTACCGCGAGTCCTTCTCCTGCGGCGGCGTTCCCAATCCCGATTATCACGAGGGTATCCTTAACTCCGTTGCCTGCAAAGGCTGGATAGAGGATGTCCCTGCAATGCTCGAGAAGTATCCGTATATGAACGAGTACTGGGCGGACAAGATCACCAAGTGGGAGAATATCACTATCCCCGCCTACTGCACCTGCGGCTGGGTCCATCACCATCTCCGCGGCTCAGTCGAAGGCTTCAGGCGCATCAAGTCCCCGAAGAAGTGGCTGCGTGCCCACAGAGACTTCGAGTGGCCCGATAGCTATAACCGCGATAACCTCGAGGACCTCAAGAAATTCTGGGATCGCTACTGCAAAGGCATATATAACGGCTGGGAGTTCACGCCGAGAGTACGCCTCGACGTCATGGATGCCTATACATACGACTACGCCTCCAAGCGTCCCGAGAACGAGTTCCCCTTGAAGCGCACGATATACAAAAACCTCTATTTTGACGCTGCCACCGGCGGAGCCTCCTTTGAAAAGTATCACTTGGAATCAGAGGTAACCTATGACCCGAAGACTGAGGTTACCTGCTTCGACTACAAGTTCACCGAGGACACTGAGATCACTGGCTATATGTACCTGCATTTGTGGATCGAGTGCCGCGGACACGACAATATGGACATTTTCCCATGGGTCATCAAGCTGGGGCAGAACGGCGAGTTTCTTCCCCTCGAGACCATGGGCGGCTACTACAGGGGGGCCTGGGGTTTCCGGCGCTGCTCCTACAGGGATAACGACCCGAAGTTCACGACATCGTACCAGCCAGTCGGCGCCCACTGGAAGGAGGAGAGGATGAAGCCCGGCGAAATCTTCCCTATCGATATCGAGCTTTATCCTCACAGCCGCATCTGGCACAAGGGGGAGACACTGCGTGTCCAGCTCGCGGGCTACTGGATCAAGACCGACTGGTTCCACGACGGCGGTATGAACTACATATCCGATAACGGTAAAGGTACACACGTCATACATACCGGCGGCAAGTACGACTCCTTCCTTCGCATCCCCACTATCCCGCCTAAGTACACAAGCGGCGATTACATCTACGACCCGAGGAAGTAATTCGTCTATCGTAAAAATGAGAGCATCGGTAAGCAGTTCCTTTTACTGCTTACCGATGTACAACAAATCTTTGAATACTAAATATTAAATTAATGTGAAGATAGCGGGCTTTACTGTTTTCTGCAAGGTTGCACACTAATTTTCACAAAACTCTTATAAGAATCCCCTTAATTTTTATTTGTATGTATTCGGTTGCATGTATTGTGCGTACCTTTAACGCTGCCAATTAAAAACGTACGAATGAAACGGTAAACATCCAAATGAGGATTTGTACGCATGGCTGGACAAACATCCCGATGTTTTTCCAATGGTGACTTTTTTACGCCTGCACTCTGAATGGCACTCCTACACAGGGTAGGAAAGTGATGCCGATGTTTATACGTAGGTAACATTTAAGTAAATTGTTACCCAACAAAGTAGCGTATTGTATACATGCACCACAAGGAGCATCACCACAGAAAAGAGCCCAAGCGCTTGTGTAGGCAGCCTCAGGGCCAATAGCTGGCACCGAGGATAATCGATTAAGTTGGGGAAACTGGCTATGTTCGGGGACAGAATAATGAGAGCCAGAGCAAAGAAGGTGCAAGAGGAGCTTACGAGCAACTTTGACGGAAAACTCAGAGGTTTGGTATAATGTAGCCACTCTTGTATTGAGGAGGTCAAATGATAGCGGATTTTGAGTATTTTGCTCCCAAAACAGTTAAGGAAGCCCTTTCTCTGCTTTCCCGGTACAGAGAAGAGGCTAAAATAATTGCCGGCGGGCAGTCGATGCTGGTTATCATGAAGCAAGGTCTGTTCGCACCCGAATACTTGATTGATATCAAGGGCATATCAGCTCTGGACTATATTAAATACGATGAGGGGAAAGGTTTGAGAATTGGGGCGTTAACCATACATCGAGCCATAGAGAAATCTCCGGTTATCCAGAAGCATTTCGGAGTGCTCAGCGAGATGGAGAGCAACGTGGCCACAATCCAGACTCGAAACTGGGGTACAATCGGTGGCAACCTCTGCCACGGTGACCCTGCTGGCGACCCAGCACCGGTCTTAATCGCCCTAAACGCTAAATTGAAACTGGCCAGTTCAGTCGGAGAGAGAATTATTGACACGGAGGAATTTTCCAAGGACTATCTTGAGGTTGCCCTTCAGACTGGGGAAATGCTCACCGAGATTCAGGTGCCGATTCCGCCAGCTCGTACTGGCACCGCTTATGAGAAGCTTATGGTGATGAAGGGGGATATGGGAATTATAGGTGCGGCAGTGTCAATCACTTTGAGTGGCAGGGATGGCGTTTGCAAGGATGCTCGAATTGCGCTCAGTAACGCTGCCTCTGTACCTTTGAGGGTTAAAGAGGCAGAAAAGGTACTGGTAGGCAAGACAATCAACGATAACCTGCTGACTAAGGCTGGTGAAGTAGCCTCGACAGAGGTTAGCCCTCCTGTTGATGTTCATGGTTCCGCTGAATACCGGAGGGAGATGGTGAAGGTCTTTGTGAAGCGGGTAGCCCAGATGGCTCTGGAAAGAGCCAAGGCAGCGTGATAGGAGGTATAGCATGAAAGGTGAACCGAGGGAGTTGAAGTTCACAGTTAATGGGAAGCCTTACGAGCTAAAGGTGAAGCCCAATACCTTACTCGTGGACATTTTGAGGAAGAATCTCAAGCTGACGGGAACCAAGATAGGGTGTCTCGACAGTGCCTGTGGTGCTTGTACGGTTAATATTGATGGCAAGGCGGTCAGGTCCTGCTCGGTGCTGGCGCTTCAAGTTAACAACCGTGAAGTTATCACTATCGAGGGGGTGGCTAATGGTGACAAGCTCCATCCCATTCAGGAGGCTATGGTCGAGCATGGCGCAATAGAATGCGGATTTTGCACGCCGGGGATGGTGATGTCGGCGAGGGCGTTACTGGATGAGAACCCTAGCCCAAGCCGTGAAGAGGTAAGAGAAGCGATACAGGGTAACCTGTGTGCTGATGAAGGCTATGTGAAATATATTGAGGCTATAGAAATAGCTGCGGAAAGAATGCGAGGAGGTAAATAGAGGAAATGGTAGAGACGAAATCCGAGGTTTTTGGCAATTATTCCGTTCTCGGGAAACCGATGCCCCGGGTGGATGCTAGACTGAAGGTTACCGGTCAGGCAAAGTACGCCGCTGATTATGAATTTCCCAATATGCTGTGGGGCCAGATTAAGAGAAGCCCGTACGCTCACGCCAGGATACTTAATATTGACACCAGCAAGGTGGAGAAGCTGCCCGGAGTAATGGCAGTGACTACCGGCAAGGACTTTGGCGGTTTCAAATGGGGCTGGAGCGGGCCGACCCGCGATGAAGAGCCTTTTGCCACGACAAAGGTACGCTATCTATATGAAGGGGTAGCGGCAGTAGCGGCTGTCGATGAGGAGACTGCCGAAGAAGCCTGTGACCTTATTGAAGTTGAGTGGGAGCCGTTACCCGGCGTCTTTGACCCCTTTGAGGCGATGCAGGAAGGGGCACCACTGGTTCATGATGACCGGCCGGAGAACATTTGCGTTGAGTATCACTGGGCCTTTGGTGACGTAGAGAAGGCTTTTGCCGAATCGTACCTTGTCCGGGAGGATACCTTCCAGACTCCCCGCATGGCCAAAGGATATATAGAGCCGCCAGCAGTAATCGCCTACTGGCCTGATGACAATCATTTGGTCTTTCAGGGGGCTAAGGGAAGCCCGTATTTCCCCTATAGAATTCTATCCCGGTGCTTTAATCTACCCCTCAGCAATGTGCGAATAATACAGCCATTTATCGGCTCTGATTTTGGCGGCACCAAGAATGACATGGTGCACTGCGATTATGCTGCCCCTATGCTGGCCAAGAAGACGGGCAGGCCAGTGAAGCTGGTGTACACCCAGTTCGACGAACTTACCACCTGTCTGCGGCGCCATCCCATGTGGCTTACCATAAAGACCGGGGTCACCAAGGATGGCATGCTAAAGGCGACATACCTCAAGGCTATTGCCGACGGTGGTGCTTATACCCGGATGAGCCCGCTTACCATGTTTCTTGTCGGAACCTGTATGACCATGCCCTATAAGCTACCCAATTTCAAATATGACGCCTATAACTACTTTACTAACAACCCGAGCTCAGCAGCGATGAGAGGACACGGACTATACCACAGTCGGTTCGCCGCCGACGTTCAGTTGGACATGATTGCTGAAGAGCTTGGTCTAGACCCGGTGGAAATCAGGCTTAAGAATGCCATTGAAAACCCCAAGCCGGGCGAGGTTTACGAAACGGTCAATCAGGTGCACATGGCGACCTGCGGGGTAAAGGAATGCATTGAAAAGGTCGCAGAGGCAGTAAACTGGGAGGAAAGGAGGAAGGCGAAAAAAGTAGACGGTTATAGGGCCTATGGCATTGGCTTCAGTGCGGCAACATATAACAGCGGGACGAAGCTGAGTGCGCACAACGCTTGTGCTGCCATCGTAAGGATATGTGAGGACGGTAGTGTCAACTACCTCACCGGGGCTAGTGATGTGGGACAAGGTTCAGATACCATAATGTGTGCTATTGCCGCTGAGGTGCTTGGCATAAGGCTTGAGGATATAGACCTAAAGAGGGTAGATACGTCATTTACGCCTGTTGACCCGGGGAGCTATGGTAGCCGGGTTACTGTGCTTGCCGGTCAGGCTGCCAGAAATGCCGCCCTGGATGCCAAACGGCAGCTCCTCGAGGTCGCTGCACAGCAGTTTGGCGTAAAACCGGAAGAGGTTGAGATTAAGAATAAGCAGGTCTTTGTTAAGTCGAACCCCGAAAGGAGCATGTCCTGGGAAAGGCTGGTGAGGACTGCCTGCTATGAGACACCAGGCAAGGTCATCATTGGCCGTGGCTATTCCACCCAAGGAATAACCATCTTAGGCCTAGCTGACCTAAGCAAGGGTCTGGGGGACATCGGGACTAATTATAGCTTCACCGCCCAGGCGAGCGAGGTCGAGGTGGATGTGGAGACGGGGGTGGTAAAATGCACCGATAATAGCGTGATAGCTCACGATTGCGGCTTTCCGCTAAATCCTCCGGCAGTTGAAACCCAAGTCCAGGGCGGGGCATACCACCAGGGGGTTGCCGCAGCCTTGTATGAGGAATTCAAGATGGACAAAGGGCAAACTCTTAACCCTAACTTTATTGATTACAAGCGCCCCCGCGCTTACGAAGCGCCCATGACGCAGGTGATACATGTGATAACCAATGACCCCTATGGCCCATATGGGGCTAAAGAGGCAAGCGAGGGGAGTTGCTGTTCGGCGCCACCGGCGGTGATTAACGCCATTCATAATGCTACCGGAGTATGGATCAAGGAACTTCCCGCCGAGCCGGAGAAGGTTTTTTGGGCACTAAAGAAAAAGAGGGAGAAAGAACAAAAATAACTCATATTTGCCGTGCAATTACGCTGCATTAAAGGGCTACACCAAAGTGTAGCCCTTTTCTTTCTATCGCGGCAATGTCGGGGAGCAAACCGGGCAGCTTTCGTTTCTCCTTATCTCGTGAACCTGGAACTTCATATCATCACCATTAAAAAGTAGCAATTTGCCGGCTAATGATGGGCTATGGCCGATAAGCAGTTTGATAGCTTCCAAAGCTTGTAGGTTGGCTATAATTGCTGGAGTTACGCCGAGGACGCCGAGCCCGCCGGCACCTTCAGGGTAAAAACAAGAGAGGCAAGGTGTCTGTCCCGGGATGATGGTGGTAATCATGCCCCTCAAGCGTGAGACACCACCGTAAATGTAGGGAATCTTTAGCTTAATACAAGCCGAGTTTACCACCAGCCGTGTGGCAGAATTATCTAGGCCATCGACTACTACCTGAGCCCCATCGATAATGCTAAGGACATTCTCCCCCATTATCTTGGCGAAGATAGGAGTAATTTCTACTGTGGGATTTAACTTGGACAATTTTCTTTGAGCTACGATTACCTTCTTCTTCCCTACATCCTCTTCCCAGTAGAGAATCTGCCGATTCAAATCAGACAATTCCACGGTATCGAAATCGACGATGGTAATGTGTCCGACACCAGCCGCAGTTAGATAAGTTGCTGAAGCACAGCCTAGCCCACCCATGCCGACAATTACGACATGCGAGTCTTTTAGTTTTCTTTGCCCCTCTTCTCCAAAATCTGGGATTATCAGTTGCCGATTGTATCTGATAAGTTCGCTTTGGTCCAGCATCTTTTCCTCTAGCGTCAGTTAACCGTCCCAGCGCCAAAGCATCTTAACCTTCACAGTATCACCGTCTTTCAGCTTTGCGTCAAGGCCGTCAGCTAAAGCTACATAATTCTTGCCATTAACAAAGACATCGTAATCGAAATCTAGGTCATTAGTTGTGGGGTTAATTGGCTGAAAATCAACATTCGCCGCCTTATATCGAGCTGATAGTTCCGCAAGCAGTGCCCTTAACGTGTCGCCATCTATTTCCGTTTCGATAATGCCTTTCTCCCGAGCGTGTGGCCAAGGTGCATATAGCCAGGGCATAACAATAGAGAGCATTCCTCCCCGCGTCACCTCCTGAGTTGGATTAACTACGATTATCAATTCTGAAAAACCTGGCATTATCACCGCTTTCACAACCACCTCCAGCGCATCATTGAGGCTATTTGATTTTGCCTCAAAACTAGACCCAGATTTGGGTTCGACCTATTCTGAAATTTTCACCTCCAATTCGACTGACGACTTTTAGCTTCAGTTCCGGTTCCAAACTGCTGAAGCCCCAGAGCTTATTTTTAAACACTGCCCTCATTATTGAACATCGAAGGAAGAACCTGTCACCCATAGATTCTGCTAGACCCAGTCGTTTCCTGTGAAAACGGCGACACTGCACAGGCTAAACCATCCTGACCACTACCTCATCGCCAGTTGTTAGCTTTACATCAAGGCCATGAGGTAAAGTGACATAGTCCTTACTGTTAACATACACATCATAGTCGGAGTCTACGTTCCTTGTTCCAGGCTTAATAGGGCTAAAACCCACATTCACCTGCTCATACCGCTCTGACAGTTTGGTGAGCAGTGCTAATAACGTCTCGTCTTCCACCTCCGTTTCGATAACCCCTTTCTCACGAGCGTGTGGCCAAGGTGCATATAGCCCAGGCAGGACAGATAGACAGCCTTCCTGTGTCAGCTCACCGGTAGGATTAACTACGATTATCAATTCTGTACAACGTGGAATTATTACAATTCTCATGGTCACCCCCCTAAGAAACTAGGCACCCATTTAATTTTCAAAAGCCTCAACGCAAAGTTGGGCACCATCCTCGGACCATTGTTCCATTCCCATTGTAAATCTCCTTATGCAACAATTGCAAATTTGTTTCATAATTTAGTATTTAGTTGTCAAGACTTTCCTTACTTTTTGTTTCACGGTTAAGTAAACAAACGCTTGTATTGTTACCCTATGTCACTAAAGAGGCAATTGTGACATTTGGTTTCATTGTCACTTTAGAGCGTGGGGAGTTCCTGAGATGTCCCTTGCCCAACATTGACCCCAAAAGCCACACAGCTATTTGGATATATCCAAAAGACTATAATAATAGTCTTTTAGTAGCTACGAACACCAGCTGCGGGAAGCTGGATTGTCTGCTGGTCTATGAGACTGCATTAGGATGGGACAAAATATCAGTCAGTTAAGGCTCAGTTGGTGAAACTCATTAACAAGCCTGGCGTCTCAGTGAACTGATAGTTCGAAGAATGCTTCAATATCTCGGTGGGGAATAATCTTCTTTGGTGGACCTAAGGGGATTCGAACCCCGAGTCCTGTTGCCGATACTTTAGGCTGACTCAAGCACCCGCATACGTCACTGCTACCCGTGAACTCATGCCAGTAAGAGCGTCTGACCAGCCAATTTGTGTTCACGGATTTCTGCGCTAATGAGCACATGTAGCTTCCCATGGTGTTCAGTTCTTCTCCTTAAAAGGAGAGGGGGAGGAGATTTTTAGAGAGAGGGGGCTCCGCCCCCTCTTAAACTCCCCCTTAATACTATCTCCGAAGTTAAGTTGTTGCCATAAGTTTAAATCTGCTACACTGTTTATGACATAATATGAAGAAATTTGCAAGGACTATATCCGGGGTTACCCCGGTGGCGGTGATGACCCTGCCACTCAAATGCCCGGGGCAATGCATATATTGCCCCACCTTCCAAGCTGCGCCTCAGAGCTATACTCCAGAGTCGCCGGCAGTGCTGCGAGCTATAAAGTGCGATTTTGATGCCAAGAAGCAAATCAAACTGAGGCTAAAGGTTCTGGCGGAAATGGGGCACCCTACAGGTAAGGTTGAGCTGATAGTAATGGGGGGCACCTTCCTGGCTTGCCCTGAGGATTACCAGTACCAGTTTATCAAGGACTGTCTTGATGCCTTAAACGGTGAGGAATCAGCCGACTTGGAAGAGGCAAAGCGACTTAACGAAACCGCCAGGCATCGCTGCACCGGGCTTTGCATCGAGACCAGACCAGATTGGTGCGGGCAGAAGGAAATAGACAGGATGCTCGAGTTTGGCACTACCAGGGTAGAACTCGGGGTTCAGACCCTGGATGATGAAATCTACCGGCTGGTAAAAAGAGGGCATAGGGTTGAAGACGTGGTCAAGGCTACGGCTCTGCTCCGCGATAACGGCTTTAAGGTGCACTACCACTGGATGCCGGGACTGCCCGGCTCAACCCCGGAAAAGGATTTAGAACTATCCAAGATGCTATTTACTGATTCCCGCTTTAGACCGGATGGTTTGAAGCTATATCCGACAATGGTGGTTCAGGGCACGGAGCTGGAGCGGTGGTATCAGGAAGACCGCTACCAGCCCTACGACACCAAGACCCTGGTTGAGCTGATGATTAGTATTAAGTCTATTGTGCCCAAGTATGTCCGGATATCGCGGGTGCTGCGTGATATTCCGGCCAAGTTTATCACCGCCGGTTGCAAGGACTCATTGCGAGGGGTAATTAAGCAGCGAATGAAGCAGCGGGCAATTGAATGTAAGTGCATCCGGTGTCGGGAGTATGGTCACCGGGCTCAGGATGGCTGGGAAATAGGCGAACCTCACCTGGTGAGAATGGATTATGAAGCCTCAGGGGGTAAGGAAATCTTCCTCTCCTTTGAGGATGAGGCGGAAACCCTGTTTGGCTTATTGCGGATGAGAATTCAACCCAAGCCAGTGGGAATCTCAGCCTTGGTTCGAGAATTACACGTTTACGGACCTGAAGTTCCCCTCAGCGAGCAGAAGGAAGGAGCCGCTCAGCATAAAGGGCTGGGGAAGGCGTTGCTCCAGGAGGCAGAGCGGGTAGCTCGTGAGGAATTTCAGGCGCCGGGAATGGCAATCTTGAGCGGCGTTGGCGCCAGAGAATACTACCGCACTGAGTTTGGCTATAGCTTGCAAGGTAACTATATGGTTAAGGAGCTGTAGTTCCAGTCTTCAGGAAGTCTATAGCCCATTGGATGGCGTCCTCGCTTTCCTCAAGCTTATAATCTGGGTCTAACCCTTCGCCCTCTATGAGACGACCGTTGGGGGTGAACCAGCGAGCATTAGTGAGAAATAACGCTGAGCCGTCTTTAAGCTGGCGCAGGACATCGACACTGCCCTTGCCATAGGTTTTAGTGCCGGCAATGGTGGCACGACCGTAGTCTTGCAGGGCTCCAGTCAGCACCTCACTGGCACTAGCACTATAGCCATCAACTAGAACAACCATGGGCAGGTCAGTGGTTATTTTGCTTGGCTTGACTGGGTAAACAGTATGCTTTCCTTCATTATCCACTACATCTACCACCACTCCCTCCTTAAGGAAAAGGCTGGCGACATCAATCGCTGCATCCAGCACGCCACCGGGATTGCCGCGCAGGTCAAGGATGATGCCAGTAGCCGCTTGCTGGTTTATATCCTCCAGCACCGGGGCTAGCTCTTGAGCGGTACGCTCGGAAAAATAGGTGATATTAATGTAAGCGATGTCCTCCTTCATCTCAAAGTGGACGCTGGGCACCTTAATCTCAGCCCTAACTATCGTAATTGCCTCCGGTTCGGTCTCGCCCTCGTGAAGGACGGAAAGGGTAACGGGCGTCCCCTTGGGACCCTGGACTCTGAGCACAGCCTCAGTCAGGCTCATCCCTGAGGTAGACTTGCCGTCAATCTCCAGAATTATATCGCCAGCTTTGATGCCTGCCTGCTCGGCTGGTGAATCGGCAATGGGGGCAATAATTGTTATCTGCTCGTCCTTAACTGCTACCTGGGCGCCAATGCCCTCAATTTTCCCTGACCAGTTCCTCACGCTCAGCTGGTAGGTGTCAGCATCCAGGTAGGCGGTGTGAGGGTCATCCAGCGCCTCAACCATCCCCTTGATAGCTCCCTGAGCCAATTTGCTAGCATCAAGCTTGTCCTTCTCCACATAATCGCGGAAGATTATATTCCACGCCTCGGTTATAGCATCTAGGCTCTCCTGCGGGATGGTTCCCGGTGGTGGGGAGGTTTTGGTGCCTAGAGCACAGCCTGCCCCGAAGGATAGGGCAATAATCCCCGCCAATAATAGGCTTGCTACTACGATTTTCAATTTTTTGGACATCGGACTTACTCCCTCTTTTTTCAGCTTCAGGCGAAAGGCAAAGAAACTAGTAGTGAAAGGTCAAGTAAACCTGTAAGCCGAGTTCTGTACTCCGAGTGTGTTCGGAGCGGTGACCATCTATCTAGCCCTGATGTTACCATCAGGGTCAAGCGACCAACCCGGGGACAGGCCGGGCGTCCTTTTGTCCCTCTATTTGGTCTTGCTCCGGATGGGGTTTGCCCAGCCGACTGGTCACCCAGTCGCTGGTGAGCTCTTACCTCACCATTTCACCCTTACCCTTCAGAGAAGGGCGGTATGTTTCTGTGGCGCTTTCCGTAGGGTCACCCCTCCTGGGCGTTACCCAGCATCCTGCCCGGTGGAGCTCGGACTTTCCTCCCGCTTAAAGCGAGCGGTCACCCGATTTACTTGACCTAATTACACTGTAGTATAGAAGGCTTTATAAGTCAACTTTCTCTACCTCACCCCCTTAGACATTTACTTAGCAACCCACCCCCTTTATCCCCCTGCGGAATAGATAATCCGACCCATATTATACCATTCCTGACTGAGTTGGACATCCACCCGGGACAGAAGTAATCTATCGCGAACCTTGTTGAGGTTCAGTGTACGCATTCAATGGAGCGAGTTGATCCGGCAGACTTAAGAAAGCATCTGACTTTTAATCAGGTGGCCACAGGTTCGAGACCTGTATGGCCTACCAAACACAACTTTTCTACACCACAAAATTGAAACAATTTTTGAATTATCATTGATGACCTCAGCTTAGGAGTTCGAGTCCCCTTTGGTGGGCCATTCTGTTCAATAGATAGAACTAAAAATATGGTGTTTAAGGCTACATTTGCTTTTGTGTGAGTATATGGTGAGCCGTGCAGGTCAAAATCAAGAACTTTTACAGCCCGCTTTGCACTACCCATTTAGGGAGGTCGCCTTTTATTCTTGGGGTCACAATTCGATGAAATGTGCAGGCAACGTAGCTTGGCAAACATTTTCCCTCTCTATGTTGTGATTACACTCTGCATGGATGCTTGGAAGTTACGCTAGCTTGATTTGGTAAATGGTGAATTATTTACCGTACTTTGCTTTGGCGTAAAGTATTAAGCTAACAAGTATGGCATTAGCAATATTGGTAGCGATAACCGCAGGGAGAGATAAAATCAACCCGTAGACTAACCACATAAGACCGCCGCATAACTGTAGTAAAGTAAATGGCAGGCTAATTTCCTTAGCACTTTTTAGCTTAAAAAGCTTCCATATTTGAGGAACAAAAGAAACTGCTATGAGGCCACCCGCGACAAGGCCGAAAATTTGTTGCCAGTCCAAATTAAACTTAACCAATCCCTTTTATAAAATTACCGTGCCAATTCGCACAGCAAGAATGATTATAACATAAAAATCATTTACTGATATTTTAACTACATTCCACACGGACATGAGTTTACTTTTGGTAAAGACAAAGGCTTGACGCTTCCCAATTTACATTGAACGATTTGGCTTTTTGTTCAATCCTAACAACGTACTATCTACTTTTAGTCAATAGCTCCTGGCCAATTAGTTGTCCGAATCTCCATTGCATCACAAAACGCCAAATTGCCGAGAACTGCCGAGGTCTCAAGACGGTACGGACAGAAGTACGTCTTGACAGCGGGTTATCGCTGTAGTAGCATACAGCCAGCCTCAACGTGCCGGCGCTTTGGTGTTTAGTAGCCGAGTGAGTGGGATTGTAGCTTCAATGCAGACGCAAGTTTCGCCAATGACCAATCGCAAGCCAGGCAGGTTTGGTGTTCTTTTGTGTATATTTCTCCTAGTTGGCTTCGCTTTGTCGTTCTTAGGCCAGCCCGTACAAGCGCAGCCTCCTCTCGCCATCACCATTATTTCTTTGCCCGAGGCAACAGCAGGTTCGCCATACACAGCTACCTTAACTGCTACCGGTGGTATGCCACCGTATGTGTGGGCTATCACTGCTGGGGCATTGCCGCCAGGACTATCTCTCGATTCAGCTACTGGTGTTATCTCTGGGGTGCCGCCTCATGGGGCAGTGGGAACTCACGGCTTCACCGTTACCGTCACGGATATGCATGGGAACATGGCCTCAAATCCATTCTCCATAACTGTTAAAGGCTTCTATACGGCGACGGTGACAATAGGTATGAGCCTACTACAACTGTGCCAGACCATGGTATATGTAGATGGAGAACCAGCCGGTGGCCTCAAGGGGGGAGAGTCTCTAACCCTGTCTTTTCCTTTCGGAACAACCCATACTGTAGATGTAGATCCCCTGGTAGCTGACCCCGGAAATAAAGACCGCAGATTCAAAGCGGTAGACGCTGCTTTGACCGTGACCGAGGCGAGTCCCAATGCCGTCTTCCAATATGCTGCTGAATACTCAGTCAGTTACAAGGCGGAACCTCCGGGTATTGTTGGTCTGCCATCTTCTGACTGGTATCCGGAAGGTAGCACGCTGACCGCGAGTACAACGGAAGTGGTAGACGAGCCACCAGGAACCCAGTACCGCTTCACTCACTGGCAACTGCCCACCGGCGAAACAATGGTCGGCTCCCAGTTGAGCGTGACGGTAAAGTGGGGTGGTGAAATCGTCGCTTACTTCGATACGTTCTACCTGCTGACGGTATTCTCGGAGTATGGTACCCCCGAAGGGTCGGATTATTACAAAGCTGATACCAGTGCGTCGTGGAGCGTTACACCCGCAGAAGTTGAAATGTCAGGCGTTCTCGGCTTTTTGGGGGGAAAGGTAAGAGCCAAGAACGTAGAGGGCACTGAGATAATGACTTCCCCGGAAACCGTGACCATTTCGTGGCAGCCTGATTACAAGATGCCTATATTGATAAGCACCCTGGTGCTTTTGTTCATCGGACTCGGGTCCTACCTGGGATACAGATATGCCCAGATGAAAGGAGGGGCTAAAGGGGAGGCTAAAACCTGTGGCGCGCCGTGTGATAGATGCAAGAAGGGCGCATGCTCCAAACCTCCTGATCATGACGGTCCCTGCAACTCAGAACATGAGCTGTGTGGCGAAAAGAAGATATGCAAGAACTGTGACGGGGAGATAGCTCAATGCTTACTATGTAAGGATGGTCATACGGTTCATAACTTTTCCCCATCAGAACATGAGCTGTGTGGCGTAAAAAAGGAGTGCTCTTTTTGTGAGAAGCAAATCCAATGCTCACTATGTAAAGGTACTCATGGGAATGCTCATAATTTTCCCGCACACCCCTGTGGCAAATCTTATAACTGCAAATGTGGTGCTAAGAAGGTAGCGTGCACCACACCTTGTAACTTTAAAAGCCATACACACAGCGGCCCACACACATGTGGCCAATCTTATACATGCGCATCATGTCATGCTACGTTAAAGTGCGACGCACCTTGTCACGGTGCCGACGGTAAATGCAGCAACTCCAAGCATAAGTGCCCAAAAAAGTAGAAGCCCAAATAGTGCTTGGCGTTAGCCAACCCCTCAGGATGTGAGCAATCTGGGCCGCCCAATGTGATTCTTTGCCATGTTAAAGAATTACACAAAATGACGAAACGTACAAGTGAGACTGATGTGGAATAAATCAAGAATTATCTTGACTAAATTCGATGTTTTCAATATAGTCAGAGCATGACATGGTGGAAC